>Ga0068862_100002152_pt1 | contig 17731 bp, 12 predicted proteins | sample KBSSwiS52_FD_66598 | JGI IMG/M metagenome (GOLD analysis project Ga0068862, IMG submission 66598) | Switchgrass rhizosphere microbial communities from Kellogg Biological Station, Michigan, USA - KBS Switchgrass S5-2 | ecosystem: Host-associated > Plants > Roots > Rhizosphere > Soil ... | reverse complement strand
GAGTGTCATCCGAAGGTCGCGTGCGGCGTCCTCCGTGTCGAGCCCGGGCTTGACCCGCCCGATCATCGAGAGGCACCAGCAGTTGAACGCAGCGGGATCGAGTCTGAGCGGCACCCACAGCTCGGCGCGAACCGGTACGGCAAAATCCGGCGGCATCACGCCAATGATGGTCGACGGCGTCCCGTTCAGCTTGATGCTTCGACCGAGCACACTCGAATCGCCACCGAACTGCCGCTGCCAAAGCCCGTAGCCGAGGACGGTAACACGATTGTCGTCCGGCGTATCCTCGCCCGCGATGAATGTGCGTCCGAGAAGCGGCGTGGTTCCGAACACGGTGAAGAAATCGAGCGAGACGGTTGCCGCGTCGATGCGAACGGGATCCCCGACACCGGTGAGGGTGAATCCTGCCCCCTCGAACGCCGTCATGGAGGCGAACGCCCGGCTCTTCTCTCGAACCGAGACGAATAGCCCAGGCGGGAAGTCGACCCTGGGAAGCTGCTTCTCGGGGGATGTGCCCCAGAAGGCCACGAGCTGGCCTGGGTCACGATACGGCAACGGCGCGAGCAGCACGCCGTTCACCACGCTGAAGATGGTCGTGGCCGCTCCGATGCCTAACGCCAGCGTGAGAATGACGCCGGCCGTGAATCCGGGAGACCGCCGCATCGCGCGAAGCGCGTAGCGGACGTCCTGCGGCACCTGACCGGCGATGGTGCCGCTCGTGGATACACCGAGCGACGGGCCGCGCGGTGCGCCACGTCGGACGATCCCCGCGAGCCTCGCCGCGAGCCCGTCCTCGTCGTCGAGCTCCGTCATCACCGTGCGCCGCGCATCTGCGTCGCTCGCACCACGGGCACGGAGCTCCTGAAAGCGATCGTCGGCGTGTTGGGCGAGCTCGTCGGCCAGATCCGTTTCCTGCTCCGGCGTCAGCCGCAGGCTGGCCAGGCGCGTGGTGATCTCGGCTCGCCAATCGATGCGGTCGGGCTCCTGTGGATCAGGCATGCTGCACCCCCGTGATGCGCGCGATCGCCTCGACGAACTCGCGCCAGTTTCGGCGCTGCGCCGCGAGCACTCGACGTCCCTCAGCGGTGAGTCGGTAGTATCGTCGGCGGCGCTGGTTCGCTTTCTCCACCCATCGGCCTTCGATCCACCCGCGCTTCTCGAGGCGATAGAGCAGCGGATACAGCGACGCGACGTGAAATCGAATCGCGCCGTTCGACCGGGAGTCGATGAGCTTGCTCAGCTCGTAGCCGTGTCGTGGCTCGTGCGCGACGAGCGACAGAATCAGGAGCTCGGCGCTTCCTTTCTTGAGCTCACGGTCAAGCATTGCCTGTACCATGTATGGTTATACCATATATGATACAGACAGACTTCCCTCGTCAAGACACTGGCCGTAAGCACCGTGCTGTCGGTGAGCGCTGTGACGGCGAGGACGAGGCGATCCTTCGCGACCTCCGGATCCGATGCGACGCGGCCGGAACCGCGGTGCGTGTGGTGGACGCGGCCTTGCCAAGCGTTCGCTTTCGGGCGCTGACTCGAGGTCCCGACGGGAACCTGTACGTCGCCACCGACGCCGGCGAGATCTGGCGCGTCACGCCGTCTGTGTGGCGTCGCCTTGAGCCCGCGGTGAGTCCATCCAGGTCCGCCCGCCAACTCGCCGTCAAACGGGCGGCTCTACGTCGCGTCCCGCGGCGGCAACGCCCTTGCGCCGGCAATAGGCAATCGCACACGAAACACCGTGTGTCCCGGCTGCGAGCTGAAGTCGAGATCGCCGTCGTTGAGGTGGGCGAAGCGACGCGCGATATCGAGTCCGAGACCGGTGCCAAAACCAACCGGCTTGGTGGTGAAGAACGGATCGAAGATGCGAGCGCGGTGCTCCTCGGGAATGCCAGGGCCGTCATCCATTACTCGCACCACGACGGAGTCGCCACGCCTCGCCGCGGTCACCGTCACCGTGCCCTGTACGGGCGCGGCGTCGATCGCATTATCGATCAGCTTCTCCCACACCTGGTTTAGCTCGCTGCCGAAGCCGTAGATCGTGGGCAGGTCGTCCGTCGTGTCGATCCGCACCCGCACTGACTTCGCCCGCGACTTGCTCTCGAGCATCGCGACCGTGTCGGCGAGGCCGCGCGCGATGTCGACATCGCCAGGCACACCTTCGCGGTCCATGAACGTGAACCCCTTGACGGCGCTGACCAGATCGTGGACGCGCCGGGTCGCCGTGACGATCTGCGCGGCGGCCTGACGGACGGCCGAATCGCTGGTGGCCCAGCGGATGGCCACACCTAACGTCTCGGCCGGCAGCACCTGGGCGAGGTGGTCGAGCGCGGCCAGGTTCACGTTGGCATACGTGAGTGCGTGCGCCGCCAACGGATCGATGCCACGGCGAAGCAGCCACTCGGAGAACTCCTCCTCGCGGTCCGCCGCCTCGAGCGGGCTCCTCGGAGAGCCAGCGTCCAGACACATCCGCCGAAGCGCATCGACGACGTCGAGCTGTTCTTCGGTCAGACGTGCGCACGCCAGCGCCCTCGACGCCGTCTGCACTTCGTCCAGGAGCGAGGCGAGCGATCGCGCATGGCTCGCCGCCCCCGATGCGGGGTTGTTCAGCTCGTGTGCCAGTCCGGCCGCAAGACGCCCAAGCGACTCCATGCGCTCATCGTGCACCTCTGCGGTTCGGTAGTCGCGCGTACGATCGAGCATGTGGTGCACGAACGCCGAGGTGAGCTCCGGACATTCTCGCACGAGGTCTGAAAAGTGTGAGCGGCTCAGCGTGAACACGATCGTGTCGTCCTCGACCACGAGTCTGGCCGGCGCAATCCGCACGCGTGAAAACGGCATCGCGCCCAGCACGTAGCCGGGTCCCACGTCGTAAAACTTGCGCCAGTTCCCTCCTCCTCCGCCTCCCTTCCGAATGTGCACGGCCACGCGTCCGGCGAGCACGATCCACATCTCATCGATCGACGACCCGATGTCCCGCAGGATCGTGTCAGGCGCGAGGTGGTGCACGTCTCCGCGCGCGCCCAGCCACTCGAGCTCCGCGCGCGGCATCGACTCGAACAGCGGGAGGGACGCGAGCGTGTCGACGTGATCGTCCGTGAGCATGTTGGTGGTGATCGAGGCCGCCGCCAGCCCGCGGGCCAGGCGGCACGTTGACGAAGTATATCGATTCCCGGCACCCTCACCCGTTCTCGACGCTCGTGACGGGTTTCACCCGTGTGGATCTTTGCGACGTTTGTTCGGGACGCGCAAACCGCGCCCGACACCGTATCGGGTCAGGAACGTCTGCACTCCTTCTCGCGCGCACTCGACGACCTGCTCGTTCGGTGGAATCGTCCCGACGACCATCGCCCGGTCGAGTGGCTCACCAGCCACGAGGTACGCGAACTGCGCCGCGGCTCGGCGTGCATCCGCGACCCGCAGCAAGCCGCGCCGCCCGAGGTGCGCGAATCCCGACGCGAGCGCTTCGATCACCTGACCGGGAGCCCGATCGAAGTACTCCGCGCCGAGCGCCGGGAACGCCCGCGCTTCGCCGATGAGGAGCCGTCGTAGCGCGACGACCTCCGGCCGCACGATGCCCAGCGCCAGCCGGCAACCCAGGTCGTCGAGGGTGGCTCGAACGTTTGCCGTGGTGACCCCGACGGTGAACTCCTCGTGCAGCCCGCGAGCGAACGCCTCCGCGTAGGCGAGGACGTCCGCGACGACCTCCCTGAACAGTGCGTCCTTGTCGCCGTAGTTGTTGTATACGGTGCGCTTCGTGAGACCGGCCAGCGCCGCGATTTCCTCCATCGTCGTCCCCGCGTATCCCTGGCGCAGGAACAACGTCCGCGCAGCGTCGACGACCGCCGCGCGAGACCGGACCACGCGCGGGTCACTCGCGCGCGGCGCCGCGGCGCGAGATCCCGCCTGACGGCGGGGCCGCGCGTTTTTCGATATTGCACTCATGGGTAAAGTATTATACCGTCCAGGTAAGAAATCCACTTGGCGCGGGGCACGCATGGAATCGAGCACACCGGTGGACGCGACGACAACGCGGTCCCTGCTTCGCTATGGAGTGATCGCCGGGCCGTTCTATCTCGCGGTCGGCCTCGGTCAGGCTCTTGTCCGCGACGGCTTCGACTTCGCGCGGCACCCCCTCAGCGTGCTCGCGAATGGACCGGGTGGGTGGATCCAGACCGCGAACTTCATCCTCACCGGCCTGATGGTGCTCGCCGCCGCCACGGGTTTCCGGCGCACCCTGGGACCGAACGCACGCACGGTGAGCGTCCTGCTCGGCGCGTTCGGCGCAGGCATGATCGTGGCGGCCGTGTTCCGGGCAGACCCGATGGACGGGTTTCCCGTCGGCACACCGATGGGGCCGCCCAACTCGATCAGCACCGCCGGCCTGGTCCACTTCGCGGCGGGAGGTCTCGGGTTCGTCGCCCTCGCCGTCAGTTGCCTCTTCGCGGCGCGGGCCATGTCGCGCCGAAACGCGCGGGCGCTCGCGCGCCTCTCGTTACTGTGCGGCCTGGTCATCCTGCTCGGATTCTTCGGTGGCATGGCGATCCCGAACAGCTCACCAGTCCTGGGAATCTGGATCGCCGTGCTCGTGGGGTGGGCATGGCTCGCCGTCATGTCGCGCCACCTGTCCCGTGCGGGCACGAGCCACACCTAACGTGAATCGGCGCAGGCGGTCGAGCCAAATGGCCGCACTCGCTTCGAACCGTACACTCAGTGTCGTGTCGCGCGGTAGATGACTCGGCCGCCCCGAACCGTGTACGCAACGTTCGCAAAGGCGTCTACACTCCGCGCCGGATCGGACGCCAATACCACGAGATCGCCGTCGAATCCGACCGCCACCTTCCCGGTGCTTGCACCGAGCCCGCGCCGCGCCGCCGGTGTAGTCGTCAATGAAGTGAGGATGTCGCGAAAGCCCATGCCCGCCTCCGCCATCTTCTGGAATTCCTCCAGCGTACTGAAGTCCGTCATGTATCCCACGTCGGTCCCGAACAAAATCGCCCCACCGGCCGAGTGGTACTCCCGAAGTTGCGCGATCCCGCGCCGCTGGAACGTCTCGATGCCCGGTTCGGGCACCTTTTCCCGCACCCCCTCGAAGCGCCACAGTTTCAGCGTTGGGATGAGCGCGATGTTGGACGCTTTCATCTTTGCGACCAGCTCATTTCCCCACGGACCGATCTGCGGCGTCGTGTGGACGAGCACATCCACACCGGCACCGACGGCGTTGTAGAGACCATCACGATTGGACGGGTGAGCGAACACCTGAACGTTTCGGCGATGCGCTTGCGCCACGACAGCGGCAAGGACCTCGGGCGACAACCTGAGGCTCAGGTCCCAAAACGCCTGCGCGTAGACCTTGATCGCGTCGGCACCACCATCGAGCAGCGTGGTGGTGGCGGCCACGGCCTCGTTAGGCGATCCAACGCGGAAGCGGACCGGTGGTGCACCAACGGGAAGTGGTGCACCAACGGGAAACAGGATATCGCCGGTGGTGAAGATCTTCGGCCCGTCTACCGCGCCCGCCTCGATTCGTCGCTTCAGCGCCAGCGTGTTCTCCAGCTCGGAGCCTGTGTCAAAGACGGTCGTGAACCCCCATCGCGTCAGCATCGCGCGAACCGACTCCGCAAGGCGGGCGGATGCGGCGGTATCGGCCCCGGCCCATTGCGTCCCGCTGAAGTGCACGTGGCTGTTCCAGAAACCAGGAACGAGCACCAGTCCGGTGAGCTCGAGCACCGGCATTCCTGCTGGGGCGGCGATCTCTGACCTTCGCCCAACCGCCGCGATCTTTCCGTCGCGGATGATGACGACTCCGTCGGCGATCGGAGGAGCGTCGGGCGCGGTATAGATGGTTGCACCGCGCAGAACGAGGCTCGCGTTCGTCGTCTGTCCAGGCGCTGGCGAGGAGGCGGCGACTACGACGCCGCTTGCCCCAGTGATGAAACGAGCGATGCGGCCGAGCGTGGCGTGCTTCATTGCCCCCGCATGTACGCGCATCCGGCGTTCTGCGCGCGCATGATCGCGAACACACCCGACGGCATCACCGTCGTCCCGGGAACGAGGTTCGCGAACACCTCCTTCTTCACCTCCTCGACGTCGCGCCTGGTCCGCTCGGCGAGGCCCCGCGCCCAGTTGTTCAGCGCGATGTTGCAGACCAGCAGGATCACGCCGCGCCGCTGCAGCGACTCGAGCTTCGTCGCCGCGCTATCGGGTGATGCGCCAGGCCGTGGTCGGTAGAACGGGTTCCGTCGGTACGGCCCGCCGTCGCCATCAGTCATCTTCGTGTCTTCGCCGACGGGGAACTTCTCCCAGACGGCGTCGCCTAACACGAGCGGCGTGCCGGCACGTCGCGCGACGATGACGATGCGGACCTGATCGTCGGACGTGTCATGGACGCGGTGATAGTCGCCGAGCAGTCCGTGCGCGAGATCGGCGGCGTAGCCTTCCTCGAGTGAGTTGGCGTCGACGACAGCACGATAGGTCGCAGGCTTCAGCCGGTCGAGCCACGACATGTCCCACGGTTCGCCCGCCAAGCGAGGCGGCGGCACCACGGCGGCGTTCAGCGGCAGCGCACGTTTGCCGAGTACGGCCGCTGACGCGACACCGAGGTTCTCGAGAAACTCGCGGCGATCCTGATGATGAGCCATGGCATCGGTCCTCGATGCGAGCGCGGGTTCATTCGCCCTATCGAACAAGGCCAAATGGACCGCCAGCACCGCGTCGACGCCAGCCCTTCAACAGGGCGCGTTACTACCAGGCAGAGCGGTTAGGGGCACCAGTCTGCGGTATTCGTCGAAAAGAGGTTCTCCTTGAACAGGTTGTCGGCAGTCGTTCCCGCGATCCCGCAGCTGTTCGCCCGGATCCTGTTCGCGAGGATCGTGTTATCCGTCCAGCCGATCCCAAACCGGATGGCGGCCGCGTTTCCCGTGAGAAGGTTGGCCTTGATGATGGTCCCGGAGCCGCCCCCACCAGTCAGGTCGATTCCAGCGACGTTGCTCCCGGAAATGGTATTCGCCTTGATCGTGTTGCCCGGCTGTCCGAAGAGCAGAATGCCCGTCGGGTTGTTCGTGACCACGTTGTCCATCACCACATTGTCCGTCGAGATGGTGCCCGACCCGGTAGGACGGATCATGAACCCTCGCGACGTGTTCTGCCACGCGGTGTTGTGCTTGATGGTGTTGCCGCTCGCTCCGGCGAGGAACACGCCTTCGCGGTTCTGCGTGAATCCGTTGTCCTTGATCACCACATCGGTCGACGTCGCGACCATCACACCCGTCAGGAAGTTCTGAATGGTGCCGCCGAAGATGGACACGTCGTGATGCCCCCTGACGGTGATCCCCACGCCGACGCCAGCTCCGGTGATGGTGTGGCCCTGCAGATTGATCTTGATTCCGTCCCCATCCACGAACAGGCCATCTCCGGGGCAGGTTAGATCCCCATCCAGCTTGAGATCGGCCACAACCGACGCGCCACACGCCACGGCTACGGACGCGTCCGGGCGTGCGCCACGGTAACTCGGGTCACCGGCGCGTGCCTGATCAGGGATCGGCTCCGTGGCGGCCTGGTCATCGGCGCATGCCATGGCAGCCAGGGGCAACATGGCGAGCAGGAAGGTGGTCGTTAGGCGCATCCGGTCCTCCTCGAGGGTGATCGACGACGGGCCTTTCGGGGACGGGTTTTCGAGCCCGACGCCAGGACGGGTGTCCGATCGGCATTCCTCGCCTACGAGATGGATGTGGGGGTCCGCCTCGTTGCCGACCATTCCGCCGCCACGTACTTTCGATCCGACTCTGTCCGGACGCCCGCACCTGGAACTCCCCTGGCCGTGACCTGGGAGGTCATTGCATCCGGTCGGACCCCGCTCCGCTCGCATGATCCGGCTTCGAACGCTCGGCACACTCGACCTGACGCACCCTCATGGTCTCGAGCTGCGTGCCGTTCTGGCGCAACCGAGGCGGGTGGCGCTCCTCGCGTACCTCGCGGTCGCTCAACCGCGCGGCTTTCACCGGCGCGACCATGTGCTGACGCTCTTCTGGCCCGAGCACGACACGGAGCGTGCACGGTCGTCGCTCAACCGGGCGATCTACTTCCTTCGCCGGGAGCTGGGGGACGGAGTGATCCTCAGTCGCGGTGCGGAGGAGCTGGGGCTGGATAGCGAGAAATTCTGGTGCGACGCGGCTGCCTTTGAGGAAGCGCTCGATGGGACGGAGCTGAACCGCGCACTCGAGTTGTACCGCGGCGACCTGTTGCCCGGGTTCTTTACCTCGAGGGCAGAGGGCTTCGAGCGATGGCTCGAGGCCACGCGCTCGCGGCTGCGTGACAGGGCAGCAAGTGCCGCGTGGCGTTGCGTGTCGGAAAACGAATCGCGTGGTGAGCTGGCACTTGCTGCGGTCTACGCCCGGAGAGCGGTCGAGCTGGCGCCTTTCGATGAAGTCGGTGTGCGCCGTCTCCTGACGTTGCTGGACCGGGCAGGTGACCGCGCCGGAGCCACGCGCATCTACAAGGAATTCGCGGAGCGCATGGCGCACGAGCTGGATCTCGCCCCCTCGCCCGAGACGCGCGCGCACATTGAGGACATTCAGTCGCGCGAGCTCGCGAACGGCGCCAGCGGCGATGTCGACACTGTGGCGAGTGCCGCCCAACCAGTGTCGGCCATCGATGTCCCGGCATCGGCGACAACCTCGCAGGGGTTCCATCGCTCGCCGCGCCGAGCCTGGACTGCGGCAGGAGCAGTCGCGGCGATAGCGGGGCTGACGTGGGCCCTGGGACTACCGGCGCTTGCGAAGAGACCCACCGATCCGCGGACGGTCTTTGTCATTCCGTTCGCGAATCGAACGCCCGATCATGCGATGGATGATCTTGGTCGTGTTGCCGCCGGCCAGATAATCCAGTCGCTGTCGGCTACGGGATTGGTGAACGCGGTTCCGCCCGACGCACGCGGCTCGGCGGTCCGATCGACTGTCGGCGCGTCGCTGCCCGGCGACGCACCGGATCTCGCAGCGGGCTCATACGCTGGAACGATCGTATCCGGTGCGTTTCATCTGGAAGCCGGGCGCGTCGTGTTTCAGGCGTGGATCACGGATGCCCGTCGCAACCGTATTGCCTGGGCTGTCCGCACGCCGTCCGCACCGGTGGATTCCGCCGCCCGGGCGATCGACGAGCTGAGTCGCCGCATTACGGGCGCCGTCGCCGCACTCGGCACGCCAAGCCTCACGCCGTGGTTCCCGATCGCAACGTCATCGCCTCCCGCATTCGACGCGTTTCAGGAATTCGCGGAAGCGAGTGAGCTCCAGTCGCGGGGCTTTGACCAGGACGCCGTCCCGCACCTCCGGCGAGCAGTGGCGCTCGACACGACGTTCACATGGGCGCGACTGCAGCTCGCGTCCGCGTACTACAATCTGTTCGAACAGGCGGCTGCGGATTCCATAGCCGACGCGTTGAACGGTGATCGCGAGAGTCTCAATCCGCTGCAACGACTTTGGCTGACCTGGATGCTCACGGTCCGGACGGAGGACAAGCTCGCCGGCTATCGCGCAATGCGCGCCGCGGCCGAGTTGGCGCCCGAGCGGTTCCTGTTCAACGTTGCGCAGCGGGCGATGGCGCTCAATAGACCGCACGAAGCGATCGACGTGCTCGAGCGACTGGGGCCGGACAGTCCTCACGCTGGTGGACCTGGTGCGTATTGGAGTCTCCTGGCCCGTTCGTACCATGCGGTGGGCGATGCGCAGCGAGAGCTCAGAGTGGCGCGTGCCGCGCGCCACTCGAACATCGAGCCGATGATCGCGCTGTCGCTCCAGGTCAGGGCGCTAGCTTCGTTAGGCAGGACGACTGACGTTCAGGCGCTGTTGGATACGGCTCTTACTCTTCCCATGGAGCACGGCCCAACACCGCTCCAACTCATGGTCGGTATCGCCCGCGTCTCGTCACCGGGACAGCTCATGGTGTCGGCCGCAAAGGAGCTTCGCGCGCACGGCCACGAGGACGACGCCCAGACGGTGCTCGCGCGCGCGCTCGATTGGTATCGCGCTCAATCTGTGCACGGCGTGACGAGCGAGGCGCGCCGATTCGAGATCGCGAGCGCCCTGTATCTGGCGCGCGATTGGGCTGCAGCCGACACCGCGTTTCAGGCGTTGGCGGCGGCGGACACTGCCAACGTCATCTACCTCGGCTTCCTCGGAACGATCGCGGCGCGCCGCAACGATGAGGCGACCGCACGCCGGATCATCGCAAAGTTCGACTCGCTCCGGCCGTCACTCCCGCAACCGCGAGCGATCGCCGGCTACTGGCAGGCGAAGATCAGCTCCATTCTCGGGGATGAACGGGACGCGCTGCTTCTGATGTCCGAGGTGTGGCCACAGGGAGACTCCGGCCCACACATGGATTTCGACCACGAGCGGATGTGGAGCTCCGAAGAGTTCCGCCGCTTCATTCGACCCAGGGGGTGAGCTTCCGGGCATCGACGCCTAGAAACCTGAACGGGTGCCAGGCTGTAGGGAGGACAGCCTCAAACCGTCCTCGAAACGCCCTCCCATCGCAGGCGACCATGCACACGCTGGTAGACGACCTCCGCTACGCCGTACGCCTGTTGCTCAAGAACCCTGTCTTCACCGGCGTCGTCGTTCTCACGCTCGCGCTCGGCATCGGGCTCAACACGGCGGTCTTCTCGGTCATCGACGGACTCCTGCTCCGGCCGTTACCCGGCGCCCGGGCGGCGAACGAGCTCGTACAGGTGTACCGCACCTATCGCGGGGACATGCTGTTCGGGTCGAACTCCATCCCGCATTACCGCGATCTGCGCGAGCGGTCGGGGGACACGTTCTCGGGCGTGTCGCTCTGGACGTTCGAAACCATGAACCTCGGCGCCGGCGGTCGCAACGAGCGCGTGCTCGGCGTCATCGCAAGCGCCAACCACTTCTCGGTGTTCGGGGTCAACGCTGCACTCGGCCGCACCTTCGTACCCGCGGAGGACACAGGACGTGGTGCCCATCCGGTGGCGGTGCTGAGCTGGTCCACGTGGAAGGGTGCGTTTGGCGGAGATCCCGGGATCGTCGGCAGGACCTTCGTCCTGAACGGGCGGAGCTATAGCGTGGTGGGCGTTGCCCCGCAGGAGTTTCGCGGGGCGCTGCCGCTCGTCATCCCGGCGCTTTGGGTTCCCCTCACTCAATTCGACGACGTGAGACCGGGCTCCCGCGAGCAATACACGGCGCGCGGCAGCAACTCGTTCAGCGTCATCGCGCGGCTCAAGCCCGGTGTGACTCTCGCCCAGGCGAACGAGCATATGAAAGCGCTCATCGCGGGGCTCAGGGCCGAGCATCCGCAGGACTACGACCAGAGCGGCATCAATCTCGTGCTGCAGTCGGAGGCGGGAATCCACCCCATGTTCAGGAGCGCGCAGGTCGCGCTGTCATCGGTCGTGATGGCGGTCGTCGGCATGTTGCTGCTCATCGCGTGCGTGAACGTGGCCAACCTGTTTCTCGCCCGTGCGCGCGACCGTGCGCGCGAGATGGCGATCCGGCTCAGTCTCGGCGCGCGGCGGTCGCGCCTCGTGCAGCAGCTGCTGACCGAGAGTCTCCTCTTCGCCGGAGCGTCCGGACTCGCCGGCATCGGCCTCGCGTGGTGGGTGATCCGGCTCGCCAACAGGATCCGTCTCCCGATGAGCGTGGACTTCAGCGCCGATCTCCATCTGAGCCCATTGGTCATTGCGTTTGCGTTCAGCATCTCGTTGGTGACCGGCCTGCTGTTCGGCCTCGCCCCCGCCCTTCAAGCAACTAAGCCCTCACTGATCCCGGCTCTCAAGGGTGAGGCCCCCGCCGGGCAATCGCGCTCGCGCGCCAGCAAGGGACTGGTCGTCGCGCAGATGGCGCTGTCCATCGTGTTGCTCGTAAGTGCCGGGCTTTTTCTGCGCGACCTGCAGAACGCCACCACGGTAGACAAGGGATTCGTCGCCGAGAATCTGCTGATTGCCGATCTTGCGCCCGGGTTGCAGGGCTACAATCGCGCGCGGAGCGAAGAGCTCTATCGCCGGCTTCGCGAGACGCTGATGAGCAGACCCAACGTAAAGGCGGTGGGATACACGGCCATCGTCCCGCTTGGCCTGAACGAGAGCGACTCGGACGTGGAGATCACCGGCTATACGCCCGCCAGGAACGAGAACATGTCGCTCCAGGTCAACTGGGTGACGCCGGGCTACTTCGAGGCGATGGGAATCCCGATGAAGGAGGGTCGCGGCTTCACCGATCGGGACGACAGCACGTCGGTTCGCGTGATGGTGGTGAACGAGCAGATGGCGACGAAGTACTGGGCGGGCGCGAGTCCGATAGGGCGCACGGTGAAGTATGGCGGAAAGGAGCACACCGTCGTGGGCGTCGTGCCGACGGGCAAGTACCAGCGGCTCGGAGAGCCGCCGACTCCCTTCTACTACCTTGCGCAGGCCCAGCACTGGAATGAGGCGATGTCCGTTGTCATTCGGACGACCGGCGATCCACTGGCAGTGGCACCGGCGCTGCGCTCGGCTGCGGCGGCGTTCGACGAGACGCTGCCGGTCAGCGACATCCGCACCATGACCAGGCACCTTGGCATCGCGCTCATGCCGGCGCGGTTGGCGGGAGCGGCGCTCGGCGTGTTCGGCTTGTTAGGCCTCGTGCTGGCGAGCATCGGGATGTACGGCGTGATGGCGTACACCGTGAGCCAGCGGCGGCGCGAGATCGGGATTCGCATGGCGATCGGCGCCGCGGGCCGAGACGTGGTCGGGATGATCATGCGGCAGGGGCTCACGCTGGTGCTCATCGGCGCCGCGATCGGCATTGCCGGAGCGCTCGGTGCAAGTCGGCTGCTTCGCGGGATCCTCTACAGTCCGAGCGTGATCGATCCGCTGACGTTCGCGGGGGTTCCGCTCCTGCTCACGGCCGTGGCGGCGCTGGCCAGCTGGATGCCGGCCAGACGGGCGTCGGCCGTGGATCCGTTGGAGGCGCTGCGACAGGAGTAGCCAACGACGTTGATGCCTAACGTGTTATGCGGGTGTCGAGCCGCCGGCATCAGACGGGGCGCTCGCACGCCCCGACGGCGTCGGGCTTTCGCCCACCGATGTGCGGGGCTCCGGACGACGCGTCGTACGCGCTACCCGGAGCCCTCGTTTCCTGCGACAACGGACGAATTACGGCGTCTGGTAGAAGAGGTAGTCAGCCGTGTACGGCACTTCCGCCGGCTGACCGACGACAGTGCCCGGCGCGGAAGGGGCGTTGCCGCCTACGGTGTTCAGCCGCTGGATGAACTTCACGTCCTGGAACACGCCGGGACCATCGGCCACCGCGGTGAGCGAAAGCCACGCGATCGACGCCGCATCCGGGGTGCAGCGATCGGCGACGGTCCCGACCACACTGCCACCACTGTTGCTCTTCCACGTCGGACCGCCGAAGTGATCCGCGACCTTCGCGTGGGCTCCCGCGTCGGCGTACAACGTCGCCGACGGATTTACGAAGATCCAACTCGCGCCGTCCCAGCGGTAGATCTGGACGCCGATGCCGAGTGCGCGAAACACGAGCGTACTGCCCACCGGCGCCGCCAGCTTTTCGCAGCCGGCCGGCAGATCGGGCAGCCGATTGCCACTACTCACCTCCGCACCCACCGCCATGCGTCGCGCACTCGTCGCGCCGGCCGGTGCGACAGGCGCGTCGTCGGTGCATGCGCTCGCGAGCGCTGCTGCGACGACGAGCAATGAACGCCCGAACCATCGTGCTGTACTGGTCTTCACTTTCCTTTCTCCTTGTGCGCGGCGTTAGGCCGCACGTCAATCGTGGTTCGCCGTACTACGTCCTGCACTTTCGAGTAGTACGTGAACGGCCCAACAAAAAGGACAGCCGGCGCGGCGCGCCTGACGCTCGCGCGCGGCAGTGCACCACCCCACCGCTCACTCTCGCCGCCATGGGTCGACACTCGGCGTAACTTCGCCGCCCAACGCTGCCGTTCGCCGTGCAATTCTTGCCCTTCGCCGCCTAACGGCGCAGTGCTGACCGCGCACTGCTCAGGGATAGCGTTAGGCGCCGGCAGGAGCCTTTGCCGGAAGGGTGCAAGCCGGCAGTTCGGCGAGCAGTGTCGACTTGCCACGCGGCGCGCCCCGGCACGCGCGAGATCGCGCTGACGACGAAGGCGTCTGCTCTGCGGGCTATTGACTACAAACAGGTAACGTTCTACCTTCCTATTGAGCGGCAATAGGAGCGCGAGTGCTCCACCGTACCGTGATCCGCCTGCGCGCCCTTCTTCGGCGCGCCACCACCGATCGCGAGCTCGACGAGGAGTTGCGGCTCCACATCGAGCGCACGATCCAGCGCAACATCGCGCGCGGCATGCCCCAGCCGCAGGCGCGCTACGCCGCGCACCGCGAGTTCGGCAACCTCACGGCGATCACCGAGGACGCACGCGAAGCGTGGCGGTGGCAGTGGGTGGAGCAGATACGGCAGGATGGTCGCTACGCCTTGCGTGCCATGCGTAAGCGCCCGGTGTTCACCGCCGTGGCCGTCGGCTCGATCGCGTTGGGGAGCGGGGCGGCCATTGCGCTGTTCGCCGTGCTCGACTCGACGCTGCTTCGCCCGTTGCCCGTCCGCGACCCGGCGCACCTGATCGAATCACACGGCGGGAGCTATCCGCTCTACCAGAAGTTCCACGATCTCCAACAGGTATTTTCCGACGTCGCCGCGGCGTCGCTTCTCGATCGCTCCAACGTGACCGCGGGCGGTGACGCGTCGGACATCGACCGCGGGATCGTCCGCGTCCAGCTCGTTTCCGGCAACTACTTCGCGATGCTCGGCGTCCGTGCAGCCGTGGGTCGCACGCTCACGCCCGACGACGACCGTGTACCAGGCGGACACCCGGTTGCCGTCATCAGCGATGGCTACTGGCGCCGCCGCTTCGGCAGCTCACCTGACATCATCGGACGATCGTTAGGCCTGTCCGGTACGACGTACACGGTCATCGGCGTCGCCCCACGCGAATTTACAGGCGAAACCACCGGGCGCCCCATCGACATCTGGCTCCCGATGATGATGCAGTCGCAGGTCATGCTCGAGATGCCCGGGCTCCTCGAGCGGAACAACGGGTGGCTTCACATCCTCGCTCGCATGAAACCCGGCGTGACCGTCGGTCAGGCGCAAGCTGCCGTTCAGCCTACCTACCGAGAGAACGAGATCGCCTTCGCCGGCACCGGAGCGACTCCGCAATTCATCGAGAACCTGCGCGCGGCTCCGTTCCTCCTCGTCCCGATCGAGCATGGCTACTCCCGGGACCGCGACACAATGGAGCGATCGATGGCGATCCTCGTCGTGATCGTTGGTGGCGTGCTGGTCATCGCGTGCGCGAACGTCGCCGGCCTGCAACTCGCGCGAGCCGAAGCCCGCGGACGCGAGATGGCGATCCGCCTCGCCATCGGTGCCGCGCGTGCGCGAGTCCTCCGTCAGCTCCTCACCGAGAGCGTTGTCCTGGCGACGATTGGCGGCGTGCTGGGCGTCGCCATCGCCCTGGCGCTGACCGCGCTCCTTTCTACAACTGTGTCCGTCGGTCCCGTGCAGATGGACGCCCGCGCTCCGTCGTCCTTCATATCGCTCGACGTCTACCCGCACGCGCGCACATACGTCGTCGCCGCCGGGATCTCACTCGCCACAGGCATCCTGTTCGGCCTCGCTCCGGCCTTTCGCGGCTCCCGCGTGTCGCTCGCGCCGTCGTTGATGGGACGAGGAAGCGGGTCGAGCTCGAGCGCTGGAGGCGCGCGCCTCGGACGCCTGTTCGTCATCACGCAGGTCGCGCTCACGCTCGTGCTCGTGGTCGTCACGAGCCTGTTCGTCCGAACTCTGCTCGAGCTGCGATCACAGCCGTTAGGCATCGAACGTGCGCATTTGCTTCTCGTGTGGACGGCGCCCGGCCAGGCGGGACGCTCCGGGGAGCGACTCCCCGATTTCATCCACACGGTGCTCGACTCGGTGTCACGCATTCCCGGCGTGATTTCGGCAACCGGCACCAACCATGGCCTGCTCGAGGGTGAGGACGGTGGCGGAGCGAGCGAGCTGCTCAACGTCTCGGGTCTGCCTCCGAAAGCCGGTCTCACAGTCATGCGCGCTGGTGTGACGCCGGACTTCTTCGAGACGGCAGGTATGCCGCTCATCGACGGGCGCGACCTCAATGAACGCGATACACAAGGGACTCCACGCGTTGCCGTGATCAACGAGACGATGAGTCGGTTCTTCTTCGGCAGCGCGAGCCCGATCGGCCGGCGACTTGGGAGTGGGGACGCAGAGGTCGAGATCGTCGGCGTCGTGAAGGACGCTAAGCACGGCACGCCGCGCGACCGGCGCGGCATCTGGTACGTCAGCTACCGGCAGTATCCCGGCCTGATGCGGAACCTGTGCATCGTGATCCGGACAAGCGGAGACCCGAGAGCCGTTGTCGGCCCGGTGCGGCAGGCGCTTCACGAGATCGATCCGCTGCTGCCGATCCTGCGCGTGGATACGATCGACGAGCAGCTCGGTGATGCACTCGCACACGAACGAGCGATCGCGACGCTCTCGCTTGGCTTCGGGAGCTTCGCGGTGCTGCTCGCCTGCATCGGCCTGTATGGAGTGGTGGCCAATGCCGTCACCCGGCGCACCAACGAGATCGGCGTCCGCATGGCCCTCGGCGCGTCTCGGATCAGCGTGGTGACGATGGTCTTCACGGATACCGCTCGTATTGTGGTGGCCGGGCTCGCGATCGGCGCGCCCATGACGGTCGTCGCGCGCCGGATGATTGCCAGCCGGCTGTATGATGTCGCCGCGAGTGACCTCGCGACCATCGGCGTCGCAATGCTCACGCTGGCTGCCGTCACGGCGGTTGCGGGCGTCATGCCCGCGTATCGAGCCGCACGCATCGACCCCAACGTCGCCCTGCGCTACGACTGACCGTCTCGCTATTTCCTGCCGGCCGCGTCGACCGTGTGCGTCGCGTCGGCACCCTCCCACGTCACGTCGCCCGTAGGCCCGTAAGTGGCCGGCACTGGCCGGCCCATCATCCGCAGGTAGACCGTGAGCTGCGTGCGATGGTGCGCGGTGTGAAGCACGCGGCGCCAGAAGATCCAGGCACGCGACCGCTCGACGTCGAAGAATGCGACGCGTTCGATCCACCAATCGGCCCGCCGTGCGGCGAGGAACGCAAGGCGAGGCACCGCGAGCTCGACGAGTCGATCCGCAGCAGACCGGACGGTGATCGTCGGCGGCAGCACGTCTGTCGGTGCCGGCTCGGGTACACCGAGGAACTCGGCGAAGAAGCGACGCTCGGAGAGAAGCTGATGCTTGAGGATGTCGCCTACGGTGCTCGCGCGCTCGTGCGGGCGAAAGCCAAGGTCGTCCTCGCGGAACTCACGCCACACCGAGGCGACCTTGTTCGTCTCGCTCGCATAGGTATCGATCGCGTGTTGAACGAGCGGCTCGGACGCAACTGGAATCACATGGTCCGGAATCGCGATGAAGGCATAGGACAGCGGCATTGAAGGCTCCGGGTTGGCCCGAGTCGTGACAAGACAGTCTATCGTACGGCGTATCGTAACCCGTCCGGGGAGGGCCCCATGAGTAATCCAGACCGCGACCTGCGCGTACTGGTAGTCGGCGCTTCACTGTCGACCACGTCGCTCAACAATCGTCTGGCGGCGTTCACCGCGAAACTCGTCGCCGATAAAGGGGCGACGACCGACCTTGCTACGATCGACCAGTTCGACTGTCCCTTC
>Ga0068862_100002151_pt1 | contig 17745 bp, 21 predicted proteins | sample KBSSwiS52_FD_66598 | JGI IMG/M metagenome (GOLD analysis project Ga0068862, IMG submission 66598) | Switchgrass rhizosphere microbial communities from Kellogg Biological Station, Michigan, USA - KBS Switchgrass S5-2 | ecosystem: Host-associated > Plants > Roots > Rhizosphere > Soil ... | reverse complement strand
CCCCCAGATTCGTAGTTTGAGGCCGCCAAGATAGGTGACGCACCCCCGCGCCCGCGCCCTCTCTACGTGTTCTTGCTCTGTTTTGCCTTGCGTTGCGTCGCGTTGCGGCCTAGGTGGTTGCTATGTGATTGCTAGGAGGGTTTGAGCATGGCACAGGGCAGCATCACGAAGCGGGCGGTTGACGCGCTCAAGCCGGGGGTGGCCGATCGCTTCCTTTGGAGTGTGGAGCGCAAGGGTTTCGGCCTCAAGGTCACGCCTAGTGGCAAGAAGGTCTATGTTCTTCAGTACCGCATGGGAGGGCGCGGCTCCCCGACGCGGCGCTATACCATCGGCGCGCATGGCGATTGGACACCCGAGCTTGCGGATAAGGAAGCAGCCCGGCTTCTCCGGATGGTTGACACCGGGACTGACCCGGCCAGCGTGAAGCGCGAGCGCGTGGAAAGGCTGCGGACCGATAGCGCCCTCGCCTTCCCCGATTACGTCCAGACGTTCCTTGACCGCTACGTCAAACCGGAATGGACGAGATCCTATGATTTCGCCGAGTCCATCCTGCGGCTGCACGTAACGCCCCGCTGGAAGTCGCGCACGCTACCCTCGATCTGCAAGTCTGACGTTACCGCCCTGTTCGACGCGCTGCCGGCCGACAAGCCGGCGCTTGCCCGGAACACGTTTGCGGTCGTGCGGAAACTGTTCAACTGGGCGGAAGGGCGCGGCGACATTGAACAGGGGAAAAGCCCGCTGGTTGGTTATACGCCGCCGAGCGCCGTCGATTCCCGCGATAGGGTACTGGCCGATTGGGAATTGCGCCTCGTCTGGCTTGCCTCTGGCGATCTGGGCTATCCGTTCGCCCCCTTCTATCGCTCGCTCGCCGCTACAGGGCAAAGACGCGATGAGGTCGCGGGCATGGACTGGCGGGAATTGAACCGCGGCGCGGCAGAATGGACGCTGTCAGGCGAGCGCACAAAGAACGGCCAGCCACATATCGTCCACCTGTCGGCCCTGATGATTGCCGAGCTAGACGTGATCGCCAAGGGTGAGGCGTGGCCCTCAAAGGGGCTAGTGTTCTCGACGAACGGCAAGACGTCGATCAGCGGCTATTCGCGGGGCAAGTCCCGCATTGATGCCGCCATGCTCGCACTCACCCGGAGAGAGCGCGAAGCATCGGGCAGTCTCGAGGAAATTGAAATCGCGCCGTGGCGGGTCCACGATTTGCGGCGAACGCTCGTCACCGGCCTGCAACGGCTGGGCGTCCGGTTTGAAGTGACGGAGGCCTGCGTCAACCATCTGAGCGGCGCGAAGGCTGGTGTGGCTGGCGTCTATCAGCGGCATGAATGGCGGGACGAAAAGCGGGCGGCCTTCGACGCGTGGGCGCGGCATATTGGCCAAATCGTCGCGCCTGCTGATGGCTCCAACGTGGTTGATCTTGCGGCGAGGCGGGCATGATTCCCCGAAATGTGACACCGATGGCGAAGCCGATCGAGCCGGAGATAACAAAGGTCGCGCCAGACCAAGCGGATGCATTTAAAGAGGCGCTCCTTGAGTTTTTGAAAGAAGTGAACGACCCCGCAATCCAGATTGCAGAACGGTCCGACGACATCGACCTTCGCCGGCTTGGTACGCAACTGGCGTTGAACGCGGCGCTGGAGTTCTTTCACAAATGCGGCTTTCCGGATCACCTATACCTTTTGCTGAACAGTCTTTCTCTGGCGTTGGACGATGCGATTGCAGGTCGAGATAATCCCTTGCTTCGTCGCAGTTCGCGACCGCCAGGGACGGCTTCCGCTATGGATCTTCATCGGCAGGCTCTCGGCGTGGCCTGCGTCGACTTAATGGCCAAGAATGGGGTGTCTCAAAGCGCAGCGATCCGTCACGTCGCGCGCCAATTCAACGAGCATGGTGTCGCGGCGTCTGGCGTCGAAGCGTTGAGAAAAATGCGTAGCAAGCTCGCCGGGCCCGGTAAGCGTTCGCACCCTGCATGGTCGATCTACGTTCGCTTATCAGCGCGGCTCTCGGGCGTTGCGGCGATGGACTTAGGGACAGCCCGCAAGCGTGTTCGTGCGCTCATCGCCGAATACGCCGTCTCGCTCGCTGAAAAAAGGTAAGCGACCCCCCGCACAGATACCCAACGGTCTGACCTAGTTGCCTCCTGTCGCCCCGGCTCCGGTGGCGTTGCGGAGGAAACAGATGGATAGGCTGCTTGTAGATACGGGAGGCGCAGCGGCGCGTCTCTGCCTTGCGGAAAGCACTCTGGAAAAGCTGCGTGTGTCGGGCGACGGTCCGCCCTTTGTGAAGCTCGGGCGGGCCGTGCGCTACCGCCTCGCCGATCTCGACGCCTGGGCGTCGGAGCGGGTGGTTCAATCAACGTCGCAGAAGATCGCGGCGTGATTGGCCATGGGACATAAAGCAAGAAGCCGCCCCGCGTTGGCGGGACGGCCCCATGATTGTCGCTTGGCGGGGACAATTGGGACATACCGCAAAGCAGGGTCGGGCGCAATGTTCCGGGTGGCGGCCGATGGCTGATAAGATCCTCACCGGCCAGGGCTCGCCCGGCACACTTTACGCCTGTGTTTGCGAGACTGCGCACCATGTTGAGCCGAGGGTCGACGACTGGCGGCTAGGTGCTGTTCTCCATCCCTTTCGTAGCGAAAGCGAGGCGCGGGCAGCGCTCGTTGCCGCTGGCGCGACCGACATAGGGGTCTGGTCGAAATGAGGGCCCCACCCTCTCTCCATCCCGCCGACCTGGACCGCTTGGCGCGCATCGCCGGCATGTTCGGCTCGGATCATGACGGCGAACGCGCCTCGGCTGCGCTCAAGGCTGACCAGTTGTTGCGCTCCCGAGGCGTGTCATGGGCCGAGCTGGTCGGCGCGCTCAAGGTCGAGCTCATTCAGATTCCGGCTGCGGCGATGCTCCAGCATCGCGAGGCGGCGCGCGAATGTCTGGCGCTGCATATCTGGAACGCGACCGAGCGGGATTTCCTGGTCAACATCAGCCGCAAGCGCCGGCTCCCGACGCCTGCTCAAGCGCAATGGCTGGACGACTTGTTGGCCCGCGCGCGCATGGCGAGGGCGGCATGACCGAGGCGCTTCCGCAATTTCTCGCCGCGATGGAGGCGGCTGGAGTTCGCCCGGCTGAGCCGATCGCGCAACGTCTCGGCAGAGGAGGCCTTATCCGCTTCAAGTGCGAGGGCGATCGCAAGCCGAACGGTTGGGCTGTCCTGCATCTCGACGGGCGGCCTGCTGGGGCCTTCGGTTGGTACAAGGGCGGCATCCGCGAGAAGTGGCGGGCAGATGGCGGGGCGCCAGTCTCGTCGTCGGAGCGCGAACGCCTGCAGCGTGAATGGCGCGAGACTGCGAGGCGGCGCGAGGCCGAGAAGGTGAAGGCGCAAGGGGCTGCTGCTGTTGAAGCTGCGCGGCTCTGGAGCCTTGGCGAGTCGGCCGATCCCGAGCATCCCTATCTCGTGCGCAAGGGGCTGCCCGGCGAAGGGCTGAAGCAAAAGGGCAATCGCCTGCTGGTGCCGATGCGGGACATTGAGGGGCGTCTATGGAACGTCCAGCGCATAGCGCCGGATGGGTTCAAATGCTTCCTGCCAGGCGGGCGCACGATTGGGCTTCTCTGTATCATCGGCGCTGGCGGCTTCACGGCATGCCTCGGCGAAGGCTATGCGACCATGGCCGCCGTTCGAACGGCTACCGGCCTGCCGGTCGTCGCGGCCTTCTCCGGGGAGAATTTGGAAGCGGTGGCGCGCTCGCTTCGACGGCGCTGGCCGCGCCTCGATATCGTGGTCTGTGCCGATGACGACGCGCACTTGGTCGACCATCCGCAAATCAGGAGAAATCTAGGGCTTGAGTACGCAAAGGCCGCCGCAACTGCGGTTGACGGGCGCTTGGCCATACCGCGCAAGGGGGGCGAATAATGGCGACGGCAGCCCAAGGACAGGATTTCGACGACTTCAATCGGCGGTTCGGGCCAGAGGCGACGCGAGCGGCCATCGGCGGCGCTCGCCGGTTTGGCAATGACGGCTCGGACGATCCTAAACCGGAGCGCCCCCCGATAAAGGCAACTCCCTACCTCTGCCGTGATGCGCGTGAGATGCCGCAACGGCCTTGGGTCTACGGGCGGCAAATCCTGCGCGGGTCGCTCTCCGTGATCGTGGCGCCCGGCGCGGTCGGGAAAACGGCCCTAATGGTGGGTGTCAGCCTCGCCCTGGTCACTGGCCGCTCGCTGCTCGGCAAAACGGTCTGGGACGGCCCCAAGCGGGTGTGGCTGTGGAACCTTGAGGATAGCGGGGACGAGCTCGCCCGGCTGATCGAGGCGGCGCGGTTACACTGGCGCATTGATGCCGCCGACATTGGAGATCGGCTTTTTGTCGATAGCGGCCTTGATGGCGCTGGCCTGTGCGTCGCAACCGAGGACCGGGACGGCTTTCGGATTATCGAGCCAGTGTTCGAGGAATTGGTTGCAGAGCTGATCGCGAGGCAAATCGACGTGTTGGTGGTGGATCCGGTCGTGTCGTCGCACACGGTTTCGGAGAACAATAACGGCGCGATCGACGCGATGGCAAAGAAGTGGGCGCGCGTCGGTGTCGCCGCGAATTGCGCGATTGTGTTGGTCCACCATACCAAGAAGCTGAACGGCGTCGAAGTCACAGCCGAGGCGGCCCGCGGCGCTGTGGCGCTGGTGAACGCGGCCCGGTCGGTCACGGCCTTGAACCGCATGGGGCCGGATGAAGCCGCGCAATGGGGCATCGAGGGCGACGACCGGCGCCGATATTTCCGAACCTATGACGACAAGAATAACCGCGCGCCGCCCGCATCGGCGAGCGATTGGCATTATCTGGCGTCCGTCGACCTCGGCAACGGGCCTGCGGACGGCCACGGCGACAATATCCAGGTCGTGCTACCCTGGACGCCTCCCGACGCCTTCACCGGCCTGACATGGGAGCACCTGCGCGACGTACAGGCCAAGCTCGGCACGGTAGCGGCACCCGGCGACGCTCCGGCTCGGCAATCCCCGCAATCGGACGAATGGGCCGGGGAGACTGTCGCGATGGTGTTGGGTCTCGATGTCACGGACCGGAAGGGCAAGGATGCGGGCCGGGTCAAGGCGCTGCTCAAGGGCTGGTTGGGGACTGGCGCACTGGTCGAGACGAAAGAGAAGGACGCGAAAAAGAGGGACGAACGGCCCTTCATTCGGACTGGGATTCCAGCCGAGCCGGAAAGCGCCCCACTATGATTTCAGGGTGGGGCAAAGGTGGGGCAAGGTGGGGCAGCAACACCATCCGGCAAGCTGCCCCACCACCACCCCCTATTAGGGGGGTGGGGTGGTGGTGCGGCGGTGTCGGAGAGAGGATTTCAAGGTGGGGCAAATGAACGAGATCGAGAAGCAGCAAAGTGGGAAAGCAGGCGGCTCCGTCGATCGCGCTCGTGGAGGGCGCGACGTTCGGGAAGTCGAGGAAGGCTCGCTCGAATGGCTCGCGCTAACGCAAGCTGCCGGCTCGACCTCCCCCGAGTTCATCTCCGCTTTGCTGTCTGGCATAGGCTCCGTGGTCGGCGCCAACGGCAAGGCGGCCGACTGGCAAATCAAGGCCGCCCTCACGGTGCTGGAGGCTGCGGCTCCCGATAACGCCTTGGAAGCTCTCCTCGTCGGGCAAATGATCGCCGCGAATGATGGGGCGACTCGGTGCATGCGTTTGATGAACCAGGCGGCTGAGGCCAATCAGTCTCAAGTGTTCGGAAACCTCGCCACCAAGTTTCAGCGAACCTTCACGGCCCAGATGGAAGCGCTCAACAAGATCCGCCGCGGTGGCGAACAGGTGGTCAAGCACGTCCATGTCTACGAAGGCGGTCAGGCGGTGGTCGCCGGCACGATCAACCAGCACCGGGAGGGAGGGGGTAACAATGGAACAGCCAGTCAATCCGACGCAGCCAACGCAATTGCGGGAATCGCCACGCTGCCTCGCCAAGACCCGCAGAGGGACGCCCTGCCAGTCGCCGGCCATGCCGAACGGTCGGTGCCGGATGCACGGCGGGACGAACCCAGGCGCGCCAATGGGGAATAAGAACGCGTGGAAGCATGGGCTTCGCTCGGAAGAGGCGATGCGGCTCCGTCGACTCGCGCGACAACTGGCCGCCGCACTGGTCGACTTTTAGCGACCCTGAAACTGTCTATCTGAGGGCCAGGACACCCTCAACGAAGACAAACGACCAAGGCTCCCGCCATAAGTTAGCATCTAGCAATCACAGAGCAATCACCGTTGATGCTGTTCGCCTCCTTGCATCGCCTGCGCGGCCTTCTCCATCGGAATCTCACGCTGCCCAGTGTCGACCAAGGCGCGGACGCCATATCGCGCCGCGCGCCGTTCCACGCTGCCGGCCTCGAGCAATTTCAGCGCCACCTCGATAATCCCGCCAGCCGCGGGCAGGGCGCAGGCGGCGCGCAGGATCATGCGTCGGCCTTCGTCGGGCTCGTCTTCATCCATCGTAACTCTCCAGGCAAGAAGGCGCCGCCAGACGGCGATGGCGTGGCGGCGCAGTCGGGCTACAGGGTGGGTTGGTTCGGTTGCTTCGGGTCGCGGCACAGCCACAGGATGAGCGCGGCCATTGCGAGCAACCACAGGGCGGTGGCGAAACCGGATGTCATGACCCGTCTAGCCCGACATCTTCGTCACACAGGCGGCATCCGGCGCCGCGAGGTAGGAAATACGGGTTGCCCGCGTAAATCTCGTCCTCTGCGTTGCCGGTGTCGTCATCGCCGCCGAGTTCGAGGTCACAGTCGCCGTCGATCTGGTCCAACCGCTCGATCGCACACGCGACAAGGTGAGACAGAAGCGGGCGGGGAAGCGCCAGCACAGCCGTTAGGGCGATGCTGAGCGGGTTCGACTGGAAGGCTCTGGTTGCCATGGTTCAGCCCTCCCCGCGCAAAAGGCGGCCAATGGCGCGAGCCTCGGCGCTCCCGCGATCCGCCATCTGCCAGAGAGTGAACCGCGCCCCGCTCTGCTGTTGGGGCGTCAATTCGCCATAGATGGCCAGCAACAGGGCGAGCTCGGGCGATTTCTCGATGTGCGGCAATTCCGGCTCGGGCCGCGTCGGGAACCTGAGGATGGTTGCGGATTGGGGAGGGACCGAAGCCCCTCCCTGTTCGTGACGGCTCGCCATGTCACGCCTCCCTCTGCTTGGGGAGGAACAGGCCGACGACCTTGCCTATCAGATCGCGACCAAAGGCCCAATCGTGGTAAGGGCCGTCAATGTGGCCGCTCGCGAGCCTGACCGACCAGTTGTTGGCATAGGGCCAGCGGATGGCCTGAACGACCTCGCGGCGGATGCGCAGCGGGCTGCGCGGGCATCCCATGCGGGATAAGTCCCGCTCGCTCGCTTCGAGCTTCAGCCAGCTTTCCCAGCTCATGCAGGCGGCGGGCTGCTGGCTCTCGCGAACATAGAAGGCGTCTTCCAGGATTCCCTCGCGGTGGATGCTCACGGCGTTGAAAACAACCACCATGCCGTTCAGGGCGGCAACCTCATGGTCATGGGCGGGAATGGCGGTGAAGATTGCCATATCCGCGAGCGTGAAGGCCGGATCGGGAAGGGCCGGCGCGAACGCCGGCCCCCCGATGACTGCAAGCTGCGTGGCCATCGGTCACGCCTCCGTCCGCCTGAGGTCGTCCATGTAGCGGGCATAGCCGCTGCACTGGAGCACCGCGTCCCGAAGGCCGGGGACGAGAACGAGCAGGCCTTCCAGCACCTTCACGGCGCCGTCATGCTGCCTTTCCCAGTCGGTGAGCCAAGTGTGGGGCGGGAGGTCCGCGCGGCCCTCATCGGGCTTCGTCCAAAGCTCCTGCGCCATCAACATGCCGCGCAAGACGCTCTTGGGCGTGCCGTCCCGATTATACATAAGGCCGAAATTGCCGCCGAGCGCTTCCCAGCGGTCGATCCATGCGCGGGCGATGCGCAGGATGGCGATTTCATGCCCGCTCTCGTAACCGGCCGCGTGTCCTGCGTGCCAATCCTCGCCCATGTCGCATGGGTCGCGCGGTTCCTCGATCGTCTCGGCTTCGGCTTCTGCCGGCGCTGCGGCGAGAAAGGCCAGGGCTGCGGGGGAGAGCGCGAGCGCGCCTAGAAGTGAGCGCCGCGAGGTCGTATGTGTGTTGGTAGCCATGGAAGCTAATCCCTTCCTTCGGTTAGGGCCGGGGCGCTGCTGGAACAGCATCTCGGCCCGACCGGGCTTCCTGCCCGGCTGCGTCGTTACGTAACGGCTCTTCCCCATGCTGTCAAGCTTGTTACGTAACGGAGGCCGTGCTATGGGACCGACATGGTTCTCTCAAACGCTGAACGGCAAGAGCGGTATCGCCAGCGGCTAAAGGCTGCGGCGCGTGGCGATGATCTCGGGGAGCGGGCGCGAAAGCTGATCGAGGACGCCCTCGCCGTCATCTGGGCGCTCGATGCCGAGGGCCTGTCTTACGGGTATGAGGGCATCGCCAAAGTCGATAGCGTGGAAGCGCTCAAGGCGGTGCTGGTCGCCCCCTGGTTCGTGCGACACAATGGCAAGCCCGCCGAATCCCTGCGCCAGTATTTCGCGGCCTATGTCGATGATGACGGCGCCTCGCCTGAGCAGCGCGAGACGCTGAGGCGGGCCGTTGCCCTGTTCGATGCCGTCTCGCTGGCTGACGTTGAGCCCGCCGCAGCGCCGCCCCGTCCGAAGCGCGGCAAGTCCGGTTGATGCGCGCCGCGCCGATCGCACTCGCCTGCGGCCTTGCGGCTGCGGCAGGCTGGTACAGCCTCGGCGGAGTTTCGCCGCAAACTGCGGCACAACTCCACGGCGCCGGAAACTTCGCCTGCACGGTTGCCTCGGTCCACGACGGGGATACGTTCACCTGTTCGGAGCGCGAAGCCTCGGGGCGATCGATCCGGGTCCGCCTGGCTGGTGTCGACGCCCGCGAGCTGGGAAATTTCTGCGCGCCAGGCCATCCCTGCTCCTCGGCTCCGGCCGATACCGCAACCGCGGCGCTCTCGGCGCTGGCCCTCGGTCAACGGCTCTCCTGTCAGTCGCAGGGCGACACATACGGGCGGCGCTCGGCCTTCTGCCGCCGACCGGATGGCGTGGATTTGTCCTGCTCGATGGTGCAGGGCGGGTTCGTTGCAATTTGGCCGCGATACTGGGGCGTCCATCGGTGCTAATCTAGAGCATGGCTGTCCGTCTTTACATGCCGACCGCATTCGATCGCTTTAAGCGCGAAGGCGAGATCATCGGCCGGCTCGTCATCGAATATGGCGAGATGGAATGGGATTTCTGCCTTCTGGTCTCGGCCATCATCGGCGACTTGGACCCAGCCCTGAAGGCCATGTATCGAACGCGCGGCGAAACCCAGCGCATTGATGTTGGCGATGCGCTAGCGCGCTCACGCCTCCCGGCGGGCAGGATCCGTACCCTCTACGAGGAAACGGTGTCGCACATGCGGACCTGCCTCAAGCTGCGAAATCAATACGCCCACACTAACTGGATCGACGATCCCACGGACGGCCTGACGTTCGTCAAGATCGAGGATATCGCCCAGTCACACGCGAAAGCCGATACCGCCAATTTGCAGCGCTACAGGCTGACTGCGGAGATCGTTGAAGATCAACAGCGCTTCTTCGTCGATGTCTTCCAAAATATGCGGTATCTCAATCTCGAAATTCGGTCTCTTGATGGCTCCCAGCCAAGCAGCGGGTTCCACTACGTTTCGCCGATGAGACTACCCATGGAAGCGAAAGCGCTCGGCTAGGCGGCCAGGCGGCGTCTTTGGCGGATGGCCGAACCCGAGACGCAAATCTTCGCTTGGCATGGTCCGTGCATGGTGGTAGATAATGGCTCTACCGCAGGCTCGCCTCGGTCCCGTTCGGCACATCGCCAGCGCCCCCAACGAACATCCTCGAATCTCATGGGAGCGCGCGTGCGTGGCATCAATTGACGAAATTCTCCGCTCACTCGCCCCAGGTGACGGGGCGCCGCGCAGGGCGCCGCCCGCGCCCCCGAGATCGGCACGGCGTAGGATAGGGGAGTGGTTCAAAGGGGTGCTGGATGCCCGCTTGTGGGAAGCGAGGCTAGACGCAAGGGACGCGCTCCACGCGCTAGCCGATGGGGTTCACCGGGTCAGCGACCGTCTAATGATCTTTGGCTACTGGTTGTCGGGCCTGGGCGATCGGGCGGTTGCAATCGACGATCTGGTCATTGAACCTGAAGCGCCCGAGCCGCCCGACATTTTGGCCTCGCCACCGCCGCCCTCCGGCTTCGTGCTGGAGCAGGCCCCAGCCCTCCCCGCCCTGCTAGCCCTTCCCGCCCCTCCGCCGCCCGGTTCATGGGAATGGTGTAACAGGATCGCGGACAGCTGCACGGCGGCACGCATCGCCAGTTTTCACGACCTCGAATATGAACAGGTGTGGTGGGCTCTCAGGCGCTTGCCGCCGGAAGACGTTTCGCTTCTCGATCTGCCGTCCGGACAAGTCCGCGTCGCCTGTTGGGTGGCGTCCGCGCTGGGCGCGCCAGCTTCACAACCATTCCAGCCAGCAATTCACTGAGGAGCATGATCATGGGCGGCGTTGACTTACGGTGGGATTTACTAACTGACGCGAGCCGGAATTTCGGCAACCAGCTTGTGAGCGCCGCCGGGCAGATTCACGAGCGCCGCGACCGCAGCCGCAACCGGCGCGCGGCTACTGACTATCTCGCTCACCCAGATGATCCCGAGACCTTCAACGCACTTTTCGAGCGCAGCCCGGAATTGGCGATGTCGCTGCGAAGTGATCACCGGCAGGAAGTGGCGCGCAACGCGTACTCGAATTATCTGCTTGCGGGCCGGCGGGGGGCTGTCCCTGGCGCGCCGACCCCTCCGGCACCGCTCGGCGACACGGCTCCGTCGATACCGCCGCTATCGGTTGGCTCCACTGGCGGCAACCCAGCGCCCGCGGCCCCTCTGGCGACGCTCCAGCCCGGCAACGCGCTGAACTCGGCGACGGCCCCGACTGATGAAACCTTTGCTGCTTTCGCCCGCGCCGATCCCGCCGCGGCCAGCCGCGCGAGGCAGGAAGAGGCGACAATGAGCCGCCAGCGGGCCGCCGAAATCCGCGATCATGTGCGCGGTCTCACTGACCTGAACAACTATGCGATGCAGATCATCGGCGGCGTGAGGGACCAAGCGAGCTATGACGCCGCGCGGGCCGCGATGCACCGCCAGATGGTTGCGGCCGGTTACGATCCTTCGGGCATCGACAGCCTCCCGCCAACCTACAGCCCGGAGACGATCCAGCAGCTTCGAAACCAAGGCATGGACACTCACCGGCAGCTTGAGGCCGCACGGCAGGACCGGCGGCTGAATTGGGATATTGAGGACGATCAGACCGACAATGCGGAAGTCCATCGCTACCATGACGCGGAAATCGGCACGGCGCAGCGCGGCCAGAACCTGACCGATGCCCGTGGGCGCCGGGGACAAGACATCGAACACGGCGACCGCCTGCGGGGTCAAGATCTGGGCCACGGCGACCGGGTGCGGGGGCAGGATTTGACCAACGCTCGCGCCGGGCGCCGACGTGCGGGCCGGGCGAGCAGCGGTGAGGGAACTGTTATCGTTAACCCGACCACCGGCCAGCGAATGCGCCTGCAAGGCGGTCAGTGGGTTCCGGCCGGCTGATGGCAAGTCTCCCTCCGCTACCTAACGGCTTCGTGGTAGAAGCCGCACCTGCCCCCGCTTCGCGCCCTCGCCAGCGGCCACCTGAGGCTTACGCTCCTGTGTCGGATGGCCGTTCGGCCGCCCTCTCGGTTTACCCGGACCTTCAAATTACCCAGGTCGAGCGCGACCCATACAGCCGCTTGGGCCGAGCGAATCCGAATAGCTGGCACAATCGGACCCACGCGGCGATCGACGCCCGCCCGATTCCGGGAATGTCGTTTGACGATTACGTGAACGGCTATCGCAGCGCCGGCTATCATATCCTCGAGCAAATTGACGAGGTGAGCCATCCGTCACGTCATGCGACCGGCCCCCATTGGCATGTTGTCCTTGCTGGCGGCCCGACTGAGGGTGGAGGTGATGAGCCGGTCGGCGATCTGCCGCCAATACCTGCCGGTTTCCAAGTCGATGCGCATGCTGCGGCAACTCCCACCGCTCCGCATCTGCTCAACCTCGCGCCTCCAGCACTCCCCGGCGGGCCCGGTCTGGTCGCCTCGGCGCCGCCGCCGGATCCCGAAATCCAAGCGGTGGTGCAGGGCGCTTTCGGTCCGGGTCCGCCGGATTCGGGGCTCACGTTGCGCGGCGCCGACGTGCGGGCAAATTCGCTCGCTGTCACCGCGCCCGCGCCGCCACCGCCAACCGGTTATGTCGCCGATCCGAACAACGTCGCGACACAGCACTCCGCGCTGGCCTCGGAAGTGCCCACCGCGCAGGTTACGACGCGGGACGATCCTCGGCTTCGGGGCGCCAATAGTCAGATTGCGGGGATGCTCAGCGATCCGAATATCAGCCGGGCTCAAATCGAACAGGCGCTGCTCCATTACGGTGCCGATCCCGCCGCGCCCTCGATCCGGCGAACGCTCGACTGGCGAGAGTCCGGGGGCCTCAGGGCATGGCTCGCTGCCCCAACTAATCGCCGCCGCCCGTTCTCCGTCAACATCGACGACATTCGCCTGCCTGAAGGCCAATATCGCGAAGTCACGACGCCGGAGAACGTGCCTCAGGGCGAGATCCGAAACTACGAGCCTCGACTGACGGAACGGGTGGCGCACGTGCTCTCGGCGCCGGATCGCATGTTGAGCTCCGATCCGCGCGGCGCCGCGGTCGAGGAGCATCAGCGTGCGGAGATCTTGCAAAACCCCCTCTCTCCTGTGCAGGCGGTCGAAGACGCCCAAGACTATGCCGAGCGCGCGCGAGTGGCACAGTTGGAAAACCGCCCGCTCGACGCGGCAGGCAACCAACTTGGCGCCGGCGTCGCCACGCTTGGCGTTATCCCTGTTGTCGGACGTGCTCGCACTGGCGCGGAAGTCGCCGGCCGCGCACTCGCCGAAATCGAAGCGCTGGCCGCTCGCTATGGGGTGCGAGAGGCAGGCCCGGCTGCCGATGCCACCCTAGCCCGGCTGGTCACGGCACATTTTAGCGATCTGACGCTTGAAACGCAGAACGCTCTGGCGGGCCTTGCTCGACCGGCTGCAGGGGAGGCTGTCCCTGATGTGCTGGCATCGGCGCACATCGGCGATTTGCGCTCGGCGGCCAATCCCCCACCCTCCATGCTTCAGCGTGGCGTGCAGGCCGTGCGGGACCGTTTGGGCCGGAATCCAGCGCCAGAGGCCGCGGATATAGCTCCCCGTGAAGTTGACCGGCTCGATCTGACGCAACCGTTGCCCGCTCGTTCCGGTAAAACACCGGCGCCGGCTGAGTCGGTGCGCCCATCTGCCTCTCCGTCTTTGCCCGCGCCCGACGAAGGCCGATTGCCGCAGGATTTGCCGAACACGCGGGGCCAGGGCGTTTATTACCACGGCGCGCGCGGTGAGGTGCCCGAGCTGACCGAGGGCTATTACAACCCGGCCAATATCTACGGCGGGATGGATACCTTCTACACGACCGATGCCGCCGACATTGCCTCAGGGTATGGTCGCCGTCGCCGCTCGGCGCGCATCTATTCGACCGAGGAACGCGGGCCGGTTCAATTCTTCGACATGGAAATGCCGCTACCGATCGCGCGGCTGGAGCGCCTGTTTGGCGTTCGACCTGATGATCTCGGGCTCACGGCCTCAGCCATCGAAGAAGTTGCAGGCGCAAAGGGTGCCGCGAGCCTGCGCGAAGTCATGGACGAAATCCGCGATGCGTCGGCCGGTGAAGGAGTCTCGCGCGATGAAGTCCACGAGATATTCGACAACGCAATCCACAACCTCCGGGGGGAAGGTTTCGGCGGAATGTCGCACACTGGCGGCCTGAAGACGGGCCGCGAGCCGCACAATGTGCGCATTTATTTTGACGCGCCGAACCAGCTTCATTTGCGCGATGTGACGCCGCCCCGCACTGTGGACAGGCTCGACATTCGGGAATTGCCCCCGATCCCGCCCGGCTTCACGCTCGAGGAACCTCTAGGGCGCCTGCATCCCCTTGGCGAACAGCCGGCGCCCGCCGATCTGGCAGACGTGGCCCGGTCGATCCGTCCAGAGGACGTGGTGCCGATCCCTGACAATGCCATCGCATCAGCGGAGGAGGCCGCGCGCGCCAACCCCGGCACCATCCAGGATGTGCGCGCGCCTGCGCCAGAAGCCATGCTCGAAATGCGGAGCATCCCCGATCCGCGCAAGCCCGGTGAGACGATCCGCTTCCGCGGTCCGGTGGATGCCGAGTCCTATCTTCGGCTGCGCGGTGGCGTCAATGACAGCGAAGGCGAGCTGCGACACATCGGGATAACTCCCCGCGACAACCAGCGCCCCCGGCCGGAAGCCCCGGGCGAACACCGGCTCGGCCCCATCATCAGCGGGCGAGGTCTCACGCTGGATCAGGCGGGCGAGGCGCTACATGAAGCCGGCTACCTGCGCGAACGGCCCACAACCGCCGATGTCGTCGAAATCCTGCGGGAATCGCGCCTCGGGCGCCGCCTGTGGCACGATCGGGACCTGGAGGAAGTCGCGGGCCATGAAGGCGCACGAGCGCAGCAGATGCAAGTGGATGCGGCCCGGGAGGCTGGGGTGCCGCTCGCCGAACGCGTCGGGCATCCTGTCGGGCCGGCGGACCTCAGCGCGAACGATCCTCCGGCGACGGCTTATGAGGACTTGCCGCGCATCGGCGGCAGGGTCGCGAACATCAACCTCGCCAACATCGAATCGGAGGGAGATATTCGCCGCCTCCTCCAGACTGTGGAGGATCGGTTCGGTGGCCTAGACGCGAGCCGGCGCGGGAAGATCACCCACGCCGAAACCCGAGCCTTGGCTAGTGAGCTAGGGATGACGGCCGACGATCTGCTGCGGCGCCGGCCAGGACAGGCGCTCAATGCCGAACAGGCCCTTGCTGCCCGGCAACTCCTCGCCAAGTCGTCCGATGAGGTCATCGCTCTTGCCGCCCGCGCGACTGGGCCTGAAGCCTCGGATGCGTCGCGGTCCGCGTTTTCAGAGGCGCTGCTGCGGCATGCGGCAATCCATGAACAGGTGACGGGCGCCACGGCGGAAGCCGGCAGGGCGCTTTCGGCGATGCGCGCCGCCGCTCGCTCGCGCGAAATCTCGGGCACGATCCACCAGGCCGCCGCAGATGGCATGGGGGGGCAGAAGCGATTGGAGGAAGTCGCAGAGAAAATCCTGGACCTTCACCGGGAGGGCGTCGGGCCGGGCGAGGTCAACCGTTTCGCCGTTCGAGCCACTCGTCCCCGGTTCCGCGATAAGCTTGTCGAACTTTGGTATAACTCGCTTCTGTCTGGTCCGCGCACGCATGTGGTCAACATGCTCTCCAATCTGATGACGGCGGCCCTCCAGATCCCCGAACATGCCGCCGCTGCGGGCATCGGCGCTAGTCGCCGCATCGGCCGCGCCCTGATGGGCAAGGAACACGATTTTGACCGGGTAATGGCATCGGAGATAGGCGCCCGCACCTTCGGCTTGATGCAGGGGACCAGCGAGGGTCTACGCGCCTTCGCGAGGACGATGCGGACCGGGGAGGTCGCCGATCACGTCACCAAGGTTGAGGCGCGTACGCAGCACGCCATTTCCGGCCTGAAGGGCTCGATCCTGCGCACGCCGACTCGCGCGCTGGCGGCGGAAGATGAGTTCTTCAAAGCAATCGGTCGGCGCATGGAGCTGAACGGGCTGGCCGTGCGCAAGGCCACGTCGGAAGGGTTGCGGGGCGCCGCACTGCGTCGCCGGATCGCGGACCTGTCGACAAACCCGACCGACGAAATGGTGTCGGCCTCGATGGCATATGCCCGTTACGTGACGTTCCAGCGGCCCTTGGAGCCGGACAGCCTCGCGCAGGGTATTTCCCGGCTCACCCAGAACAGGCCCTGGCTCAAGCTGTTTGTGCCGTTCGTCCGCACGCCCGCCAACCTTCTCAAGTTTGCCGTTGAGCGCTCGCCCGCCGCATTTGCGCTGCGCTCTGTGCGTGCGGACTTCGCGGCCGGCGGCGCACGTCGCGACCTCGCTATCGCCCGCATGGCGCTCGGGACCGGCCTCGCAATGACGATTGCCGAGCTTGCGTCGCGCGGGATCATTACGGGCGGGGGTCCGGCTGACCGCGGCGCGCTTGATCTAATGCGCGGCGATGGGTGGCAGCCTTACTCGATCCGAATCGGAGATACCTATTACAGCTATGCCCGGATGGACCCCCTTTCCACCACGATCGGGATTACGGCCGATATGGTTGACTTCAACCAGCACATGACGGCCGGGCAGCGTCAGCAAGCGGCGCCGCTGCTCATAGCCTCGATCATCCGCAATCTCGGAAACAAGACCTGGCTGTCTGGGATTTCGGACGTGGTGAGCGCGATCGACGATCCGCAGCGCTCGCTTCCCAACCTACTCGCCCGTCTCGGCGGCTCGATCGCTGTTCCCGCAATTGTAAGCCAGACAGCGGGCGTCCTTGACCCGACGATGCGCGACACGCGCGCGCCCACGTTCAACACTGAGGGCGTGGTGCCTGAGGCGCTTGGCCTTCGCTCAGTCATAGATCCCACCATAGCGACGATCCAATCGCGGCTGCCGGGCGTCTCGCAAAACCTGCCGGCTCGGCGTGATGTATGGGGCGAACCGATCACGCGCGAAGGTTCGCTAGGCCCCGACATCCTATCACCCTTCTCGACCAGCACGGCGCGTAACGATCCGGTCACGGCCGAGTTGCTGAACCTCGGCGCGAGCATTGGGCGCCCCTCCCGGTCGATTCAGGGTCGGCGCCTCGAGCCCGGCGAGTATGGGCAATATCAGGCGCTCTCTGGTCGTTACATGCGCGAAGACATGATCGAGACAATGGGCGGACCTGATTGGGCGCGGATGACACCGGAAGAGCGGCTGCGCGAGATCGCTAGCATCAAGCGGACGGCAAGACGGGATGCACGGGCGGATCTGTTATTGGACGCGCCGCCTCTGCCTCCGGGCTTTCAGCCGGCGCACTAGCCTGCGGGGCGGCGCTTCGCCCGATCATTGATGGCAAGCGCGAGCAGGCTCACAGTGCCGGCCGCGCTGGCCCCTATGGCGACGAAATAGGACGGCTGGACGTTGCCCGCGGCGAGCGCACCGATCACGCCTAAGGCCGCTGTCGTGTTCCTGGCGAACCTGAGGGCATCTGGGCTGTGGGCGACGAATCCATCGGTCACGCTGGTGAGCAGGAGTGCCAGAATGGCCGCGACGATGAACAGGACGGGGACATAGGCGATGGAGGTCGCAAACCAGCCGGAATCCCCGCCGACGTTCGCGGCGATCAACCCTTCGCCTCCGTAGGCCGTCAGCCCGGTGGCGACCAGTGCGGCGGCCGTCGCTAGGGCGGTGTCGGTTGCGCGGCTCGTCATGTCCGCCGGATTTATCACGCGGGCCACGTCGGTGGAAGGGGTCCGAATTTCGAATGCCGCCGCGAGTGAGGACGCTTTAACGCCGCAATAGCCTCGCCGGATTGCTAGGTGATTGCTAGCACGGGCCGCCTCTCCCCCTTTAGGGGTGGCGATCGGGCTAAGTCATTGGGGCAATTGGCGCGCCCGGAAGGATTCGAACCTCCGGCCCCCAGATTCGTAGTCTGGTGCTCTATCCAGCTGAGCTACGGGCGCGCGGGA
>Ga0068862_100002149_pt1 | contig 17747 bp, 13 predicted proteins | sample KBSSwiS52_FD_66598 | JGI IMG/M metagenome (GOLD analysis project Ga0068862, IMG submission 66598) | Switchgrass rhizosphere microbial communities from Kellogg Biological Station, Michigan, USA - KBS Switchgrass S5-2 | ecosystem: Host-associated > Plants > Roots > Rhizosphere > Soil ... | reverse complement strand
GGAGCTTTCGACGCCGCTGTCCACCCAGCACTTCGCGAGTGCTCCACACGGCGAGATGTACGGCCTCGCCCACACGCCGATGCGCTTTGAATCGCGCGACCTCGGCCCCCGCACGCCCATTCGCAATCTGTTTCTCACTGGCCAGGATGTCGGGACGTGTGGAGTAATGGGCGCGTTGTCGGGGGCGCTGGCGACCGCTTCGACGATCCTCCGGAGGAACATGTTCGGCGAAGTGTTGAAGGCGACCGACTGATGAGGCTCCGGCTGCCGATGCAGAAGGAGCCTGCGAAGACGGAGATAAGCAACGAGTGCCGATGCCGCTGGAGCCACCCGCCATGTTCCCCGCCAGCAGCTTCGTCAGCAGGGGCCTGCGCGAGTGCTGGTCTCGAACAGGCGTGGTCCATCGGAATCCGTGCCGACTCACCGAAAACCGGCGCGGCGTAGGAACGCCATCATCGGACACCAGCCGCTGAAAGCGGACTGCACGAGATTCAATCCAACAAACGCCGTGAACAAGAAGAAGTACGGGCTCACGAGAACGCCGAGCACGACGCTCGCCGTCACGAAGGCGCCCGCAATCAACCGGAGCATGGCTTCAAGGGTCATGATGTGCTCCTATCCGGCCGCGACCGGGCCGGTCTCGCGTACGTGATGTCTGTGGGTCATGTAGTAAACGATCGGGACCGTCATGCGCGACAGCAGCAGCGACGCCACTTCGCCGGCCATCAGAGAGATTGCGAGTCCCTGAAAGATCGGATCGAACAGAATTACCGTCGAGCCGACGATGACGGCCGCGGCGGTGAGCGCCATGGGCCTGAAGCGTACTGCGCCGGCGTCGACGACGGCGTCCTCGATCGACATCCCGTCGCGGATGCGCAGCTCGATGAAGTCCACGAGGATGATCGAATTGCGCACGACGATCCCTGCGCCGGCGATGAAACCAATCATTGACGTCGCCGTGAAGAACGCGCCGAGCGCCGCGTGCGCAGGAAGAATCCCGACGAGCGAGAACGGAATCGCCAGCATGATGGCCAGCGGCGTCCAGAACGACTGGAACCAGCCGACGACGAGGATGTAGATGAGGACGAGCACCGCCGCGAACGCGACCCCGAGGTCGCGAAATACTTCGTAGGTGATGTGCCATTCGCCGTCCCACTTCATCGCATACCTGGAGCTGTCGAACGGCTGGTGCGCATTGAAGATCTCGAAGCCGTATCCCTCCGGAAGCTCGATTGACGATAACGACTGGTTCATCTGGAGGATGGCGTAGACGGGGCTTTCGATGCTGCCAGCGACATCGCCGGTGACGTACGTCACCGGCAGCAGGTTCTTGTGATAAACGCTGCGCTCTTCTTCCGTCGCGACTGCCCGCGTGACTTCGCGAACTGCCACCGGCGTCCCGCCTTCGAACCGGAGGCTCTGCACTGCGTCGAGCGATCCACGCCGCTCGCGGGGGAGCCGCAGAATGATCGGCACTTCCTCGCGTGCGACCGGATCGTGGAGCAAGCCGGTAGAGATGCCGGCAGTCGCCAGGCTGACCATCGAGGAGACGTGCGCGGCGGACAGGTCGGCGGCGGCCGCCTTCTCGTCGTCCACGTCCAGACGCAGCATGGGCTGCGGTGATTCGACGTACCAGTCCACATCAACGACCCCGGCTGTCTTCTCGAGCGTCTCGCGCACTGTCTTCGCGAGCGCCAGCCGGCGGTCGGGATCAGGCCCGTAGACTTCGGCGACGAGCGTCTGCAGAACGGGCGGGCCCGGCGGCACCTCGACGATCTGAATCCGCGCGCCAACCTGGGACGCGACCGGGTCGAGGCGCGTGCGGATCCGCTTCGCGATCGCGTGGCTCTGCGGCCGGTTCGCTTGGTCGATGAGCGTGAGCTGCAGGTCCGCGAGATTCGGCTCGCGGCGCAGGAAGTAGTGCCGCACGAGACCGTTGAACGTGTACGGCGACGCAGTGCCCGTGTAGCTCTGTACGCTCGTCACTGCCGCATCCCGCAGCGCCTCGTCGGCAAGCGCCGACGCCGCGGCTGCAGTGGTTTCGAGCGGCGTGTCCTCCGGCATGTGGACGATCACCTGCAGCTCGCTCTTGTTGTCGAACGGCAGCATCTTGACGTCCACGAGCCGGAGCGGCACGAAAGTCACCGCGGCGACGAGTAGGACCGCCACCATGCCAAGGAACGCGAGGCGCGGCGCGCGACGTCCGATCAGCGGTCCCATCACGCGCCGGTAGAGGGCGGTCAGACGATCTTCCTGCTCGTCGCCGTAATCCGTTCGGCGGCGCAGCAGACGGACTGCGGCCCACGGCGTGACGACAAACGCGACGACCAGCGAAAACAGCATAGCCGCCGACGCGCCGACCGGAATGGGTCGCATATACGGACCCATCAACCCGCCGACGAACGCCATCGGCAGGATGGCGGCCACCACCGTCAGCGTCGCCAGAATCGTCGGGTTGCCGACTTCATCGACCGCACGTACGGCCACCGATTCAAGCGACGCACCTCTCTCGGCTTCACGCGTATGGCGGACGATGTTCTCGACGACGACGATCGCATCGTCCACGAGGATCCCGATGGAGAAGATGAGCGCGAAGAGCGTGATGCGATTGAGCGTGTAGCCGTAGAGATAGAAGACGAATAGCGTCAGCGCCAGGGTGACGGGAATCGCAATCAGCACGACCAGCGACTCGCGACGGCCGAGCACGAGCCAGATTAAGGCCGCCACCGACACGACGGCGAGGAACATGTGCCACAGCAGCTCGTTGGATTTCTGAGCCGCGGTCTCCCCATAGTTGCGCGTCACCGAGATCTGAAGGTCCGAGGGCAACAGGTAGCCGCGCACGTCGCCGAGCTTTCGGTCAACAGCCGCAGTGACCTCGATCGCGTTCGTGCCCTTGCGTTTCGAGATGGCCAGCGTCACCGCCGGGAACGATTCTCCGGGACGCGGGTAGTGCGTGACGTAGCTGTCAGGCTCGGCGCTTCCGTCCGTAACCGTGGCCACGTCCGAGAGGCGGACGGGCACACCGTGGCTCGTGGCGACGACGACGTTCCTGATTGAGTCGATCGAGTCAGACCAGCGACCGCTCTCCACGCGCCATGCACGATTCGCGGAGACGACGTCGCCGCCGGCGGTTCGCACGTTGCTGTTCGTCAGCGCTCGCTGCGCGGCGAGGGCATCGATATGACGAGCAGCCAGCGCGGCTGGATCGAGTTCGACGGTGATCTGCCGCGGTCGGCCACCGATGATACTGATCGTCGACACGTCGGGCACTTCCTTGAGCGCTTCCTGAAGCTGATGCCCCATCGCCCGCAGCCGCGCATCGTCATATCCGGTGCCCCACAACGTCAGTGACATCACCGGCACGTCGTCGATCGATCGGAGTTGAACCGAGGGCGTCGTCGTCCCGGGTGGAAGCGACGGTAGTGTCGTGGCGAGCTTCTGATTGAGCCTGACGAGCGCTTGTTCTTCGTTTTCGCCGACCAGGAACCGGACCACGGTCATCGATCGACCAGGGCTAGAGGTCGAATAGAGGTACTCGACGCCGGCAATCTCCCAGAGCGCCTGTTCGATTGGACGTGTCAGGCGCTGTTCGACCTCCGTCGGCGAGGCTCCAGGCATCTCGACGAATACGTCGACCATCGGCACGATGATCTGCGGCTCTTCCTCGCGGGGAAGCGCGATGACGGCATAGAGTCCCAGCAGCAGCGACGCGGCAACGACGAGAGGCGTCAACTTCGAGTGGATGAATGCCCCAGCAAGCCGGCCGGCGATTCCTTCGGCACGAGTCACTGTCGTGCTCCAGCGACAGGCGCACCATCCGTCAACGATGGCGGCGGATTCGTGATGACGACGTCCTTCTCGCCGACGCCGGCGAGGATTTCCAGCCGATCGCCGTCTACGCTGCCCGGTGAGACAGCGCGCAGCCTGGCGCGATTCTCGCGGTCCACGGCGAAGACGAACGTCAATTGCCCGCGGCGAACGGCAGCGGCCGTGGGAACGGTGAGGCTATTTCTCGGTGTACCCGTGAAGCGCGCACGTCCAAAGGTGCCGGAGCGAACGCCATTCTGCGTGGGAAGGTCGATCTTGACGATGAAGCTGTGGGATGCGGGATCGACTCGAGCGATCTCGCTGACGCGGCCTGAGAGTGAGTCCGGGAACTGACCTTCGCCCAGGTTGACGCCGACGGTATCGCCAATCTTCACAGTCGCCGCGCGTGATTCGTCGAGCGGCACTTCCAGGCGAAACCCGGTGGCATCTTCGAGCGTGAGCAGGCCAGCGCCAGGGTTTGCCATCGAGCCTGGATCCACGGATCGTTCGCTGACGATGCCGTCGAAAGGCGCGGTCAACGTCGTGTACGAGCTCGCGACGGTGGCCGCGTCGCTGGCCGCTCGCGCAGCGTCCTGAGCTGCGTTCGCCGCCGAGAGATGGGCCTGGGCCTGTCCGAACTGCGCGTCGGCCACGTCGAGTGCCGAGACGGCCTGGTCGAGTTCCTGTGTCGTCGCGGACTTCTTGTCATGCAGCGTCTTGATCCGGTCGTGCGTCGTCCGAGCCAGCGTTAGCGCCGCTTGCGCCGATCGAACTTCGGAGTCGGCCGCACGCACGGTATCGGTGGCACTCGCGAGCGTGGCAATGGCGCGGGTCCGATTGGCGTCGGTTTCGCGTCCGTCGACAATCACGAGCGGCGTGCCGCGTTTGACGCGATCGCCGGCGCGGACATGCACGGCGACGACGGGCGCCATGATCCGGCTCGAGATGAGGGCGGTTGCACGTGCGGTCACGACACCACCAGCCTCAACGTCGGACGCGAGCACGGTGGATGTCACGGGAGCGGTGGATACCGTGATGGGCGCGGCGGCCGCTCCTTGTGCCGCGGGCTCGTGACGGCACGCGCTGACGAGCAACGTCGAGCCGGCCAGCATGATGACGACAATGGTTCTCTGCACGTGAGCCTCGCTATTGGCGCCGTCCGATTGCGTGGCGGAGCTGTGCTTCGCTGGTGATGGCATCGACGACAGCGGCGACCCGTTGTGCCTCGGCGTCGGTGAGCGCGCTCGATGCCTGCAGGACGTCGGTGACGCCTGCCATGCCTGCGTCGAATCGATCGCGGACGATGCGCTGCCGCTCGCGGGCCTGATTCACGGCTGTCAGTCCGACCGCTTGACGGGCGTGCGCGGCTTCGAGACGGCGGAAGGCGGTGACGACCTGCACGCGAACAGCCGCGCGCGTCTCGTCGGCCTCGGCGGCGGCGCGGATCTGCGCCTGGCTGGCGGCCTTCGCACGCGCCAGCTCGGCTCCGCCGAGCGAGAGGTTCCAACGCAACTCGCCGCCGACGATCCACGACGGTTCTCGGCTATTGAAACTCGTGCCGCTCATGTCGAACGCAGCCTGTGCCGCGACCTGCGGAATGAGCGCAGTGCCAACGCCCTTGCGCTCTGTCTCGGCGAGCCGAATGGCTGCTTCGGCTCGTTTGAGCTCAGGGCGGTTTGCATCGGCTTCAGCGAGCGCCACGCTCAGTGACATTGCCGAAAGTTCAGTGCCAGCCAGCGGCTCGGCCACGTCGTAGCTGCGATCGATTGGCGAACCAATGAGGCGGTTCAACTCGGCTCTGGCCACGGCGGCATCGGCCTGGACGTCGATCTCACGTTGCCGAAGCGTGGTGACTTGAGCGATGAGCGCCAGCACGTCGGCGTCGGTTGCCATGCCGGCGTCCCGGCGCCGCTCGGCGCGCGCGCTGTCTTCCTGCGCGGATTCGAGCGCGGCATGTGCCGCCCGCGCGCCTGCCTCGGCGATCAGGATGCGGCCATATGTCTGGGTCGTAGCCGACACGAGCGAGGCCGTCGTCTCGTCAACGGCCAGCTGCGATATCTCGCTGCGTACCTGCGCGCCATTGATGGCCGCCCGCTGGCGGCCGCCGTCGAAGAGCAGCTGCTCGGCCCCGACGGATCCGCGAAAGAATCCGATCGGGTTCGGGTGGTTGAGAGAATCGATGGCGAAGTTCGCGGCTGTGAATGTCCGCGAGGCCAGAAGCGAGCTGAACACGAAGACCGGCTGATCGCCGCGTTGCCAGCTCTCGGTGAACGAGATCCGAGGCAGCCACCCGGCGCGCGCTTCACCGAGATGCTCAGAGGCCTCCGCCGCGCCCGCACGGGCCGCCCGCAGCGAGGCATTGTGTGCAATCGCTTCCTGTATCGCGACGTCAAGCGTCAGCGCGTCCTGAGCAGAGGCCGGAACGGCCCCGAGACACAGGATGAATACCAGTGCCGTTACCTGGCCCGAGGAGGTCATCGGCTGAGGGATGCAAAGACGCGCGATTTGGTGACAGCGGACCGCGCGATCGGTCGTTTTGTCACCGATAGCCCGCGACCTGCATCTCTCGCTACACCCCGGCGGCGAGAGGCAGCACTCGTACAATCGACCTGACGTGGCTATCGTCACCAACCCGGCCGGGACGGGTGGATCGGGCCCCGATGCGGCCAAGTCCGAATATGCGGCCCTTGTCCGAGCTGCATCGACGGGCGACCGCGCGGCTATGGAGCGTCTGTTGATGCGTGCACAGGAAGTTGCGTTCCGGTTCAGCCTGTTGGCGTGCGGGCACGCGGAAGATGCCGAGGATGTGATGCAGGACGCGCTGCTCAAGACCTATCAGCACGTCAGCCGCATTGCTGACCCGGACGCATTTCGAACGTGGCTGTACACGACGGTGCGGAATGCGTGTCTGATGAAGCGGCGACGGCGTGCCGGCGAACCGGTCAGGTTCGAATCGATCGAGCAGGGGTCTCCAGCCGGTGGTGCTGAAGCGTCGCCGATCGATGTTGCCGATCAGGCTCCGCGCGCCGATCAACGGATGATCGATGACTGGGCCGACGCACGGCTCAGGCAGGCATTGGCGAAGCTGCCGCCGGCGTACCGCATCATCATGCTGTTGCGTGAGATGGAAAACCTTCCGACGAAGGAAGTCGCAGCCATTACCGGATATTCGGAGGCCAATGTGAAGCAGCGGCTGCGGCGCGCCCGGCTGATGCTCAGGCGCGAATTGACTGGTGGTCGATCGTGAGGCCTGAGTGCCGGGACGTTCTCACGCAGATTTCTGCCTATCTCGACGGAGATCTCGATAAAGCCGCGTGCGAGACCATCGAGCAGCATTGTGTAACCTGCCCGAGCTGCGCGGCGGTCGTCGAAGGACTCAAGCAGACGGTGGGTCTGTGCCGTCAGCTTGGCGCCGCGCCATTGCCGCCGGCCGTTCTCGAGCGAGCACGCGAGAGCGTGCGCCGGTTAATGGAGGAGCCACATCGGTGCGATTGACATCAGGATAGCGCGCGCTGCATGCGCGCGCGCAGCGGTTCGACTACCGTGGGATTATCGATGTCGATCGGCGGCGCGGGGTCGTACAGTTCATAGAACAGGCTGGGGCTCATATCCGGCGGAACACCAAGCGCATCACGGATCACTTTGGCGTGCGGGACGAAACCGCGATCGATCAGGCGGACGAGCACACCGCCGATCGTCGCCGTCAGCCCGCACACGAACACGGCGGCGTTATGCGAGGTGAAACCGCCGGCAGCCAGGCCCAGGCGCCGTTCGAACTCTGGCAGGCGCTCCGGATCGAAGAACGCTTCCACGCGCCCAATGTCGCCTGACCAGTCGCGTGCCTCACTCGGGCGACTTACGGTCCCGTGATATTTGAGGCCGTTTGCCGTGGATAACGAGAGCAGTTGCCGGCGATACCCTAGCTCGTTTGGATACGACACGCCGTGCAGCAAGACCCAGTTCGACAGATCGGCGAACGGATTCCGACACACCTCGCTGCTGATCATGCTGACAAAGGGTGCAGCCCCAGTTCCAGCCGCTACCATCACACGAATGCGCGGATCGTCGGCACCAATTGTGTCGTTGATGGTGAACGCGCCGGCTACCTTCGCCCCGACATAGATTCGATCACCGGCTCGCAGCTTCCACAGCAGATGCGTCAGAGGGTTCTGTGACGTCGGCTTGACGACGTATCGAACGTAGAACTCCAGGGGACCGTCGCACTCGGGCGCCGAAGCGATAGACATGGCACGGCGAACCGACCTGAGGAACGGCTTCTCAGTGTTGTTGAGGCCGAGGAGACAATACTGCCCCGCGATGAACCACGGACGTCGCCGTGGCGCCTGGTCCGGCTGGATGAGAAATGTCGCGAGTGTATCGGTCAGATCGGTGCGACCAACGACGGTTGCGTTGTATTCCAGGGGCCTGCCCATTGGAGGCGACGCTATCATGGCGGTTGATTCACACCTCAACTCCATCACATCTCGAGATGGGCGTCACACGGGCTTCCCTCCGATGGGCGCAAGCGGCTAGCCAGCTGTTCACGCCGTCGAAGGCGTACAGGTGTCTCTGTGCGCATCGGTCATTGCCTATCACTGGTAATCGCTCAGGTCTCCACCAGGGACGGCGGCCCGCAAGGCATTGAGCACCGCAGCCAGATCGATCACTTCCTGGAACACGGCTCCTGCCACTGGCGGTAGCCAGCCACCGAACGCGACGAGCATGCCCGCGACGCTCAACGCCATACCGCCAACAGCGCTTTGCAGCGCGATTCGTCGCATCCGGCGCGCCAGGTGAAACAGTTCATCGACTCGTCTGAGCGACGTGTCCATGATCACCGCGCCCGCGGCTTCAGCCGTAATCTCGCTTCGATGGCCGAACGCGATCCCAACAGTCGCCGTCACCAGCGCCGGGGCATCGTTGATGCCGTCGCCAATAAAAAGCGTGGGTGCGCGATTGGCTTCCGCGCGCGTGATCGCGACCTTTTCTTCGGGGCTGCGCCCGGCGTAGACCTCGACGATGCCCACGCGCTCGGCAAGGTAGCGCACTTCCGCTTCGCGGTCTCCAGACACGAGCAGGATTCGATCGAGGTGATGCCGCGGCTTGAGATGGCCGATGAAGGAGCGGCTGTCCTCGCGCGCGGTGTCGTGAAACCGATAGGTGGCGGCGTAGTCGGCGTCGAGCAGGATCACGCACTCCATACCAGCAGTTAATGGCGGTAACCGGCTCGCAAAGCCCCTGGCTTCGGCCTGACGGCGGCCGATGACGTGTACGTGATGGCCGTTGATCCTACCCTCGAGCCCTTCGCCTGGCCGCTCCCGAACCTCAGTCGCATCGAGTAATACAAGGTCGGCCTGTTCAGCCGCGTGCAGGAGTGGCTTCGCGAGCGGATGCTTTGAGTACCGTTCGAGGCTCGCGGCAAGCTGCAGCACACGGGCACTATCGAAGTCGGGAGCGGTCAGGCGATCGGTCAGGGTCGGCTCGCCGTATGTCAGCGTCCCGGTCTTGTCGAGGACGATGGAGCGACAGTTCTCAATTCGCTCCAGAACGGCGGGATCACGAATGATGATGGCGCGCTTGGCGGCGAGAGAGATGGCGCCGATGATGGCGACGGGAATTGCGATGAGCAGCGGACAGGGCGTTGCGACGACGAGCACCGCGAGAAACCGTACGGGATCGCGGCTCCACCACCACGCGGCAATCGCGATCACCAGCGCGATCGGCGTGTACCAGGCGCCAAGTTGATCGCCGAGACGACGAAGCTGCGGGCGTCGTTGTTCGGAGTCGCGCATGACATTCATGATGCGTGCGTAGCGCGAATCGACGGCCAGTCGGCTCGCCGTCAGCGTGAGTGCGCTGTCACCGTTGATCGCGCCCGAAAAGACCTCGGAGCCAGGCGCCTTTGCCATCATGAACGGCTCGCCCGTGAGGTACGACTCGTCCATGACGCCATGACCACTGATGACGACCCCGTCCACAGGGCAGATTTCGTGCGGATAGACGACGAGCTCATCATCGATACGCACCGCATCAAGCGGAACTTCATCGATGGTATCGCCCCGTCGTCGGTGCGCAGCGCTGGGCATGCGACTGGCCAGCGCGTGCAAGACATTCGAGGCCCGTGCGACTGCGTATGATTCGAGCGCCTCGCCACCCGACAACATCAGGACCACGAGAGCGCCGGCGAGGTACTCTCCGAGCAGGACGGCCGACACGATCGAAATACCTGCCAGCAGGTCGGAACCGAACTGGCCCAGTACGGCCTTGCGGGTCAGCGACAGCACGAGCGGCACTCCGCCGCCGGCGAGCACGACGTACAGCGGCAGTCGCAGAGTCGCTTCCGGCAGGTCGCTGCCCCAACGCAGGCTGAGATGTGTGACGATGCCCGCGACTGCGATGGTGGCGATGACATAGGCTCGACCCGCCCTCCGCGGTTCAGCCGATGACGGCATGGCAACGCTCGCATCCTCACCTGGGTTCATCGCTGGATGAATCTGAGCGAACTTCGTGCCGGGATTGTCGAGACGAGTGTCCATGATGATCAGGTCGATCGTCGCCGTCTTCGCGGATCGCGGAATCTCGTCCGCCGGTTCCCCCTATTGCTCCACGACAGCCACTGCTCCCCGTCGACGATCGACAACGCTCCTCGGAAAGGACCCAATTTTGAACAGGACGGACCGCCCTCAGACGTTCTGTCTACGGAGAAATCGACGTTCAACGCCGCGACAGTCGTCAGCAGCGCACCAACCAGCAGTACGTAATCCAGTGCCACACCGAGCACGAACGCTCCGATCGCGCCGTACACGAGAGCAGTTGTCGCTAGGGCGTAGGACCACACGCGCGAGCCAAGCTGGCCGAACAGGAGCGTCAGACCCATGACTGCTGACAGCGTGGGACATGGAAGGATTCCCAACGGCGCGGCATAGAGGTACGGTGTCCATCGTTCCGTTTCGAGGAAGTGGGGATATCCCCACCCGAACACAACGAGCAACGTACCAGCGATGACGACGCGCGGCGGTCCAACGCGGACGGGTTCGCGGGAAAGACGACTCGCGACGAGGACGAAAACGAGGAAGAAAGCTGCGAAGGCAGCGCCATTGAAGGCGTTGCCGGTGACGATCGCCGCGCCCATGACCGACACGAATGGTGATACCAGCAGGTACCCCGCGACCCGAGCCGATGGCCGCCAGCCGGCGAGAACGGCCAACAGCCATACGCCAAGCGCGACATGCCACGCGATCGCGGCTGTTCGCCAGCCATTGGCGATCGAAGCGAGGCCGATCAAGATGTCATCCGTCGAGGGCATTGTGGTGACTGGTAAAGCCCACCCGCGCCAAATCAGCGAACGATGCTCAGACGACGGTGACGCTTGCCGCTGGTTCTTTCGCGCGGGCGGGACGTGTAATGTCCTGCACGGTCAGCACGGCACGCGGTGCGCGCCGGTCATGTCTCCTCCGGGCGCGTCGCTGCGCTCGACTGGTGTTACAGCATCGCCCGTGCCAGGCGCGCCCTTGCCGCAGCGGAAGGTAGGGGGATCCGTCTTCAACCACGTGCACGACTGCTGTGGGCTATTCCGCATTGGTGCGAGAAATTTGTGGCCCGGTAGGCAGGCACGGCGATAGAAGGCGCGCCGGCGCGCCGGCACGAGCGGAACACCGCCGTTTGGTGCGGCGCACCGTGAGCCGGGCGACCACGCGCGGCTGGACCGGTACTTGCGTCTCAGGCTTGCGGGCGGGATTGACGCCCAGTCGAGGAGTCCCCCATGGCCGCAGCACGCACTTCCATTGAACGGATACTGTGTCCGATCGACTTCTCTGATACCTCCCATCACGCACTCGCGCATGCCGTTGCGATCGCACGCTGGTACGAGGCGCGGCTGTCATTGCTCTATGTGTTCGTCAGCCTGCCGACCGTGGACGTGCCTCCGGTGATGCTCGATGAGGATGATCGTGAGCGATTGATCGCACAGATGCGGGAATTCGCGTGTATCGTGCCTCGCGACGTGTCGGTCGAGTATCAGGTGCTGGAGGCCGGGCTGGTGCATGACGCGATCGTTCGGCACGCCGGCGCCGCGCACGCGGATTTGCTGGTGCTCGGAACGCACGGACGATCGGGATTTCAGCACTTGTTCCTCGGTTCGGTCACCGAGAAGATCATGCGAACGGTGAAGTGTCCGACGTTGATCGTGCCGCCACGTGCTCCTGACATCGCGGCCGACGCATCGGTGCAGTTCCGCCGCATCCTGTGCCCGATCGATTTCTCGTACAGCTCGCTGGCGGCGCTGGAGCACGCGATCAACATGGCAGAGGAAGCCGATGCTCAACTGACGCTGTTGCATGTGACGGAAATACCAGCGGCGCTGACGCAGGAGCCCTTCGTCGTGGACGTGGATCTCTCTCGAATTCGCGAGGCTGCAGTCACCGATGCGCGCCGAAGGCTCGAACGACTGATCCCGCAAGAGGCGCGTGCCTACTGCGAGGTGGACACCGCTGTGGTTGAAGGTCGGGCGTACCGGGAAATCCTCCGCCAGGCCGCGGAGAAGAAGACCGACTTGGTCGTGATGGGCGTCCACGGCCGCGGCGCTTTGGATCTCCTGCTATTTGGCTCGACGACGCATCACGTCATTCGGGCGTCGACCTGTCCGGTGCTGATCGTGCGGCAAGGGTGAGGGAGGGCGACATGATTCGCAGACGCCAATTCGCATTGGGGATGATCGCGTGTGTTGCCCTGTGCGTGGTTCCCGTGTCCGCGGTCGGGCAACCTGCGTTCGAAGGCGTCTATATCGCGCGCGGAGTTGAATCGGACGGCAGGGAGTACCGTCGAGCGGTCAACATCGAGCGAGACGGCGATCAGTTTGCTGTGACGTGGGTGGCGTCCCGAGTGGTTGGCGAGGCAATCATCCTGGAACCGATCTGGGTTGGCGTCGGCATCGCGATCGGCGACACGCTCTCAGTGAGTTTCGTCGCCGGGGACACCTTCGGAATCATGGTCTACGAAGCCGGTACGGACAAACAGCAGTTCTCTGGCCGCTGGGCCGTCGACGACGACGACGGGGCCGTTCATTCGGAGACGCTGACCAGGTTGGCAAATGTACGACCTGCGCCCACCACGGTCGATCCCCCCGATGAGCAGAGGCATCCGTCGTTGGCCCCTTTGCTCGGCATCAGCTCACTCTAGGAGACCGCCATGGCCATGGCGACGAAGTGGTCCGCATCGGAGCGGTTGGACGACAGCGAAATGGCCACTGTCATCGGCAGCGTTCACGAAACTGGCAGCGCGACCGCGACCGACGGCGATGCCGTCCGTGCATACCTCGTGCAGATCGGACGTGTACCGCTGCTGGCACCTTCAGAGGAACGCGAGCTGTGTCGACACCTGGAGGTGGGACATGCGTCCCTTGCCGCCGCACTGCTGGCTGAATCGTCCTCAAGGGCTGTCGTTGCGGAGTTGTCGGCGGCGATACGGCGTGGCACCGCTTCTCACGACGATTTGCTGCAGTCACCAGAAGGTGGTTCATTGAGCGCCACTGATGTCGACATGGCGCTCGCACGATTGAGCCGGGCATCGCGCCGTGCAGTGGGAATCGTGCGCATCGACGAGACCCCCGCGGGCGGGACGATGTCGTCCTCGTGCCGTCAGGAGCTCGGGCGCCGCGCTGATCGGCTTCTCGACGCCATTGCCCGGACACTGGTGGACGTCCCGCTGCATCCGGCCGTCATCGAGACACTCGCCGGCGATGCGGCGCTGGGCGGGCGCAACACGGAAGCGGTCCGTCGCGTTCAGATCCGACTCGAGGCGCTACGTGCCCTGAAGCGACGGCTGACGGAAGCCAATCTGCGGCTCGTCGTCTCCATTGCGAGGCGCTACCGGCAATCAGATCTGTCTCTTCTCGACCTAGTGCAGGAAGGCAATCTCGGCCTGCTGAAGGCCGTGGATCGATTTCAGTATCGTCGAGGCTTCAAGTTCTCCACGTACGCAACGTGGTGGATTCGTCAGGCGATCACGCGCGCGATCGCTCAAACAGGTCGAACCATCCGGCTGCCGGTTCATACCGTGGAAGCGCTCAACCGGATCGAAACATCGCGGCGAACCCTGCGAGAGGAGCTCGGGCGTTCGCCGACGGTTGACGAAATCGCGAGCCACCTTTCCATGCCGTCCGGCAAAGTGACGCGATTCCTGCAGGTCGGCGCCCCGCTCGCCTCACTCGACGCTCCGCTGGCGGGAGAAACGCCCTTCGGCGAGTTTATCGCCGATGTCGATGCATCGTCCCCTGACGCCGATTTGATTGAGGAGGACGTGCTGCGCCAGGCGGGCGCTGCGCTCGAATCACTGCCAGCGCGGGAACGTCGTGTGCTCGAATTGCGTTACGGCATCACGAATAGCCGCGAGCACACCTTCGAGGAAATCGCCACTCGACTCGACTGCACGCGCGAAGCGGTCCGCCAGATCGAACGGCGAGCGTTCAACCGGCTGCGCCGTCGCCGCCGGTGGATGCGGTCAAGCCGTGTCGCGGCCTAGATATTTGCGTGCAAGTGTCAATCGCAGTCGCACACACGGGTCGAAGTGATCCGTCGGATCAGCCTGATAAGCCTGCCTCACAGTGAAACAGGATTCTTTCGCAAAGCCAGGGAAGAATCCGCACTGCCATTGCGATGAGCCAGTCACATGGAAAATACCGAGTCGGTCATTTCGTACCCGGCGCAGTATGAATCCGATGCGGTGTTGCGCGACGGGTCAACCTGCACCTCCGCCCCATTCGTCCAAATGATGCCCGGTCTCCTTCACAGCTCGGCCTGCGTACGGGCACTATCCGCATTGAGCGTGGCCAGTGCCGCCGCAGTTCCCCTGACCGTCAGCACCGGACATTCAGCCGTCCTGACCACTTGCTCTGTCACGCTTCCCAGAAGTAGATGCGCGAGACCGTTGCGACCATGGGTGCCCATCACAATCAGGTTCATCGCATTGTCACGAGCGTAGTTGACGATCGCCCTTGCCGGCGATCCGAACATCACATCGGTGACCACACGAAATTGCGCGTTCTCCGATGGGTCGCCCAGTGCATCCAGTTGGGCCTGCGCCTCCTTGCGCCACGATTCCCTCATTCCCGGAGGAAGATATCCATGCACATCGCTTGCGTACGCACCGGTGGTGAATGGATCTTCGAGGGCGTGGACCAGATGAATCTCAGCGCCGAATTGTGCGGCCAGAACTCCCGCGGTGGCGAGTGCAGCCTCACATGGCGGGCTGAAATCAGTCGGAACGAGAATGCGAGCGAGACCCCGAGTCATGGTGTCCTCCCCATTTGACAGCGCGGCTTGACTTCACCGCAGCCTCGATCATCGTTATGCCGCGAGTTCATGCCACCGCCAGCGATTCGAGCGCGTCGCGCAGTATCGCGGCGCTCCGCCGCAGTGCCTCGCCCTCTGCGGAATCAAGAGGCAACGGGATCGTTGCGAGCGCGCCCAAACCGCCGATCAGATGGGGGAGTGCCAGCGTGACGCCGTCACAGCCGGGCACACCGGTGATGCTGGAGCAGACAGTCAGAATTGCTCGTCGATCGTGCAGCAGCACATCGACGACGTAGGCAATGGCGCTGCCGATCCCGTAGTAGGTCGCACCTTTGCCGGCGATGATGTGGTACGCCGCGCGGCGAACGTTCTCCTCGATCAGTCGGCGTTCGCCATCCCCGAGCGGCGTGCCATGAACTCGTGCGAAGTCGTCAAGGCTGAGGCCGGCGATCGTGGCTTGTGACCACACGAGTACCTCGGAGTCCCCGTGCTCGCCGATGACGTAGGCGTGGACGTGGCGCGCATCGACATCGAAATGACGGCCGAGCAGCGCACGAAAGCGGGCCGAATCGAGCGTGGTGCCCGATCCGATCACACGCGTGTGCGGCACACCGAATCCGGCGGCAAAATGCGCAGCGAGATGTGTCATCACATCGACCGGATTGGTCACGACGAGCAGGACGGCCTCTGGAGCGCTCCCGAGCACCGCCGGCACGATCTGACGAAAGACGTCGGCGTTCCGCTGCAGGAGTTGCAACCGTGTTTCCCCAGTCTTTTGCGCAACTCCACCGGCGATGACGACGACGCGCGCACCGGCGAGGTCGGCGTTGTCGCCGGCGCGGACAGTCAAGGGATGCGCAAAGGGGACCGCGTGATAGATGTCGTTGGCCTCGGCTTCGGCGCGGGCGCGATTCAGGTCGACCAGCACGATCTCGCGCCCCACACCGCGCATCACGAGCGCGAACGCGGCCGCCGAACCAACCATGCCGCAACCGACGATGCCAATCTTCATCTCGTGACTCACTGGTCGCCTGTCAGAAACCAACGATCACGCTGACGCGCAGCGTCCGTGGAACCGCAGGGTGGGTGTGAATGTCGTCGACGCCTGAGTACGGTTCGCCCGTCAGTCGCGACGTGAAGTAGTAGTCGATGTCGCTCGCCGCGGCATCAAACAGATTGTAGATATTCGCGTTGACACGAAGGCTCTCGAAGAGTTGATAGCCGCCCTCGAAGTTCAGCAGCGTGGTGGCCCGGGAGCGAACGGAGTTGTCCTCGACGAGCGCCCGAGGACCGAAGTATCGCAGTCGCAGGCTCGCGAACGTCCGGTGAAAGTTATCGATGCTCGCCCCACCGGAAACGACAACGTCCACGGCCTCGGGGACGTAGGGGCCGGCTTCGTTGAACTCGGTGAACCGCGCCTGCGACCAGGCTACGTCGCCGTCGAACACCAGCCACCGTTTCGGACTGTAGTAGTTCGCGAACTCGACACCATAGCGCTTGCTCGAAGGCCCGGGCTCGCTGGCGCCGACATCGGCGTTATAGACCAGCTCGGAACCCAGACGCAGTGTCCACAGCGACACCGTGCTCTGGAGGTGCGGCACCGTTACAGTTCGCACGCCGACTTCGGCGCCCTTCGCACGCACCAGGGGAGTCACGGGTTTGGCCGGATTGCCGTTGATGTCGTAGGTGAGCGTGGCACCGAGCGCACTGTTGCTGTGAAAACCGGTGCCCGCATTCACGTAGAACTCAGTGGAACGCCACGGGCCGAAGGTGACCGTGCCCTTCGGGCTGATGATGCCGGCCGTCGCGGTGCCTCCGTTCCGCGCGTCGATCGTGTTCGTCACGTCATATCGCGATCCGTCCGCCCGGAGGCCGACGCTCGTTCGTATCCAGCGTCCCCATTCCACCTGGTTTTCGCCGTATACGCCGACACTCGTCACGAGCGCCGACGCATCGTTCCAGGTCTCCAGACGCACACGCTGCTCGGTGTGGAAGAGGGCGACCTGCATGATGTTGTCGTTGCGGAACTGCACACCGACCGTGTTCTCCACCGGACGCGTACCCCATCGGCTTTGACGCTTCTGGAACGCGCGAACGCCGGACACGAATCGATGATCGACCTGCTCGCGCTGATCGCCGTGTACCGGGTCATTCAGGTAAAACGTGAAGTTCGAGATCAGGTTGAGGTCGTAGCCGAGTCCGTAGGCCTGGATTTTCGTCAGCGTCGTGCCGGTGCCGTGCTGCCATTCGCCTCCAACGCTATAGCGATAGGTATGCCCGCCGTCGCTCTCGTCGACTGCTCCGAAGCGGTCGATGAGTCCGGAATCGATCGCACGCTGCGGGGAGGCCTCCGTGGCGTTCCATTCTCCGTGATATCCCATCGCGGTGAGCGAGAACCCGTTGACATTGTCGCCTCGCGTGTAGCGCACGACGCCGTTCAGCTTTTTGTACGAATCGGGCACGGTCCACGGGCCGGCATTGGTCGAGCTCTCGAACGCCGCAAGCACGTTTCCAGTGCCGATCTTCGGCGATGCGGCCGCGAAGATGCGTCCGAACCCGAATGTGCCCGCCTCGATACGCATCAGTGGCTTGTCGAGTGACGTCGCATATGTGATGTTGCCGGCCCCCGCGGTGGCGAAATCGCCCTGA
>Ga0068862_100002148_pt1 | contig 17749 bp, 13 predicted proteins | sample KBSSwiS52_FD_66598 | JGI IMG/M metagenome (GOLD analysis project Ga0068862, IMG submission 66598) | Switchgrass rhizosphere microbial communities from Kellogg Biological Station, Michigan, USA - KBS Switchgrass S5-2 | ecosystem: Host-associated > Plants > Roots > Rhizosphere > Soil ... | reverse complement strand
GATACCGACGCGGAGATCGTGGCGATCAACCGCAAGGGCGAGGTCGAGCCGCACCAGCGCGCCATCCTCTCCGACATCGAAGGCATCGTGCTGCTCGACGGAACCTGGAGCCAGGCCAAGGCGCTGTGGTGGCGGAACGCGTGGATGCTGAAGTGCCAGCGGGTGATCCTCGGACCCAAGCGTCCCTCGCGTTACGGCAAGCTCCGCAAGGAGCCGCGCGGCGACGGTCTTTCCACCATCGAGGCCGCAGGCCTGCTGCTGGCCGGGCTCGAGAAGCGGCCGGAAATCGCCGAGACGCTCAACGCCAGCTTCGACCGGATGCTGGCGCGGTATCGCGAAGTGCAGGCGGACATGCCGGAACTCGCGCCGAAGCCGAAAAAGCGGGATTATCGTCGTCGCAAGCGCGGCTGATTCCGGCTTTCAAAAGGGGTGCGTCGACGAAAAGCTTGCACCTCATTGAATGTTCAGTGCTGCTCTGTCACCCGCCGTGAATCCGCCGTCATCACAGCTGGTTCCAATGTATGAATCAATACATAGCGAGCTGTGGACAATGATGACTTCCCGCTTGACGGTGCTAAATTCGTTGCTCTCCGCGTAACAATTTGGAGCAAAGTCGATGACTTTAAGCACTGAAATCCTCACGCGCTCTCCATTGCTCGACGCTGACGATATCGAAGGGGAAATCGGCAACATCATCCACAACACCCGGCGAGGGCCCGTTATCCGCGCCGTAACCAACGGCGGCGATCGGCCGTTGCCGAATGGCCCGATGCCCGATTACGTCGAGCACAAGGAAGGCGTCAATCAGGTCGGTAAACTCTCGGCTGAAGCCGTGATCCGCGAATACGACGCAGCCGTGAAGGAGATCGAGGCGCTCGGTGTCGAACTGTCCGAGGCCGCCAAGAAATGTGAGGCGATGGTCGCAGGCGTCCACGCCATGGTGAACGAGATCAAGGAACTGGCGGCGAACTATCGCGAGGAAGGCAAGCGCTACTTCTTGCAGATCGAGGATTGTTCCCTGATGACATCCGAAGTCCGCACTGTTTGCGAGACGCTCAAAAAGCGAATTGCCGAAGGTAGTAGTCGCGCCGCCTGATGTTCCGGCTGTGGCCGGTCCTGGTGATGGCCGCGCCGTTCGTTGTCGCGGCCATCAGCTGGGTATTGTAGGCCTCACCTGGAAAGGTTGCGGTCCAGATCGCGCAAGCCGCGAAGGTTGCTCCATTGTTTCGCTCGCACTATGACGGTGCGTCGGATGCAAGCGGAGCAACGGGATGGAATTGGTTGCGCATTTGCGCCTGTCGAAACAGGCCCTGATCGATCTGGTTTTCTTCTGTGGCGTTCCGATCGTGCTGGCGATGTTTTCGGCCGTTCTCGGACCGTATCTGGCCATCATGGGAGGCGCCGGCGCGGCCGTCTATGTGCTCTCGCTCGCCATTGTGCCCTGGTGCCTGACCGGCCTCGTCACCCAATGGGTGCGCAAAAGAACCGGGCGAATACTGCCGCTTTGGCTGATTGCGGCCATCGGTGCCATCGCCGCCGGCCCCCTCGTGTCGCTGTATGTGTATGTCGTCAATTCGATCGCGGGAGACATCTGGCCCGCGCTGGGCGCCTTGCTGCCGGCGACGTTCAGCGCGGCACATCTCAAATCCGCCGCCTTGTCCGAGGGGCGGGCCATCGTTCTCTGGATTGCCTTCGTGGTCATTTTCGATGAGACGCTGGGCTGGCCGAGATTTGTGCCACCAACCAGGGAAGCAAGCCGCGAAGATCGCTTTCAACTGAGCGGCGCCGAATGGACGGCGGAAGACGATGCCCTGTTGCGATCGCTGATCGGCAGCGGCAAGCCTCCGAGAGCCATCGCGCTGGAAATGAAGCGAACGGTCGGCGGCATCCGCGCCAGGACCGCCAAGCTGGGCCTTCGGAACAACCGTCTCGGCGATATGTCCGCCGACTGATGCGCCGGGCCGGGCGGGGAGCCGGACTGTTTCTGCCAACCAGCGCGGCGGGGAGCAGCGTTGCTTGGTTGCCTACGGCCCGTTCGCCTTGCGCTCGTCTCGACAAGTTTGTTAACCAGGTGATGTCAGGTTGGACAGCAATCGCGGTAGACATTCCGCGAGAGTGGTGCGTAGGGCCGTCGCTGTCTCAACCCAGCGACGGCTTTCTTCTGAAAAGAAACTGGGGTCGGATGAGTTGAACTGGCTCGGACGAAACGACCAATGAGCGTACCGAGGAACGTATTTTGGTTCGAGGTTCTGCTGTATACGGCGTTAGCGCTGGACGCGCTTTCAGTCGCCTTCGCCGATCACCGCACCGGCGCTGATCTGCTCCTGACATCGATGGCAGCCGCCCTGATCCTGTTTCAGTTCTATTTGGTGCGGATGGCGGTGCAGCGCCGTGCAGGTTGGCCGCGCTGGGTGTTGATAGCTGCGCTGGTATTGGCTGTCCTTTCGCTTGTTCAGGTGGCTGCTGGAGAGGGAATAAGGCTCTATCATGTGATCGAGATCGCATCCTGTGTACTGGCGGCGTTTGGGCTGTATCTTTCTTTTACGGGGGACGCCGAGAACTGGTTTGAATAAAGATCACGTTTCGTGGCGCTGATGACAGGTAAGTTGGCGGTGTGCCGGTGCGCGGCAGTGAGAGTCGTAATCCACCGAATGCGAGCTACCGGCCCGTGCGTTGAAAGTTATACAGCGCCTTCGCAACCAGGATGCCTGCAGCGGCACCCGCCAATTTTTCCAGCGCGTCAATCACGCGGGCATCGCGGTCTGGAATGACTATTTGAAGGAGTTCGAGCAAGATGGCGCTGCCACATACGAGAAGGCAAACGGCAGCCACGTTGCGAGGATAGGCAAAATAAAACAAAAGTCCGAGAGCCGCATAAGCTCCGAACCGTTCAACAACGGTAAAAAATGCTTTGTAAAATCCGGAACTAAGTTCGGGCCTTGCTTCGATTGACGATAGGGTCGCGTAACTCACGAAAATTAGGAGCGCCCACGCGGCGACCGTGACAAGTTTGTGAAGCATGGTCACAGCTCATACCATGACAACTTCGCATCGCAAAAGTGTGCGAAGGTGCTGGTGGACCGTGATCGGCGAAATCTAATGCAACACCACCGCATTGGCGCAATGGTGAAGCAGCACAACTAACCAGACGTCGTAATTATCGTCCGTACGATCGGAAATTGTTGATACGTTTCCATCGCACTCATCATGCGGCAATTAGCGTCGGCTTTGACTTCCGACGATACGCCATGAATCCAAGACCCGCTAGCGCCGGCAGCAGCATGGTCCAGCTGGAGGGTATGGGGGTCGCCGCAACGTTGTCATTGAAGCCCGTTACCAGACCCTGATTCCAGTCGGTCGGAAAGGCAGAGAATCGCGAATTTGTCGTTCCATTGTTTATGTCGACGTCCAGAAAAAGGGTATTGCCGTTGCCCAAGCTAAATTCCCTGATTGTGAGCATCAGGTTGCCTTTCGCAGGATCATAAACAAACGAATTCAAGAGATTGAAATCCAGCCTGCTGTTCGAAATCGCCGGTGCGCTTCCACTGAAAACATTCGTGAAGGTCGCGTCAGGGAAAGCAAAAAAGCTGGTGTCGAAAGTTCCGATATCGACGGATTTGGGAATGTACGAAAGATAGATATCAAACGTACCCGGCCGCGCCGCTCCACCAGGGGAGAGTGAGTTGTAGAACGTGATTTCATTGATGTTGATCGAAGAACTGAAGCTCGTGGAATTATAGACCTGCTGGTAGTAATAGCCGCCGCCGTTGTTGCCGAACGGAATGCCGTTGCTGCTATCGGCCGTGCCGACGACAGCGGCCTCGGCGGCTGAAAGTGAAACCGCCAGAGTTGCGATGACGAAAGCCGTCTGGAGAAAAATCTTCATTGATGCCCCACGCCTGTTATTGGACGCAATCGCGTCCGCTTTTTTCAAAAGGTGGCACGCTTCAATGACAACGGGGTGACGTGTGAGCGAACGGACGATGCAGCACTAACAAAAAGACCGCCGAAAGCCGGTCATTGGACCATTTGAGCTTCCGCTACCCCAATGTGTCTCTTTGCGCCCGGGGTTGAACCCGCTCGACTTGATAGGGGATGGCTGAAGACGAATTATGCGGCTGCGGCTGGATTTACCGCCCACAAGGGCGGCTGGGGGCGATCAAGTCTGAGGGGTACGTTGACCCGAGGTTCAGAAGGCGGACCAGTCAGATATTTTACGGAAACCGGGTTCAGAACTTTCCCTGCGCAAGGTTGCCTAAGTGATTGATCAGCTATATTGATCCGCACCGATGGGGCCACGTGGCGGAGTGGTTACGCAACGGTCTGCAAAACCGTGTACACCAGTTCAATTCTGGTCGTGGCCTCCATTTACAACTTGCTGAAATTGCTGGCAAAATTAGTCACCTTCGGTCTGGCCAGCCTGGCCCGCTACCGGGCGATCGCGCTGCGATCAACGTGCCGGAAGAGGTGTCCTCTGAACGTCATTGAAATTACACATATTTTACTCGGGGCCGGCTGCGCGGAGTTGTGACCGAGTGCGAGACGTTTGAATCAACAACCTCTGATCGCGTTCTGATATATAGTGTCGGTTTTCCAAAAATTGCTTTGGAGGAACGGCCATGGGCTTCGAAACAATTTCCGGCACTGACGTTCAATACGGCCTGATCAGCTTTGATGCCGAGGGCAAGGAGATATCGGAACAGGGTGGGTTGATGAGTCAGCGCTTGATCGACAAGGCGAGGGCGGACAAGGTCACCAACGTATTCTTCTTTTGTCACGGCTGGAAAGGCGATGTGCCCGCGGCCAAGGAACAGTACGGTCGTTGGATCAAGGCGTTCGCAAACGCCGCCGATCGCGCAAAGGCGGATACGGTGTTTCCGGGCTTCCGGCCGCTTTTCATCGGCCTGCACTGGCCCAGCCTGCCGTTCGGCGACGAAGAGGTCGCAGCCGCTTCGTTCGCGGCCGGTGGCGCGGTCCTCGGCGCCGATGCGCTGCTGCAAACATATCTCGATCGGCTTGGCGACAACCCGAAGATCCGTGCGCCGCTCGAGATCATCATCGCGGAAGCCCGGCGCAACAGTTCTCCCGATGAGTTGCCGGACCACGTCAAGAAGGCCTATCTCGATCTGAACGATGCTCTCGGCCTGCAGAGCCAAGGCGTGAACGCGCCGCCGGATGCCGATCGCGAAGGCTTTGACCCGGAGGATTCCTTCGAGGCCGGCAACGAGGAAGGTCCTTCATTCGGCGGCGGCATCGACCTTGGCGGGCTGCTCGGACCGCTGCGCCAGCTCTCCTATTGGACGATGAAGAAGCGCGCCCGCACCATCGGCGAAGGCGGCATGCACAATTTCCTCAAGAACCTGCAGACCGCGACCGCGGACAGCCACACCAGGATTCATCTGATGGGTCATAGCTTCGGCACCATCGTGGTGTCCGGGATGCTGGGAGGCCCCGATGCCGCCGGACAGTTGCCGCGGCCGGTCGATTCCGTCGCGCTGGTGCAAGGCGCGGTATCCTTGTGGTGCTATTCGGGCAACATTCCGTTTGATGGCGCGGGCTCGGGCTATTTCAGCCGCATTGTGGCCGATGGCAAGGTGCGCGGGCCCATCGTCACCACACAGTCGAAACACGACAGCGCGGTCGGCTTTCTCTATCCGCTGGCCTCGCGCATCAAGGGCTCGGTCAATTTCGCGGGCACCTTTCCCAAGTTCGGCGCGATCGGCGCGTTCGGCCTGCAGGGGGTGCCGGACGGTTCGCGCAGCGAACTCACGATGCTGGGCGCGTCGGGGGCCTACCAATTCGAGTCAGGCAAAATCTATAATGTGGATGGCTCACAGTTCATCGCTCACAAGGACGGCGTGAGTGGCGCCCACAGCGATATCGCGGGGCCCGAAGTCGCGCATCTGATCTGGGCGGCGGCCCTTGCGTCGGCTGCCGGCCGCACCGGCTAGGAGGACCGCGCTCATGGCCACCGATGACGATGCTCCGATCCCGTTCGGCATTCGTGCCGACACCGGATTGCCGCTCAGCGGGCTGACGGATGAGGTCATCAATGCCTTGCTGGGCAGGAAGATCGAACCCAACGCCGAGACGCTGGCGCTGTCGAATCGTGCCGACCCCGCCAGCATCTCGTTTGACACCGAGGGTGGCGTCGATCCCGGCGATCTGGCGCAGGCCGGATGGGGCGTCATCTACGCTCCAAGCGTCAGCCAGCCGATCAAGGACGCGCTGCAGCCGTTGCTCGACCATCGCAAGGCGCAGGCGCAGCCTTTCAAGATATTCGACGGGCCCGACGGTTATCGCGCCGGCGACACCGCGAATGACTGGCTCAAGCGGCACAATGTGCGAATGGACGTCGTCGACCCTGAAAAGGGCGTTCCATTCTATCTGCTGCTGATTGGCCCTCCCGACGAATTGCCGTTCGAATTTCAGTATTCCCTCGACATCTACTGGGCCGCGGGGCGGCTGTGGTTCGATACGGCCGATGAGTTCCGGCGCTATGCCGAAAGCGTCGTCCGCTATGAGACGTCGGCGACGGTTCCGACGGCACGCCGCGGCGCCATTTTCGCCACCGAACATGACTTCGATGAAGCGACCCAGCTATTCATGCGTCAGGTGGCGCGGCCGCTGGCGGACGGTGAGAACGGCGGCACCAGCGTTTGGAAGCGGCGGAAATACGGCCTGCAGACGTTGCTCGGCGACGGCGCGACAAAATCCGCGCTGGCCGCGCTGTTGCGGGGCCAGGCGCAGCAAACCCCGGCACTGCTCGTCAGCGGCAGTCACGGCATGCAGTTTCCGCTCGGCGACATCAGGCAGTTGGAGGCGCAGGGGGCTTTGGTGTGCCAGGACTGGGTTCGCTCCGGCGCGATCAAGCCGGAGCACTGGTTCGCGGCTTCCGATGTTCCCGATGACGCGAAGCTTCAGGGCATGATGCATTTCCTGTTCGCCTGCTACGGCGGCGGGTGCACCGAACTGGACGACTTCGACCGTTTGAACAAGGCGCCGAAAAAAATCGCCGACAAGCCGTTCCTGTCGCGCCTGCCGCAGCGACTGCTTGGGCACTCCAATGGCGGGGCGTTGGCGGTGCTCGCCCATGTTGAACGGGCCTGGGCCTATTCATTCCAGGGCCAGCGTGGCGGTTCGCAAATTCAAGGTTTTCGGGACGTGATCGGCCGGCTGCTGACCGGCCAGCGCATCGGCCAGGCCACCGATATGTTCAACATGCGCTGGGCGGCGATCGCAACCGAGCTCAGCGACATGCAAGCCGATCTTGCGAAGGGCGCCGACGTTCCGCTCCGCAAGCTCGGCAATCTCTGGGTTTCGCGCGATGATGCGCGAAATTTCCTCATACTCGGCGACCCCGCGGTGCGACTGCGCGTCGAGGACATGCCGCCGGTCTGAATACCGCTTCGGCCGCAGCCGGCGCCTCCGGCAGGCATCGAGTACGCGGCGTGATCTCAGTCGCAGGCACGCTCCAACTTCACTCGCCGTCCTCGAATACCGAGGAAAAGGCGACGCGCTTGAAGCCGGCCGGCGTGTCCTCGTCGTCCTTGGCGACGCGCGGACGGGTCTTCGTCGGATGCGCGGTGGCAAGCGTGTTCCAGTCGTAGTCGTAGATCTCGGCGAGGTAGGCCGCGATTTCAACGTCGTCGAAGATCAGGCTGGCGTCACGGTTGGTCTTCACCCCCTCGTTTGACCAGTTGTGGCTGCCGAACACGACGATCTTGCCGTCAACGATGATCGTCTTGTTGTGGCAGGCCGGCTGGAACCGGAAAACCTCCTTCGGGAAGTCCAGCCCGATAAGCACGTCGAGGCTTTCTTGCTTCATCATGTCGCGGCAGATGATGCGGACGTCGAGCTCCTTGTCGATCTTGTCCTTGAGTGCGCCGACCAGCAGCCGGAATTCGGTAAAGTCGTCCTCGGTGCCGCGGAAGTTGATGTACTGGTTCTGAAACCAGACGCTCTTCTTGGCCGATTTGATCAGCTTCAGCACCTGCTGCGCATAATTGTCCGGCGTGAGCAGGGGCTGCACGCTGACCTCGCGGTTCAGCCGCAACGGCTTGAACAGCCGGGTCGGCTTGGCGAAGTCGACCGGTGCTTCCTCCTCTTCCTCCGGCACGAACAGATCGGGTGGGGCGAAGCTGACGGCTTCGGCTTGCGCGGCGGACAGCTCGAAATCCCGCTTGATGTAGAACTCGTAGATCGACGCCAGCTTCTTGTTGCTGATGATGGCGTGGTAGTCGCGATTGTATTTCCTCTGGAACTGCGCCGGCAGCTTTTCCGGATGGTCGACGAACGGATGAACGTTCGGTTGGTTGGACGACTGCCAGTTGCCACTGGAGAGCCAGAAGGCATTGCTGTCCCGCACCGCGACCTTGATGTGATAGGCGGACGCGAAAAGGCCGTCCGGATTCTTCTTCGAGACCAGCGTGGCCCAGGTCTGCTCGAACCGTGTCTTCATTTTCTTTTCGAGCGGCGGGATGACCTGTTCCTCTTCGTTGAGATCGTCGGCCTTCACGCCGCTCTTTGCCGGCTTCTCCGGCACCGGGTGAAGGATCAGCTCGAATTTGCGTCCCGACGGTGTGACCGCCGCCTCGATCGCCTCGAAAATATGCGGCGCCGTGAATTGATACATCGCCACCGTGAGCGACTTCTCGGTTTCCCCGAGGAAAGTTTCCAGTTCAGTCCAGCCGGCCTCCGGACTGACGCAGATCGTCATCTCCATCTTTTCCTTGACCAGCGGAAGGTTCGGCGGATCGGGCTCCTCATAGGCCCCGGTCTTGGGCGGCAGGAAAGCGATCGGCTCGTCTCCGCCGAGCATTTTCTCGAACGCCGAGACCATCGACCCGTCCGGCATTCCGAAGGAGACCGGCTGCCGGTTGTCGGCGGCCAGCTGTTCTTCCACCGTGGCGTCGATCACGGTGAACGGAACCGCGAACTTTGCCTCCAGCTCGGCGGTCTGCACCGGCGTCGTGCCGGGCGTCACGGCGACGACGATCGCCGGGACCGGCTTGGCGCCGGGCGGATATTTGTATCCCGGCCGGGTCGTCACGACGTCTTTGACACCGGCCAATTGCTGACGAACCTGGCCGACCACCTTCATGATCGGGTCGAATGAGGCCCGCACTGCCTCTGGTAACTGCGGAATGCCTGGCTGATCCATCATCGTTTCCTGCCTCAAAATGAATAACCGGAATCGCGAAACTGATCTTCCACCGCCGGCATAACCGGCGGATGACGTTACGTCAGGGTGTCATGCCAGGGCGTCGTTGCGGATTCGCACCGCAGGATCGCCCAGCAACACATAGTTCTGTGCGTCATTCCGTTCGAGCCATCTGGTGACGAGTTCGCGGTCGCTGAGACGCGCCGCGTCTGCCGCGGTCGGCGACGTCGCGCTTAACAGCAGCACCGACAACGCCGAAAACTTGGCGCCGAAAAATCCGGATAGCGCGTGACCGACCGGCCCGCCTTTCAGGATGGAGCCGATGCTGTTGCGGAACGTGCCGATTTGCGGGCCGGACACTTTGGGAACGTGGATCGAAAAGCCCCAGGCGCGATCGATATGGCCGATCACCGCAAGGGCGCTGCCTTTCGGGTGGGTCAGCAGGCGTTGCGGCAAGGCCGCAATGAATGGTTTCGGCGCCAGCGGCGGCGGTGCCCGGCCGGCCTGCGAAAGGTCCATCAGGAATTGATCGGCGTCGGGCGTGCCGGCGCCAAAACAGGCGAACAGCAATGCGACCACGCCGTTGACATTGGCGTCGTCGGCGATGTCGGCAGCCGCCAGGAAATGCTCCTTGTCCACGCTGCCGAAGCCCGGCCAGTCCTGGCATAACAGCGCCCCCTGCGTGGTGGCCTGCGCGGCCTGGCCGGACCGCATCGACATGCCGTGCGACGCCGTAAACAGCATCGCCGGCGGATTGGCCGCGTGCAGCGTTTCGAGCAGGCTGGCCTTGGTCGCGTCATCGCCAAGCAGCAGCTTGCGGTCGTAGCCGACCTGGGTGCTGATGGCCTGTTTCAGCGCGCCGGTTGCTCCGGCGATTCCGTTGGCGAGCGGGTCGACCAGCATCGATGCGCTGAGTTCGGTGGCGGCGTCGTCGAGATGCCGCGTGCCCCAATAGGCGATTTCCTTGCGGTTCGGCAGCGACCTGGCGCCCTCATAGGCGACCGTCGAACGCGCATAGCGCTCATAGCCTTCCGGTGTATCGAATGACAGCCGGCCGACCGCATAGTCGACGCCGAGCAGGTACTGGAACTCGAACGGGATCAATTCGGGCGAGCCGATCAGCAGCAAATAATACGGGACGATCATGGGATCGAGATTCCCGGGCGATGTTCCGTGACGACCGTACCAGTCGCGCGTCTGCTCGCCTTTCCGGTAGTCGAGCACCTTGAAGAGCTCGCCGGCCTGGGTCCGGCGAAGCGCGATCAGCGGCTCCAGCGCATCGCGGACCGGCTGCGGCGTGTCGGCATGAAAAACGATGCCCCATCCCGCCTCGTCCAGCTTGCCGGGGTTATCGAACGGCAATGCGAATGAGCGGGGTTTGTCGCCGTGCATGTCGCCGAAGCGGTCGGCGCCGGGATGCGCCAGCACTTGCCTGGCGAGATCGTCGATCGACCGCGGTGGGAAGGCGTATGTCCCGGAGTCGAAGTCGATGCCGTTGACGTAGACGAGGTTGGGATCAGGCGATTGGGGGCTGGTGCTTGGTTCGGAGGCTGCCATTTTCGTTACTCCGGAGGTTGAAGGCACCGATTGCGTATCGCGGGCGGGAGTGTCCGCTGCCGTCTGCGGCGTTGCATTGGCGGGCGCAGCCGTGTTGGACATTGCCACCAGCTTGTCGCTGACATGGCCGTAATGCTGGTACGCGCCCCAGCTCGGCGATCGCGGTCTGCGGATGAATGCCATCTCGCGGGCTTTTTTTAGCGCCTCGCCGATCGTGGCCGGTGGCGCCGTGCCGATAAGGTGCCCGCCGACGTTTGGACTGCTCAATCCCATCACGCGGGCATAAAACCACCTGGCGCATTCTTCCGCGCAGGCATCGTCGACCTGCCAGCCGGCGCCGATGAAGTTGGGGATGCCGCGGGCGAAAAACGCCTGCGCTAGCCCGGTCATGTGCTTTCGCTGTTCATTGTAGTCGCTGGTCGCGGCCGAAAAACAAGCATTGGCGAACACCAGCCGCGGCACCTGGCGGACGCGGAAAATGTCTTTCGCCGAGAGAACGCAATCCCCGGCAAAAACCCAACCCGTCTGTCCGCTCTTGGGATCGGAGATGCCGTGACCCGCATAGTGGATCAGATCAAACTGTTCGTTGACGATCAGCATGGCGAGCTCGAGCGGCTGACACGGCTCGGCGTCCACCACGCATTTGTTCTGAGCCTTTAATTTGTCGAGCAGCGTTCGGCCGGCCTCGTCGCCGCACGGGCCGATGCGTACCCTGGCCGTGATATCGTACTGCCCGCCCCAGGCTTTCCGGGCCCGCTCCAGCACCTCCACGACGGCGGCGCCTTCAGCCCGTGCATGTGGCAGCGCCAGCTCGTCGCTCGCGGGATCCGCGATGATGAGCGCTTTCAGCCTGTTGTTCAGCGCGGGGGGAGAGACGGGCGGAGGCGAAAGCACGGAGCGAAACTGACGTGACACGGCTACGTTGGTGCTGAGGAAGGAAGCCTTCGTGAACCGCTTGTTGGTGGCCATCTCCCAGGGATACGCGGCCGTCGTTTCATCCACCTCCAACGTCATGTTAACTGATCCTTCGGTCAGTTTCCGGAAGTCGTCGGGGATCAGGATATTCGTGAAAAATGCGCCGAGGTCTTCGCGCTCTTTCTGCGCGCGGTCTTGTGTCATGTGATCGACGAGATCACGCAGGATACGCGAGTTGACTTCCTGCTCCCGCAGCGAAATCACGGACACTTCGGACAGCGCCGAGAATTGAAATACGTCGGTCATGAAGGAATCGACAGCGCGGTGTGCCGCCGGCTTGTTGCGCTTGGCCGGGAAGACGGACTTGCCCCGCATCGCCGCCGCCGCCGATTTGCTTTGTGTGATCCGCAGATAATTCACCGGCTGGTCCGGCTCTACATCGTCCGGGCTCGGCTCGATGATCGGGTCGTCGTCAACGTTGTCGCCGCGGTGAATGGTCAGCGTCACGTTCGGAAACGGGCTCTCCTGCGCCAGTTCGCCGAGCTGGGCCTCGATTTCCTTCGATTTGTTCAGATCGGCATGCGCTATGACCACAGAAAGTGGCTGTGCGGCCACGTTTCGCAGGGCTTCCCGATTCTTTGTATCGTCGTCAGCCATCGCGCGAAGGCGGTCATAGCCGTCGTAAACTCCCTGGACGAGGCCACGAACCGCGTCTGCGACCGTGAGTTCGCTCCGCCGTATGCCGAGCAGGGGAAGGGCGAGTTCATTATGCCCCATGACCTTGATCGCTACGACGACGTTGGAGATGAGGAACTGAAGACTGTCCCGGGCAAAGCGACCCGGCTCTCCCATGCCTGCCAGGAGCAGGTTGTCTGCCTTGATCCTGCCGGCCCGCTGAAACTGCTCCAGGTTGATCAGGAAGAGTTGACCCAGGCTCGATCCGATAATTCCCATGTCGACCGCCCGCGTCAGCCATGAGTCGAGCAGTCGGTCGAAAGCCCTGGTTGAACCCGCGAAAGCCAGGCCGTCATAGCGCGCGCCGATCACGACCGGCACCTTGATGTTGGTGAGGCCACCCTTGATGACGGTGATCTGCAAGTCTATCGCGGGTATCGCCGCCGGGTCACCCGAAGCCGTATCGGCTGTGACCGGCTTCGCAGCGGGCAGGGGTGGCGCGACCGCCGTATCCACCAGTGTGACTCTCGTCGACCGCTCGGGCGCAGCGCCCGCCGGCGGCACCCCGCCGGCCTCGACGCGATCACCAGTCTCTCTTTGTCGAGTTTCCTTTGCCACAGCGGAACTCGCGATATCATTTGTTGGCGCGATAGCGGTCGACCAGCCGACCTTCGCCGAAATCATTTAGTGAGAGATAAACCAGGAGATCGTGACACAACCTTCGGTTAAGTCAATCCAGTAAGATTTCGCAGACGCAAGCCGTGCGATCAGTTTGCAATTTCGTTTGCGTGCCTGACTTGGATAAGTTTCGACGGCTACAGCTTATGCCTTCATCCGCGGCATCGGCTATGATCTGGTTCACAGGTTTGCGAGTCCGCGGACTCAAGCGATGCCCTGCCGTCAATCGGCCTCACGCGCTTGAAGCGCGGATCTGACTGAATCGAACCCGTAGAAACTTCCCTTGAGTAGGCGCCTTCGCTCACACGGACTTTCCAGCAAGCTTCCGGCCTCGTAAGGAAAGCGTGTCTGCCTGAGCCGATCTTCGCGGAGAAGCAGCACCTCCGTGTCCTCCACGAACGTATTGCCTGGCTCATCCGTGGCGAGCGGAGAACTGAGAGACCGCGAAGGGGAGGCGGCTGATCCTTACCCTGGCAAGGATAGCCGGCCCGAGAACTGCAAGACCGTGTACACCAGCTCAATTCTGGTCGTGGCCGCGATCCATATAATCAGTGGCTTAGGCCGGACACATGAGAGGCCGCAGGAGGTCCTCCGCGGTCAGCAGGCGGCGTACCAGCCCTCGGGAAACGGCACCAGCGGCCAAGGAGCCCGGTTGTCGTTGGCGGCACGCGGCGACGGATAAAGGCGCTGGGTCTGGACCACGAAATCATCCTCCGGGGCTGGCGCAATGGCCGTTTGAACGGCTTCCAGCAGCAAATCGTATTCGACTTCGCTCATCGCGCTCTCCGGGGTTCCAGAGGCGATGGTCGCAAAAGGGTTTTGTTTCCAGATTGAGCGGATTGCTCGAATTTTAACGATTCGGCGACCGCGGCAAGGCTGGTTACTAAAGTGTTGAGTTCCCCACGGAAGGACTAACCCCATGCAGGCGGGACGCAGTGTGAGAAAAATCACATTTTGCAAAATTTAGTTCGCGTATTCGCCTGGAGGACGCCTGCCTTCTCAAGGCGGGCATGATCCAGGGAGACGCAGTCATGAAGGCGAGCTTTGCACGAAGTGCGGCACTTCTCGGTCATTTCCACCGGGCGTCGACGCTCGGCGTCCTGCTCATGCTGATCGCGAGCGGTTCGGCCGGGGCCCAGCAAGGCACGGCCGAACAGCGCCGCGCCTGCACGCCCGACGTCTACCGCCTCTGTGCCGGCGAGATCCCCAACGCCCGGGCCATCACCGCCTGCCTGCGGCGGCAGAAGTCGAGCCTGAGCGCCGCCTGTGCGGCGGTTTTCCCGCAGTAGACTGGGTCTACCCGTTACGCGTTGGCCACAATCCCGGCGGAAAACCGCAGTGGTTTCACAAAGAAGCCGCGGTCGGTCCACAGCTTCGTGCCGGAATGGTCTTCTTCCGTTCATATGGAACTGCCATTAGCCGCCAGCTTTTTTTTACTTGCAGCTTTAGGCATTTCCATTGAGCAAGATTGATCCCGAGTTCGTTGAACTCCTTGAACTGCTGCACAGCCGCGAGCAGTTTGACGAATTGGCTAAGCTTTTTGAACATTCGCTGCGTCCTTGGAATGAGTATTCAGAGGAAGAGCGAAAGTGGATCGTCGAGAGGGCGACTTCGCTGATGTCCAAGGGATGACGGGCTACCGTGCGCGAAACCCGCAGGAAAATCTCCTTGCCGGTTTGCCCGTGCCCGAATTATGGGCTGGTCGGCACCTTACGATCTAAGGAAAGCACCTGGTTGAACCTCGGCGATTCATGGCGTCTTCAGTCGCCATCGGTGATGTGCAGGTGTCCCATCCCGACTTGTGGAGCGAGGTGACTTCCGCGGCCGTCAGCGTCGGGCTGATATTCTGCCATTCAATACTCTCACCGTCTTTGGACGCGTGGAGGGAAGTAATTCCATTTTATTCTCAATGAGCTGGCCAAGAAAGTGTCGTTGCGCAATCTCGGATTTTAAATGTCTGACCTCGTGCCGGCCGGCCCGGCGGCCTTTAACCGCACAGCCGAGATCGAGGTTCATCCGCATTAACAGCAAAAATAAGCATGATAAATCCTGACGGGACTTACTCGGGCCGGGATTAGAAATCGCCGGCGGAGGCTTTTTGGAGTGTGGAAGATCAGGCGGGCCTGGTTCGGCAGATGTCGTCTCCGGGCGAGCATTGGACCAAGGCTCACTGCTCGTACCGGATACGACGTAAATTCGGCGGGACCGCCACGTGGGCGCGAGGCGGCCCCTGATCGCGCATTGCGGTGGTGCAGGAGACAGTCCGGCCCAACATGCGCGACTGCAACCACGCTAGCCTTATTTAAATCGGGTGCAACACGACTCGCGTATTAAGCTTGATGTTCGAGCTGCGGATTAATTCCGCAGCGGGCATGATTATCGTACCGAGGCCAACGAACGACAATCTCATAAGGACCTGGCGCAACGATCTTACGCTACTGAGTGTTCGGGCTGATTGCCTCTTGCCAGTTCTTCGGAGAGCGCTGCGATGGTAGCTTCCAAATTATCCCGCCGTGCGATCAAAGCTCGGACAGTCATCGGAAATGCAAAGTGACGAGGGTCGCGGCTGGGACTGCTTTGCAACTCGGTTTCGATGCTGCAATCAAGCAAGGTCGCGGCGTTCTTCAAATCCAACAACACGGCTTCCGTTCGTTGCCGCATCCGTTGGAGCGCCTCGATCATCGCGACGCGCTTGCGTTCTTCGATAGCCCGCCGCTTAGCCGCTGCGCGGGTCGACCTTTCTTCGTTTGGTGTCTGAAGATGGTGCAGCCGGGTCATCTCTTGCTCCGCTCTGGTACATGGCCGGTATGAATGCATGGCAATGGGATGCGCAGAGCAAAGGGCTTGCCAAACAAAAAGACCGCCCGCAGGCGGTCTCGGCTCTGGAGCGGGAGGCGCGGAATCGAACCGGCATCTTTGACCTGGAGGCCAACGCTCTACCATTGAGCTACCCCCGCGGAGAATCGAACAAAGCCGCCAAGCGGAGGGCTCTCGCCTGACGGCTTTGCCGGTGTGGGCCGGACAAACTTTGGGGACTGTCCGGTGATCTGAACCTATTCGGTTCGCCGCGTGCAGCAAGGAAACTCGGGCGTTAAGCTTGATGACCGCGCTGCAGGTTATTTCGGGAACTGCGGAAAAAGACTGCCCGAAGGCGATCTGTGTCGGCACTTGAACAATGCTCCTGTCTCCGTAGAAACACGGACCCATCCTGCTTGTCTCTTGGTGCGGGATGCCAGCGCCGCAATAAGCTTAACTGGTGAGGTTAAATCCATCGGATAGTTGTCCCCCCGTCACGCCCACTATTAAGTGGGACAGGTGATTATTGGCGAGTGCAACTACGGTTTAGATGCTGAAGGAAACCGCATCCTGATAGGATTGACGGTGGAAGAAACACGAGAGTTTTTAGAGCTCACCGACTTGCTCGCGATCCATAATCCTGAGGAACAGCTTTCGTCCATCAATTGGGCGGGGCCCAGCGAAAAGCGGTGGTTGGCACTCATGCGAAAGCATGCGGTGGAGCTTGAAAGCTTCCTACACGCCGGAACGACCAAGCACTGATGCTTATGCGCAAACGCGGTTCGTACCCAAATCGGCAGGGGTAAGCGTCACGACCAGTATGACTGCCATGCAACTCAGGGCAGGGCGGCCGAGTGCGATTCATCGGTTTCGCTTCAGCTTCATGGCCACCAAACCCTCCACAGTCACGGACATACTCGCTTAGCTGACTTTTCCATCCCAGCCGCCAGTGTCCATTGAAGTAAGCCGCCTTGGTTGGCGGCCTCTTTCATTTCGAGCCCGTCGTACTCAAAGGCCACGCCTTCAGGACCGCTTTCGCGAACCAGGTTTTCCCGGCGTCGGCATTCGCGAAGATATTGAGATGATCGCAGTCTCCGGCCTGCTTGCCGGTGTCGACATAGACTAGACGGTCATTCCTCGCTCCCGCGGCTCAGCCAGTCCCGGTGCCAGCAAAATACTAGGCAGCAAGCGAAAAAATTGGGCAAGACGAATCGGAGCCTGCGAGGCTAGATCAAGAGTGTAACCCTGAGTTGAGGTGCCGAATTCGGCTGGATCCGGGAAAAGGCTATGAATGACTCACGACAGCCGATAGCGGTTGATGCCCGGAAAATCCGAGCCGTGAATTTGTTGAATAGCGGCGCGAGATCTTTGGAGAACGTCGAAGACTTGTTGATGCGCGCTCGGGTGGACTTGGTAGAACTCAAACGCACGGGATCACGGGAACGCTTATCCGAGCTGGTAGCCGATGTGATCAATCTTAAGAGCGAAATTGAACGACTTGAATGTCCTCTGGTAACGGGCACCGAGCCGCCTCCAGCGCTTTAGATTTTTCTATTTGCGTCCCCGACCAGCATCCCGCCGATCCGCAAGGCATCCTGACCGGGGCAGCGTGGGGCCAGATACAGAGCTGAAATGACAATGACACCTCTGAGGGTCACGTGTCATATTGCTGCAAACAGCGCGGTCTTTTGCTTGCTCCGACTGAAGGCGCCGAGGAAGAAGGCCGCCAGCGCAAAGACAAGCGACCAACCCAGCCGAACCAGTCCAACCGAACCTGTGTCCACGACGCGCCCGCTAAAGTGCGCAGACACTAAATCGGCGGCAATCTTGGTCGTTCAAATCTGTTGACTAAGTGATTGATATGGTTTGGCTCCCCGGGCTGGATTCGAACCAGCGACCATTCGATTAACAGTCGAATGCTCTACCGCTGAGCTACCGAGGAACAGGCGAAACAAAGGTTCGCGA
>Ga0068862_100002147_pt1 | contig 17756 bp, 9 predicted proteins | sample KBSSwiS52_FD_66598 | JGI IMG/M metagenome (GOLD analysis project Ga0068862, IMG submission 66598) | Switchgrass rhizosphere microbial communities from Kellogg Biological Station, Michigan, USA - KBS Switchgrass S5-2 | ecosystem: Host-associated > Plants > Roots > Rhizosphere > Soil ... | reverse complement strand
GGATCTGATGGGTCGAGATCGAGAATCTGCAGCTCCGTATCGCGCATCTCGAGCCGCCCGAAGCGCAGCCGCCCACCCCGAAAGAACAGGTAGTTCGGAGCCGCCGAGTCGGCGCGCGCATACCCCGAGAACACACTGTCCTCAGGCAGCCGCACGAACTCCTGCACCAGGGCGTCGCCGTCCACTCGCACCGACGCGAGGCGACCCGAGATCGCAGGCGGCGGTAGGATCTTCGTCGGATCGAGATAGATGTCGTCTCCCTTCACGCGTGCGGCCGCCGAGCCGCTGAGATCGAGCATGTTGTCGAGCTTGAGCCCTAGCGCGTGCAGCAACGCCTGACCGTTCACGCCCAACACGCGAACCTTCGTTGGCCGCAGGCGAATCAAGCCGCTGTCGGTGAGTGAAAGCGCCGACGTGATCTCGAACTTGAGATCGACGCCCTTCCGCATGATGCCCGTCTGCACGAGCTGATCGCCACTCATGCGCACGCGGAGGTTTCTGAGCGGTGATCCCTTGTACCCGAAAACGAACCGGTTGAGGATGACGCCGAGGTCTGTGCTGGCGAGTGTGACCGTCCCGGAGGTGATGCGAATCGAGAACGAGCGCGTGCTGTCGAGGACCGCGCTCCCGCCGCGCGCTGTGGGGATCACCTCTCCGCGGAGCTGACGCACGCCCACCACCGCGTTGTCGGCGACGCGGAGGTGCACGTTCTTCATCTCGAGCCACGTGCGAGGTGCGGAATCCACGGGCGTCTCCTGCCGACCGGGGCGAACCGTCGCCGGCCTCCCGATCTCCGGAGCGCCGGAGCGCGCGTCCCCCGGGCGCACGGCCGCGACGATGACGGCGGCCGCCGCGACGCCAACGGTGATCCACGCGCCTCGGCGGCGATGTCCGGGCGACGGCGACGAGTTGGCGGAGCGTGGGCGAAGAGAACGGGTCACGACAGGCCTCCTGGGCGGACGGTCGCGAGGTGCGACGTCCTGTCCCTACTTACTCGTCAATGCCTGTGCCGTTCCGGGTGAATGGGTCTGTCGGTGCGGCGAACGACCTACTTGCGTCGGTCACGGGACTGGGAACTGGGAACTGGGAACTGAGGCTGCGAGCTGCCGCTGCGTGCTCGGCTCGTTGCGGCTGGTGGCAGCAGCGAGCAGCTCGGAGCACCAGCACGCGGCCGTCGGCGAGCGGCTAGCAGCTGCAAGCAGCGCCCTCTTTACCGTCCGATGGCGAACGCGACCAGCTCCGCATTTGCGCCTGTTCCTGTCGCCACTGCCACGAACTGTCGGCCGTCCCGTGTCGCGTACGTCATCGGCACCGAATACGCCACGCGCCCGAAGTCGTGCTGCCAGATCACGCGCCCGTCCCGCGCATCGATTGCGTACAGCACCTGACCGCCACCGGTCACGAACAGCAGCCCCGCCCGCGTGACGATCGGGCCCGGCGCGCCCCGCACGCCTAACGTCGGCGGCAGCGTCACGCCGCTGAGCAACGGGTGGTTCCGGACCGCGGGGTCGTCGCCGAGCGGGACCTGCCAGCGCAGCTCGCCGCGGTTGAGGTCGATGGCCGTGAGGGTGCCGTACGGAGGCTTGTGAATGGGAAGCTCCGGCCCCCGATCGCTCTCGGCCGCCGACGGGCGCAGGCCTAACGAGCGACCCAGCTCCACCATGTAGCGGGCCTGCACCGTGTCGGACGGCGTGGTCACCGGAAACAGCTTGAACAGCGCCGGATTGTTCGTCGCCTTGACGTAGAGCATGCCTGTTTCCGGATCGAACGCGCCGCCTCCCCACCCCCCGCCACCGATCGCGCCCGGCATCACGATCGTACCCTGCAGCGATGGGGGCGTATACAGCGGGCCGATCCGATAGCGGCGCATCTCCTCGAGCGCGCGCCGCTTGAGCTCCGGCGTGAAGTCGATGACGTCATCCTCCGAAAATCCCTGCTTCGCGAATGCGGGTGGCTTCGTCGGAAACGGCTGCGTGGGAGCCGTTCGCTCGCCCGGCACGTCGCTCGTCGGAACCGGGCGCTGCTCGATCGGCCAGATCGGCGCCCCGGTCACGCGATCGAACACGAACACCCAGCCTTGCTTCGTCACCATCGCGACGACGTCAACGGCACGTCCGTCCTTCCGGATGGTCGCGAGAATCGGCGGCGAGGGAAGGTCATAATCCCAGAGCCCGTGTTTCGTGATCTGGTAGTGCCATACCCGCCGCCCCGTTCGCGCGTCGAGACAGACGAGTGTTTCGGCGAACAGGTTGTCGCCATGCCGCTCGCCGCCGTACCAGTCGTTGCTGGGCGTCCCGAACGGCAGGTAGACGAGCCCACGCGCGACGTCGACCGTGAACGGTGCCCAGACGTTCGTGTGGCCCATGCGCGCCCACGAGCTGTCTTCCCACGTCTCGTTGCCGAACTCACCCGGCTGCGGGATGGGATTGAAGCGCCAGACGCGACGCCCCGTGCGCACATCGAACGCCTGGATGTCGCCCGGCGGATCGCGCTTGTACACGAGCCGGTCGCCGACGCCGTTGCCGACGATGACGAGATCACCATACACGACGGGCGGCGACGTGTTCGTGTAGTGCTTCTTCTCGACGCTCCAGAGAATGTCCGCCGTGAGATCCACCTCGCCGTTCGCGCCGAACGACGAGATCGGCCGGCCGGTGGCGGCGTCGAGGGCGATGAGGCGCCACCGGCTCGCGATCAGGATGCGTCGCTCCTTCCCGTCGCTCCACGTGGCGACGCCACGGTGCACGAGCCCAGTCCCGTTGGATGGCTGCCCGGCCTCGTATGCCTTCGGATCGTACGACCAGAGCTCGCGACCCGTGGACGCATCGAGGGCCACGACCCTATTGAACGGCGTGCTGAGGTACAGGGTGTCGCCGATCGCGAGCGGCGTCACCTGAAATTGCCCGGGTCGCGCCGCGAGTGTCGTTCCGCTCGCCGCGATTGGCTGCTCGCCGGTCTTCCACGTCCACGCGACCGCGAGCTTCGCAACGTTCGACGGGTCGATCGACACGAGCGGCGAGTACTTGAGCCCACCGGCGTCGCCGCCGTAGACCGGCCACTCGTTAGGTTTCCGCGGCCCTTCGGCCGAGAGCAGCGATGATGGTGAGGCGCACGTCCCGCCGCCCGCAGGCGAACACACGACAGACTCCGCACCCGCCGCTGGGACCGGTGTCCCACTCGACCGCGTGCAACTCACCGCGAGTGCCGTCACGGAGATCACGACCCCGACCGCCCCAAGACCGGGCCGGGAGCTCCTCACGCGTGCCGCTGTCATTGGAGTCGGCGCTGTCATCCCGAGCGCAGCGAGCGGAATCGTCATGTCGACCGACGCATTGGGAATTCACTTCCGATCGCGGTTGCCTGCCGGAGCGCGACCGCCAGAAACGTCAGCGTCCCGTTCGCGCAGCCACCGCTCACGCTCGTTGGCGCGCCGACCACGAACAGATTCTCGTGATCGTGCGCGCGACCGTGGCTGTCCACGACGCTCGTCGCCTGATCGTCGCCCATGCGGCAGCCTCCAGCCGGATGATCCTGGAAGTCATCGACCGCCGAGCGAATGATCTCGCCGTTGCCGGCCTTCGCCATGCGCTGGAACAGCGCCTTGATCGAATCTTCCGTGTGCCCGCGGAGTGCCGCGGACTCGGAACTATCCCTGAACGTGAGCATCGGCTGCGGGTCGCCGTACGCGTTCGTCGCCGATTCGTGCAATGTCAATGCGCTCTCACGATCCGGGATCACGTCGTAGTACGCCCGAACGCGTGCGGTCCCCTCGGTGACGCGTCGTCTCCAGTCGGTCATGAGCTCGTCGCCTAACAACACCGTACCGTCGTCTCCCTTGAGCCGCGGACGCCGCCCGACACTCGACTCCCAGACGCGGAGGTCGTGCCGGACGTAGCGGTCGGTCCTGGCGACGCGCATGAATTGCTTCGTCACGAGACTGTGCTGCTCGTTCATTCCCGGATACAGCCGCATCGGCAGCTTCACGAACGCAGACACGTTGCGGTGTCCCGTCATGTACTTGCCCACCATCCCGGATCTGTTGGCGACGCCGTTGGGAAACCGGCTGCTGCGTGACAACAGCAGCAGGTGCGGGCTCCACGCGTAGCCGGCTGCAACCACGAACGTGCGCGCGCGGAAATGCACGGGCGTTCCGGATGTGCCGCCACGGTCGCGTCGCACCGCTTCCGCACGAATCACCCGATTCGAGCCGTCCTCCACGACCAGGCGCCTGACGAGCGTTCGCGGCATGAGCTCGACCTGCTTCGATGCACGCAGCTTGTTCCACGTGAAGTCGGGCGAATACTTGGCGCCGACTGGACAGACCGGCGAGCACGTGTCGTTGCGGCAGCAGATCGCACGACCGCCATATGCCACGGAATTCTTGGCCGACGGCTGGCTCCACATGGCGATGCCGGCGCCATCCGTCCACTTCTTCAGCTGCTCGAGATTGTATGTCAGCGGCAGTGCCGGCATCGGAAATGGCTTGCCGCGCGGGTCCATGTCGGTTGGGCCCTGTTCGCCTGCCACACCGATGCGCTGCTCCGCCTCCTGGTAGAACGGATCGAGCTCCTCGTAGCTCACCGGCCAGTCATGCCCGACGCCGAACATCGACTTCACGCGAAAGTCCTCGGGCGAGAAGCGCGGCGTCACGCCGCCCCAGTGCATCGCAAGCCCGCCCACCTGCATCGACCGCGACTGAATCCCGTCCGCCGTCATGCCGTCGATGTGGTCGCGTCCCCAGGGGTTCTCTCCGTACGCCAGGAACCGCGCGCGGTGCGCGGCACGCTCGGCCAGCGGTACGGTCTCGTCCCCGGCCTCCACCACGACGATGCGCGCCTGGCGCTCCGCGACCAGCTTCTCCGCGATGATCGCCGCCGTGATGCCCGATCCGATGATGCAGATGTCGCTCTCGATCACCTCGGGCCGTCCCTGCGGCCTAACGAGCGGCGTCATCATCGCGTCCTCCGGCCGAGGGAGACGGGCTCCTGGCGCTGGGCGGCGAGCGGGCGGCACTGCTGGCGCTCGATCCGGGCGTCGTAGCACAGATCGGTCGCGGCCGGTGACTCGTAGAAATGGCCGAGGAGCGCGATCGCGACGTGCCGAGCCGCGAGTGGCGAGGGCAGGCTCTCGCCCCGCTCGCCCGCGAGCGAGGTTCGTACGAGCGCCTGACGCTGCTCGCGCGTGAGCGTCGCGAACGACCGCCCGGCGCTCCGCCGCGCGTCTGCATCCAGCGCGGCGAGCTGCGACGTCCACCGCGGTCGCGGGTCGGCCACCACCGTCTCGATCTTCCCGGTCCCATAGCCATGATTCGCCTCGGCGCCGGGATGATAGCCGTCCATCCACCGCTGGAAGTCCGCGACGGCGCGCGCGACCCCGTTCGGGCCGAGCTCCGACGGCAGCACCGCCGTGCCGAGCGCGGCGAGCATCGTCGCGTTAGGCTGCAGGGCCGTCGGGGCGTTGGCATCGGCGACTGGGGCGGGACGCGGGAATCGCCAATTCGCGAGTGGCAGCGCTGCTGCCAGCGCGCCCAGACGCGCGATGAATGATCGTCGGGGAGCACCGGAGGTGCCCAGCAATGGCAGGACGGTCGGATCGGAGTCAGCCATCAGCGTACCGAGGGTGGAGTCGGGCCTCCAGTATGAACATCGCCCGTCGCCGTCACAAGCACATAGCATCGCAGCGCACCACGCGGGCGTTGACGCCTCCGTCCATCCGCAGCGGGTATCCCGGGCGGCTCACGCTCGTCCATAACTTGACGGTCGCGACGGTGGCCGCACCGATGCGAAGCCCCGATGCGATGTCGCTTCCTTCATCCGGGGACTCATATGCATTGGATCTCGAGACTAATTGCCTTTACTGCCGTACTCACTCCTGCGCTCCCTTCGGCCGCATTGGCGCAACGTCGCGCCGATGTGAGTCCCGAGCGCCCCGTCGTCACGGCGCGCCGTGATGCGAAGCCCGCGACGCAGAACCCCGACCAGCCGGCAGCGCGCGCGACGACCGGGCCGAAGTGGTCGTTCTTCGGAGGCGTGGCCAGCGGAGACAACCCGTACGACATGGGCCTTGCGGTCGGTGGCACTGGCCGCTGGCAACAATCCAACTGGCCGGTCGCGTTTCGCGGCGATGCGTACTTCGCGCATCACTCCGGTGGCATCGGCGAGCAGTTCGGCGGCTACGACATCTCGGTCAACATCTTCGGCATGATGGGGAACGCCGAGTACGCATTTCCCACCCAGAGCAGGCTCAAGCCCTATGCGTTCGGCGGGCTCGGACTCTTCTATTCGAAGGTGAATCTCGACTACGACGGCGTCTTCGACGCGTACGACAGCTCGACAGATCTCGGATTCGGCATCGGTGGAGGCATGCATCTCACCGAGAAGTTCGGCCTCGAGCTCCGGTTCATGGATCTCGGCGGCTTCTCCACGATCCCGCTACTCGCCGTCTGGCACTTCTGAGCACCACGTCGTTCGATGCACGAGCGGCCGCCTGACGTCAGGCGGCCGCTCTGTCATCGGTGATACGACAGCACGCTTACTTCGGTTTGGCGGGTAGATCGTCGTTGCCAGTCGCCATCGATAACGTGCCGGGTACATAGCCGCGCAGGTACAGGTTGAGCGATCCGATGGAAAGGTCGGTCTTCATCTGCACGAGCAGCCGCCGAGGATCATCGGTGAGCCACATCTCCGCATGGCCCTTCTCCGAGAAGATTCCCTTGGACTTGATCACGGGCTGAATGACGACCGTCTCGTATGTGCCCGCAGGGACCTTCACGCGCTCCTTACGCAGCACGCGAATCTTCACCGGATTGCGGTCGGGCCGGAAATACCGGTTGAACTCGTACGTTTTTCCCACTTCGAGCGGGATGGTGCGCACGAAATAGAGGAACGCGGCATCGTCGAGCGGATCGTCGACGCTGGGCGCATGCTCCACTTCGCCCTGCTCGGAGTACGTTGCGCGCTCCGGATAGATCTCGTAATAACGCTCCCTGTCGCGCGAGCCTTCCTCGAGGTCCTGGACGAAGCGAAGCGACTCGAACGTGCGGGTGTCGATCCAGCTCTCGAGCCGGTCGTTCACCTTGTAGAACGGGATGCCGCCCTTGACCGTGAACCGCGTATGCCATGATTCGCGGCCGCGGACCTCCTGGGTGCCCACGACTTCCATGCGGCCGGTGCCCACCTTGATGCCGCCGAAGCGCACGTCGTAGGTCAGCCGCTCACCGGTATCGAATGGCACCACCTTTCTCGGCTGCACGTGCGGGATGTTGGCCAGATAGGTCTGAACGGAGTCCTGCGCGCGCGCCGGTCGCCCAGCAAGCGCCAGCATCAGTGTGCTGGCGGCCAGCAACACCCACCGACCGACTTGTGGATTCGGCGCGACACCGGCGCGGGCAGGCGCTGGGGTCGCGGGTGGTCGTGCGTTGTGTGCAAATCTATGAATTACAAGCATTTCAACCGCCTCATCGCTGCGAATGCCCACGTAAACCGTCGTACACTCCGAAACCCGCTCCGTGCCACTGCAACGTCTCTGTCGATAGATACGCAAATTCCGCTGCCGCGCACATCCGTCAAATGACCTAGTCGGCGGGTATCGAAAGCCAGGGGTATACTGACCGACCTTCCACGAGGGTCAGCAGTCACATGCTCGTCATACGCTCGTGGTGCGGTTCGTTGATGAAAAACTCCCCCGGAGACCGGGAGGTTCCGGGGGAGAAGAAGCACCGCCACCGTGCGGAGGAGAGCAGCTTACCGAGTGGTGTCGAGGAGGTGCACGGCGGCGGTACGAGGCATCGTGACGCGTCGGTCTGTCACGAACGTGTTTTGTTTGTGGTATCAGGTATTCCAGCTCAATGCGCTGAGCTCGTCGGACGAGAGTTTGTGCCAGTTCGATGGGTAGTTCCACACGCGGCGAACAGCCTGGGCCGACTCGAAGATCAGGCAATTGCGTCCTCGGGGCGCTGGGACGTTGGCTGACGCGACTTCGTAGATGCGCCAGTCCGTTCCCACCGAGTCGACGAAGCAAAGGCGAGGGTTCGTCATCCGGCTTTCGACTCCTTCTTGTGTGACCGGGCCGGCCGTCGACGGCGGCGTCGAGGGTGGCCGGCCAAAGCAAAGTCACAACACGTGCCTCGGATAATTCGCGAGTTGTTTCGAATTCCAAGCACCCAACCCGTATGCCGGCAAACACTACCTAGTGCAGATCGCCATCGGTCTGGCAGAGACGCGCGGAATGGGGTCAGACTCGAATTACATGCGAAGGAACCGTCGGCTGCGACAGAACGATGTAAATCGAGTCTGACCCCAATTTCCTGTGATGATGGCCGTGGTGCCGCTCTGACATCGCGGCCGACGCGTTCGGCGTGATGCCACGCACACCTAACGCGAGAGCGACGGCAACGGAAAAGGGCCGCTCGAGATCGAGCGGCCCTGTCCGTGTGCGTGATACGACGAGCGATTACGGCTCGTGATGGTCGTCGTCGTCGAATCCGAAGCCGCCGGTGTCGTCGCCACCGCTCACTCGCTCGACGCGAAGCAGCTGCTTGTACGTCTTCCCGCCGACGGTGAGCGTGACGAGGTAGTCGCCCGCCGCGACCAGCGGTGCCTGCGCGCCGCGTCCGAATCCGCCACCGCCGCCGCCACGGCCGCCGCCCGCCTGACCGGGCGGGCGGAGCAGCTGCTGCAGCTCTTGCGCGCCGCCGGGGAATGCGTTGAGCGCATCGAGTGGATTCTGCTCGCCCGCCGCGGCGCCCTCACCGCCACCACCACCAGCGCCACCAGCCGCACCGACGACGGCGCCCTCACCGGGGCGCGGGTTCCAGGCACCACCTGCTCCGGCGCCGCCGCGTCCGCCACCACCACCGCGGAACAATGCCGCGACGTCGCCGCCGGTCATCGTTTGGCGAAGCCGATCGAGCGCCGGCTTCGGCATCGTACCCGCCTTCTCGAGCGAGTCGAACACGAAGTTCATCCGCCGCGCCGCAATGACGCTGTCGCGCAGCTGTGACGGTGACAGCGGCGCGCGCGGTGCGGCGCGCCCACGGAAGTCCCACGTCACGCGATGCAGCCCGGCGGTCGCCGGACCGGTGAGCGTGCGCACGGTGTCGCCGCGAGCGTTCGTGATGAGGATCTGGGCTTGCGGTCCACGCTGGCCGCGCTGGCCCTGGCCTCGTGCGGCCGCACCACCGGCGTTAGGCGTGCCCGCACTGCTGCTGTTGTTGCCGTCGTTCTCGCCCGATGAGGCCGCGGTCGCCGTTGCGCCTGCCCCGACGCGATACGCGAGCTCGGCGCCGTACGCCGGGCTGGGCGCGTTGAACACCTTGTGCCCCTCGCCGTTCGCGGACGCACCCATCGCCGGACCCTGACCGTACTCGTACGCCGTCTTCGGCTGGAACAGATAGGCCGCATCGGCCACGACCTTCGTGCCGTTGTCGCCGGCGAGCTGCTCGAGTGGCGCGATGTCCACGATCCAGACGCCGCGCCCGTGCGTCGCCGCGATCAACTCGCGATCGCGCGGGTGAATCTTGAGGTCGTACACCGGCACCGTCGGCATGCCGGCCATGAGCCGCTGCCAGCTCTGCCCGCGGTCGAGCGACGTGTACACGGCGCGCGACGTGCCCACGAACAGCAGGTCGCGATTGTACGGGTCTTCGCGCACCGTGTGGACGAAGTCTGCGACGCTTTCCTTCGGCAGGTTGTTCGCGATCGAGCGGAACGTCTTCCCGAAATCGTTCGTCACGTAGACGTACGGCGTGAAGTCGTTCCATCGATGGTTGTCGAACGTGATGTAGAAGGTGAGCGAGTCGAAGTGCGACGGCTCGACGCGGCTCACGTACACGTCGCCCGCGGCGATGCCCGCGAAGCGGCTCATCGGCACCTGCTCCCACGTCGCGCCGTCGTTCCGCGTCGTCCATACGTTCCCATCATCCGTGCCCGCGGCGAGGAAGCCCGGACGCACGTACGACTCCGCGAGCGCAACGACGGTGCCGTATGTCTCCGCACCCGTCGCGTCGAGCGTGATGCCGCCCGTCTTGTTCATGCTCGTATCGATCTTCGCCAGCTGCTTCTTCGACAGATCGGGCGAGATCGGATACAGATTGTCGCCGCGCTGCGTCGACTTCAGCACGCGGTTGCCGCCGGCGTACAGCACGTCCGCGTTATGCGGCGACAGGAAGTACGGCGTCTCCCAGTTGAACCGCACGTCGAGCTCGGCCGAGTCGGCCTTCTGACGCGAGCGATACTGGGCGATGCGCGCCTGCTGATCCTTCGTCGCCGGCGTGGCGGAGTCGCCCCGCGTGACGAGAATCGAGTCCTCGTAGATCGCATAACGCGGCCGCCAGCTCGGCTTCACGAGCGACGTCGTCGTGCCGTTCCTGGTATCCCACCGCTGGATGTTGCCGCCCTGCGACTCGCCGAAGATGATGTGCGGCTCGGTCGGGTGCTGCGCCGTCCAGAATCCGTCGCCGCCCGAGTACGTGAACCAGTACGCGTTCGTCACCGGGCCCTGCTTGCGCCGGCTCGGCCCGCACCACGATCCGTTGTCCTGCGCCCCCGCGCAGATGTTGTACGGCGTCTCGAAGTCGAAGCTCACCGAGTAGAACTGCGCCAGCGGGAGTGTCGCGGCGAAGTCGTAGTTGCCGCCGCCATCCCACGTGATCGAGATGCCGCCGTCATCACCGACGATGAAGTGGTCGGGATCACTCGGGTCGATCCACATCGCGTGGTGGTCGACGTGAACGCCCTGCGTCGCCGTGCGCGCCGTCTTGCCGCCATCGCTCGACACGAGCACGGACGTCGACGAGAACCAGACCTTTTCAGGATTCCGCGGATGGACGCGCACCTGTGAGTAGTAGAACGGCCGCGTGTTCGCGTCGTTCATCTTCTCCCACATCTTGCCGCCGTCCTTCGTGCGATAGAGGCCGTTGGCGAGCTTTTGACGCTTCGCACCCGGAGCGGCCTTCTGGCCGCGGATGGAGTCGGCCTCGACCATCGCGTAGACGATGTCGCCGTTGCCCGCGAAGACGGACAGGCCGATGCGGCCCTTGGTCGTCTCCGGCCAGCCGCCGCCCTTGATCTCCGTCCACGTGGCCCCGGCATCGGTCGACTTCCACAGCCCCGACCCTGGGCCGCCCGATCGCAGGAAGTACGGCCCGCGAACGCGCTCGTAGCTCGACGCCCACACCACGTCCGGGTTCTTCGGATCGAGCGCGACATCGACGAATCCGGCCTTGTCGCTCACGAACTTCACGAGCTTCCAGCTCTGCCCGCCGTCTTCCGTCTTGTAGAGCCCGCGCTCGGGATTCGACTTCCACGCGGCGCCGAGTGCCGCGACATACACGACGTTCGGGTTCGTCGGATGCACCACGATGCGCCCGATGTGCTGCGTCTTCTCGAGTCCCGTGAGCTTCCACGTGAGCCCGCCGTCCGTGGACTTGTAGATGCCCTGCCCGGGCTCGATCGTGTTTCGCGAGTTCTGTTCGCCGGTGCCGGCCCACACCTGCTGCGTATCCGATGGCGCGATGGCCATCGCCCCCATCGCCACGACCGGGTAGTCATCGAAGACAGGCCGGAACGTCGTCCCGGCATTCGTGGTCTTCCAGATGCCGCCACCCGCCGCCGCGACGAAGAACGTCTTGGACGGCGCGGGAATTCCGACGACGTCCGCGACGCGGCCCTCGAAGTTGGCGGGGCCGACGGTTCGCCAGCGGAAGCCGGCGACCGTCGCCGAGTCGAGCGCTGGGCGTGCGGACTGCGCAACCGCGGCAGATCCGGCGAGTGCGGTGGTGGCGACGATCTGGAGAAACGGAATGGGTCGCATGGGGGGGCGGGGAAGAAGACCGCGGCGGTTGGCTGGCCGCGTCGGGGCTACGGCGCACACGGTCCGTCGTGGACCGAAGCAGCCAAGGTGTACGCCGTGGTGTGATGAACCGTTGTATCTCTGGTATGATGAATCGTTGTATCTCTAAGGAAGCAACTCCGGAAGAGGACGCTCCGACGTTTGCCGAACCGCCCCACCGCGCTCGATTCCGAGGCGTGCCGGCCTGCCCCGTTTTTCGAACGCTCGAACCCGCTGCTGGCGCCGCTGGAAACCGGCAGACATCGTCGGGTGATCGGCGCGCGTAGCAGAATCGGACCGCCGACCTCTCGAGTCATTTCCCCCGATCGACAGCGCCATGCCTCTGCGAACCCGACCCCTGCGTCCCGCGATCATCGCCACGTCGTTCCTGGCGTCGCTCCCAACCGCGGCACTCGCGGCACCCGCCCACGGAACCACCGACCGGGCTCCCGCGAGCGAGACCCGTGCGGCGGGAACGTTCGCGTTCGTGGATGTCACGGTCCTGCCGATGGACCGCAACCGGGTGCTCACGGGCCAGACCGTGATCATCCGCGACGGACGCATCGCGGCCATCGGCCCGACGGCATCGGTCAAGATCCCGGCCGAGGCGCAACGCATCGACGGGCGCGGCAAGTTCCTCATGCCGGGGCTGGCCGAGATGCACGCACACGTGCTCGGTCCGGCGCAGCCGCAGGAGCTGAATCGCGACATCATGTTCCTCTACATCGCGAACGGCGTCACGACGATCCGCGCGATGCTCGGTGCGCCAAATCAGCTCATCCTGCGCGAGCAGCTGAAAAAGGGCGAAGTCCTCGGCCCCACGATGTTCGTGGCGGCGCCGTCGCTGAATGGCAACAGCGCGCCGAACCCGGACACGGCGATGAAGCTCGTGCGCGCGCACAAGGCCGCGGGCTACGACCTGCTGAAGCTGCATCCGGGCCTGACGCGGGCGACGTACGACAGTGCGGTGAAGGTCGCGCGCGAGGTCGGCATCACGTTTGGCGGCCACGTCTCGCAGCAGGTGGGCATCGACCGCACGCTCGAAGTTCGTCAGTCGACGGTGGACCATCTCGATGGGTACATCGAAGGCGCGGTGGCGGATCCGCTCAAGGCTCGCATCATGTCGCCGACGGCACAGGTGCCGTTCAGCGAGTGGATGTCGGGCGTGACGGACGACAAGATCCGCGAGCTCGCCCGTCGAACGAAGGACGCGGGCGTGTGGAACGTCCCCACGATGTTCCTGTGGGAGAGCCTGTTCGGTTCGTTCGCGCCCGACTCGGCCGCGCAGCGTCCCGAGATGCGGTACGCGCCGAAGCAGTGGGTGACGGGCTGGATCAACCAGAAGAACAACCAGGTCCAGGGGCAGACCCAGCAAGGCGTGACACCGGAGCTCGCGCAGCAGCTGCTCGCGCATCGTCGCACGCTGCTCAAGGCTCTCGCGGATGCCGGTGCACCGCTGCTCATGGGCACCGATTCGCCGCAGATGTTCAACGTCCCGGGCTTCGCATTGCACCGGGAGCTGCACCTCATGGGTGCATCGGGCCTGACGCCGTTCCAGGTGCTCGAGTCGGGCACGAAGAACGTAGGCCTGTACGTGGAGCGCGACCTCAAGCAGGACGGCAAGTTCGGCACGGTGGTCGTCGGCAACTGGGCCGACCTGGTCCTTCTCGACGCGAACCCGCTGCAGTCGCTGGACAATGTCAGTAAGCGGGCGGGCGTCATGGTCCGCGGTCGCTGGGTGCCGAAGTCGGAGATCGACTCGGGTCTCGCCTCGCTTGCTGCTCGCTACGCTAGTCAGTAGCGCGTTAGGCTTCGAGGCGCAGGTCGGCGGGGGCGTCGCGACTTCGGCGGCTTCCGCGCTTAGACGCCTCGAGCCGACGGGCACTGAGGGCGTACCCATGGACAGCGCGTAGGCCCCGTCGTCTCGGGGCTACGCGCTCACGCCGCCTGCGTCCCGACGCCCCCGCCTCCCCACAGTGATGCGGACCGTCAGCAGCTCGCAGCGTGCGCCACCCGAGACGCCTCCGCCGTCGGGTCTATGCGCGAGTCACGCTGCGAGCTGGCGCGCCGCTCCGCGGCGCGCGAGGCCGAGTCCCGATGTGCGCCCGCGATCGAGCAGGGTGCGTTCAGCGTGCGATGCCGTGGGGCGCGGGGGCTCGGCGGAGGAGGCGTGGCGCGTAGCCCCGAGACAGCGGGGCCGAGCCACCGTCCGAACACGGAGCCTGGTACCCGCTGGCTCGAGGCGTGTAAGCGCCCAGCCGACGAAGCCGAGTCCCCGCGCCTCGCGCCACGATGGAGCCCGCCAAACGCCCGCGGCGCGATGAAGCCGGAGCAAGCAGCCCGCAGCCAGCCGCCTATTCGACGACGATGCGCCGCTCCGCCCGAACGCGATACTGTTTCGCGACCTCGATCTCGAGCTCGACCAGGTAGGGACCAGGCGGAAGCGTCGAGATATCGACTTCGACGGACCGCGGCGACGTCGTCTGGCCGCGCGCCGAGACGTCCTGCACCTGCACGCTCACCGGCTTCGCCTCCTTCCACACGCGAAGCGCGCGCTTGAACCGCTGGGCTTTCGTCGGCTCGTCCACCACCTCCGGCGCCACCGTCACGTTGATGTTCATCAGCTCGCCGGTCGGGTTCGTCCCGTACGCCTCCCAGTAGAACCCGACTTTCCGGTCCGCGCGCACTCGTAACGTCGGCATCGCGTGCGGGATCACCTCCGTGAGGGTGGACGGCAGCGACCCGTACGGCTCGAACAGCAGCAGGTCCGACAGCGACACCCTGACCCCCACCGCGTACGGCGGCCGAATGCCGTACCGCGCGCGGGCACTGCGTCCCACCGAGGGCGATGTCACCTCGGCGCTCATGAGCAGCGGGGCCCAGACGCTGTGCGCCAGGATGACCCCGCGGGATTTGTTAGGCAACGGCACGATCGTCGCGTCTCGCTCCTCGCCGCGCGTCAGCACGAGCGCGGCGCGGACGTCGCTCGCACGCGCGAGCACCGAGTCGCTGCGCAGATCGTACGCGAGCAGCACGAGCGACGAGTCGCCGCGCCGGAACAGCGCCGACTGGTGCTCGAGCCGGAGGAGCGGCATGGCGTACGCCGGGGCATACCGGGCGTGCACGACGCCCGGTCGCGTCGTCCACCGCAGCGAGTCCGTGTTCTCCGGATTGTCGTACACGAATGCGTTAGGCAGGTACGGATACGCCGGGGTCGGCTCGTGGCCGACCGTCGACGACCCGCGACTGCCGAACCCGCCGCCGCTCCGCGACCACGCGCGCGGCCAACTGTAGCGCAGCAGCAGCTCGCGTTCGTCCTCGTCGAACCCGCCTTCGTGCGCGGATGGCGCCTCGGTGATCATCTGCACCATCGTCAGCCGTGCGTAGTGCTCGGTGCGCGCATCGTTCGCCGCCGTCGAGAACAGCGGCCGCGCGAGCCACCACACGCGACGCTCGAACGCCAGCCGCGCCGGGTCGCCGCATTGCTGCGCGCGGTACCTCGGCAGAAGCTCCGTGTCGATCAGGAGCGAGATGTCCTCCCAGTCGCATCGCTCTTTCGCGGACATCCCACGCAGGGCCGCCTGGTACGCACTGTCGGCGCGGACGTAATCCCCCGACTCGTGATACGCGAAGCCCACGAGCGTCCCACACCGCCAGCCGTCCGCTTTGCACGCGAGTGCCGCGGCCACGGCATCTTTCAACCGCCCGTCTTCCGCCAGGTAGCGCACCCGCTGTGATGCCACCCAGAGATTCGCCGGGTTCGCGGCCGCCGCGGAATCCAGCATGCCAATCAGTCGCCCGCGGGCCTCGCGAATTCGGTCCGGCTCCCGCGGCGGCGGTGGTTCCTTCTCGTCGTACCAGTAGCAGAACCGACCCACCTGCTCGTCGCAGGACCCGCTGCCTCGCGACGAACGTGACTCCGGCAGGTTGCTGCGGCGGAACTGCTCGAATTGCACCTGCGCCGCGCGCGCGGCCGTCGCCATCGCGTTCGGATCGGTGAGCGGCGCAGCCGCCCGCGCGGAGTCACGGTCGAACCGCTCGGACCCGCTGCGCACCGAGGTGACCTGCGCGACGCCGCGCGTCCCGGTGCTGACGGCGAGGCTGACACTGCAGACAACCAGGAAACGACTGCTCTTCATGCGATGCTGGTACAGGGTGAACAGGGAAATGTGCCCCAGGGACCGGCCGAGCGATACGGCGGGAATCACGACGCTTTGTCAGGGTCTCATTCACCGGGATGCACCGGGATGTGAAAAGCGGCGCTCGATTCGAGCGCCGCTTCTCCCACCCCGAGGTTGTGCGATTGACTTGCGACCCTGCAACGCCTTCGACGACCCTCGCGATCAGGGCTCGGCGATCTTCACCTTCTTGAACGTCGGCGCCTGCAGCCGAATCGCCGTGGCCGAATCGGTGACGGCTTTCGTGCTCTGAGCGATCGCTCTGACCGCGACATCCACACCCTTGAGCGTGCGGTCGAGGTCGATTTTCGGGGCGCGCGGCGCTCGCTCGCGCGTCTCGTTCGAGATCGGGCGCTCACCATTATCGTTGGGGGGCGTCATTTCCCGCTCAGCGCGCTGAGGGGGTGTCAGACGCACCATTGAGAGTGGGTCTGCGGTCTCTCCGGGCCTGGGCACTGGCGGAGTCACCGCGACAGGCACCGTCGGGACGCTCGCGTTGGCGAGGCTGACGGACCCGGCGGCGGATGTCGGCGCGTCGTTCGCGCCAGTGACGTAACCGCGCGCCGACAAGATTCCAGCGACCATCACCACACCCGCGGCGACCGACATCAGCCTCGTTCGGGTGCTGAACCGCTGCTCGATCGGCACCAGCTCGTCCCGTCCCATGTCCGAGAACCCATGGTCCGTGGCACTGCGGAGGCCGTGCGCAGGCTGTTCGACGATGGCGAGCGATTCGTCGCCTGCGTCACCGGCGTAGCGCGAGGCCGGGTCGCCGTGCGACGTCGGCAGTCCCGGTTCGACCGTGTGGGCGTCTGTGGGGGTCGTCCCGGTCGCCGCGGCGCCGGGCCACGGCGCGACAGAGAGCTCGGACGTGGGCGGAGACGGCCGGTAGGCGTCATCGCGCTCGTCGATCTCGCTCGACGCCGCCGGCCCTGAAACCTTCGGCTGCTCGACGCTCGCGAGCGGCGCGCTGTACTCCGCCGTTCGGACGGCCGGGAGCGGCTCGATCTCCTCGTCGTTGATCTCGTCGGACGCCTCCTGCGCCGCGAGCGCCGCCCGCAGCTCCGTCACGCGCTCCCGCAATCGCTGCAGAGCGGCGACATCGGCGTTCGGGTCGTCGACGCGAATCGCCAGCACGCGCTCGCGCAGCTCGAGCTCCTCGCGCGCCGCGCCGAAGTGCGTGTACATCTCGGCGAGGTTGGTGAGCACTCCGGCCACCTGCACGTGGTTGGGGCCCAGCGTACGCTCGGTGAACTCGAGCAGTCGGTTGAGCAGTGCGGCCGCTGCGAGATACCGACGCTGCAGCGAGTAGATGCGCGCGAGCGCATTCAGAGTTGCAGAGAGACGGGGATCGCCGGCGGCGAAATCCTCGGCAAGCTGCAGAGCAGCGGAGAACGACTGCTCGGCCTCCTGAAGCTTCCGGGCCTGGAGCGCTTGTCGCCCGGCCTCGTAGAGAAGCTTCCAGCTGTTGGGGTATGTATCAGCCATTGCACCTCCTCGGTGTCTCATCGACGCGTGGAAAGCGAGAGGTGCAACACACCTTTTCAACAGTCCGGCCGGTAATGGCACGATTGTGAGTTTCCGATGCAAACGAGGGTCGGAAAACGAGAAGGCCCCGCCATTCGGCAGGGCCTTCTCAACCTCATGTATTGCAGACGTTTACGCTGCCCAGTCGCGGCGCAGTGCCTTGGCGGCTTCGCCATCGCGGACGGCGGCCAGCGCGCGGTCGCGCAACTGGCGAACGCGCTC
>Ga0068862_100002138_pt1 | contig 17796 bp, 15 predicted proteins | sample KBSSwiS52_FD_66598 | JGI IMG/M metagenome (GOLD analysis project Ga0068862, IMG submission 66598) | Switchgrass rhizosphere microbial communities from Kellogg Biological Station, Michigan, USA - KBS Switchgrass S5-2 | ecosystem: Host-associated > Plants > Roots > Rhizosphere > Soil ... | reverse complement strand
GGCACGCCGATCATCACGATGGCCAAGGTGCACGGCTACGACCTGATGGCGCTGTCTGCGATGGTCGGGCGGCAGCTGCCCTTCTTCTCGCTGCTGGTGCCGTTCTGGCTGATCTGGGCCTTCGCCGGACGCAAAGGCATGCTCGAGATCTGGCCCGCCATCCTGGTGTCGGGCGTGAGCTTCGCGATCCCGCAGTTCCTGGTGTCCAACTACATCGGGCCCGAGCTGGTCGACGTGATCGCCGCGATCAGCTCGATGGTGTGCCTGGTCTTGTTCCTGCGCGTGTGGAAGCCCAAGACGATCTGGACCTCGACGTCGCTGAAGGGCCACGCCGAGGAGCAGGCGGCCGCCAAGCTCGCCGGCAGCGCACCGGCGAAGACCTTCACCCGGCACCCCACCGCGACGGTGGTGCGCGCGTGGGTGCCCTGGCTGGTGCTCACGGTGTTCGTCTTCGCGTGGGGGCTGCCGTCGGTGAAGAACGCGCTGAACGCCCTCTTCGCGCCCGCGTTCCCGATCGGCGGGCTGCATCAGATGGTGGAGAAGATGCCGCCGGTGGTGCCCGCGGCCACCAAGGAAGGCGCGGTCTACACCTTCAACCTGCTGTCGGCCACCGGCACCGGCATCCTGCTGGCGGCGATCATCGGCGGCCTGCTGATGAAGTACAACCCGCTGCAGCTCGTGCAGGCCTATGGCCGCACGCTGCTGCGGGTGAAGTTCTCGCTGCTGACGATCGTGCTGATGCTGGGCCTGGGTACGCTCACGCGCTACTCGGGGCTCGACACCACGCTCGGCCTCGCGTTCGCCAACACCGGCATGTTCTACCCCTTCTTCGGCACGTTGATGGGCTGGCTCGGCGTCGCGCTGACGGGCTCCGACACGGCATCGAACGTGCTCTTCGGCGGCATGCAGAAGGTGGCCGCCGAGCAGCTCGGCCTGAGCCCCAACCTGATGGGTGCGGCCAACAGCTCGGGCGGCGTGATGGGCAAGATGATCGACGCGCAGTCGATCGTCGTCGCCTCCACCGCCACCGGCTGGTTCAATCACGAAGGCGACATCCTGCGCTACGTGTTCTTCCACTCGCTGGCACTGGCCTCGCTGGTGGGCCTGTTGATCACATTGCAGGCCTATGTCTATCCGTTCACGTTGCTCGTGATTCGCTGAAGGCGCAGGCCGCGCGATGCCGACCACCGACGCGCACGACGAGCTTGACCGCCAGCTCAGCGCCTTCATCCCCGCGCCACGCCGGGTGAGCGACCCGCTGCGCCTGCTCACCTGGGGCACCGACGCCAGCTTCTACCGCTTGGTGCCCCGGCTGGTGGTGGTGGTGGAAAGCGAAGACGAGGTGCGGCGCATCCTGCAGTGCTGCACGTCGCTGCGCATCGCGGTGACTTTTCGCGCCGCCGGCACCAGCCTGTCGGGCCAGGCGCTCAGCGACTCGCTGCTGGTCGTGCTTGGTGACGGCTGGCGCGGCAGCCAAGTCGCGGCCGATGCCCGAACGATCACGCTGCAACCGGGCGTGATCGGCGCGCGGGCCAACCGCGCGCTGGCGTCGCACGGGCGCAAGATCGGGCCCGACCCGGCGTCGATCGACACCGCGATGATCGGCGGCATCGCAGCCAACAACGCCAGCGGCATGTGCTGCGGCACCGCGCAGAACAGCTACCACACGCTGGCGGGGATGCGCGTCGTGCTGGCCGACGGCAGCGTGCTCGACACGCGCGATGCGGCCAGCCGCGCGGCGTTTGCGCAAACGCATGCCGAACTGGCCGCCGGTCTGGCCGAGCTGGCCCAGCGCACCCGCGACGACCCCACGCTGGCCGCGCGCATCCGCCACAAGTTCCGGCTCAAGTGCACCACCGGCTACAGCCTCAACGCGCTGGTCGACTTCAGCGACTCGGTGGACATCCTCGCGCACCTGATGATCGGATCGGAAGGCACGCTGGGCTTCATCAGCGAGATCACATTCCAGACCGTCGAGGAGCATCCGCACAAGGCGAGCGCGCTGATCCTGTTCGATCACCTGGAGACCGCGTGCCGTGCAGTGACGCGCCTGAAGCACGCGCCGGTGGCCGCGGTCGAGCTGCTCGACCGTGCGTCGTTGCGCTCGGTGCAGGACAAGCCCGGCATGCCCGAAGCCTTGCGCGCGTTGCCGGCAGACGGCGCGGCGCTGCTGGTGGAAACGCGCGCCGAGACGGCCGCCGCACTGGCGGTGAAGATCGACGGCATTGCCGCGCAACTGCAGGCGACGCCGCCCGCGCAGCCGCTGCGCTTTCACAGCGATGCCGCCGAGGCCGCGGCGCTGTGGAACGTGCGCAAGGGCATCTTTCCGGCGGTCGGCGCGGTGCGCGCGACTGGCACCACGGTGATCATCGAAGACGTCGCGTTCCCGATCGAGCGGCTGGCCGAGGCCACGATGGACCTGCAGCGGTTGTTCGCCGAGCACGGCTACCCGGAAGCCGTGGTGTTCGGGCATGCGCTCGAAGGCAACCTGCACTTCGTCTTCACGCAGGACTTCGGCAGCGCCACCGAGGTGCAGCGCTACAGCCGCTTCATGGACGCGGTGTGCCAGATGGTGGTGCACAAGTACGACGGCTCGCTGAAGGCCGAGCACGGCACCGGCCGCAACATGGCGCCGTTCGTCGAGCTCGAATGGGGTGCGCAGGCGATGGCGGCGATGCGCCGCATCAAGGCGCTGTTCGATCCGCTGGCGATCCTGAACCCTGGCGTGATCCTCAACGACGATCCGCAATCGCACCTGAAGAACCTGAAGCCGCTGCCGGCCGCGGACGTGTTGGTCGACAAGTGCATCGAGTGCGGCTTCTGCGAGCCACAGTGTCCGTCGCGCGGGCTCACGCTGTCGCCGCGCCAGCGCATCGTCGGCTGGCGCGAGATCTCGCGGCTCGAGAGCACAGGTGCCGAACCGCAGCACACGCAGGCGCTGAAGACGTTTTACGACTATCAGGGCCTCGACACCTGTGCGGCCTGCGGCCTGTGCGCCACCGCCTGTCCGGTGGGCATCGAGACCGGCCTGCTGATCAAGGCGCTGCGCGCGCGCAAGGCGAGCCCGCTGGCCAAGTCGGTGGCCGGCGTGGCGGCGCGCCACTACGGCGCGGTGACCACCGGCGTGCGCCTGGGCCTGGGCGCGGCCGACCTGATGCACGGCCTGCTCGGCACCACGACGATGAAGGGAACCCTCGACGGCCTGCGCCGGGCCTCGGGCGGACGATTGCCAAAATGGTCACCCGCGCTGGCACGGCCGATGCACTTCGTGCCGGGCGCGCAGACCCTGCAGCGCGCGGGGCGCGTCGTCTACTTTCCCAGCTGTGCCGCACGCAACATGGGCGCCCAGCGCGGGCACGACGGTGTGCAGGCGTTGCCGCAAGTGGCCGAGCGGCTGTTTCAGCGCGCCGGTTTCGACGTCGTCTATCCGCAGGGTCTGGACACGCTGTGCTGCGGACAGCCCTTCGAGAGCAAAGGGCTCAACGACGCGGCCGACGTGATGTCGAGCGCGCTCGAAGGCGCATTGCGCGAGGCCAGCGATGGCGGCCGCTGGCCCATCGTGTTCGACACCAGCCCCTGCGCCTATCGCATGAAGCGCTTCCTCGCCGGCCGGTTGCCGGTGCACGACAGCATCGAGTTCGTCCACGACGTGGTGCTCGCGCGCGTGCCGGTGACGCCGCAGGCAGAGCCGGTGGCGGTGCATCCGGTGTGCAGCGTGCGCAAGATGGGTACCGTCGACAAGCTGTTGGCGGTGGCCCGGCGTTGCAGCAGCCACGTCGTCACCTGCGACGAGGTGCTGTGCTGCGGCTTTGCCGGCGACCGCGGGTTCACGCGGCCCGAGCTCAACGAGCATGCGTTGCGCCATCTGAAGGCCGCCCTGCCCGCCGACTGCACGAATGGCTACTCGAGCAGCCGTACCTGTGAGATCGGGCTGTCGGAGCACGCCGGGCGACCTTACCAGTCGATCCTGTACCTGGTCGAAGGCTGCAGTGCGGCTGCAGAGCGCGGAACCCCGTGACGTGTGAGACGAGCGACAGAACAACCGGCTTGGTCGCAAAAGCGCACTTCTGGCAGCCGGCCGCGAGGGCCTGCCGTCCGGATCCAGTGGACCCAATCAACCGCTCTTGATCGCCCGCTCTTGCGCCGCCCGAACCCGAAGTTGTCGCTCATCGAAGATCGAACCGGTCACTCCAGAACACAACGCTCCGGCGCAAGTTGCGTTTGCAGCGCCGTCCAATCCGGCCCGAGGCCGCAGTCCGTTGCGCCGGCCATCGAAGCGCAGCTGAAGACAGCGTCCAGTTCGTCGGCATGCAGCGGCTCGGCCGTGCGCAGCTGCGCATCCAGCACCGCCTCGTCGGCATCGGACGGGTCCGCGCCGCTGGCGTTGCGCCGATGCAGGCGCTGTCGCAGCAAATCGATGCCGACGTCGAAATCCAGAATCACGAAGCGCGCGCCGTGCTCGGTTGCAAAGCGTCGTGCCCCGAGGCGTTGGTCGCGCCGCAGAAAGGTGGCATCGAGCACCGCGGGGAAACCGCCATCGAGCACCAGTGCAGCCAAGCGACGCAGCCGGGTGTACGTTGCCTTTGTCATGGCCGAGCCATACAGGCGCGGTCCTGCGCCGCTGCGATCGAGCGGCATCAAGCCGGCCATTCGCTTGCGCTCGACGTCGGCGCGGATGCGGATCGCACCGACAGCCTCGACCAGGGATTGCGTCAAGGTCGACTTGCCGCTGCCTGAATAGCCGTGCGTGATGATCAACGCCACGCCCGGGCCGCCGCGACTGCAGCGCAGCGCCAGCTGGAGGTAGCTCTGCGCCGCAGCGCGGTGACGCGTGGCCTCGGGCGATTCGCGCGCCCCGCTCTGGCCGCCGCACTGGACGGCGCGCAGCAAGGCGATCTTCGCCCTGACGAGCGCGCGGTACACCACGTAGTAGCGCAACAGTCGTACGGCGCCGTAGTCGCCGCTGGCCTCGAGGTAGCGGTTGACGAACCGGTGCGCCAGCCCCTGCAATCCGTGAGCTTGCAGGTCCATGGCCATGAACGCCACTTCGCTGATGACGTCGATCCAGCGCAGGTCGTCGTTGAACTCGATGCCGTCGAACACCACGGTGCGGCCTTCGATCATGGTGACGTTGCCCAGATGCAGATCACCATGGCATTCGCGAACGCGGCCCCGGGTCAGGCGTCGCGCCATGACATCGCGCAGTCGCTCGAACGCGGCCGACTCGAACGCACGCAGCTCGGTCAGCACCGAACGCTGCTCGGCCGGCACCATGCGATCGAGTTCTGCCAAGCTGTCCAGCACCGGCGCCCTCACCTGGCTGGGTGAACCGAAGCGACCGGACGGGACCGCCACGGCGGCGCTCCGGTGAAACGGCACGAGGATGTCCACGAGGTCGTCCAGGTGCGCAGCGCGCAGTGCCCGATCCGCCGCCAGGCGGTCCCACAGCCCCTGCTGCTCGAAGGCGCGCATCTTCACGGCGCAATCGATCTGCGGGTCGGCGGCGCCATCGATCACGGGCGCCTCGATGTCCCCGGCGATGCTCACCACGCCCAGGTAAAGGTCGGCTGCCAGCCGGCGATTGAGGCGCAACTCCTCTTCACAGGCCCTTTGGCGCAACGCCAGCGTGGATTGGTCGAGAAACTCCGTCTTCAGCGCCTTCTTGATCTTGTAGGCCAGTGGGTGGCAGACGAGCACGAACGAGATGTGCGTTTCGATCAGGGCGCAAGCCGTGCGCTGGCCCTCGGCCAGCCGATTCTGCAAAGCGCGAACCATGCGGCGCTGGGACTCCAGGCTCAGCTCCTGGTTCGTGCGCAACGTGGCGTTCATGGGACCAGCACGAGAATCCAGTTGACCAGTACGCGGGCGTCGGCCCGGTCGATGATCGTTGCGTTGGGCGGCATGCTGACCGCGCCGATCTTGCCTACCCAATGACTCTCGCGCGGATTGGAGCCGCTCAGGACAACGCGCGTGAGCCGATCGGAGGCCGCGGGATCGTCTCGGTACTTGATCGCGATGTCGCGCCATGCCGGCGCGATCGGAGGCAGTCCATCGGCGCGCTTGACAACGGGCAGGACGGTGTGACACGTCATGCAACCGCTTTGCGCAGCCAGCTTGAGCATCGCCGCATCGTTCTCGGCGGGATTCGCCATCGCCAACGTGGTCACGGCAAGCGGCGCCAGCAGCGCGCAATGGAAGATGCCCATCGTTGCCTTTCTCTCGCATGCCGGACGCGCGAGTGAACGCGTCGTGCGTGGAGAAGCCGTCGAAGGACAAGGTCTGGATGAGGATGTCATTCGCGGCCACCGACAGGCAGTGCAAGGCAACCGATCACTTCGTCGCTGCCCGTCTTGGCCTTGCCTCTGTCCTTCAACGCGATGGCGCCCGTGAGGGAGTCCCGTCGCGGCGCTTCCACCGGATCGCCAGCCACACACTCACTGTCGCGAGAGCGACGTAGTTGAGTGCCATGAACCATGGCGCGTTCCACGCCACGCCATCGAAGCCGCGGTAGGTGAACGGATACAAGACCGGAACTGCATAGTAGTCGGCCGAATGAGTAAAGACGTCGACGACGATGTGCAACCACCACGCGAACAGCGGGGCCCACAACTTGGGCAGCACGGGCCACAGGGCCAGTGACACGGCGGCAGCGATCGGAGCACTGTGCAGTGCACAGTGCAGATGATGCGCCGCATCCCGGACCAGGGGAGGCAACGATGGCTCCACGCCAGGCGATGCCATGGCATAGGCCTGTAGAGCGTCGAGCGTGCCGTTTCCGAACAGCCACCACAGCGCGATCGGCAGCAACTGAACGGCATCGGGCAAGGCCGCCATCGACAGCGCGGCCGCTGCCATTGGGCCGGTGATGGGCTTGCGCCGACGCCATGACGCAATGGCAAGAGCGGTCCACAACGTGTGGGCGACGATGTCCATGGTCGAGCGTTCGCTGTTTCTCGGCAGGCGTTTCAGAATCTCGCGGGCGCCCATCGCGCGTTCGCACCCCAATCTTCGGGGAGCGGGTTGGCAGCACGCTTGACGGAGATCAGTGAATCGTCTTGGACCCGCCTCGGATCGGGGGTCTTGCCTTCATGGTGCTCGTCGCGTCGCTGCAGCGCAGCCGACTCGCCACAGGGACCCGGTGGATTGCCCCGCGCCGCGAGCCGCGGCGACTCGCGATCGCACCCTCAACCGATTGAGCGTGTCACGCGAGCTGTTCGGTTCCGTTGTGCCAGATCGCCCATGCCGGCACGACCTGCGAGCCGGACACCCACTGCCTCAGGACCTCGACCTGAATCGTCATGCACGAAGTGACCCAGGTTGCTTGCAGCGCGAGCATGTCAGCGAGCCACCCTGATTGGTACTGAAGGACGTCGGCCAATGGCGCGCCACCGGCAGCCGGAGGCGCTTGCGAAGATACTGCCGCGTGATGACGGGTCATCTGAGTCTCCTCATTCAACGATGGTCGGAGCCGCGCCGATCGAAGCCCTCGAGAGCGCCGAACGAAGCCGCATGCGAGCGCTCAGGCGGCCTTGGCTCCACTACTTCGGGCAGGTGTTGACGCCCAACAGACGATAGAGCGGACAAAATCGCACGGCGCCCGTGAGCACCAGGACCACGCCGACGTAGCCCCAACTGCCGACCGTGCCGCTGACGGCCATTCCGATCAGCACGATGCCCAGCGCGACGCGCACGATGCGGTCGACCGCGCCAATGTTGGTGATCATCGCCATTCTCCTTCGTAGTCGTCGTGACGATAGGCGACGGTTGACGCCGGCGCATTGACGATGCTCAAAGTGAAGGCTCGACAAGCCAGCGGCGTCCATGCTCGCAACCATGCGCGCCGCGGCGAGTTCTCGATCCCCTCGGCCCGCGGTCCAGCGCAATGGCAGGGCCGGTGCGCTGCTGCTACTTGTTTGTCAGCAGCAGCTGTCCGACCTTCTTCAGCCGACTTTTGAGTCCGCCGGCGATCAGGCCGAGCACGCCAGGAAGCTCGATTTGCATCGCAACCTCGGTGTCGAGCACGTCGATGACACCGGTCACGGTCTGGCCCATCGTCGCGACGCCGAAGGTCAGTCGGTCGCCGTCCCAGCGTTCGCTGCAGGTGCCGCCACTGCCGGGCAGCAGGTGGGTGATCTTGGAGAAACCAGCCTCGATGCGGCGGCGCGCCTCAGCGCGGCCGAGCTGATGAGGGATGCTGAGGGTGATCGGTGTCGCCATGCGCCCACGTGGCGCGCAGCGAAGCGCCGCCGCTCAGGCAGGGCATCGGGCGTTCCTGGCAGGGAACGCATCTTGCTCGGCCGGGTCTCCGGGCGAAGCGTTCGACGAAGGAGTACGCGATGAATGCTTGGCAATGGATGGCGGCGGGTATCGGTGCCTGCGCCCTGGTGTCTTGCGGCGGCGGGAGCGGCAGCGGCGACGTGTCGCGCGATAGCGAATTCGGGGTGCAGGGCGGCGCCGGCGCCAGCTTTACGGTGACCAACCTCGTGGCGGACTCCGCCTGCGCGGCCAACGTGGATCCGAACCTCGTCAACGGCTGGGGCATTGCGTTCAACCCCCAAGGCTTCGTGTGGGTCGCGGACAACGAGACTTCCAAGTCGACGCTGTATGACGGCAACGGCGTGCCGCAATCGCTCGTCGTTTCGATTCCTGCCGGCAAAGCCGGCGAGGCAAAGCCCACCGGCATCGTCTTCAACGGCTCGAACGACTTCGCCGTCAGCCAGGGCGGCACCAGCGCGCCCAGCCGCTTCATCTGGGCCGGGCAGGCCGGCACGCTGGCCGCGTGGTCACCGACCGTGAATCCGACCGGCGCCATCACGGTGTACGACGGCGCCGCCGAGGAAAAGATCTACACCGGCCTCGCGCTCGCGCAGCAAGGCAGCGCCAACCGTCTGTATGCAGCGGACTTCCACAACCGTCGCATCGACGTGTTCGACTCCAACTTCAAGCTGATGACCGTGCCCGGCGGCTTTGTCGACCCGCACCTGCCGGCGGGCTACGCGCCGTTCGGCATCCAGGCCATCGAGAACCGCATCTACGTCGGCTACGCCAAGCAAGGCGCCAATGGTGAGGACGAAGAGGCCGGCGCGGGCCTGGGCCTGCTCGACGTCTTCGACACAGCGGGTACGTTGATCAACCGGCTCGTCGATCCGGGCGGGCCACTGAACGCACCCTGGGGCATTGCGCTCGCGCCGGCCGGCTTCGGCCCTTTCAGCATGGCGCTGCTGGTGGGAAACTTCGGAGACGGCCTCATTCATGCATTCGAGCCCCATTCGGGCGCACTGCGGGGCACGCTGCGCACGGCCGGAGGCGATCCCGTCCAGATCGACGGTCTTTGGGGCATTGCGTTCGGCAACGGCCTGAACAGTCAACCCACGGACACGCTGTTCTTCGCCGCCGGCCCGGGGGACGAGCAACACGGCGTGTACGGCCGCATCGACCCGCACCGATAGGGGCGCTGGCAAAAGAGGCTCAAGCGGACGCCCACTCGGAAACCGCTCGCGCGAGCGAGCGCAGCGCTGGTCGCGCCAGGAGGTAGAACGCCAGACGCCCGGGCGATGCCCAGCGCCGCGCATCCTGCCGCGACAGCAGCACGAGATCGGGGGGAATCGTCGAGACATTGAGGCAGCCGACCCCCCAGCCGGCGCGAATCGCCGCGACCGCCGCAAGGCTTCCGCTGCAGCTCAATCGGAGCTGATAGCTGTGACCACCGCGCGCGAGGGCCGCCAGAGCGATGGCCCGCACGGGGCACTCCGGGCCCAGCAACACGAGTGGCGTGGGCGCCTCCACCGAGGGTGCATGCCCAGCCGCGGCCACCCAGCCGAGTCGTTCCCGGCGCAACAGCTGTGCCTCGTCCGGCGGCTCGGCAGCCGCGACGACTGCAAGGTCGACCTGATCGGCCTTCCACAGTGCTTGCAGCGATGCCGAGCTCGCCCAAAGCAGTTCGAGCCGAGCACCGTTGGCATGCTCCTGCAGAAGGGCAAGCAGCCCATCGAGCTGCAGAGGCAGGAAGTATTCGCTGACGCCGACGCGCCAAACAGGCTGGTGCGCATCTTCGCGCAACGCGGCTCGCGCGGCTGCTTGCAGCTCCAACAGCCGCTGGGCGTACGGCAAGAACCGCGTCCCTTCGCTCGTGAGCTTCAGCGATCGCGTCGTGCGCTCCACAAGTCGGGTGCTCAGTGACGACTCGAGCTGCCGAAGATGCAGGCTCACGGCCGACGGTGTGCGATGCACACGCTGTGCCGCACGAGTAACTGATCCGGCCTGCGCGATCGCAGCGAAGCTTTGCAGCCAAAGTGGATCCAGGTGATTCATGCGCGCTCCTGCAGAATAGCTGCAGATTATCTCGCTTCACAAAAGAGTCTGAGAGCCGTACCGTGCTGACCCGCACATCGACGCGACCTGATATCACGTCGACCTGCAAAGTTCGCAGTGGAGCAAATCAATGCACTCTCAGATTCGAGTTCCAGGCGCCGCCTCCTATGCGCGTGCTGCTGCACCCACGCTGCTGGGGCTTGCCAGCGTTGTGGTGATTGCCATCGGTGAAGCATCGCGCCGCAAGCTGGGGACACCTCAGGTCGGTGACGCGCTTCAATCTTTCCAAAGCTGGCTGTTTCTGACAGCAACCTCGCTGGGCCTTGGCAGTCACTATGTCGAGTCGCGCCGCGTCCATGGCGCGCTCACGCTTGCGATGGCGCTCGTCTTCGTATCGGCCGCTTCAGCGGGGCTCCTGCAAATCGCATTCGGTCCGCCTGACGCCTCCGTCTTGTCAGCGTGCGTCGCCCTGCTGTCGTTCGTGCTTGCCGCCGTGGCTCTGCAGTTTGCGGTTCTGACGCTCGCTCCACATGCGGCCGTTCACGCGGTGGTGCTTCACCGCCACAGTCCGCGTTCCGATGCGTCACAGCGGTCAGCCCGCGCCAGCGATGTCCTCAGACTCTGGAGGCAGCGCACACGCAGCCGAAAGCAGCTCGGCGATCTGACTGAAGACCAGTTGCGCGATATAGGCCTCAGCCGTGCCGATGCATTCGTTGAAGCCAACAAGCCCTTCTGGCGCGCTTGATGAGCCGGCGAATGCAGCGTTCACACCACTCGCAGGAGGCTCCATGCCACTGGTTCGCGTCTCGGTTCCACGCCACCTCGACGACAGGCAGCTGAAGCACATCGCCGATTCCATTCATGAATCGATGGTTGCGACATTCAACGTCCCTGCGGACGATCGATTCCAGGTCTTCACGCGCCACGCCCCCGACGAGTTGGTGTGGGCGCCAACGTACCTCGACATCCCACACACACCCGCGATCGTGTTCGTGCAGATCACCTGCAACGAAGGTCGAACGGTCGAGATGAAGAAGGCGCTTTTCGCTCGGCTTGCGAGTTCCATCGCAAGCGGTGGCGCCATCCTACCTTCGGATGTGATCGTGTCGCTGGTGGAAGTGAAGAAGGAAAACTGGACGTTCGGAAACGGGCTCGCGCAGTATGCGGTCTGAGCGCGACATAAAGGCTGCCGGAGCTCGATGCACGGCATCTTGCGGCTTGGCAGCGGGCGCCTCTTCGTGGGCAGCCGCTGCGGCGACGGCTGTCCTTTGACCTGGAAGGGCTCTCTCCGTGCCGGCGACTACGCGATCGTTGCCCACTCAACCGGCGCCCAAGGCCGTTCGAACGTCAGCGGCCGACAGCGTAAAACACGCACACGACCCTGAGCAGACGGTGGGTGGATCACTCGCCTTCGCGTTCTGCCCGGACGATGAAGAGGGCCGCGCCGAGCGACAGCAATGAGGCCGTCAGCATGCATGCAGGCACTGCCACGTTGGCGTTCGACGCGTTGACCACGAGTCCGGAGAGGAAGGCGACCACCCCCGCGCCGGCCACGGTGAGGGCGGCCGCCAACCCCGAAGCGGTGCCGGCAAGACCCGGAAAAACCGATAGCACTCGCGCATTGGCAGCCGGCATCGTCAATCCGTTGCCAAGGCCCACGGCGACGCAGGGGCCGAAGAACGCCACCGGGTGCGACCCGCCCGAGACCAACAACGCAAGGCCGACCAACAGGCCCGCACAGGTGAGGATCCTGCCGGCCAGAATGAACTCGGCCGCGGACCGGCGCGAGCCCGCATGTCCGACCGCGTAGCTTCCGATCATGAAGCCGGCGGGGACCATCCCCATGTAGATGCCGAGCACGATGGTGGAGGTCTCGCCGAGGCGCGCCGCCACCAGCGGAGCGCCTCCGATGAACACGTACAGCGTGGCAACGGACAGAGCCATGCAGAGCGCATAGGCGCGAAACAGGGCTGAGCCGATCAGATCACCGTACCCTTTCAACTGCACCGCAATGGAGTCAGACCGCCGACGGTTCGTCTCGGGCCAATAGAGCGCCACCACAGACATGCCGCCGGCCCCGAGCAGTGCAAACGCGATGAAACTCGCTCGCCAGCCGAAGTGCGCATCGAGAACTCCGCCCAAGAGCGGGCCAATCATCGGTGCGACAGCCCAGGCCGAGGAGACGTAGCCGATCCGACTGGCCGCACCGCGATCGCTGGCGGACGTGTCCCGGATGGCGGCCAGTGCTGCCGAATAGCCGGCGATCACTGCGGACTGGAACAGTCGGCAGATCAGGAACGTGTGGATGTTGCCCGCCACGCTGCACCCGATGGAGGCTGTCGTGAAGATGAGCAGTGCGCCCAACGCGATCGGCCTGCGGCCAAAGCGGTCCGACAGGGTGCCTGCGATCAGATGCGCGACGGCAGTCGCGACCGCGTATCCGGCGACAGCCACGTTGACCAAAGCGAAGTCGGCATCGAATTGCCTTGCGATGCTCGGCAACGAGGGGACGAACATGTTGATCGGCAGGACCGCGAGCGCGGAGAGCGCGATCAAGATGAAAAGACGCGGGGATTCCGTCACCTGCGAATGCATGGCGTTGAGCTCCAGAGCGCGTGCCTCTCGAGTCACTTCGAAAGGCGCGGATGACCCAGTCGCGGAAGTCAGTGCGATTGCACGACCATCAATCGGCTCGCGATGGGTTCACCGGAGTCAACTCGTCGCCGGCCTCATGTGGCCGGCGACACGGGGAGCAGGCGAAACGCTGCTCGATGAGCGGGTGCGCTCAAGGATTGGATTGTGCCTCAGCGATGGGCGGCGGCCGAAGGCCGATCGCGACCCGTGATGACGTCCCCTTCACAGGTCCCCACCAAGAACCGTCGCGAGCGCGCCATTGACCCACTGCGAGAGCTAGAGCCCCAGCGCTGCGGCCAGCCCCTTGGTCAAGAGTCAGTCAGTTCGGTCCGAACACGTCCTGCGCGATCCCGGCGGCCGAGAACAGGAAGTCGCGCGAGGCCTCAAGCTCGCGGCGCAGCCGGTTCAGGTTGACGTCGAGCAGGCGGCCCTTCCACTTGCGCACCTTGCCGGCGACGATCACCGTCTCGACGTTGGTGCGGTCCATCAACGACACGACCGCACCGGGCACGTGGTTCAACGGCGCGACGTTCAGCGCCTCGGCGTCGAGGATGATGATGTCGGCCTCCTTGCCCGGCGTCAGCGAGCCGACCTTCTGGTCGAGCCGCAGGTGCTTGGCGCCGTTCATCGTCGCGAAGCGCAGGACGTCGCGGTTGTTCAGCAACTTGGGCTTGTCGGGGGTCGGTGTCGGCCACTGGTTGGGTGGATTGAAGTCGCCCTGCTCGAGGATCATCTGGTTCACCACCATGCGCTGCATGTTCATCATCGAGCGCATCTGGGTGAAGAAGTCCGCCGTCAAGGTGCACTCGACGTCGACGCTGAGCGAGGGCTCCATGCCGAGCTGCTGCAGCTTCAGGATCGGCGGAATGCCGTGGCGCATGTTCATCTCGATCGGCACTGCCAGCGACACCTGCACGCCAACGTCCTTGCATTTCTGCCACGCAGTGTCGGACATGCCGGTCATGTGGATGAACAGGTTGTCGGACCCCAGGCCGAGGTTGCCGTTGACCCCACCGGTGCCCGCCGCGAGCTCGTCGAACAACGGCCGGATGCCGAACGGCGACAGAATGTGCGCGGCGATCTGCAGCCCCAGGTCGCGCCCGATCTTCCAGGCCTGCGTGTAGGTCGGCTTGCCGAGGTAGACCTCGCCACCCATGATCATGTGAACCAGCTGGTCGCTCGACGAGAACCACTGCTTGTGGATGCGGATCGCGTCGCTGGGGTACAGGTTGCCCGGGTTGCTGCCGGTGAAGAAGTTGCCCGCGCTCTCGAAGTAGCCGAACGCGGCGCGGCGTCCGGTGTCGAACAGCGCCTGGATCGCGGCGTCGGAGTGCTGCGGCGAGTGATGGATCTGCGACACGTCGTGCACGGTGGTCACGCCGTCGTCGAGTTGCGAGAGACCGCCGAACAGGTGGTTGATGTAGACGTCCTGCGGCCGGTACACCGGAGCGAAGCGCAGCAGGATGTTCTCGAAGTAGGTCTGGTTGCCGCTCGGCGTGTTGGAGCCGTCGTTGATCAAGATGCCGTCGGCCAGCCAGCTGCGCAGCGCCGTTTCGAACAAGTGGTGGTGCGTGTCGACGAAGCCCGGCATCACGATGCGCCCGCGCGCGTCGATCACCGCCGCACCGCCGGCCGGGATGTGGCGCCCGACCGCGACGATCTTCTTGCCTTCGACCAGCACGTCCCCGACCGCGAAGTCGCCGACCCGTGGATCCATCGACATCACCGCACCACCGCGGATCACGTAGCGCCGATCGTGGTGGCCGCTCGCGTGCGGCGGACCATCGTCGTCGTGCGCCAGCGCGGGTCGCGGCGCGAACAGCGGCAGCGTGGTCGCCGCCGCGGCCGCGACGGCACTCGCCTTCAGGAACCCGCGCCGCGAATCGAAATGGGCGCGCGGCCTGCCCTCGATGCACAGTTTGCACATTGTTGTCTCCTCGTTGCGTGGGCAATCGAATGGCGGAACGCGCCGGGATCCGGGCGACCGTCGGCAGCCATGCTAGTGACGCGCGACCAGCGCGCAAGTGGGCTGAGGAGCAACCCGCCGAGCGATATGCCGCCGCCGCGCAGGCAACCGCCGACCGCTTGAAGCCCAGACTGTCCTCGCGGCCATTCGGCGCTCTGTGGGCGATCGTGCAGGCGCGCAGCAGTTTTCATCCGATCTGTGTCCCCGTTTCGCGGCCATCGCATCTGGCCATCGCGGGAAGCCAACCGGATTGCCATCAGCGTTACGGTTTGCGTGCCTCGCGTTGGTAACGATCGATCTTCGCCTTCAAGTCGTCGAGCTCTTCGCAGGGCAGCAGGCAAATCGCCTGCAACGCCTTCAGATGCTCCTGGGCCTGCGCCGGCTTGCCCACCATCAGATAGGCCTCGCCCACATACTCGTGCGCGCCGCGGTGCCGTGGGTTGAGCTTCAGCGCGCGTTCGTAGTGTGCGAAGGCCTTGTCCATCTGACCCGCGTTGCGGTGGGCGTAGCCAAGGTAGTTCTGGATGTCCGCATTGCGCGTGTCGCGCAGGGCAGCGGACGACAGCGCCTTGATCGCATCGGCCCACCGCTTGTCGTCGATCGCCTTCTTGCCCGCCACCATGTCGGGATCGGCCGAAGGGCCGCTCGGATCCTCGTCGGTCGGGTCGGCGAGGGCTGGCGCGACGCAGAGCGATGCGGCCAGGAGCGCTATCGCTGCGAGCAGCGCTTTGCGCGTGCCCCCGACCGCCCGCTTCACGTCAACGTTGGGCGAGCTGCGCGAACGGTCGCATCTCGAGCACTTCGGGGCGCGCCCCGTCACCCTTCTGCGTGAGCTGCTCGAGTGCTCGGCTGTACCGGACGACCTTGGCGGCGTCGCCCATCGCTGTGGCCGCCTTGGCGGCGCCATACCAGCCGCGCAGCCGGTTCGGCGCGTTCTTCATCGACACCTCGTACTCCTTCAGCGCCATGGCAGCGTCGCCGTCGGCCAGCACCATGTCGGCCAGCAGCTCGCGCATCGGATAGAGGCGGTTCTCCATCGCGACGTGCTTCTCGCTGCCGTCCTCCAGGTCGGCGGCCGCGCGCATCAGCTTCTGCGCCTCGGCCTTGTCGCCTTGCGCTCGCGCGGCCCACGCCTGAGCACCGAGGACCTGCACCTCCACCTGCTCGGCCCAGTACCCCTGGTTGGCCTTGAGCAGCGCGGCGCGCAGTTCCTTCAGCTTGGCGATGTCGGCCTGTGCGGCGGCCACGTCGCCCAGGCGTGCGGCGCCCATCGCGCGCGCGAAGTGCGTGATGGCCTCGGCCGGCGCGAACGGCAGATTCTGTGGCTGCAGCTGCGCGGCGCCGGCCCAGTCCTGGCGCTCGAGGTAGTAGCGCGCCGGCACGGCGGCACGCGCGGTGTTGCCCGCCGAGATCGGGCCGACCACTTTCTTGATCGTGGCACTGTCTTCGATCAGCGCCTTGGCCTTGGCGTCCTGCCCGAGCTGCAGGTATGCGTACGCCATGAAGTCGTAGGCATGCGGCACGCCGGCGAGCACACCATCGAGCTTGCTCTGAGCCGCGTACTCGTTGGCCACCTTGACGGACGCCAGATTGGATTCGATCGAGGGCTGCCACATGCCGACCATCGAGTAGATGTGCGAGGGCATGTGCTGCGCATGCGGCGCGGCCGGCGCGACCTTGGCGTACTTGTTCGCCGCCGGGATGCCGCGCTGCGCGATCGGAGCGAAGTCGTACGAGTGGATCAGGTAGTGGGTGATGCCGGGATGGTCAGGGTATTGCTTGTCCAGCGGTTCGAGGATCGACACGGCCTGCGCCAGCGGCGCCATCGACTTGTGATCGAAGGTCTCGTTGAGCGCCAGCGCGTGGAACACCTTGGCCTCCACGTCCCTGGGGTACTTGCGGCTGAGCGCGCCCATCGCCTTTTCGTAGTTTCTGGTGCGCGTGTCCTGGTCGACCTTGTCGTAGTCCTTGTAGAACTCCCTCAGCGCAGCGAGCCAGTCGCGTTCGCGCTGCGTCTTCGCTCCGATGGCCTCGCCCTTTTCGATCGCCTCGAGCCCGCGCTTCAAGGTGGCCGCGTCAAATGGGCCGACCAGCGGGTTGGGTCTCTGGCTGATGGCGATGCCCCAATACGCGATGGCGCACGCCGGATCCGTCTCGGGGATCGCGTTGAACGCCTTCACGGTCTCCGGAAAGTAGAACGAATGCAGCATCGCCAATGCACGGTCGAATTGTTGCTGGGCCTCGGCCGTGCACGATGTCTTGAACAGCACGCGACCGAGATCGCGTCGCGTCCTTTGCGCAGCGTCGTCGTCATGTGCGAGGGCAGCTGAAGCGAAGGCGGTGATCAAGCTCGCCGCGAGCAGTTTGTCGCTGTACATGTGGATCTCCTCGAGAATCCGGTGAAGGAACGGCACGTGGCGCAGGAAGGAAACCAGCGCCGTCCGCGAAGCACCTTGCGGGCGCCGACGACGCTTTGAGCGAAGCACGCCGCCCCCAAGCCACTTCGATGGCCATCGTGCTCTCGTTCATGGTCGAGCGCCAGGGGCTCGTCCGAGACATCCCCAGATTGACCGTCCCAGACCCGACACGTCCGCTTGGCTGAAAGGGCTATTCGACTGAGCGTGGTCGACCGATCGGTACTGGCCGATGGCGGCCGGCTGCGCAGCGCGCGCCGACGAACCGGCGAGGGCGTGTGCGTGTGCCTGCCTGGCCGATGATGGGTTGACGCGAGATCCACCCATCGGCCAGACGATTCCAGCGCCTCAACGCTTTCGATAGGTCACCGGCTTTCCGGCTTCGGCAGGAACTTCCACCGTCACCGCGCGCGGGCGCATCCGGGGCTCGACCGGCGGCAGGTTGTCCGCCGCCAGGAACCGGTTCTTCAG
>Ga0068862_100002136_pt1 | contig 17806 bp, 34 predicted proteins | sample KBSSwiS52_FD_66598 | JGI IMG/M metagenome (GOLD analysis project Ga0068862, IMG submission 66598) | Switchgrass rhizosphere microbial communities from Kellogg Biological Station, Michigan, USA - KBS Switchgrass S5-2 | ecosystem: Host-associated > Plants > Roots > Rhizosphere > Soil ... | reverse complement strand
CCCCGGCGCATAGACCGATCGCCATAGGAATTCCCGCAATGGGACAACCCCACAGGCCAAATATATTTTGACCGTTCCCGTTCCGTTTACTTGTTGGTAATAACCGCTAGGCTAAACTGCCATTGTCAGAAACAAGGAGCCGACAAATGGAACAGGAATTCTCTCTATTGAGGAACGCCCGCTTCGCCACTCTCCCGGAAGCCGTTGCTACTCAGATTGTAGCGCTGCCCCTGGATCATCCCAAAATGGGAACGCTGTGGCGCATCTTTACAAACATGAACCACGACGCCCAAAAGGATTGCATTGCGCTTATGGCTTTCCTTACCAATAAGGAAGCTGCGTAATGTCCCAATCAGGCCCCGACAGATTGGACTTACTTTCGTATGATATTGTCTTGGCGGTTTGCTATTGCCAAGGACCGGCACGCGCTATTCAGCTTATCGGTATGGCTTGCCATGAATTAGCCGACAGCACAGAGGGAGAACCGGAGATTGCCAAGAACCTCTGTGAGATTGCCGAAAATCTGGAACGCTACGCGCAAACAATCCTTGAACATATGTGGCAAGTCCCACGCAAGCCGACAGGTGGAAAATGACGGATCATAAACAGTCAACATACGTCCGCGTATGGGTGACAAAGACGGGAGCCTTTCGCTTCCATAATCACCAAGCCAAGGACGCGGCAATTGTCGCCTTTAATGCCAACGTCAGAACCAAGCCCATATGGGCGGCTGTTATTGACTTCAATCATAACGATCTTACAGCCAAGACGCTCAAGTATCACAGGGAGCCGGAATGAAAAGGCCCGCGTCCAGGGGAAGGGACGCGGGCCAAGTCGGGGTTGGGTACGGTGACGGCCCCGACAGCGCCGGGGAGTGCTGCTAGGCGTCACCGGCAAGGTCTTATAGCATTAACCACCAGGGCGCACAAGCGCCGCAGATCGTGAGGAAAAGCCGTGTTTTTGATTTTCCGTCCCAAGGACGTTTTGATTATTGCCGCAATAGGAACGTTTCTTATTGCGTGGTTTATGTCCTAGCTACTGGACGGCGGCTGATTTCGCAAAGCCGCCAAAAGATTTTCAATAATCGGAACGGCGGTAATTGCCGCCGCAACCAGCGCCGGAGCATCCGGCTTGCCCGCGTCAATAGACGCTTGGGCCGCAGCGAAAGCATTGTTCGCCAAATCCTTCACGGCTTGTTCTGCCGCAATTGCCTTTGGATCATGGCAAGCGGGCGGCGGGGTCGCGCCAATGCAAATTGCGTCATACACGGCGGCGGTTGTGGCGAAAGCAAATTTCGCCGCGTTCAATTTGTCCTGTGGCGTATCCGTTGGCAGGATACCGCAAGCGGAAGTGGACAGAAGGAAGGCGGCGGCAATGGCGGTTTTCAAAAGGCGCATGGTCTTTCTCCTAGTGGTTCATCCGATTGTCATTCATTTCCGCGCGGATTTTGTTTGCGACAGCATCCATATACGCGGGCATTTTTCCCTCTTGTACAAACGTACTCATACACCAAATCTTTAAATCTGAAATGTCCGCTTTGATGCGAGACGTTATCCAGACATTAAAGAGCGTCCCAACAAAACCAATAACTGTTATGAGTACGCCAGCCCATTCCGCGTTCATGCGCGGACAGCCTGTACGGCTTGGACAATCGTTCGGTTTCCCAAGAGGAACAACCCCGCAATAAGCAGGATAAGACCAATAAAGATTGTTACCATGCGCGGAACGTCTGTAACGATTTTCAGAAGCGTTCCAACGCTGGCGACACTATCCGCAGCGCTGCTAATCGCCGCACCTTTGGCGGCGGCTTGCGCGTTCTGTTCATCCTTGTTTCCAAAGAACGTTGTAAATGGATTTGTTGTGAAGCCCTGGACAATCGCACCAATGGCATTGCTCCAAGTGACAGCGTTTGGATTGTCTGCCGGTCCCTGTCCAGGGTCCAAGAACCCTTGCGGAATTCCAAGGGAGACTGACGGGCTGGAATTGTTGGAATACTGAGGGAGCATATTGGCTGGCGCTGCGGTAACTTGGTTTGTGTTTATATTGATACCGGCTTGAGCGGCAAGCGCTTGCGCCAAGTAATTCGCGTATTGCGTATTACCAGAACGTACCGCCGCTTCGTATTCGTCGCCAAGAGACAAAGCCTTACCCTAAGTTGCGTCCGCCGATGGAAACAGGATGCGGGAAAGAGAGCAAAGCAGCGAGCCCATAGGGGCCGGTTGAAGTGTAACCAGCCGGGGGCGTTGTGTTATGATCGTCCGCAGGGCCGGGCTGGCCCGTATAGTTCAACGGATGATCCACATAACCGTTAGACCCGTACAGCTTCGGGCCGACATGATAAGACGGCGCAATGTTCGCGCTACTATTGAAGAAATAATTGGGAGTGGAAGGAGGACCCCCAAGCTGGTTTGGCAGATAGGCAATTGCGCGCGTCATGCGTCACCTAGTTATTGGGGACCGCGAAAGAGACGGCCCCGGTTGAATACTTGGAGCCCGCCGCGAAGTATTCAGAATACGCCGCAAGCTGCGTTGCGTAAAGCTGTTGGTAATTCGGGTTTATGTCCCGCAGATAATTGAGATAGTTGGACAAGTCAGAGGAAGCCGTGCCGTCCGCCAATTGCGAAGGGCCAGCGCAACCAAACAGAGAAGGCGCAAAGCAGCCGCAATGCCCGGCAGGCGTATTCTCCGGGGCGTTTCCGTCCGCCAGCGGTTGCGGATTGATAGGGCCGAAATTGTAATTCGTATAGCCGGGGTTATAACCACCAGCATCAGCGAGCCCGCCAGCGGGCGCATCGCTTACCGTTCCGGGAACGGTAGTCCCGCCAAGGTTGATTTTCCCACGCCCAAAGACAAAAGCGAGAGCGATAAGAGAGGCAGCCGCACCGGCAACGTACAGCAATTCCTTTTGACTGATATTCTCGAAAGGGTTTTTCATTTCATATGCCCCTAGAGCAAGGCGACAAGGGAGGCGGCAAAATTGGCAACCCCACCAACCGCGCCCGCCGCGCTACTGTTGCCGAAACTGGAACCAAACAATTGTCCACCAGCGGAGCCCACTCTACCAGCCGCCACGCCTCCCGGAAGGATAAGCTGAGAGCCTTTTGTGCCCTCCGCACCATAGAGCAATTGAACAAGACCATTGCGGCCCTGGTTGTCCGTGCCGCCCTTGGCAAGATTATCATACAGGTTCATTTGTGCCAGATAAGGCGCGTTATAAATCTGTGTGACGGAATTTATGCGGTTGTTCTCTACGTCCGCCGCTGTTTGCGCCAGACTGACTTGCGTTGCGTTGTTCGCAAGGGCGATAACCTGTTGCGTCTGGAAGCCAGCAACTTGGATATTCTGTTGGGCCTGAATACCAGCCTGAGAAACGTTTGCCTGTTGCTCCGTCTGATACTTCGCAACGTCCGCGTTTAATCCGGCAATGGTGACGCCCGCAGCGGCTTGCGTCTGTACCGCGCTAAGTTGCGCCCCGATTTGCTGGCCCTGGACGCCAGCCTGTAGCTGTGCAATGGACAAAGCCGTACCGGCTTGAACCGCTGCGTCTGACGGCCCGCTCTGGACAGTCTGTACGTCAGAGGAACCGCCGCCACTACGCGAGACAATCCAGATAATGAAAATGCCGCCCAAGACAAGGGCGACAGTCACGGGATGCGACTTAATCCATTCAAGCGCTCTGTGAAACATCAGCCAGCCGCTCCCGCCGTTCCGCGTGTATCAAGCAAGCCTTGCAACGCCATTTGGCCCGCCACGACGCCCGCAAGACCCTGTTGGACTTGCGCGCCATTAAAGTAAAGCTGTTCCGGCTGCCTTGCGCGCCAAACGAAGCTGTAAGGCGTTCCAGGACCGGGGAGCGTAAAGAGCGGATTTGTGAAGGCGCTTTCAAAGGCGTACTGTTGCGCGCCAGCATCCGGCAACGTCTTGCGTACATAGTTATACAGCATGACTGTTACGCCTTTAGAAAATGGGGCTGCTATTATAGCCCGTGTTAAAGCCGTTACCAGCAAAGCCAGTAACGGGACCAAACGTCCCGCCGCTCCCGGTAATTGGGGAGACAGCTACGCCAATCGCTTCGCTGAAACCTTGCGCGGCGCTACCGATAACGGAAGCGGTATTGGAATTCCGCGAAACGATAACCGCGACAATGGCAACGCCAACAATGGCGGTAAGAATTGCCGTAATCTGTTCGCCAACGTGGCCCATGTTAATGCCCTCCGAAGGCGCTAATTCCGCCCGCGCCAGTGACGGGCGACAGGGCGGCGGCAAGGCTCTGACTAAAGCCCTGTGCTGCGGCGCTGATAACGCCCGTTGTATTGGAATTGCGGGAAAGAATAACCGCCAAGGTAGCAACGCCAATAATGGCGATTGCAATAACGGTAATCTGTTCGCCAATTTTGCTCATTGGGCGGCTCCTAGTTTCAGGGCATTGCTCAAAAGGTCTTTGCCTGTCTGTAAGGCGTCACCAGCCCCGGCAATGGGATTAGGCTGGCTGTTGTCATTACTTGGGGTCGCGGTTCCCGTTTTCACGGCGCTAATGAATTGTGCGAATACTCCCTTATTCGAGAGAATAAGAACAATGAAAATAAGCGCCAGAAACGTATTCGCAAGTTTCTTGGTTTCGGGAATGTACCCAAGCGCCCCAATCCCGACAATGGACAAGGCCCACCATATGAAGGAACGGTTGCCCGTGAAATCGCCTTTAAGCAAAGCGAACAAATCGCTTTGCTTGCCGCGCGCTCCTGCTACCGTAAGGAGCAACCCAAAGGCGATAAGAGCATAAGGCAACGTTCAAACTCCATTTGTCAGCCTACCAAGACTGACAGATACCGGGGCAATTCCCCACGGGCGGTAATAAAGACTAAGAAGCCCGCCGCGAGGAAAAAGAAAATGACGCTAGATTGCGGCATTTACAGAACCGAATTCACCACGGGGACGGAGGCGAACAGGCCGGGATATTTCTTCCCAATCCAGAAGCCCACCAACAGAACCACGACAGCGCCCAACAGGCCAAGATGAATGTTCATGTTATACGCCTTCCTCTATGAATTTCAGAATTTGGCCCCATGCGAAAGCAATAAGGAGAAGGAGCCCGAAAAATAGGAACCAGCGAAAAGCGCTCTGGTTGGCGTCAAACGGACGTTGCCAGAAGTCCCAAAATGCTTGCGCTGCGTTTCCCATTTTTCCGTATCCCTTGTTGAAACTGTCTCAGGGGAGGCGGGAGGTGAAACCTACCTCCCCTGATTTTTCGTTGCGCCCGTTCCGCAGATCGCCACGAATAGTCAGACAGTTGCCCGGTTATCAGCCGGTATTGAGGGACGCCGCACCAACCAGGGTATTCACAAGGCTGAAATCTTCGTAGCCGATGAGAACCTTGGCGGCAGCATTGATGCTTCCCGTGGGCGTCAGCACCAGTTCCATATTGCCGTACTGCACGGTGGAAATGGGCTTGTTGCGCGACGGGAAATAATAGACGCCCGTGGGGAAGTCGTCTTGGATTTCGTTTCGCGCCATGATCGCCGCGAGATTTGCGGAGATATTGAAAATGTTGGTGAAGTTGGCGCTTTGCAGCTTCCAAGCCTGGGTAAACTGGCCCGTGTCCAACGTGCCGTTATTGTCGAAAATGGCAAAGGTGGACAGGAAGTCGCGGAAGTTGGAATACGGGATGGGGAAATCCTGCCCGCTGGACAGGCCCGTATATGTGGTGTTTTTCAATTCATAGATGGTGGACAAGTCCACAATCGGCAGAACCGGCGCACCATTTTGACCAACCGGAAGCTGGTCATAATAAACCTGATAAACGTTAATGGTGCAGCTTGTGCCCCAACCGGAAGTCGGCGCTCCGGTTGTCGCAATATAGACCGCACCAACCGGGTCCGCGCCCGTCGCAACAAACGCTTCCGCGCTTGGCGTCAGATTGATTTGCAGATATGCCGTGGCGTTGACCACGTTCATATACATAGCGCCGCGCAAATCGAAGTCGGAATAGGCGCAAGGAACCCAATACCGCATATAGGTAATGGCGGTTGCGAAATTGCCGTTTGTAACCGTCGCCTGTGCGGCAAAGGCGGTTGTCCAATTCACGCCATAGGAAATCGGATAACTGGTATTGGTCCGGGCGACACAGAAGGGAGCACCCTTCTTGGCGGTATTCACGAAATGAACATGCCAGCCGGTTGTCTGAATACGGACGTTGTTATTCAGGTCCGTAAGGACAAACTGCTTCACGACATTGGCCGGGCCAAGGGCGGTAAGCGAATAGACGTTGGTGGAAGTCGGGTCCGCCGCCGTAATGGCAATGTCAACCCAAAAGCCAAGAACCAAGCCGACATTGCGGAAAGGAACCTGAACCTGGGTGACGTTCTGCGGATTGATGGTCTGCGAGAAAATGTTTTGCGTCATTTTCACGCTCTGCCGCACAATCAAGCCACGGGCCAGATTGTTGGCGTCCTGCACGTTCATTTTCTGTTGGGCCTGCGGCATAACCTATTCTCCTATTCTTCGGATTGGATTGCGGGGAAGCCCCGTTGGACGATGCGGAAAAGAAACCAGCCAATAATTGCCATCGTCCAAACGACAATCCAATTGGCGGGATTTTTGAGCAATGCTGTGTTCAGCATTTGGCTAACCTTGCTTGGCGTCGTGAAGGCGCTTGACGCCCATAAGGAGGGCCGCGCCAATCGCCAGCATCAGCCAGACGGAAAGGAGATTGGGGAGGTTCCAAGAGAGGAAAGTGTGCCCGTCCATAATAACTCCCGCCTTAAATGACTTGCCTACGGGGCCGTAGGTTGAAGTCAAAATTGTCTAAGATAGCATCTGCGGGCGGAACGGGACTGAAAACACAGTTGCTATTGCGCCCAACGTCATACCACCTCGAATGATAATCTGGCAAGCGCTCTTTCATATTGAAGGGCGTAAAATCCTCAACGCGCTTTTGATCCTCTCTCCTGTTCAAATCGAAAGCCTGTATAAAATCGGCTTCCGAAAAGGAGAATTGAGAAATCCAAGAGGGACGCTGTGAAAGCGTTATCACAGGAATTTTCAAAGAGCGTCCCTGCGTATAGATATTGTTCAAACTATCGGAACGCGGATCAAACGTATATCCTTCGTCCAAGAACAGCCCGACTTTTCCCCTGGCATGGATAGCAGCCAAGAACTTTTCCATTGCGGGAGTTTTGAAATCAGACGGGAGCCCCGACATGATATAAAGACCGCGCTTCCCAATCCTGTCTTGAAAGCCAATTTGTTCCACTTGGGGAATACGCGAAATCTCCGTTATAATCGGGTCGCGCTTGGCGTTAAAAATGATCCAGGGAAAAGACGCTGTATCGCGCAAAGACAATTGAAAAAGACCGGCAGTTGTCTTGCCGGTCCCTGTACGTCCCACAACGGAAAGCCTGTGTGAATTATCAGGCTGGCGAATATCCATCAGCGGAAGGGGCGTCCTTCCCCATTGTTGGGCCGCAAGACTGTTACTCCGTCTTGCGGCTGTTGGGGAGCCGCGTTCTGCTTCGCTTGGCTTTCCGCCCAAATCGCAACAGCGCGCGTTCCATAGATGCTCCCACCTACCATAATCAGATTGGCCCAAGCCAAAGACTTGGCGCTGATATGAGTGGGGTAAAATTGCTGGACTTCACAGACAGCCTTTGCCAGCGTCCCGGCTTCCGTTTCATTCAACGCCAATTGTTGAACGCCAGTCGCCATTGCAAGCATCCCGTGTATATTGAACAACAGGACTTCAACGCTTGCCGGGTCTATAGAAACCGATGCGGACGCCTTTGCTTTTCCGCTGCCGGGCGGGCGGCCCCTTCGCCGCTTTCCTGTCTCTCCTGTGGCGGTTCCTCCGTCACCGGAGGGGGCTGCTCCTGAGAAGGCGGAGGCGGGGTCAACCGTTCCACCAGTTCCCGGATTGTTTGGCTGTTCTCCGCCGCCATTCTCTCCGCCGTTTCCGCCCGGCTCTCCGCCGCCGTCAAGCGTGAAGCGCTTTCTGTCTGCCATGTTTCAAACCTCGTAATAAGACCGGCTACCGCGTCACCCTGATTATTCAGGACTTCACCTACGCGCTGTTCTGTTGCCGCAAGGCGTTCCGCCGCTGCTACTTCCGCAGTTGCAGCCGCAGCACCAGCAAGGGCAATGGCAGCGCCCGCAGCTTCTTGAGCCGTTTCCGCCGATTGCGCCGCAGCGTCCGCAACCAGCGCTTCCGCCGTTTCAATTTGCCCTGCCGGGCTGCCTTCGCCGCTCATGCGTCAACCCCATATATAAAGAGTGTTAGGCGTTGCCCGGAATTTGCTCATTCACTTCTGAGCCGGGCTCCGCATCCTGCTTCATTTCCGTAACCGGCTCCCGGCTTTCCAGCGCTACGGGCGCAGGGTCCGAATACTTGCCGATTTCTTCAGCCGGAATAACAACGCCTTCCGTCTGAGCCGCACCAACCCCGGCGCTTTCGCCAGCAAACTGGCGCTCAAGGACGGGAATAAGAGGAAGCAGCGGGGCAATAATGGCTTCAAGCTGTGAGACGCGCGGGACGAAATCTCCCACGACGCGGCCCAAGGCGTCCAGGGCTTCCACAACTTCCGAAACCTTGAAGCCGTCTTTGCCGGTAATCATCGCCTGAATATCGGCAACTTCTTTGCACAGGCCCGCAACGTCTGCGGACAATTTCACGGGGTCAAAATTGGGGCCGGACATGGGTTCTCCTTTAATTGTCGGGGTGATTTTCGGAATTGGATATTGCCACAGGCGGCAGGATTTCACCAGCGGGCATTGGCGGAATTTTTAATTGGACGCATATATGTTCCAACAATGCGCGGATTTGTTTTTGCTCGCTTTCGATTGCGGACATTCTGTCCACCGTAGCGCGCAAGCCGCCCTGGATTTCCGCAACAACAACGGTTACGGATTTTGTAATTTCGGAAGGATCAAAACCCGCCGCGCGTAGCAGCGAATTCATCATCATTTCCATACCGGACAATTTTGGTTTTTCGTTACTCATGCTCTCACCTCTAATTAGCCGATTTGCACGGCGGCTTGCATATAGCCCTGGCTGCTTCCGTATGTTGGCGTAACGTTATTCGTCCCCACGGTTGGCGATGATTGAAGCCAAGGAGCAATTGTGCGGTTGCTGGCCTGTGTCAAAGTCCCAATAGTTGCGCCCGCAATAGTGGGAGCAACAGCCGCGTTGCGATTAACAAACATACCAATAAGAATTGCGCCGGTTGCTTTCTGGCTGTTAACGGCAAAGGCGCTGCCAGTCCCGCTTAGGTCAACCTGTAGCGTTGGAACGCCCAACAAAGCATTGGACAATTCCCAAATCTGTATGGCGGTTTGTGCTCCGCTGGCGCTTGGCGTCTGCGTTGCGCTTTCACCAGCGCCCGCGATTTTATACCAAAGGCCCGCGTTATCTTGTGCAGCAGAACCGATTGTATAAGGGCTCTTTGTCCAGCCGCCTTGCGCGGACGGATTAATGTCCTGGCTTCCACTCAAGGCAACAAGCAAATTGCCGTTGGTGGGAGGGGCGGCAAGCGTGACAGCATAACCGCTACCGCTTGCGCCTTTGGTTTGAACAATAGAGGGGACAGGCCCGCCCGCTGGCGCTTGCGGCTTCCAAAGAGAATTGCCGCCGTCCCATGTAAGGACTTGCCCATTGGTGGGAGCCGTCGCGGAAATGTTGCGGCCCTGTAGCTTTGTGGCGTCACCCGTCCCGCCGCTTCCGCCGCCCGCTACGTTATGCCATGCCCCACCAATATATAAGTATGGTGTATAAGGCGTTGTGGAAGTGTCAAAGTATTGGGCGGACTTAGGGACAGAACCGCCCGGCGCTCCGCTGGCAAAAACAGGGTTCCAAGGAATAGGAGACAGCATCTAAGCGCCTTTCCAATCTGTGCCGTTGTACGTCAATACTTGTTGGTCTGACGGAGCGGCGGCATTAATGGCAACCCCCTGTAGGGAAGTCGCGTCATAGTCCACAAAGATACCGGCATTATGCCAAGCCCCGGCATTATAGACGTACTGAAAAGCAACCGGCCCGCTGGTATCAAGATACGGCAAGCCGTGGGCTATATTGGAGCCGGGCGCTCCGCTGCCCTGTTGATACCGAAAACCGCCAACACTTTTCTGGCCCATTTACAGCCTACTTATAATAGGCGGTAAAGGCGTGGCCCAATGTCGCCGCGTTGACGTACACAGCATCCCCGACAATGCTTCCGCCGTTTTCGTCCCATGTCTGCCCGGCCAAGAGCGTAATTTGCCCCGCCACTCCGCTGCCAATAGAAATGAAAAGCGGCTCCGTCGCGGCGGCGGGATTGCCGATGATCCAACGTTGACGCGAAGCGCTGGCAGGAATTGCAATCTGTGCCGTTCCACCAACAGCAATTGTCCCGCTTGCGTCTGTCAAAGTCTGGATAGTGTAAGGAACAGACGTAACATTGACTTTGTTATTGGAAACCGTCGCGTCCAAAATTGCATCCGCAACAGCAAGCGTGCCGCCCGGATTAAGTGTCGCCGCACCGTTGACGCTCCAAATAAACGGCGGCAGGAAGAAATTAAGAAGCTGGATTTTCACAGCAACCACGTTAGCGCTCTGGAATTGCAATACCGGCTGGTCCGGTTGCAAGAGCGGGACATAACCGCAGCAATTGGGCGGAATGACAATCTTCTGAGTAGTCACGCCGCAAGTGATATTGAACGGGTTACTGTTGGCGCTGTTGTCAACGTAAATTGTCTGGATGCTCTTAAACCAAGCCAATTGCGCTTGGACGGCGGACAAATCCAGGGTGAAAGTCAGCCCCAAAGAAAAGTCAATAATGGTCGTAATCGCCTTGCGTCCTTCGCAAGCCGCGTTGCCCGTGGGGACAGGTTGCGGAATAAACTGCGTATTGGTGGGAGGTGTACCCATTGTCTTGATCCTCTATGAATTGGCGTTTATTTCGCGGAACGAAGTCAACGGAATTTCTGTATCGGCGGGCGGAGAAGGAAGCGCAACCGGAGGGAAAACCGGAAGCTGTTTAAAGATGCTGGACGTTTGGACAGACGCATTTATGATAGCGTCTTGGTGTGTGCTGTGAATAAGCATCGTTCCAGACGGGAAAATACAGGCTTGCACCGTGCCGATATTGCTTTGCCAATTTTGTCCGTTGCCGTCCAGCCCTCGAATGTTCAACAGCCAATACTTTGTTGCGTCAAAACTTGTCAGGATCATATAGGACGTATAAAGCGTCCCATTGATAGTCACAGGGCGGGATGCCGTGCTGTTGTTAATGGTGCAAGACAACCAGCCAAAGGGCGTTGCCCTGGTGACGTTTGCAGAACCAAAATCGGATTGCAAATAGGTATCTAATGTTGCGTTGTCCCATGTAAGCGTAAAGAACGCCAGATTTCCAGGGACGGAAAAATCACACAGACAAAGCAACCGGCCATTAGACCCGGAGCCGCCAACCGTGGCCCAATTATTTCCGAAATTATCCGGGCACAGCAAAGCCAAATCGGTTGGGAACAATCCCCGGAGCGGGAATTTAAATCCAAGCGGGTTTCCGTTGACAACCCCGCCGCCATTGGCCCACGACAAAAGGTAATCATCCACCAGCGTATTTACGTCATTCATGGAATAGATGATACCAGACGCGCCCAATTGCGAGCCGTCTGTAAAACTATTTCCAGGGATACGCGCGCCAGTAATGGACGGATAATTGACGCCGCTAAATGTCGGCTGGACAACGTTGCTGCCTAGCGTAATTCCATAGTCAAAGGTATTCGCTGTAGCAACCGGCAAGCTATCGTTCTTATAGAAGCCGCGCAAACGCCCGTTGTTATAGATACAGTTTCCGCGCGGGGCAGAAATGCCACCAATGCCCGCTGTGAAATCACCGTAGGCAAAACTTGTCTGTTTAATAGCTTCCCCGAAAACGGTTCCCTTGAGGGCAACCGCTGCGTCCGTCACAGGGTCTTTCCGCCAACCATAGTCAACGGGCCACATGCTTGTACCGAAAGACCAACCAGTATTGACGGGTACATAAGTGTCAAGCCAAGTCGCAATCGGAACGTCAATAATTCCCTGGAAAACTGCCGTCCTTGGGGAAGTGGAAAAGCCAGCCGTCACGATAAGACCCGCCAATGTGGACAGAGAGGCGCACCATAACAGCGCCCCTTATATAAGTGTAGCCCGGTCTTGCCCGTCACCTCACTTTATATATAGAGTGACAGGGCTAGGCGTTTGGGGTGCGATCATGCCCCCAAGAGTTTATTCCGGGGCACAATGGCAAAGAGAAAGAAAACCGCTAGTAAGCGGCGCATGAAGCGCCCTTCTAGGCGGAAAACTTTTGTCTTGCTACGGAAATCAGAAAAGCAACAAATCAGGGAATTTTCCAAGTTCATTCCCTCGCTTGATGAATACCGTGGCAAAGACAAAATAACTTCCGCACAATACAGCGCTTTCAAACGCGCCAAGAACCACCTTAGACATACTGACAATCTCCGCCCTGTAACAGAAGCACAGGCCAAGAAGCTGAAAGGCAAACTTGCGGGGCATGGTATCCGGGCCATACGGCTCCGCAACGTTGTGAAAGGGGATGAACATTCCCGCGTTGTCAGTGTCACAACCAAGGGCACGGTTATAACCAGCAACGGAAGGCGTTGGGAATATCACCAAGTCTCCGGGATCAATTCCGGCAGTAGTGACGAAGTAGCGGAAGCCCTGATTGAAGCGGGCATTGCGTTATTTCACCGGACGAAAAATCCGCCGTTCCAATTGCATTTGTGGACTTCCAAAGGACGGTCTAACGAAGGCGCATCATCCCCGGAAAAATGGGTTGCCCTGGTTGCGTCTTTCGTTTTGAAATATCAGAACGCCAACGCTTTCTTATTCGGAATTGCCGCCATGATTACCAATGGCGGCAAGACTAGAAAGCCGCTCCCCAAGTCCGCGTTCAAGAACATAAACCGCGAAATTGAAGAGGACGAAGAAGAGGAAGAGTAATTGGCACAATCCCGGCGCATCATAGCGGCGGATTGTGAAACAGACCCTTTCTTACATAAGCGCGACCCTGAGCCGTTTTTATGGGGCGCTTATGACGGTTCCACGTTCCGCACTTTCAACAGTACAGAAGAATTCGTTGCATGGGCGTCTGTGCAGCGGGCCGTAATCTATTTCCACAATGGCGGCAAATTTGACGCCATGTTTTTATTGCTTTCCGTTCTAAAATTATCAGAGGAAGGAAAGCCGGTTAAGGCTCAAATTATTGGGAGCCGCATTGTCAAGATACAATTGGGAAAAGCAGAATTGCGCGACAGTTACGCGGCAATTCCCGAAGCGCTTTCCATGTTTGGCAAAAAAGAAATCGAATACGAGAAAATGGAACGAGCCGTTCGGCATTTGCATATGCCGGAAATCATCGAATATCTGGAACAGGATTGCGTTTCTCTTTTTGACTTGATAACCGAATATAGAAAGATTGCCGGAACAAAACTGACAATCGCAAGTAACGCTCTCACATTTTCCAAGGAATTGGGGATTGATCCAGGGAAAACAAACGCCAGTTTTGACGAGGTATTCAGGGATTTTTATTATGGCGGGCGGACGGAATGTTTTAGGCCGGGAACGCATCGCGGAATTAATATCGTAGATATTCGCTCCGCTTATCCAACCGCGATGATGCAAGATCATCCTTGCGGTTCTGAATATGTCCACACAACAATAAAAGAATTCAAGGCGCTTCCGGTTGAAGCGCAACAGCGCTGTTTTATAACCCTGGAATGTTTTGTAAAACAGGGCTGCTTTCCACAGCGTACTAAAACCGGATTAGATTTCCCGACAGGATGGGGCGAATATCATGTAACAGGGTGGGAATATATTGCGGCTCTTGAATTGGGATTATTTGAACGGGAGAAAATCAAGAACGTTATTCGCCTAAGTGAGAAAATAAATTTCGGTCCCTATATTGACCATTGGTTTAAATACAAAGCCAGCCACAATAAGAAAACACAGCCTATCCAATATAACGTTGGCAAAAGAATGATGAACGCGCTTTATGGAAAGCTGGCACAAAATCCCGCGCGTTATTACGATTATATTTATGTCAGAGGCGGGACGGAAGTTGACTTTGAAAATGGGTGGGAATTAGCAGCGGAATACGGAGACATAGAAGTACACAGACGCGAAGCGCTGTGGAAATATAAGCAGAATTTCGGGGATGATTGGCGCGGGCGTCCGCTTTATAATAATGTGGCAACCGGCGCTTCAATTACAGGGCTGGCCCGGTCTTATCTTTTAAAGGCAATTCATAAAGTGGGAGCCCGGCATATTATTTATTGCGATACAGACAGCCTTATTGTCGCCAAGGAAGGGGACATTTCCGTATTACCGCAATCCGAGAAATTGGGGGATTGGGAATTAGAAGCCGCAAATTGCCCTATTGGACATTTTGCCGGAAAGAAATTGTACGGAATTGATTTAGGGAATTCCGATAAATGCAAATGCAATAATCCACTTAAAAAGGACTGTAAAAGGCACAAGATAGCTACCAAGGGCGGCAAGCTATCTTTCGGGGATATTGAGCGGATAATTAAGGGAGAAAAAGTGACCTGGGAGAACCCCGCCCCCTCTTTTACTATTGCGGGAGAACCAAAATACGTTGTAAGGTCGTTCCGTTCAACCGCCAGCAAACCGCTGGAAATTTAAACCAAAGAAAGGACTACCAATGGCCGACAAGAAAACCCCTTCCGCGCCCGCCGCTGCTGCGACGGATACCAAGACCCCCGCACAGCGGACCCAGACCGTTCTGGTTCCGCGCGTCAATAACGTGCTGGACAGTTTGCGCGTCCTTGGCAATTGCGCCAACCCCGCTTCCTATGAAATCAAGAAGGACGCGGTTGCCAAGATTTTCGCCGCGATTAAGGGCGAAGTTACCGCCCTGGAAGCCAAGTTCAACGACGCGGCGGACGGCAAGACCCCGACGCAGATCAAGACGGGCTTTGCCCTGTAACTAATTACCGGCCACAATAAGGCCCGTAATACGAGCCCTATCCCCGGCGGGTAAAAATAGCCGGGGCTTTTCTATGTAGAGGTGACATTATGGCCGAAAAAGCAAAGCGCGAACATCGCGCTACTTATTCCACGGACAAGCGCAAAGGGGGCTACATTATTCGCGTTGAAGGCCCGCGTTGCGCTGAATTCGTGGGCCGCGAAGTTCCTGTTTCCACCAAGGGCGGGGACGAGCATATTGAAAAATTGACCCGTCTTATTTGGACGGGCAATGACAGCGAAAGCGGCAAGCCTGTTGCGCTGTATGGCTTTGAAAGCAAGCCGCGCGACAAGAAAGACGAAGTTCTGTTCTAATAGCGGGACGCTGGTTGCAACCGGCAAGACCGTTAGGCGCTTCGGGAGTGGTGAACAGTACCTAGCCCCATTGTCGCCGGATACCCCGCCGTCTTTCCGGGCGGCGGGGACTTTCTCTAAAGGGGTTCCCAATGACTGTTGACAAAAATACTCCCATTCCCGCGATTGCCCCCGGCCAATTCATTCCAGGGGATAGCCCAAATTATGTTGTAATTGGTAGCTGGCAAATTGCTACCGGCAATAGCAACCCGGAGGAAGGCGAAGTTGTCCCTTGTGTCGCCGCTTCCATTGTGCCGCTTAATGGTGCGGTCCCTCTGACAATCATATGGCCCGAATATATTTTGCGGGATTGGATGGAACAATTTGCGGACGCGCGGGGAAAAATGATCCGCAGTTTTCCGCGCAAGGGGAAATAACATGAAGGCGACACAGAGAAGCGCTTATTGGTGGGGCGTGGCGGACGGATTTGCTTGGGGCGTATTCCTGCTAGGTGGTTCCGCTGGCGTAGCGTACATATGTGGGCTGCTCCATGTCGGATGAAAACCAGGACTTTGAAGCATGGTGGAATTCTGCGGAAAGCCCCGCCCGTCACATGACGGAAACAGCGGCGCATTTCTGCAAGCCATTCATGCGAGCCGCGTTCAACGCTGGCAAGACCAACAGACAGCCGCGCGTTAAGCGCGAAAAGGCGGCGAGGTTTTCTCTATGATTATTTACAGCCAATCGCTTTGCAAAGTTTGGCTTAATAGCCTTATCATCGGTTCCGGTTATTCCGGTAACGGGGACGGGCTGAATAATCCAAATCTTGAACATATTATAGGGCATGGCCCAATTCCGCGCGGCATGTGGACAATAAAGAAGTGGACAGGGGAACAGACCTATATTGACAATGGCGGAAAGAGCCTTGGCAAACAGGTTGCCATTCTTGAGCCTATGGGCTTCAACCCTCACAACCGCAGCGGCTTTCGCTGGCATGGCGACAATTCCGCAATGAACTTTACCGCGTCAGACGGCTGCATTGTTTCGCCGCGCGTATTGCGCGATCATCTGGCGCTTGAATTCGTCCGCTCCCAACAGAGTACGTTGGAGGTTATTGGCTAGTGGCAATAGGGCGCTGGATCATTTGTTGTATAGCGTTCTATGGGGCCTTGGTAATCGTGCTGCATTTCTTGGGGTACTTGCCATGATAACTTATAGCTGGTTTGTCGGCTGGTATATCAATTCCAGGGGCGACAAAATCCCGCGCTGTATTGAACAGCGCGACAAGGACCGGGCTAAGGATCAATTAGAATTGATCCTTGGCGTTGAAATTTTCCACATCGAGGAATTGAAAACGCCATGAAAATAACGCCCATGTTTTGTTGGTTTGACTTCTTTATTGGGATTTACGTTGACGTTCCGAAAAGGCGGGCTTTCATATTTCCTATTCCGATGCTTGGAATATGCGTATCTCTTGGGCCTAGCAAGGTGACGTTTTGAGCCCGTCCCAATTGCCGGTTCAAAACCGCAACTTTAAACGCGGCGATAAAGTCATAAAGAAGGAAGGCGACTACACGTTTACAGGAACCGTTGTGGTTTCCTTCTTTAAGTTCTCTGGTCAACTCCGCTATGTTGTGGAAGATGATAGGGGATTGCTTTTGATTATGTCGCCCAAACAATTGGAGCCGTGGGATGCGCGTTGAAATCCATCTTATTGGCGGGGACATATATGTAAACAATCGCAAGATTATTTTTGCGGTTCCTTTCAACCCCGACAATCCCGCGATTGAAAAGCAGGGGACGAAGTACAAAGAATATACTTCTGTTGACTGGCTTATTGCTTGGGCTAAGGTTGGTCTTATGTCTCAGGGACACACTGTCCCGGATTTTCCTGCCGGGCGCGTTGAAAATTTCCACGCGGTTGAACCGCATTTAGAGGTGCAAAATGGTCCGCAGAATGAGCCCCCAAGCAATCAAGAAAATGCTCAACAAGAGATACGGGAAAATGGGGCGAAAGCCGACGCAAAAGGAAATACAAAACGCGATACAGAGACAAGCGCCCCCTTCTGTATCATCTGCGGAAACGCAGCAATCGCCTGTATCTGCACAGAGCCTTGACGACGACATACCGTTTTAACAAGAGGAAAGGTGATACGACATGGCTTCCGAGAAACAACAGTATTCCGAAAAGGCTTTGGTTCATGTAACCACGGCTCTTGAAATCGCGGGCATTATTTCCAACCGCGCGTTGCTTCCTGTCCAGGGCGACGAAAGCAACATGCTTGTCATGTATGGTGGTACTCCCTACCGTATCAGCATGGAAATCCAGCCGCCCGAAACTGTGGGGAAAGTCACATGGGAGAACCCCTGATTATTGGGCGGGTTTATCAGCGTGGAGTTAAGGACCGCATTGCTTATATAACCTATCCAAAAAAATGTGACTGTGAACTGTGACAGCAATCAGTAACTTGCTGTGGGCCGCGATAGGGTAGGCCAATGGTT
>Ga0068862_100002133_pt1 | contig 17807 bp, 17 predicted proteins | sample KBSSwiS52_FD_66598 | JGI IMG/M metagenome (GOLD analysis project Ga0068862, IMG submission 66598) | Switchgrass rhizosphere microbial communities from Kellogg Biological Station, Michigan, USA - KBS Switchgrass S5-2 | ecosystem: Host-associated > Plants > Roots > Rhizosphere > Soil ... | reverse complement strand
GAGGTGATGGAGAAGCTGGGCTGAGCCCTGCTTTCCCCGTCATCCCGGGCTTGGCCCGGGACCGGGTCCGGAATGGCGCGAGCAATCGGCGTGGCACGGGGCCGAGCCGGTTTTTGGCAACACCGGTCCCGGGTCAAGCCCGGGATTATGGGGCTAGGCCATGCTCATAATCGGCCTCGATCCCGGCCTTGCCTGCACGGGCTGGGGCATCGTCGCCAAGTCGGGCAGCCGCCTCAGCCATGTCGCCAACGGGCAGGTGCGCACCGACAGCGCCGCGCCGCTGGCCGAGCGCCTCGTGACGCTCGATCGCGAACTGACCGATGTGATCCTTGCCCACCGGCCCGACTTCGGCGCCGTGGAGGAAGTCTTCGTCAACACCAACGCGCAATCGACGCTGAAGCTGGGCCAGGCGCGGGGCGTCTGCCTGCTCGCCATCGCCCGCGCCGGCCTGCCGGTGAGCGAGTACGCCACCAGCCTCGTCAAAAAGGCGCTGGTCGGCACCGGCCGCGCCGAGAAGCAGCAGGTGCAGGCGATGCTCAAGGTGCTGCTGCCCGGCGTGAAGCTCGCCGGCTCCGACGCTGCGGATGCTCTGGCGGTGGCAATCACGCACGCGAACATGCTGGGTAGCCACCGCTGACTTGCCGCGCGGCCCGGGCGGTGCCATAGAACAAACCATGATCGCGCGGCTTTCCGGCATCTTTGAGGATTTCGGCCCCGACTGGGCGATGATCGACGTGAATGGCGTCGGCTACCTCGTGCACTGTTCGGCGCGGACGCTGCAGGCTCTGGGCGTGCGGGGCGACCGGGCGGTGGTGTTCACCGACCTGCAGGTTTCCGAAACCGACCTGAGGCTGATTGGGTTCGCCACCGCGGCTGAGCGCGAATGGTTTCGGTTGCTGACCGCGGTGCAGGGGGTGGGCAGCAAGGTGGCGCTGGCGATCCTTTCCGCACTCACCACCGAGGAGCTGCAACGCGCGTGCGCGGGTGGCGATTCGGCGATGGTGGCGCGGGCGAACGGCGTCGGACCCAAGCTGGCCAGCCGCATCGTCAACGAGTTGCGCGACAAGGCTGGCGCCCTGCCGAGCACGCCGGGCTTTGCCCTCATCGCCGCCGTGCCTGCCGGCTCGGTCAGCGCGGATGCCGTGTCGGCGCTCCAGAATCTGGGATTCAAGCCCCACGTCGCGGGTGCCGCCGTCGCTCAGGCGGTGGACGAACTGGGCGATGACGCCGGTCTGAACGACCTCGTGCGCGTCGCGCTGAAGCGCGCCGCGGGCTGATCCGGCGATGACCGACAACCCCATCCTCGCCTCGTCCCGCCAGCCTGAGGACATGGATGCGGCACTCCGGCCCAAGACGCTCGCCGAGTTCGTCGGGCAGGCGGGGGCGAAGGACAACCTCAAGGTGTTCATCGATTCCGCCCGCTCGCGGCGCGAGGCCATGGACCATGTGCTCTTCTTCGGGCCGCCGGGTCTGGGCAAGACCACGCTGGCGCAGATCGTCGCGCGCGAGCTGGGCGTGGGCTTTCGCGCCACGTCCGGGCCGGTGATCGCGAAGGCCGGCGATCTCGCGGCGCTGCTCACCAATCTGGAAGCGGGCGACGTCCTCTTCATCGACGAGATTCACCGGCTCAATCCGGTGGTCGAGGAAGTGCTCTATCCGGCGATGGAGGACCGTGCCCTCGACCTCATCATCGGCGAGGGGCCGTCGGCGCGGTCGGTGCGGATCGATCTGCCGCCCTTCACGCTCATCGGCGCGACGACGCGGCAAGGTCTGCTGCAGACTCCGCTGCGCGACCGCTTCGGCATTCCCGTGCGGCTGAACTTCTACACTGTGTCCGAACTGGAGCGGGTTGTTACGCGCGGCGCCCACCTTCTTGGCATCGGCATCGACAAGAGCGGAGCGATCGAGATCGCCCGCCGGGCACGGGGCACTCCGCGCGTTGCGGGGCGTCTGCTGCGGCGCGTGCGTGATTTTGCCCATGTGGCGGGGAGCGAGGCGATCACCCGGGCAATCGCCGACGATTCGCTCACGCGCCTGGAGGTCGATTCGCTGGGCCTCGACGCGCAGGATCGCCGTTATCTGACCATGATCGCCGAGACGTATCGCGGCGGCCCGGTGGGGGTGGAAACGCTGGCCGCCGGCTTGTCCGAGCCGCGTGACACCATCGAGGAAGTGATTGAGCCCTACCTCATCCAGTTGGGAATCGTGGCGCGCACGGCGCGCGGTCGCTGCCTGAACGACGCCGGCTGGCGTCACCTGGGGCTGGCACCTCCGAACGGCAGCCAGGGCGGATTGTTCGACACCGGCGGAGCGGCCTGACCGGCGGTCTGGTTTACACCTCGCGCGCTTGGCAGTCCCGTTTCGGCACACCCCTCTCTCTTTGTCGCTGAGAACAGGGCGAATCTCGCATCGGGACTGTCGAATCATGGTTAACGCGATTGTCCCGTTAAGAACTCTCTGCGTTCCTTGTGGCAGATGGTCGCGCCAGATGGGGTTCGTCCCACGGTCTGTCCGGCCTGAAACGAGTAGAGAGTTTCGCTTATGTCTGTCCGTATGGCCCTTGCAAAACTGTCCGCCTGCGCGGCTGGATGCGCGCTGATCGGGGGCGGCGCTGTCCACATGGCCGAAGCGCCGGCCAAGCAGGGCCAGTACCGCTCGGTCAAGGGCGACAAGCGCGTACAGGTCGTGCGGACGATCAAGCCCGCGCGGCATTACGCCCGCGCCGAGCGGCCGATGACGGTGCGCCGGGTGCGCAAAGTGATCCGGCGGACCTGCTGCACCAGCCAGCCGCAGATGGCCATGATGGCGGTGCCCGCGCCTTACGCGCCGCCGGCTCCGCCGCAGTCCTTCGGCGGCGGTGGTGGCGGCGGGCCGGTGGTGATCGGTGGCGGGTCCGGCGGTGGCTTCGGCGGCGGCTTTTTCGGCGGCTTTTTCGGCGGCGGCGGTGGCGGCGGCGGTGGCAGCATCGTCATCACCTCCACGACCAGCGGCGGCCTGACGACCACGAGCAACGGCGGGTCTACTTCGTCGAGCGGCGGCTCCACCTCTTCGAGCGGCGGCTCGACCTCGACCGGTGGATCGAGCACGAGCACGAGTTCGGGCGCGACGAGCACGAGTTCGGGTGCCACCAGCACCAGCTCTGGCGCGACCAGCACCAGTTCCGGCGCCACGAGCACGAGCACCAGCTCGGGTGCGACCAGCACGAGCACCAGCTCCGGGGCCACGAGCACCAGCACGAGTTCCGGCGCGACCAGCACGAGCAGTTCGACATCGACGTCATCCTCGACGTCGAGTTCGACCTCTTCTTCCACGTCCTCGTCCACCTCGAGCTCGACGAGCAGCGGCGGGTCGACCAGCACCACGACCACCACCAGCGGCGGAACCGAGGTTCCCGCGCCGCCGATGCTGATCCTGTTCGGTGCGGCGGCGGCTGCCGTCGTCGGGCGGCGCCGTCTCGCTCGGCGGACGACTGACTGAGCGCTGTCAGGCTCGTCCGGTAACGTTGGCGAGCAGCGAGGGATCGACGCCCTCGGCGCGCCAGCACCCGGCCCAGCGGCCTTGCGCGGGTGTATCGAAGACGATCTCGGGATGTCCGGCCGCCGCGTACCAACCGTGCTGGCGCATCTCGCCTTCCAGTTGGCCCGCGCCCCAGCCCGCGTATCCCAGCGCGATCAGCCATCGCGACGGGCCGCGGCCTTCCGCGATGGCACGCAGCACATCCATCGAGGCGGACAGGGCGCACAGTGGTTCGACCGCGATAGTGCCGTGGCCGCTCCAGTCGGTGGAATGCAGCACGAAGCCGCGCCCGGGCTCGACCGGGCCGCCGTGGTGCACCTCCCGGTCGGGGGCCATGCCGGGATCGATCCCCACCTCCTGGAGCAAGTCGCGAAAGCGGACGCCCTCGCGCAGATGGCCGATGCCGATCCCCAGCGCGCCGTTATCGTCGTGAACGCAGATGACGTTCACCGACCGCTCGAACCGGGGATCGAACATGCCGGGCATCGCCAGCAGCAGCCGACCCGAAAGGTATTGTTCATTGGTCACTGGCCAACTCTACGCCGAGCCTGCGCGGGGCGGCAAGGTCGACCGGCACTGCCGACCGGCGATCCCGCCCGGTCGAACGCCTGATGGTCCAGCGCCGATGCAGGTGTTTTTACGCTCCGGGTGGGCGCGGATGTGGAACCGAAGGCAACGTTAAGCGCAGGTCGGCAGAAGATCGTACCGGATCTTTCATAAGCCGTGAGGTGCGACGGTGATCGAGCTTCAGAATGCGATCCTGGAGATGATCGCCAAAGGTGACGCCTTGGGCGGCACGATCGAACGGCTGTGCCGGGAAGTGGAGCGTATCCTGCCCGAGGCGATCTGTTCGGTCCTGACGGTGGACGGGCAGGGCTGCCTCCAGACCCTTGCCGCGCCGAGCCTCTCCGCGGCGTATGTCGCGGCGGTGGAGGGCCTCGCGGCCGAGCCGGATGCAGGCGCATGCGGCCGCGCGGTCTATATCCGCCGTGATGTCGAAGCGCACGACATCGCCACCGATCCGCGATGGGCGGCATTTCGCGACCTCGTTCTGGAGCAGGGCCTGCGTGCTTGCTGGTCGAACCCCGTGTTCGACAGCCACGGCCATGCGGTCGCCACCTTCGCGCTCTATTTTCGTCAGCCGCGCGGTCCTACCGCTTACGAGCGCGAGATCGTGGAGCGGTGCGTCAACTTGTGCACCATCGCCCTCGATCGCCACCGCCGGTTGCTGGAGGACGAGCGGCGCGCGAATATCGACTTCCTGACGGGACTGTCGAACCGTGCCGCCTTCAATGGAGCGCTGGCGCGGCTCGACTGCAACGCTCCCGGATCTTGGGCGATCTGCCTGCTCGATATCGACAATCTCAAGGTCGTGAACGACACGTTCGGGCACCACGCGGGCGATGCGCTGATTACCCATGTGGCGGATCGGCTGGCGCATGCCGCCCATCCGGCCCCGGCTTATCGCATCGGAGGCGACGAATTCGCGGTCATCCTGCGCGCGGCCGAGAGCCTTGGCGACTTGGAGGGTACGGGATCCGCATTCCTCGAAGCCATCGCGCCGCCCGTAGATTGCGGCGGCAACGTGATCGGGCCGCGCGCCACGATAGGTTTGGCCGTGGTCGCCGCGGGAGACCGCACACCCGAACGTGTTCGCCAGAATGCCGACCTTGCCCTCTATCACGCGAAGGAAACCGGGCGTGGCGGCATCGTGCGCTATTGGCCCGGTATCGGAACGCGGATGACCCGCCGGCTCGCCGCGATCCGGGAGGTCGACTGCGCGCTAAGCGAGGACCGCGTCGAGGTGCGCTATCAACCTGTCGTGCAGCTCGGCAGCGGCAAGATCGTCGGCGTGGAGGCGCTCTGCCGGATGCGGGTTGACCAGAGCCTCGTCGCCGCGGCTTCCTTTCACGAGGCCACCACCGACGCGCATATCGCCGTCGCACTGACCGAGCGGATGATGACCCTGGTGGCCGCGGACGTACGTCGCTGGATCGACATGGGGATTGCGTTCGGTCACGTGGGCATCAACGTATCCTCGGCCGACTTTCACAGCGGCGCGATCTATCCGATGCTGGTGCGTGCTTTCGAGAGCCGGAGTGTCCCGCTCAGGCATGTCGTGCTGGAGGTGACCGAATCGGTCTACATGGCGGAGGGCGCTGGCGTCGTGCAGCGGTCGGTGGCGGCGTTGCGCGCCAAGGGCGTGCGCGTTGCGCTGGACGACTTCGGCACCGGCTACACGTCGCTGACGCATCTCGTCAGCGTGCCGGTCGACTACATCAAGATCGACAAGAGCTTTGTCGATCGCATCACCACCCACGGGCCGAGCCTGGCTGTCGTCGAGGGAATGATCTGGATCGCCCGCAAGCTGGGCATCGAGGTCGTGGCCGAGGGGATAGAGACCGAGGAGCAGGCTCGCAAACTCGCCGCTCTCGGCAGTGCCCTGGGACAGGGCTATCATTACTGCGCCGCCGTAAGCAGCGCAGAGGTCGCGACAATGATGATGCCGCGCACGACCGAGGTCATGCGGGCGCTCGCCTAGATAAGGCAGTCAGTGACGCGCCGATCGTCGCGCTGCGAGCGTGACGAAACGCCGGCGCTGGCATCTCACGTCCCGTCTGCTCGTCGCGTGCGGGCACCTGTGACTGTGGCGGGGCGCGGCCCTTGCGCGGTGGGTGGACCCTTGCCATGACCGCGTATCGCAGCCGACGATCGGAGGCAGGGCTGGGCGTGGCTTCGGAATATCAGTTCAAGCCGCACGAGAGGCCGACGATGCCCGGCTCCCCGGCGAACCCGGCACATCCGACATCGCGGAAGGTGGGCTACTTTTGCATCGGGGTGCTGATCGGGCTCACCGGCGGGTTCGGCAATGCTCTGATCGGCGTCAACCTCCAGTTCGCACAAGGCACGCTGGGCCTCGACAGCGACCAGGCGGCGATGCTCACCGCAGCCTACCTGATGACGAACACCACGGCGAACCTGCTGTTGATGAAGTACCGTCAGCAGTTCGGGCTGCAGCGCTTCGTGCGGATCATGCTGCCGATCTACGCGGCGGCGACCGTGCTCCACTTGCTCGTCCACGGCTTCTGGTCCTCGATCGCGGTGCGCGCCGCCAGCGGCTTCGCGGCAAGCGCGCTGTCGACCCTGGCGCTGCTCTACCTGATGCAGGGAATGCCGGCGGCGAAGCGGCTGGGCGGGCTGATGATCGGTATCTCCGTCCCGCAACTCGCGACCCCACTGGCCCGCGCCATCTCGCCCGCGCTGTTGATAGGGGGCAATTGGCATACGCTCTATTGGTTCGAGCTGGGAATGGTGCTGGCGTCTCTCTCGGCGGTGATGTCGCTGCCGTTGCCTCCCAGCGAAAGGGTGAAAGTGTTCGAGCGAATGGACTTTCTCACTTTCGCTTTGCTGGCGCCGGGCACCTGGATCATGGTCGCGGTGCTGACCGAGGGGCGCATCCAGTGGTGGACGGAGCGGGCCTGGATGGGCTGGGGCCTTGTCGCCAGCGTGCTGCTGATCGGCTCGGCCCTCTTGATCGAGCACAATCGCCGCAACCCGCTTATCAACACGCGATGGCTCGGCACCCGTGAGATGATGCGGCTGATCCTGGTGGCCGCCGCCGTTCGCATCCTCCTGTCCGAGCAGAGCTTCGGCGCGGTCGGCTTGCTGGGCGTGGTGGGGGTGATCAACGATCAGATGATCGGCCTCCAACTCGTGATCGTCGCCGCCTCGATCGTCGGAATCGCGGCCGCGGTCTATTTCTTCGATCCCGCCGATCCCAGCCGGCCGATCGCCGTCGCCACGCTGCTGATCGCGATCGGATCGCTGATGGACGCGAACGCCGGCAATCTCACGCGCCCCGCCCAGTTCTACGCCAGCCAGGCCATGATTGCGTTCGCCTCGCTGCTGTTCCTGGGGCCGACGATGGTGATCGGCATCTCGCGCACGCTGCTGGCCGGGCCCAAGCACTTCATCAGCTTCTCGGTACTGTTCAGCCTCAGCCAGAGCCTGGGCGGTCTGCTTGGCACCGCGCTGCTCGGCACCTTTCAGGTGCTTCGCGAGAAGTTTCACTCGCACGATCTGGTGCAGTCGATCGTGATGACCGATCCGCAAGTTGCCGCCCGGATCGCGGGCGGGTCGCGCGGCGTTGCCGGGGTAATCGGCGATCCCTCGCTGCGCGGGGCCGAAGGAGCGGCGCTGCTGGCGCGCGCCGTCACGCGTGAGGCAAACATCCTTGCATATAACGACGTGTTCCTGCTGATCGGGTTTCTGGCCGTCCTGACGTTCTTGTGGGGCCTCTCGATCCGCGCCGGAATCCGGCGGCGCGGGGAGACGTCGCCGGTCATGCAGCTTGCGCAGATGAGACAGACCGCACCCGATACGGAGAACACATGACCGATACGACGGGGCCACGCCTGCCGGACGACGATCAGCCGCGACAGCCGCCTCCGGTCGCCGATCCGGGCGTGGTCGAGACGGCCCCGATGGAGGTGCCGGACGACAATTGGCATCCTCCGCGCAAGAGCCGCGCGACGATCATTCTCATCGTCGCCATGATGTTGGCTGCCATCGGAGTGATTCTCTATGCGTGGCAGCTTCCGCCGTTTCGGGGCTGGGCGCAGGAAACGGACAACGCCTACGTCCGCGGCAAAGTCACGATCATCAGCCCGCAAGTCGCCGGATACATTACCTCGGTGCCGGTGCAGGACTTCGACATAGTCAGACGCGGGCAGGTGCTCGCGACCATCGACGACCGCATATATGCCGCCCGAGTCGAGCAGGCCAAGGCGAACGTGTCCGCCCAGATCGCCTCGCTGGCCAACTCGCAGCAGTCCGAGCGCTCGCGGCAGGCCGCGCTGGCCGGGCAGGCGGCGGGCGTCGCCAGCGCGCAGGCGCAGTTGGTGAAGGCGCAGGCCGACATGCGGCGCGCGCAGGCGCTCGTCTCGGACGGCTCGATTTCCGCGCGCGAGTTCGACCAGACACGCGCCGCGCTGCTGGCCGCAGCCGCCTCCGTCCGCCAGGCGCAGGCGCAGCGCAACATCGGCGAGCAGGACGTGCAATCGGTGATCGTCGGGCGCGGCGGTTTGCAGGCGCAAGTGGAGAACGCCAAGGCCGCGCTGCGCCTTGCGCAGATAGACCTCGACAACACCCGCATCCGCGCTCCCGAGGACGGGCGCCTTTCGGAAGTGGGCGTGCGGCTGGGGGCCTACGTCACCTCGGGCACGCAGTTGATGTTCCTCGTCCCGCGCGACCTGTGGGTCATCGCCAACTTCAAGGAGGCGCAGACGCACCTGATGCGTGTGGGCCAGGCGGTCAGCTTCCGGGTCGATGCTTTGGGCGGCGAGCGGCTGCGCGGTCACGTGCAGGAGATTTCGCCGGCGGCCGGGTCGGAATTCGCGGTGCTCAAGGCGGACAATGCCACCGGCAACTTCGTCAAGGTGGCCCAGCGCATCGCCGTGCGGATTCGCATCGATCCGGGGCAGGAGGCGGCGCCGCGGCTGCGGCCGGGCATGTCGGTCGAGGTCAAAGTGGCGACCGGCGGATGAGGGCGCGCGCAGCGATCGGGGTGGCGGCGACCTTGCTGGCAGTCGCCTGCGCTGGGCCGGAGGTGGCGACCACGCCGGTCGATACCGTGGCGCCGCCCCCCGGCTGGCGGACCCAAGCCGGGGCCACAGCGGCGTTGGAGGCGCAGTGGTGGCGCCGCTTCGGCGATGCCGAGCTCACCGCCCTCGTCGAGCGCGCGCTGGTGCGCAACGACGATATCGGCGTCGCCGTCGGCCGCATTCGCGAAGCCCGTGCGGCCGAGCTTCAAGCGCGCGCCGCGCTGCTGCCCACGCTCGATGCGGGTGGCGGCGGCCAGCGCTCGCGTAGCCTCGGCGCGCTAGGCACCCCGATCGAGCAGACCGCCTCGCAGCCGCAATTGCAAAGCGCCTGGGAGATCGACCTGTTCGGCCGCCTGGCGGACCAGCGCGCCGCGGCGCACTCCGGCTGGATCGCCAGCCAGGCCGCGCGCGATGCGACACGTCTTTCCGTCGCCGCCAGCGTGGCGAGCGGTTACGTCACCTTGCTCGCTCTCGATGCCCGGCTGGGCGTGGCGCAGGCGACGCTGGCCGCTCGCGCCGACTCCCTGCGACTGATCCGGAGGCGCACCGGCGCCGGCTATTCGCCCAAGCTGGAGCTGGAGCAGGCGGAGGCCGATTATCAGGCTGCCGCCAAGCTCGTGCCCGCCGCACGCGAGGCGATCGTGCGGCAGGAGAACGGGTTAAGGCTGCTGACCGGTGACCCGCCCGGGCCATTGACACGGGGTGGTTCGCTCGATGCGCTGCAAGTGCCGTTGGTGCCCGACGGGTTGCCGTCCAGCCTCCAGGCGCGCCGCCCGGACGTGGCGCAAGCGGAAGAGACGCTCGCGGCCGCCGACAAGACGTTGTCCGCCGCACGCAAGCAGTTCCTGCCGCAAGTGCGGCTCTCCGCCTCGACCGGGGCGGTGTTTTCGTCGTTGCTGCCCGATCCGGTGACGTTGTGGTCGGTGGGCGGCAGCGTCCTCGCGCCGCTGTTCGAGGGCGGCCGCCTGCGGGCCGGAGCGGAGACGGCAGCGGCACGGCGCGACCAGGCGGCCTGGGCGTACCATCGGGCCGTCCTGACCGCCTTTCGCGAGGCGGACGACGCCATGGCGGGGGTCGTCAGCCTCGACGAGCAGGTGCGGATCGGCGTGGCCCAGCGCGACGCCCTTGCCGAGGGATATCGCCTCGCACGCAACCGCTACCGCGAAGGCTATTCACCCTATCTCGACGAACTGGATGCCCAGCGCGGGCTGCTCGCCGCCGAACTGGCGCTGGTGCAGAGCCGCGCCGACGCCCTTACCGCCCGCGTCACGCTCTACCGCGCGATGGGCGGCGGCTGGGCCGATGGCGACCTGACGCGGTAGCGCGGCGCGCTCGCGCAAGATCCCCGGGCGGGACGCTCCCGGCCCGGGTGCACGACGACGGCGGGTCAGAAAACCGGATCGAACCCCGGGGGCAACTCGCTGGCGGGGCCGTCCGAGCCGGGGACATGGATACCGCATTCCACCTTGTCCCAGCCCTTCCAGCGGCCCGAGCGCGGGTCCTCGCCGGCAGCGACCTTGCTGGTGCACGGCGAACAACCGATCGACGGATACCCCTCGGCTACGAGCGGATGCGCGGGCAAGTCGTGCTCGGCGATGTAGGCGGCGATGTGCTCGGGCGTCCAGTCGATCAGCGGATTGATCTTGAGACGTCCCTGCGCATCGGTCGCGTCGATCTCGAAGCGCGGCAGGCTGGATCGCGTCGAGGCCTGGAATGCCTTGCGGCCGGTGATCGAGGCGTCGAACCCGGCCAGCGCCTTCGCCAGCGGCTTTACCTTGCGGATTTCGCAGCAGCCATCGGGATCGTAGGACCAGCGCAGGCCCGTCTCGTCGCGCTTGGCGAGTTCGGCGGCATCGGGTGTGAGGTTGCGCACGCCGGTCAGGCCCAGCCGCGCGATCAGCAGATCGCGATAGGCCAGCGTCTCCGGGAAATGCTTGCCGGTCTCGAGGAACAGCACCGGGATCGCCGGGTCGACACGGCTGACGAGGTGAAGCAGCACCGCGCTCTCCGCGCCGAAGCTGGAGACCACCGCGACATCACCCGCCATCTGCTCCTTGAGCAGGGTTTCGAGCATTTCGATCGTCTCGGTGCCGCGAAACAGGCGGTTGAGGCGCACCGCGTCCGCCTCGTGGAAGCGAGGGGAACTGTCGATACGATCGGGCGTACGCCCAGCCTGGCTGAATTCGGGCTTTTCGTCGAGCGCATTGAACATGATCAATAGATCCCTTCTCGCACGGGCCCCCACGGGTCTTCTCGTGCCAGGATCACATGGGTCTGCAGTCCCGAAGAGTCGAAGAAGAAAAAGGAACAGCGAGCGTAGCGGATTTTTTCATCTGCACGCAGGTAGAGATTTATGCTGGCGACGCGCTCCCACTCAGCCGGAGAGGGAGGCAGTCGCCGCCGTCAGCCGTGGCGCTTGGCCCAGATCGGCTGGCGGCCGTCGGCGGTGGCCTGGTAGACATTGTTCCAGCGGTCGAACGCAGCTTGCGCGTCGGCCTCGCTAAGCGCCTTCTGGGGAGCGAAGGAATCGAAGCCGCAGCGCTTCAGGTGGCCCAGCATGTCGATCACCACGTCGCCCACCGCGCGGATTTCGCCTGTGAAGCCCGCCTCGCGCAGCACCCGTGCCGAGGAGTAGCCGCGCCCATCGGTCCAGGCGGGAAAGTTCACCTCGATCAGGCGGAGGCGGTCCAGATGCGGCAGCAGTGCGCGCGCATCGTCGCCCGGCTCGACGCGGACGGCGGCGGCGTTGGTCTGCTCGGCGAAGGAATCGACTGTAACGGCCGGATCGGACACCGGCTCGTCGTCGCGGAAACGGAACTGGACGTCGCTCATCACGCGGCCGCGAAAACCAGGCGGGCGGGGCGAACGGGATCGGGCCAATTAGCCATAAATCGCTTCCTTGAACGGAGCCATGCCGATGCGGCGATAAGTATCGAGGAAGCGTTCGCCATCCTCGCGCTTGTTGAGGTAGACTTCGGTGGCCTTCTCGACCGCATCGACGATACCGTCCTCGTCGAAGCCGGGGCCGGTGATGGTGCCTAGCGAGGTGTCCGCGCCTTCCGATCCGCCGAGCAGGAGCTGGTAGTTCTCCTTGCCTTTGCGGTCGACGCCGAGGATGCCGATATGTCCGGCATGATGGTGGCCGCAGGCGTTGATGCAGCCGGAGATCTTCAGCTTCAGCTCGCCGATCTCTTCCTGCTTGGGCACGAAGCGCTCGGACAGCTTCTGCGCGATCGGGATCGAGCGCGCGTTGGCGAGGCTGCAGTAGTCGAGGCCGGGGCAGGCGATGATGTCGCCGATGGTGTCGAGGTTGGCGGTGCCGATCCCGGCCGCCTCCAGCTGTTGCCAGATGGCGTAGAGGTCCGCCTTCTTGATGTGCGGGAACACGATGTTCTGCGCGTGGGTGACGCGCAACTCGTCGAACGAGTGATCGCGCGCGATGTCGGCCATCAGGCGGATCTGATCGGCGGTGGCGTCGCCCGGGATGCCGCCGACCGGCTTCAGGCTGACGGTGGCGATGATGTAGCCGGCCTGCTTGTGCGGCGCGGTGTTGTGTTCCACCCAGAGGCGGAAATCGGGGTCGGACACGTCCAGGTCGTCGGAAAGGCCGGTCTCGAAGGCGGGATCGGCGAAGTACTGGCCGATGCGCTCCAGCTCCGCGAGCGGCGGCTCGATGCCCTGGCCCAGCAGGTGCTGGAACTCTTCCTCGACCTGGCGGGTGTACTCTTCCTTGCCCAGTTCGTGGACGAGGATCTTGATGCGCGCCTTGTACTTGTTGTCGCGCCGGCCGTAGCGGTTGTACACCCGCAGGCACGCCTCGGAATAGGTGATGAGCTGGTCGAGGGGCACGAACTCCCGGATCATCGGCGCGATCATCGGGGTGCGGCCCATGCCGCCACCGACATAGAACTGCGCGCCGATCTCGCCGGCTGCATTGCGGACCATCTTGATGCCGATGTCGTGCAGCTTCATCGCCGCGCGGTCGGTCTCGCTGGCGATCACCGCGATCTTGAACTTGCGCGGCAGGGTCAGGAACTCGGGGTGGAAGCTCGACCACTGGCGCAGCAGTTCGGCGTAGGGACGCGGATCGATCAGTTCGTCGGCGGCGGCGCCGGCGTACTGGTCGGAGCTGATGTTGCGGATGCAGTTGCCGCTCGTCTGGATGGCATGCATCTCGACGCCGGCGAGCTCGGCCAGCAGGTCGGGTGTCTCTTCCAGCTTGATCCAGTTGTACTGGATGTTCTGGCGCGTGGTGAAGTGGCCGTACCCGCGATCGTACTTGTCGGCGATGTCGCCCAGCAGGCGCATCTGCGTACTGCTCAGCGTGCCATAGGGCACCGCGACGCGCAGCATGTAGGCGTGAAGCTGCAGGTAGAGGCCGTTCTGCAGGCGCAGCGGCCGGAACTGGTCCTCGGTCAGCTCGCCCGACAAGCGGCGGCGCACCTGGTCGCGGAATTCCTCGACGCGGGTCTGGACCATGTCGTGGTCGTACTGGTCGTACTTGTACATCTCAGATCACCCAGTTCAGCGCTTCGGGGTCGGCGGGCTTCAGCGTCAGGTCGGGGCGCACCGTGGGGCCGAGCGCGCGGATGCGATCCTTGATGTGCGCGGGGCGCACGCCCTCGGCTGTCCTCTCGCCGTCGATCACATAGGCCGCGAAGACGTTGCGGGCCGCTTCCTCGCGCGCGATCACGTCGGCGAAATGCTCGCCCACGTCAGCGGCGTCGTTCACGTGCAGCGACCAGCCCTCGCCCGTCCACCAGGTGACGGCGCCGCTCTTGAGGTCGTTGCCGGTTAGGATCTTCACTGCGCTGCCTCCAGGGCGAAATTGCGTAACGTCCGGTCAGCCTCTGCCGCCACTTCGCCGATGACGATCAGCGCCGGGCTGCGGACGCGCTGCCGTTGGACGAGATCGGGCAGTCCTGCAAGGGGGCCGCGCAACACCCGCATGGCAGACCGCGTCGCGTTCTCGATCACCGCGATGGGGGTTTCCGGAGCGAGGCCGTCGCCCATCAGCTTCTCGGCGATCTGCGGCGCGGTGGCGATCCCCATGAAGATCACCAGCGTGCGGCCCTTGCCGGCGAGGCCGGACCAGTCCTGATCGGAGAGGCCCTTGCACTGGCCCGCCACGAAGCTGACGATCGAGGCGCTGTCCCGGTGAGTCAGCGGGATCTGCGCAGCTGCCGACGCACCCAGCGCGGAGCTGATGCCGGGCACTACCTCGATCGGAACGCCGGCGGCGCGGCAAGTCTCGGCCTCTTCCCCGCCGCGGCCGAAGATGAACGGATCGCCGCCCTTCAGGCGCACGACATCGTGCCCCGCCAGTGCCTCGCGCACCAGCAATGCATTGATTTCGTCCTGTGCCATGGTGTGGCGCGAGCGCGCCTTGGCGACGGAGACAAGCCGCGTCCCCGCCCGCGCCATCGAGAGGATTTCCGGCGAAACCAGCCCGTCATGCACGATCAGGCCGGCCGACATGATCAGCCGCGCCGCGCGCAGCGTCAGCAGGTCGGGGTCGCCGGGTCCGGCGCCGACCAGGTGGACAGTGCCTACCCGGGCGCTCGTGCGGGAATCGGGGGATAGTCCTTGCATGGTGCGCCTCATGACGATGGCGTCGGCAAGGTGCCAGTCAGAATGGCTTAAGTGTTCGGTAGGTGGGCTTTACCGCGCCATATGCCGGCCACATCGCCCCGGGCCTGACCCGGGACGACGGCCGACGCGATCCGGGTTTACTTCGGAGAGAGCACCATCAGCATCTGCCGGCCTTCCATGCGGGGATAGGCCTCGATCTTGGCGATCTCTGCCGTATCGCCCTGCACGCGGCGCAGCAGGTCCATGCCGAGCTGTTGGTGCGAAAGCTCGCGACCGCGAAAGCGCAGGGTGACCTTCACCTTGTCGCCATCCTCGATGAAGCGAAGGATGTTGCGCATCTTCACATCGTAGTCGTGATCGTCGATGTTGGGACGCATCTTGATCTCTTTGATGTCCTGCGTCTTCTGCGTCTTGCGCGCGGCGTTGGCCTTTTTCTGCGCTTCGTAGCGGAACTTGCCGACATCGAGGAACTTGCAGACCGGCGGGTCCGCGTTGGGCGACACCTCGACGAGGTCGAGACCGACCTCCGCCGCCTGCGCGATCGCCTCGCGCGTGTACATCACGCCCAGGTTCTCACCGTTTTCATCGATCACGCGGACTTTGTCTGACTGGATCAGATTGTTGTAGCGCGGTCCGCTCTTGACCGGTGGCGTCATCATACGCCGTGGTGGGGGTGCTATATGCGTTCTCCTGAATAGTCGTCACAAGTGTCGAAAAACTGCGTACGCGGCTTTAGTGCGAATCACCCGCGCAGGCAAAGTACGAAAAGGCCCCGGTAGTTCCGGGCGCCGCTTTCGTCATCCCTCTTTGTGCGGGAATATGGGGGTTCAGGCGGCGGCGCGCCAGAGGGGATATTGTACCAGCCGCCCTCCGGCCGGGAGAATCGCGTCGATCGCGGCGGCTGGCTGCATCGCCGAGAGGATTTCCGGCGCGCCAGCGTCCATCCCGCCGGTCAGCGCGCCGAAGGCCGGAAGAATCATTCGTCGCCCGCTGGTGACGGCACAGGGCCGGGCGATCCTGCGCCCGCGGGCGGTAAGCACGAGCCGCGGGTGGAAATGGCCCGAAAGCTCTGGTGCGACCTCGCCCGCGGTGGCCCGGTGCCGCAGGACGATGCCCGAAAGCACCGCCTCGCCGACGATCTCGCCACCCGCCGCCTGCTCCAGCGCGGCATCGTGGTTGCCGGTGATCCATACCCACTCGACCGCCCGTGTCAGCGCGGCGAGCATTCCGGCGGCGTGCGGCTCGAGCCGATCGGTTCCGGCGCTGTCGTGGAAGTTGTCGCCCAGCGCGAACACTCGCCGCGCGCCGGTTTCGCGGATGGCCAGGGCGAGCCGCTCCAGCGTCTCGCGGCTGTCGTAAGGGGGCAGCATCTGGCCGGAACGCGCAAAGAAGCTGGCCTTCTCCAGATGGAGGTCGGCGACCAGCAGCGCCTGCTCGCGCGGCCAGAACAGCGCCCGCCCGCTGACGAGCCGGAATTCCTCCCCGCAGAACGTATAGGGAACCATGCACCGGCCTTGCCGCACGCGGCGCGATTTGGCAAGCGCCCCCGATGAGCGATGCGATGAACGACTGGACCACCCACACTGCCCGCGCCAGCGCCTGGTTCGAGCACTTGCGCGACGCGATCTGCGCTGAGTTCGAGGCGATCGAGCGCGAGGCGGGCAGCGAGGCGGCCTTTGTCTACACGCCCTGGCAGCGCAGCGCGCTGGAAGGGGAGGGAGCCGAGACGGGCGGCGGCACCCGGGGACTGATGAAGGGCCGGGTGTTCGAGAAGGTAGGCGTCAACATCTCGACCGTCGCAGGCGGGCTGGCGCGGGATTTCGCGGCCACGATCAACGGCGCCAGCGCCGATGCGAACGCTTTCACCGCGACCGGGATCAGCCTCGTCGCGCATATGGCGAACCCGCACGTGCCGGCGGTCCACATGAACACGCGCTTCCTCACCACTACCAAGGCCTGGTTCGGAGGCGGCGCCGATCTCAATCCGCCGATCCCCTACGAGGAGGACACCGCCGAGTTCCACGCCGCGTTCCGCAGCGCTTGCGACGCCTTCGCGCCCGACGCCTACGATCGCTACAAAGCTTGGGCGGACGAGTATTTCTACATCCCCCACCGCAAGGTGCACCGGGGCGTCGGCGGTATCTTCTACGATCACCTCGAATGCGCGGACGAGGCCCAGTGGGAGGCGAACTTCGCCTTCACCAGGGCGGTCGGCGAGGCATTTCTCGCGGTGTTCCCCCGCATCGTCCGCCGTCGGCTGGGCATGGCATGGACCGCCGAGGACAAGGCCCGCCAACTGGAATGGCGGGGCCGCTATGCCGAGTTCAACCTGGTCTACGATCGCGGCACGCTGTTCGGCCTGAAGACCGGCGGCAACATCGACGCCATCCTGATGAGCCTCCCGCCGGAAGCCACCTGGAGCTGAGGCTCACTCCCGCGAGGGCGATCGGCACAATGAGGAGTCCGCCCCCCAGTTTACGGTGCGGGCATCGGGCAGACGGGCGTCGGACCCGTCGGTGGTTTCGCTCGGCCCGCTTTCCGTCTCCACCCACGACTTGTTGTCGTTGAACCCGGGCAGAACGCGGTTTGCCGCCAGCGCCTGAAGCGGCGACAATTCCATCTGGACCGTACGCGTCGACCGCACGAGATTGACCACGCCGCTTTTGAGGTTTGCCGAGCGGTAGTAGGCGATGCCGCCAATAACGCTGTCCTCAGGTGGCGCGGTGATGCTCCAATGGGCGCCCGGTATCTTGGGCAACTGCACGCGCGTCACCGAGCAGGTGAACCGTTGGGGATCGTTGGCGTAGGGCGCTGTCTGGTCCTCGCTCGCCACACGTTCCAGCTTGGCCGGTTTGTAGAAGCCGCCGCCAGGTAGGTAATAGGTCAGCTGAGTGCCAGCCTTGTCCCAGTCCAGATCGGCCGTCCCCGCCGCCTTCAGCGAGAGCACGCCGCCGGCGCGATCGTACTGCCACTCGACATGATCGGGGCGGAGCCAGCCGTCTGCAAACCGCTGCAGAAGGGCCGCGTCGGCTGCCTCTCGCGACTGGGCATTAAGCATCTGCTGCGTTATGAATGCCGCGTCGCCGCGGATGATTT
>Ga0068862_100002131_pt1 | contig 17816 bp, 18 predicted proteins | sample KBSSwiS52_FD_66598 | JGI IMG/M metagenome (GOLD analysis project Ga0068862, IMG submission 66598) | Switchgrass rhizosphere microbial communities from Kellogg Biological Station, Michigan, USA - KBS Switchgrass S5-2 | ecosystem: Host-associated > Plants > Roots > Rhizosphere > Soil ... | reverse complement strand
CCCGGGGTAAAGCTTTTTTACTCATTTGTAAGAGATTTCTTTGAAGCCTTTGCAGGGAATAAAAAAAAATTTACCAAAAGTGTGCTGGCAAATGTTGATGATACTGATGTATGGCGTGTCGGTTTTATCACCCAGGACGATATGAGCAGCTTTGGTATGGAAAATTATGTAGCTGTTTATTTGCCCATGGCTTATTCAGTAGCCGGAAATGTTTATATTATTCCCAAAGAACGGGTGAGACCCATTACCAGCATCAGCGCTACACAATCCATGAAGTTTGCAGTAAGTGGTGGAGTAACTGAAATGATCAATGAATCTCCCAACGATCCTTTATCTGAAGCTATTGCTCATTAATATCAATCCCGGTTATTGAAAAAAATACTCCTGATCATTTGCCTGATTGCAATAACCTCGCGAAGTTATTGTTGGGGTTTTTTTGCCCATAAAAAAATAAATTATTATGCTGTTTTTTTGCTGCCCCCGCAAATGCTTGTTTTATATAAGCCCAATATTCAGTTTTTAAGTGAACATGCCACAGACCCGGATAAAAGAAGGTATGCAGTAGCGCCGGAAGGGCCAAGGCATTATATAGACATTGATCATTATGGAAAATATCCTTATAGTGAACTGCCTCACAACTGGAAGGAAGCTGTTGCAAAATTCGGAGAGGATTCTTTAACTGCCAATGGAATTGTTCCATGGCATATACAAATAATGCTCAACAGGTTAACAAATGCTTTCAGGGAAAAAAATTTCGCTTCGATAATGAAAAACAGTGCTGACATAGGGCACTATATTGCAGATGCGCATGTGCCGTTACATGCAAGCAGCAATCATAACGGCCAGCTAACCAATCAAAAAGGGATTCATGGCTTTTGGGAAAGTCGTGTTCCGGAACTGCTTGCCGAAAGCCAATTCAATTTTTTTATCGGCAGGGCGGCCTACATCAAAAATCCACCTGCATTTATCTGGAGCAGGGTTTTGGAAAGTGGCAACGCAGCCGATTCGGTATTGACTTTTGAAAAAGAATTATCCCTTCAATTTCGTGGGGATAAAAAATATGCTTTTGAACGAAGAAATAATATCACTATCCGGCAATATTCCTCCAATTATACCCGGGCATTTAATAATAAACTGAATGGCATGGTAGAGCGAAGAATGCGGCAATCTATATTCGCTGTGGCGTCATTCTGGTACACTGCATGGGTAAATGCAGGGCAGCCCGATCTTTCAGCTTTAGCTGGCCGGTCATTTTCAGAAAGTGACCTTAAAGAATTTGAGGAGCTGAATGAAAAGTGGATGGGTGGTAAAATTAACGGAAGGGAAGAAGAAACGCCTTAGCCGAAGGGTTAAATTTTCCTACATTTGCAGCTAATTTTTTAAACATGAGCATACTTTCACAGGATATTTTAGTCAAAAATAAACTGGTACATAATTTTAACGGCGGCCCGTCCATTCTTCCAAAAGTCGTGTTTGAAGAGGCATCCAGGGCTGTATTGAATTATAATAATACGGGGTTATCTATACTGGAAATGGGTCACCGCACCGGGGAGTTCATGGCCATAATGGAGGAAGCAAGATTACTGGTAAAAGAACTGATGAACCTCGATGACGATCATGAGGTTTTGTTCCTGCATGGTGGCGCTTCAACCCAGTTTATGCAGGTACCCATGAACCTGTTGAATGAAAAAGAAACAGCAGCATATGCAGATACGGGGGTTTGGAGTTCCAAAGCCATTAAAGAAGCAAAACTTTTTGGAAATGTGGAAATTGTTTGCAGTTCAAAAGAAGCAGGATACAATTTTATTCCCCGGGATTTTGCGGTTCCGAATGATGCAAAATATTTTCATATCACTACCAATAATACTATTTATGGTACGCAGTGGCAATCCATTCCTGATGTAAGCATTCCGTTAGTGGCTGATATGTGCAGTGACATTTTCAGCAGGCGACGAGATTTCAATTCATTCGGGCTTATATATGCCGGGGCTCAAAAAAACATGGGGCCGGCAGGGGTAAATCTTGTTGTAGTGGATAAAAAAATTTTAGGGAAGGTAAAGCGTCCCCTGCCGGTAATTATGGACTACCGCAATCATATAAAAGAGGGCAGCATACTCAATACCCCCCCTGTGTTTGCTGTATATGTGTCCTTGCTTACGCTCCGCTGGCTAAAGGGAATGGGCGGTATTGATGCAATAGAAAAAATCAATAATGAAAAAGCAGCAATTCTTTATGATGCTATCGATAAAAGTGCCCTTTACAGATCAAATGTAGTAAAGGAAGACAGGAGTAAAATGAATGTCTGCTTTGTTATGAATAACACTGCCCTGGAAAAACCATTCCTTGAATTTGCAGAACAAAAGGGAATATATGGTATCAAAGGTCACCGGGCTACAGGTGGTTTCAGGGCGTCTATCTATAACGCAATGCCAATGAGCAGTGTTCTTTACCTTATTGATATAATGGATGAATTTGAGAAGAGGTTCACATAAATTGGTTACAAAACCGTTAGCATAGATTCTATATATTTGCAATCCTTTCAAAATTATCATCCATCAGGCCGCAATTAATATACAATGATCTCCATTTTTCCGTTCAAGGCGCTAAGACCTGAGCCTCAATTCGCAAAACAGGTAGCCTCACGCCCTTATGATGTATTGAGTAGTAAGGAAGCTAAAGTGGAAGCTGAAGGAAATCCATTTTCCTTTTTGCATATTACTAAAAGTGAAATTGACCTTCCCGCAAATATTGACGTGCATAGTATGGAAGTATATTCCAAAGCGAAAGAGAATCTTGATGCGTTTATTAGCCGCCATGTACTATTTTCCGAGAGCAAACCCTGTTATTATATCTATAAACTGGTAATGAATGAAAAAAGCCAGACAGGCCTTGTATGCTGCAGTTCAGTAAATGACTATGAAGAAGGATTGATTAAAAAACACGAGCATACAAGACCGGAAAAAGAACTCGATCGCATCAATCATATTAAGGTTACCTATGCGCACACGGGTAATGTATTTCTTACTTACAGGGATGTAAAAGAGGTGAACGAAATTATTGCAAAATGGGAAGCCGGTAAGAGCCCTATTTATAATTTTATCGCCGAAGATAATGTTCAACATTCTATATGGGTTATAAGTGATGAAGACATTATTGACAAGATCACAGAATTATTTAAAACAGAGGTTCCCTGCACCTATATTGCTGACGGTCATCACCGGGCGGCTTCGGCGGCTAAAATAAAATACTACCTGGCTGATGCGGCCGAAGCGGGATACTTTCTTACCACTTTATTTCCGGCTGAACAATTGCAGATAATGGATTATAACAGGGTTGTTACAGATTTAAACGGGTTGTCTATTGAAGAATTTTTAGACAGGGTAAGCAAAAATTTTTCCTTCGAGCATTTAAAAGAATCTTATGCTCCTAAAGAACCGCATAATTTCGGAATGTACCTTGATGGCAAATGGTACAGGCTTACGGCATTGGAGGGTACTTACGCTACTGACCCTATTGGTATACTCGATATTACTATACTGCAAAATAATTTGCTAGAACCAATACTCGGAATCGGGGACCAGCGTACTGATAAAAGGATTGATTTTGTGGGAGGGATAAGGGGTTTAAGTGAGCTGGAAAAAAAAGTGAATTCTAAAGAAATGGCAGTTGCATTCAGTTTACATCCCGTTAGTATCGGACAATTATTTGACATTGCAGATAGCGGGAACATAATGCCTCCTAAAAGTACATGGTTCGAACCGAAATTAAGAGATGGGTTGCTTACCCATCTTATTGCCTGAAAGGCTTATTCAGGGCTATGATGATTTCTATTTTCACAGAAATCCATTCGTGAAACTATTTTTTATCTTTATCTAATGAAAAAAATTCTGCTGGCCTCGGGTTTTTGTTTTTTATCGGTATTCGTATTCGCTCAATCTGAAGACGCTGAAAAACTTCATGAAAATGCAAAAGCCTTCATGCGGCAGGGGGATTACGCCAATGCTTCCCTGATTTTAGCAAGGGCACTCATACAAGCGCCTGGAAACCTGGGAATTATCAAAGATCTAGCTTTTGATTATTATCTTCAAAAGGAAAATGCAAAAGCTCTGGAAACTATTAAGCCCTCATTGGAAAATGATAATGCTGATGACCAGGCGTACCAGATAGGCGGTACCATTTACAGGGCCTTGGGTCAACAAAAAGAAGCTGAAAAGTTATATAAAAAGGCAATTAAAATTTTTCCTAAAAGCGGTTCACTGTATAACGATTATGGGGAGATGCTCTGGGTCGGACACGATTTCAGCGCCATAAAGCAATGGGAAGATGGTATTAAACAGGATCCCGCTTTTGCAGGTAACTATTATAATGCAAGCAAGTATTATTTTCTCACCACTGATAAAATCTGGTGCCTGGTATATGGCGAAATTTTTATAAATCTTGAATCATTTACCTCGCGCACTGCAGAAATAAAAAATATTTTGCTAGATGGCTACAAGAAGCTATTTGCCGATCCGGATTTGTTGTCAAATACAAAAGATAAAAATAGTTTTGAAGTCGCTTATCTGACCACCATGAATAAGCAAAACAATGTGGTTATAAACGGGCTAAATGCTGAAACACTTACTATGCTGAGAACAAGATTCATTCTTGATTGGGATCAAACTTATGCAAAAAAATTTCCTTTCAGGCTTTTTGAACGACAGGAGCAATACTTACAGGATGGCTTGTTTCCTGCATACAATCAATGGATTTTTGGGGCAAGTCAAAATCTTGCCGGTTACCAAAACTGGATAAGTACACACGCTGAGGAGTATGCTGCATTCAATAAATTTCAGCAGGTAAGAATTTTTAAAGTCCCTGACGGGCAATATTATCATTGATTTTTACGTCTCAGGTTTATTCTTTCACGTGGGGGATTATGTATTTTGCAGAATAGCAATTAGATAAAGAGCCCCAAAGGTTTACTATGCTTTTATATCTGTTATTTGTTTAATTTAGAATCTTGTCTTAAATAAGGCAATGTGAATTTGGCAGGGATAAAATTTAAAATATGATGGAGCCCACACGATTGTTTGATTGCCTCGAATTGCATTTACAGACTTCCGCTTCCCGTATAATGATGGCTGCCAAGGAAAATGGTACCTGGAAAGAATACACAACACAGGAAGTGGCCGCTATTGTCGACAACCTCGCCGCTGGTCTATTGCAAATGGGTATTGGAAGTGGAGATAACACACCTGAAGGAAGGGACAAAATCGCTGTAATTTCCAGGAACCGGCCTGAGTGGCTGATGCTGGATCTTGCGGTTCAAAAAATAGGGGCGGTACTTACACCTATCTATCCCACCATTAATGTAAACGAGTTGGAATTTGTTTTAAACGACGCCACTGTAAAAATCGTTTTTGTCAATGATATTGATTTATTCAATAAAGTAAACGGGATCAGGCCCAATCTTCCCAGCCTGAAAGAAATTTATTCCTTTGATAAGATAGAAAAAATACATCATTGGAAAGAGATTTTATCATTTGAAAATGAAAATCTTATCGCTCAATTAAAAACGATCTCCGGTAAAATTAAATATGAAGACCTTGCTACCATAATTTATACATCGGGTACAACCGGCAGGCCCAAAGGGGTGATGTTATCTCATAAGAATATTTTGAGTAATGTGCTGGACAGCATGCCATGTTTTCCTCCTGGCGATAATATGAAAGCACTCAGCTTTTTACCACTCAATCATATTTTTGAACGTATGGTAAGCTATCTCTATCTCTTCAGGGGGACTTCCATTTATTTTGCCGAGAGCCTGGAAAAGATTGGCGACAATTTGAAAGAAGTAAAGCCCCAAATGTTTACGACTGTACCAAGGCCGCTCGAAAAAGTCTATGAAAAAATAATGCAGAAGGGAAAAGAATTGCGGGGAATAAAAAGAAAATTATTTTTCTGGGCACATGACCTTGCCGCCAGGTTTGAAATAAATGAAAACCAGGGATTGCTTTATTATTTACAACTATCCATCGCCAATAAAATCGTTTTTAGTAAATGGCGGGAAGGGCTGGGCGGCGAGGTAAAGTATGTTATCAGTGGAGGGGCTGCCTGCCAGGTAAGATTAATAAGGATATTTACGGCTGCCCGAATTATCGTAATGGAAGGTTACGGATTAACAGAAACCTCGCCTGTTATAAGTGTGAACCGTTATGAAGAAGAAGGAAGAATGTTTGGAACTGTAGGTCCCCTGATAAAAAATGTGCAGGTGAAAATTGCAGAAGACGGGGAAATTTTATGTAAGGGCCCTAATGTAATGATGGGATATTATAAGCGCCCCGATCTCACAGCAGAATCAATGGAAGATGGCTGGTATAAAACAGGCGATATCGGGATAATGATTAATAATAAATTTCTCAAAATAACCGACCGTAAAAAGGAGATGTTTAAGACGAGCGGCGGCAAATATGTTGCGCCGGCTGTGATTGAAAATAAGTTAAAAGAATCCCCCTATATAGAAAATATAATGGTAATAGGTGCAGGAGAAAAATATGCGGGTGCTTTAATTGTACCTTCATTCATTGATTTAAAGCAATGGGCGAAACAGCATGCTTTTGGATATACCACTAATGAAGAAATGATAAAAAATCCGCAGGTGGAGGAACTGTATAAAAAAGAGGTCGAGCATTATAACCAGCAATTCAATCCTGTCGAACAAATCAAAAAATTTGAATTGCTGGCCCGCGAATGGAGCATCGAAACCGGTGAAATGACTCCCAAATTAAGCCTTAAAAGAAAAGTGATTATGGAAAAATATAAAGATAACGTTAAAAGAATTTATGAATAAGACTGTGAGCTGTGAACATGAGCACTTAAAGCCCGGCTCACTACTGACTAGTAACTGCTTAATCCTGGAAAATCTGTTGTTCGTCTCTTTCCTCAACCTGGATCTTTCTAATAAAATCATCGTAGCCATCATCGGCATGATCGCTGTAAACCCCATAAGCATCCAGGCTATAACCAATAAGACCATCTTTAGCTTCTATTAAATAGATAATTGAAGAATCGGAAGGGTCAGACTCACCTTCAAAACGGTACGTGCGAATAATTTTCAGATCTTCCGGCTGATAATATTTATTATTGCCAGGTGTGAATCCTTCAGGCGTCATCCGAAACTCATTATCATGTTTTTTAATACGGAGTTTTTCCAAAACAGTACTCACGGTTGTCATCGGAATTTTTTGATCTATCATACCTTTACATTTATGGGGTGAGATTTAATTATGAGTTACAGGCAAATTCTGTACCTTTTTATAAAGATACATGGGGAAAGCAGGGGAATGAATGTTAAAGCGACTGGTAAATTTTTATTTTATTATAAAGGGTTTTCCGGTCTATTTTCAAAATTTCTGCCGCACGGGTTTTATTAAAATTTACTTCTTTGAGTACATTCATAATAGTATCATACTCTGCCTTGGCAGCGGCATCTTTAAGATCCAGGTCTTTGGTTATCATGGGTTCTGCATTGGATTTTGAAAATGCTTCATGTGCCTGCAGCTGATGATTACTATTGGTGATTTCCCATGGCAATACTTTAGAATTAATTTTCCCGGAGGATGTAAGTAATACTGCCCTCCGCACCACATTTCTGAATTCCCTTAAATTCCCCGGCCATTTATAATTGATGAACATTTCCAGAACGTCATCTTCATAGCCATCAATGGTTTTGCTAAGCTCCTGGTTGGTCTTATCGAGGAAAAAATCTGCAAACAGCGGGATATCACCTTTTCTCTCACGCAAGGGTGGGAGATTAATTGAAAATTCATTAAAACGATGGTAAAGATCCTCCCTGAATTTGCCTTTTTTATATGCCTCCTGGAGGTTTTCATTAGAAGCAACAATAATTCTTACGTCCACATCCATTTCCTTTGTGCCGCCTACTCTTTTAAACTTTCTTTCCTGGATTACCCTTAGCAGGGCAGCCTGGATTTCGGGAGAAAGGTTAACGACTTCATCCAAAAATAATGTTCCGCCATTGGCGAGCTCAAAATGACCTTCTTTATCAGTGACGGCCCCTGTAAATGCACCTCTTACATGCCCAAAAAGCTCACTGCCTGCCAGCTCCTTTGAAAGCGTTCCACAATCCATTGCAACAAAGGGTTTGTTCTTTCTGTTACTGGTCTCGTGGATGGTTTTTGCGATTACTTCCTTCCCGGTACCGCTTTCGCCATATAATATAATACTATAATTAGTTCCTGCAACTATTTCAATTTGCTTATATACCTGGGCTGTTTCACCGTCCTGGCCCACAAGGAATTCCTTATTAGCCGAAATTACATACTGCCTTTTATTTTTGGGAACTTTCGCATTTACAGCAGGCGTAATGAGTTCGGTTGAAGGCGCAGCCAGTGCTTTTTCAATAACGTTTATGACCTCGTCAGGAATAAGTGGCTTTGTTATATAATCAAAAGCCCCCATTTTAATAACATCTACGGCAGTTTTGATATCAGAATAACCGGTAATGATAATAACAATGGTTTCGGGCCTTATCTCTTTTATTTTGAGTAGAACATCCCTGCCATCTTTGTCTCCAAGTCTGAAGTCGCAAAGAACGATGTCAAAAAGCTCTTCATTAAATCTTGCAAGACCCTTTGTACCATTATGAGCTACCTCCGGTTCAAATCCCTTTTTATTCAGAAACCGGCTTAGCAAAGAACACATATCAAGGTCATCGTCAATAATCAGTATTTTTTTCTTCATAATAGTTCTTTAGACTTTTAGGAATGCAAAGTTAACTTAAATCTTTGTTTTTGAGTTGAGAATCCGGTGACCGTTTTTGTGCAGTTATTATCCATTCAGCATATTCATTTGGCTGAATTTTCCTGCCATATAAATTCGCATGTACTTTAGTAAATTCGGCTCCAAGATATAATATTATTGAACTGTAATATACCCAAAGCATAATAATAATGATAGAACCGGCTGCGCCATATAAGGTTGTAAGGTTGCTTTTCCCTAGATAGAAACCTATTGCAAATTTACCTAAGGTAAAAAACACAGCTGTAATAAAACCCCCAAAGAAAACATCTTTCCACCTGATTTTAGCGTCGGGCAGTATCTTAAACATAAGAGAAAATAAAAATGAAGTTACAACCAAAGATAGAGTTGTATCCATAACCTCAATAAAATAAACATTAAAATTATGGATATATCTGTTTAAGAAATTACCAAAAGATGAAAGGATTATATTTAAAATAAGGGAGGCGACGATAATAAAACAAATGCTGAGGATAAGGGAAAATGAAAGAAGCCGGGTTAAGATTAACTTCCACCAGGTTTTTTTGGTTTTAACCCGCAATCCCCAAATCTTGTTAAGAGAATCCTGTACCTCGCCAAATATGCTGGTAGCACCAATTAATAAAACTATAATGCTGACTACACTGGCGAAGAAATTATTACCCGTGAGATGAATTTTTTTAATAGTATCCTGTATTTGTATGGCTGCCGCACTTCCAACCAATCCGTTTAACTGGCTATATACTTCTCCTTTTACAGCTTCCTGGCCAAAAAAAATTCCGGAGAGAGTAGTAATAATAACAAGAAGGGGCGCAATCGAAAAAACAGTGTAATAAGCAAGTGAGGCGCTGTATTTTAAAATGTTATCAGCAGAGAATTCCATGAATACCTGCCGGGTATATAAAAAAACAGTATGTATTCTTTTTCTCATCTTCAATATCCTGTTGGGGAAAGTTTGAGATCTAAAGATAAAAAGAAAACAACCACCCGGAAATATGAGGTAGTTTTAATATATATAATTGATAGTCAGTTTTTACTAAGCTTCCAACTAATAAGCAGTAAGTCCTCTGACAAAAAAATTTAATACGGTCAAATTCCCGGTATTGGCAGGCAAATTGCCTGTATGATATAACAGTAAGGATTTCTTAAAGTTCAAAATAATTTGGAGAAAGTGCCACAGGAAAATACCACTATGTCTGAAAGAGCTATGATAATTGAAGATGAAAAAGATCTTTGTTACCTGCTTACAGGTGTATTAAGGAAAAATAATGTTCCATCGGCGTGTGTAAATTCGATCAAAGAAGCAGGTGAATCCATAAAAAAGATAAAGCCATCAATCATCTTCCTGGATAACCATCTTCCTGATGGATTTGGTTCTGATTTTATCCGGCACGCTAAGGAAATATACCCGGATGCAAAAATTATAATGATTACAGCGCACGACTCCCCTGCTGAAATTGACGAAGCATTTCACAGGGGAGCAGATTATTTTATAACTAAGCCATTTAACTCAGCCACCATCAAAACAACTATCGATTCTTTTAAACGACCGCAGGCCAGGTAAATAATTTATTCACACATGTAGAGCAATTTCCCCAACACATGCAACTTTTTTAATAGATTCAAGAAGTCAGCGTTCACTGTTTTATAGTAAGAGCGCAGGTTTCATTAAAAAATAATTTTTGGCAAACTTTTATCTAAGTATCTGTTTGTATCAATTTTATTTTTTAACCCTAAACTTTTTTCAAATGGGAAACTTATTATACGTTATCGCGGTAATTCTTGTAATTATCTGGGCAATCAGTTTTTTAGGTGGTTATTATACCGGTGGCATCATTCACATTCTTCTGGTAATTGCTATTATAGCAATTTTATTAAAGGTGATCAACCGGGCTACTTGATTTTTTAACTGATAAAAATTTCATTATGGAAAGCTGGAAATTAAAACTGAAAGGCAACTGGAATGAAACGAAAGGAAAAATAAAAAAAGCATATGCAGATCTTTCCGACGATGATCTAAAACGTGAAGAAGGTAAGGATGATGAATTTGTCGGGAAGTTGCAACAAAAGCTTGGAAAAACGAAAGATGAAGTAATTAAATGGATAGAGAGCTTATAAATTAAATGTTCATTCCGGCAAAAATTTACCCTCATTCATTAACTTGCGTGGGGGTTTTTATTTAGAGGAGTTATGACAACTTACAACCAGTTACCATTTTATGTAAAGCTTGGATTTAAATTCCTGGTTATTTTTTTTATATGTTTTTTTATTACCGTATCTCAAAATATTCTAATTCCCTTTGCCTTTGCATGTCTCCTGGCAGTTTTACTTTTACCGCTTGTCAATTTCCTCGAAATAAGAAATTTTACAAAAATCCCTTCGATTGCAATTTCAATAATCCTTGCGATTGGTTTTATTGCGGGAATAATATATTTCCTGAGCACCCAGATCTCTATCTTTATGCAGGATATTCCATCTATAAAAGAGCATTTAACTGAACATTTTATTTCATTGCAACACTGGGTGAAAGACAAGTTCCATGTTTCATTTGAGCAACAAAATGAATATTTGAATGAACAGGCGGTTAAATTAAAGGACACCGGTACAGGCTACATAAGTCATACTTTTTTTTCTATCACTGAAGCACTCATGTTATTGATATTGATGCCTATTTATACCTTCCTCTTGTTATTCTACAAAGATCATATCCGTAAATTTTTATTTGCCGTTTTTAACCAGAAGTACACACCCGGTGTTCAAAACGTTATCTCAAAAACAAAGCTCATGATTCGCAGCTACATGGTGGGGCTTTTAATTGAAATGGGTATCGTAGCAGCGGGTAATTCCATAGGGTTGCTATTGCTGGGAGTAAAGTATGCGATCTTTTTTGGTGTACTGGCAGCGGTTTTAAACCTGATCCCTTACATAGGCATGTTTACAGCCACGCTTTTTACCGTGCTGGTCACCTTAACCACTTCAGACCATACAAGTGATGTGGTATGGATTATTGTGATATTTTACAGCATCCATATTGTTGATGTAAATTTTTTAATGCCGAGAATAGTTGCCTCACGGTTACGGATAAACGCTTTGATTTCAATTTTGGGAGTGGTGATCGGGGGCTCTTTAACGGGAGTGTCAGGACTTTTTTTATCGATACCTGCGATTGCATTTATCAAAATAGTTTGTGATGAGGTAGATGGGTTAAAGCCCTGGGGAATGCTAATGGGTGATGAAACCACCTATTCAAAAAAATCGAAGCTGTACACAAAACTGAAAAAAATTTCAATCAAACAATCTGCAAAGCTGCACAGGAATTAATGAGTTTTTTCCTCTGAAGGTTACCGGGAAATTTGCTGCCTTCAAAATACAAATGCATCGAATTAAAATTTAAATTATTATTATATAATTTTTATGCAAAATCAAAAGAGAGGGTGAAGGTGGTTCCTTTGCCAGGGGTGCTTTCGGCACTTATACTTGCGCCATGACTAAGAATAATATTTTGGGTATTAGTAAGGCCCAGGCCTGTACCTTTTTCTTTTGTAGTAAAATAGGGTTCAAACAATCTTCCTACATCGGCTTTGGTCATGCCCCTGCCATTATCGGTGATAGTTGCAGTGCACCGCCGGTTTTTAGTTCGGGTTGTGATTTGGAGTATGCCATGTTCATCCATCGCTTCAATAGCATTAACGATGATATTTAAAAAAGCAATTTTTATTTTTTCCTCGTCAACCAAAATTTGACAAATGTCAATCTCGTAATCTTTTAGAACATTTATTTGCTTTAATTGTATCCTGTCCTTTGCAAATTCAAGACTGCTGTCAAGGATATCATTAACGGACACCTTTGCATAATTGAGTTCACTCGTCCGGGTAGAATCTAAAAGATCGCTTATTAGTTGATTTATTCTATTGGAATTTCGTGAAATCATCTCAAACAAGAGGTTAACGTCATCACCCGGTGGCACTTCGCTGCGCAATTGCTCCGTCGCCAGATTTATATTGGTTAACGGGTTCCTTACCTCGTGGGCAATAGTGCGGGAAATTCTTCCTGTTACGGCGAATTTTTCCATGTTTCTTAATTCAATAAGCTCAAGATTCAATGCTGCAAGTTCATCAACCCTTATTTCCAATTGCTCACGAAACGCAGCAGCTTTTTTACTTGCCTCTCTTTTGGCTTTATTTTCCTTATTAAATGTAAGTATAGAATAAAAAGTTAGCAGGATTGCCGTGATAATAGAGATTATATTGAAGGCTTTAATTATATCGGAATATTTGGCAATTTGGCCATACCGCGTTGCCCATAATTTTCTTTCTTCATCCTGCATTTTGTGAACAAAATTCTCAGCTTTTATCATCCTTGCAAGTCCTTCGCTGCTGTTTTCTATAATTTGTTTTGAAATTGTACCTGTAGAATCAAAGATTGAAATACCGTTTTCCATCCAGGAAAATTTTGAATTTATAAGACTTTTAAGAGTATCCAGCTGATTTTGTTGCACTGTATTATCAATGGTGCGCAATTTCACGTGTTTAAACGTGGAATCAGCATTATTGCGGCTGATGTAATATTGGGCAAGAATAGGTTTTTTATTGGTAATAAGGTAACCACGAACGGCAGATTCTCCCTTTGTCACAAAGCTAATAACGTTATCGAGGTCATGAATTACCTCGTTGGTATGATTAACGAGCTGTGCCTGTTTCATTAAATTCTGCGTGGAAATAAACGAAACTATATAAGAAATAAGTAAAAGAATAAACGCGGCAAGATACCCCCAGCGGGTACGATCGGCTATTTTGTCAACAATATTTTTGATCATAGTATTGTTAAGGTCTTCTTTGTAAACATCCCTAAAAGTACTGATGTTTACTATAATTAATTGTTACATTAATCAAAAACAGCTGCTCAACAAAATGTCAAATAATAGCTCAGACAAGAGAACCAATAGTTAAAATCAAGAAGAGAACCCGGATAAAATTCAGAAGACATAAATATTGTGAGTCATCACAATATTGATTTAAAAAGTACAGTAACTATCTTTTCTTATTTCTTTCCTGCTTTATTTATGAGCCAGAAAATAATAGCTATAACCAGGACGACACCTATCACGCCTACCCAAACGCCGGCTTTAAAAATGCTTTCAATAGCCTGGCAACTGATAAGCGAAATCGCCATTAGGAGTATAAAAAACAATGCTGTTTTTAAGTTGAATTTGGTCATAAAAAATTGATTTAATTGATAAATATTCTTTGCCTATTATTCTTACCTTTGGGTTGTCACAATTTCTTTAGGGTAACGCAAATATTTTACATTTGTCGCATGAATATTAGTATTTTATAATTATGAATTCCAATGCTAAATTATTATGCCAAAATATTGTTACGTATTGAAATATATATATACGCATATCAAATTTTTTAATTTTTTTGATTCCTCAAAGTTTTCAAAGGCTACTCATTATGGGAAAAAATTTACTCAGATATAAAAGTTAAAAGAATCATAGAGCGGCGGGGGTAATTTTATTTAAACCCTTTACCGTCTTGTGTTTTAGCTGGTTTTATCCAAACTGGTTTTTATTGGCAATATATTTTATGCATTATTGTTTGAAATAATTTTTTTAAATTTAAAATTTACAACTATGGGATCAGGAAAAGTATTAGCGAGTGTTTTGGCCGGCGCTGCCGCAGGTGCAGTATTAGGTATTTTATTCGCTCCGGATAAGGGCACAGAAACAAGAAGAAAAATTGCTGAAAAAGGCTCAGATCTAGCTGGCACGGTTAAAGATAAATACAGCGAATATGCCGACGTTATTTCTGATAAATATGATGCTGCAAAACAAAAATTATCAGGACTTGTATCTGAAGGAAAAGACATGGGTAAAGACCTTGTGAACCAGGCCAAGGACAAAGCAAATGCGATGAAAAGCGACGTAAGAAATTCAGGGGATATGAGAAACTCAATGAACACTTAGTTCTTTTATCCTTATTTCATGTTTAGTTCTTACCTCATTTCATGAGTATCATACAGGCCGGTGACAAAATGATTAAAATAAAATGGAAAATAATCATAACAACGTAGAGGAACTGTTTGAAAAATTAAAGGATTATGCCGATGTAAGAATTGATTTATTTAAGCTGAAAAGCATAAATAAAGTTTCCGGATTTACCTCGTCTGTGATGACCAGCCTTATTTTATTAATTCTTCTTTGCGGAGTTTTAATTTGTATCACAATAGGCCTGGGATTATGGATAGGTGCGCTTATTGGGAAAACTTATCTAGGTTTTTTTATTGTAGGCGGAATTTATATTATCATCGGGCTTGTATTATATTCGAAGCGGGAGAAATTGATTAAAACACGGGTCAGCAACAAGCTAATCAAAGAATTGATGAATTAATCAGCTTTAAAATGCATGAAATGAAAACTGAAGAAATTGCCGAGATAAAGCTGGAGATAATAGCAAATACATCTGATCTTAATACGGCTATAAAACGACTGGAAAGAAAAAAGGCAATAATGGAAGAGGATCTTAAAGATCATGTGCATACTATTCTCGAAACCTTAAAGCCCGCAAATATTTTACGGCATACAATTCATGAAGTGCAGGAATCTACTGAACTCAAACATAACCTTTTTAAGGTCGCACTGGGGTTAGGGGCTGGCTATTTTTCAAGAAAACTCATAATAGGCAAATCTGCAGGGCTTGTAAAAAAAGCCCTCGGTACCGCGCTTCAATATGGGATTACCAACTTTGTGGCAAAAAAAAATGGTAAAGAAGATAGTTCTTATCAACCCAGGAGAAAAAACCTTTTCAAAAGAATTCTGTCTATTTAGCTTCCCATTTTTCTCAGGCATTTTCCCAGGTCAATCCCTTTCCCCAGTACTCCCTTAAAAATATCGCCCGTTTTCTTTACCCGGTCTTCTATATTGTGAATAGTAAAGTCCGCGGGTGATAATCCATTTTTTACTTCTGTCCATAACAGCGGTGCAGATACGGTGGCTCCATTCCTTGGACGTAAACTATACACGGAAGCGATGGTCTGCCCTTTCCTGTTTTGAAGATAGTCCATATAAATATGCTTGTTTCCCCGCTTCTGAAGGTTTCTTTCCAGGGTTGTAAAATCTTTTAATTCATCACTGGCCATCATGCAAACGATGTATGCAAAATCTTTAACCTGCTCGTAAGTATACTTTTTTGCTGTAGGTACATACACATGGAGCCCGGATGAGCCCGAAGTTTTACAAAAGGATAATGCACCCGCTTTATCAAGAACCTGCTTAACTACATTCGCGGCTTCTATTACCTGGTCAAACGTATTTTCTTCTGACGGATCAATATCAATGATCAGGTAATCGGGCCTGTCCAAAGCCTCAACAGTTGAGTGCCATGGATTAATTTCGATGCAACCCAAATTGTTAAGATACGTGAGGCTGGGTTTATTGTCGCATAAGACGTAATCGATATCCTTATTATTTGATTCGGAAAAAATCTTTTGATGTTTTACATAAGAAGGTGCATTGCCGGCCGCATTTTTTTGGAAAAAAGCTTTGCTATCAATGCCATTGGGCTGTCTTAAAAGTGATTCAGGGCGGCCTTTCAGGTAGGGAAGAATATAGTCAGCCATTGAGATGTAATAGTTGATTACATCACCTTTTGTAACGCCATCTCCGGGGAAAAAAACTTTATTCAGATTGGTAGCTTTTATTTTTACTTTCCCGAAAGTGAAGGTTTTTTCAGTTTCGTTTGATTCATCTTTTCCGGATGGGGCGGGTTTCTTTACAAGCCCTGAATTAATCATCGTTATTTCATTTATATTTTTATCCTCCCGAAGGTGTAAGTACACCGGATGCCTCAATTTTCCGTCTGCGGTAATTTCTGAATATTTCACTTCACAAATTAATTCAGGCCTGACCCATGTTACCGGCATATTGGTTTTTATTTTTTCATTGAAGGGAGATTTCTCCTGCACCAGGGGCTGGAGTGTTTTATACATCTCTTTCAAGGACTTATCATCGAACCCCGTACCTGTATGGCCAATATATTTTAAATCTTTACCTCCTTTGGAAGCAAGAATTAAAGCGCCGAAATATTTTCTTCCCCCGGAAGGTTGTGTATACCCCGCAATGATGGCCTCCCGGGTTAAATGATGTTTGATTTTGAGCCATTCCGTGGTACGTTTCCCGGGGTAATACCTGGAGGTAATTTTCTTGGCTATTATGCCTTCAAGATTTTTTTCTTTTGAAACGCTGAAAAAAGATTTCCCGTGTTCGAGGATATGATCAGAATATTTAATGACTTCATTTTCGGGAATAATTTTTTGAAGTAATTCTTTTCTTTCTAAAAGTGACAGGCTGATTGTATCATGCCCATTCAATTTGATTAAATCGAAAACGTAATATTGAATAGGGCGATCCTGGTTTTCTGAATAATGTTGAAGAAGCTGAAAATCCGGATTTCCATTATCGTTGAAAACGACGATTTCTCCATCTATTATCACATCCTCCGTAATATTATTTAATTGATTTACTACAACAGGATACGTATGCAAAAAATTTAAGCCATTACGTGAATACAATAAAATTTCATCGTCATTTTTTTCTGCAATGGCCCGGTATCCATCCCATTTAATTTCAAAAAGCCACCCCTTGTCATCAAATGAATTTTCTGTTTCACTTGCAAGCATGGGCTTAATAAACCGACTGAATTTTTTTTCCTGCCTTATGGATGGTTGGGCTAATTTTTTTTTTTAAGGGGTTTCTTATTTTCTTCAAGCCATTTATTGATAGGAGAATTTTCGGGAGTTTCTTCTTCGCTATCGTAATCAGTATCTACTGCATATTCATCGTTGTGTTTAATCAGTAACCAGCTATTGTCTTCTGTTCCCTTAAGTTTAACCAATGCAAACTCGCCTTTCAGTTTTTTACCAAACAGCCGAAATTTCAGGTTACCCTCCTTAAGCCCCGATTTCAATTTTTTTTCTGCAATCTCCTTTGTAGAATTCTCAATATCAGCATACGTGCCGTTATCCCATATTTCTAC
>Ga0068862_100002129_pt1 | contig 17837 bp, 17 predicted proteins | sample KBSSwiS52_FD_66598 | JGI IMG/M metagenome (GOLD analysis project Ga0068862, IMG submission 66598) | Switchgrass rhizosphere microbial communities from Kellogg Biological Station, Michigan, USA - KBS Switchgrass S5-2 | ecosystem: Host-associated > Plants > Roots > Rhizosphere > Soil ... | reverse complement strand
AGCTGGATTCCGGCCTCCGCCGGAATGACGATGAGTGATTCCGTGTCGCCGATGCCACGTACACGATCACCGCCCCTCTTTCGCAAGCCCCTTCAACCGATCGCGAATGTCGTCCTTGTAGTAGATCGTCAGATTGAACATATCCGTCTCGATATCCGCGATGCGCAAGCGCAATGCCGCGAGGATGTCGGATTCGCCGCGCAGGATCGCAGCACTCGTCGACAGCGTCTCCGTCGAAAGGCCCGTCGCGCACGGATAGTCGAGCGAGTGTTCGATCGCCGCGTAGTTGTTGACGGGCACGATGTGATCGCCGCAGGTCACGGCGAGCGCGTGCTGGACGTCGTGCGGGATCGCCATGCGAAAGAGGTTGCGATAGCGCGAGCTCTGTCCTTCGCGGACGATGTCGTCGAACATCGACGAGGTGTAGGTGCGCATGGCGAGCTCGCGCAGCGCGTCGTCGCGGATCAGGCCGATCTCGCCGGTTGAGGTCAGCTCGTCGTACGTCGCGCGGCGGCGGATGTTGCCGTTGTATTGCGTCGCGCGGTACGCGGCGATCAGCAGCGCCTCGTCGGACAGCGGCACTTTGCTGGTGAGCGCATCGGCCGCGCGCATGGCATTGGCGAGTACCTCGCCGTAGTAGCTGACCTGCAGCTCGTAGCCCCACGCTTCCTCGCGGAGGTCGCTCTTCAGACGCTCGGTGAAGACCGCGGCTTTCTCGCTCTTCTCGCGTTCTGCGTTCCAGTTCGAGGCCTGCACGCCGAGGAACACGCCGAGCACGACGACGACGAGCTCGATTGCGACGGCGGTCCAGTCCTGGCGGCGAAGATTCTCGATGGAGCGGCGCGCTAGCGACATGCCGCGGCCTTGCGAAATATCCGCTCGCGAACGCGTTGCGGAAGCTCGGCGATCTGCGGCACGTATCGACCTCCCCAGGATGCGCCGTCCTTGGCCGATGCGGCAGCGTAACAGGGGTCAGGTTCGTTTGCCTGCAACAGCGCTTACTCTCGCCGAAACCCGAAACTCAAGCTCGAAAACACCGTTTCGAAATCTGTTTCGCTGCCGGCGGGTTTCGCCTTCGTCCAGATGACATTCAAGAGCCATGCGCCTGCTTCGGGCCGCGTGAACGTCGCGCGTCCTCGGGCATCGGTGATGCGCGTCTCGAACGGTTGCGCGTCGTTGTCGAGATCGACGAGCTTGATGAGCGCACCGGCAAGCGGGCGGTGTTCGTAGAGGACGCGCACGGGCAGCGACGCGCCGTCGGCGGTCGAGTAGGGATTCGTCTCGGGAACGATTTCGAGCGGCAGGCCGATCGGTTTCGTGACGAGTGCATCCGGTTTTTCGGTCTGCGGTCCGACTTGCACGATCGCTTTGGCGATGCGCCGATAGTTTTCCGATCCTTCGGCGTCCATGCGCTGCGTGCGCTCGCGTAGCGCAAGCGCAGGCGCGAGACCTTCCGCGCGGAGGTAGTCGTTGAAGCGGATCGCCGGAAGATGGCTCTCGGCTTTGTCGTCGGTTTGCAGGACGACTATGTACGCGCCGTCTTTCTCCAAGGCCATGTCGCCGTCGTCGCGTTCGCTGCCGAGGCGAAGACGCGGTCGGATGTCGTACGCCGATCCATCGCTTGCGATCGCGTCGAGTCGTTCGATGCGGCGCGTTGGAATCTGCGAGCGCTGACGGTACGAGCCGTGTCCGACCTGCAGAGTGAACGGCGTTGCCGCGTGCGCGTCGATCCAGAAAGCCTGCGGCTGCAGCCAGAAATCGTGCGCGCTCGCCAAGGGCGCGCGAAAACCGAATGCGAGCGCGAACATTGCGCAGCATGCGCGTGCGAACGAAGCGTTTGAAATCGTGATGGACATGACGCGCACCTTTCCTATTCGAGGTGGTCCGGTAGATAACCCGGCGTGACGGGAAGCAGCTGCAGTGTTACCGCGAGCAACGCGACGGCGATGAGCCAGCTCGAAACGACCTTCGTCGCAATGGGTACTCGACGCGACGCGACACGAGCCGCTAGCAACGTCACGATCGCGACGAGCGGCACCAGGCCAAGCGCGACGGGTGCTCCCGCGAGCGTGACGATCGCGCCCGCGGCTGCGCCGGAAGGGAGCGCGAGCCCGATCGCCGCGCGCCATCCGAGGCCGTTGGCCGCGCAGGCGCTCGCGCCGCAAGCGACGACGCAGGTCCAGCAGGCGAGATGCGCTGCGCCCGTCCACGCGGCGGGAAGATGGACGATTGCGACGGTTGTCGATGTTGCGAGGAGTGCTGCGAGTGCGCGCACGCAGACCGCGCGCGGCGCGTTCGCGAGAGCGATCGCGAAGGCCGCGTACACCAGCATCGCCGGCAAGAGTCCGCCGTTCACGCGCGGACCGCCGTCCAGAGAAAAGCGACGCCGATGCACGCGATGCCGACGCCGATCGTGCGCACGAGCCGCGCGCCGCGCGGCCGATCGGCAAGCACGCCGACACCGATGCCGAGTACATGCAGGAGCCCGGTCGCGAACACGAAGCCGAGGCTGTAGCCGACGGGATCGGCGGCGGATGGGAGCTCGCGTCCGTGCGCGTAGCCGTGGAACATCGCGAACGCCGCGACAACGAGCGCTGCCGCCCAGATCGGCGCCTTCCACGCGAACGCGATGCATCCGCCGAGCACGAGTACCGAAAGCGCGACGCCGAGCTCGACGCTCGGCAGAGGTACTCCGACCATGCCCATCGCGGCGCCGATCACCATGACGAGCGGAAAGACGACCGGCAGCGCGTAGATCAATGGGCGGCCGAGAAACGCGCCCCAGAGTCCGACCGAGACCATAGCGAGGAGGTGATCGAGCCCGCCGAACGGATGCGCGAAACCTTGCGCGACGCCGCCCGGAAGTCCAGTGCCGGTGTGCGCGCAGGCGATGCCCGCCTGCAGGAACGCAACGGTTGCGAGGCTCGCGACGAGCGTCGTTCGATACGCATTCACTGCGCATACTCCGCGGAAGGATCGGGCGCTGCGAGGAACGGGAACACCGACGTCGAGTGTTCGTGATCGTCGCGATCGACACCGTCGTCGATCCCGCTCGTTGCGCCGGTCGCGAGCAACGAACGATAGATGTCGATCGCGTCCTCGTTCGGCGTGCGTCCGCCGCAGTCTGTCGTCGCGTCGGATTTTCCCGAGAAGTTCGCGAGCTCGACGGCGAAGAACGCTTTGCATTCGGTGGCTCTGGAATCGACCCAGAGCCTGTCGTCGGCGAGGAGCTTGGCGAGCGGGCGATAGCGATGTCGCGGCGCTGCGTGCGCGTCGGCGAGCCATGCGTTGCCGCAGACGCCGTCGAAACCGTCGTAGAGCGCGAGGCCTTTCTCGATCTCGGCGACAAAGCGCGATGACGTCGCGGGCGTCGCGGCGTTGTAGCGTTCCTTGAGCTGATCGCTGATCTCGCTCGTCGCGATCGTGCCGAGCAGCGCGTTGCCGGTGAGCGGTCGGCCCATGCGATCGATCTGGCGCTTGGCGTTCGATGTCGTCGCCCAGACCGCGAGCAGCGGGCCGCCTTTGGCTACGGCGTCGAGGTCGATCGAGACGACGAGCGAGGCGGGCGTCCATCCGGCGAGGAAATTCTTCGCAGGTCCACCGTCGGTGTGCCGCCACTGATCGAGAATCGCGAGCGAGGTCGGCCGATCGAATTGCGGGCAGCCGGCGTCGTCGGGCTTGGCGCCAGCCTTCATCGCGGCGACGGCCGTGTTGTAGGCGGCGCGCGTGCCCTTCACGTTGTTGAAGAACGGATCGTCGCGAAGCCCCGCGAACACGCGAAACCGCGTTCCGGTTCCTTCGAGTCCGTCCGGCACGCTCGCGTCGCCGCGCGCGTAGTCGCCGTAGCCGGCGCGGCATTCCATGTCGGTCGCGGTCGCGAGATGGCAGTCGATTGTCGTCGTCGCGGTCGTGAGGCCGAAGCGGCTTCCGCTGTCGACGTGGAAGACGTAATGGAGCTTGTCCGAGAACGTGTGCCCGACGATGGTCATGACGAGGTTGAGCTGGCGTCCATCGGGCGAGGTCCACGCATAAAGATCACCGATGTCGGCGCGCGGATCGGCGATCACGCTTGGGGAATCGAGGTGATCGGAGGCTTGCGCGATTGCGGCGAGGCCGAGGAGCGATGCGAGTACGGGCGGTGCCGCGTGCCGCAAGCGGGCCGTGAGGATTCGGAGGAGGTTATTCATGGGGGGCTGCGCCGTCGTTGTGGACATGGCGCGCATCAAACCGCAGCGTCGCGACGGCCGCTGTCAAATTCTTTAGCAAGTCGAAGCGTGTGGTCTTCCTGGGTGACTTCGACCGGCTTTCGCGGTTTGCGATAATGTCTGCGGCCGGACGAGTCGACAGCCGTCGGAGGCATCATTTCCAAGCCCGTTGTCGTGGTTCCGTACGATCCGAGCTGGCCTCGAGTCTTCGAACGGATCAGAGAAAGAGTGGCCTCGGCGCTGGGCCCGATCGCGCTCGATATCGTTCACATAGGAAGCACTTCGGTTCCCGGCTTGGCCGCAAAACCGATCGTAGATGTCGACGTCGTGGTTGCTGCAGCGACCGATATCTCGCGGGTCGTCGGCACGCTGTCAAAGGTCGGCTACGTCTATGAAGGCGAAAAAGGGGTCGAGGGCCGTCACGCGTTCGAACAACCGCGCGATCTTCCGCCGCATCATCTCTACGTCTGCGCATCGGACAACCCGGAGTTGAAACGGCATATTGCGTTTCGCGATTTCCTGCGCGGAAATCCGGAGGAGGCGAGTGCCTATGCGACGCTCAAGAAAGATCTTGCCGACCGGTTCGGATCGGATCGAGAGGGCTACACGAACGCGAAGTCGGCGTTCATCGCGGAAGTCTTGTCTCGTCTGTCGCGAGAATCGCGATAGTCCCACGACGACTTGTGCATTGCGCGGCGAGCGTTCGTTCGCGCTCGCCGCGCTCATGCGTTATCAGTCGCAATAGGCCTTCGTCATTGGCGGTCGTAGACCATCGTCGTATCCGCCGACGTGCCTGCGGCTGTGACGATCTTGCTGATCAGCGTCAACGTTTTTCCGTCGGCCGAAACGGTGCGCGTCGTTGTGCCGACTTCCTTGCCCGCGCGTTTCTGCTTCGATTCGATCGTATTGGCGTCGATGCGCTTCGCGCTCAGCGCGTCGAAATCGGGCGAGCCGGCGACCGGATAATCCCGGCCGTCGTATTTGAACGAGGTCTTGACGGTGCTTTCCTTGCCGTCGGCGCCGACGCGCGTCCAGGTGAGCGCGACGCCGCCCGGCGCTGCGGCGTACGTGCGCGTTTCGCTCTTGGGCATCGGCACGTTGCCGGTCGATTTCGCCGTATCGAGTTTCCAGGTACCGACCACCGGATCCGGCGTGTCGGCCGCCGTTGCCAGGGATGAAATCGCCAGGAGAGCGCTGAGAGCCAGAGTGCCGAGCAGAGTCTTCATGATGTGATGTCCTCGTCGGGATTGCGTGCGTGCGGGGCTCCGCGGCACGAAAAGCCGCCTGTCCTGGCAGCTGCAGCGGAGGTGAATAGTTGAGTCCCCATTCGGGCCCCGAATATCGGCGTCGCGTGAGTGCGGGATGCCTGGGGGCGCCGTCGTGCTTTTGAGTGCGAGGCAATCTGCGCCGAACGTTGCGGCGTGTCAACGAATCGAGCAGGGCATCCGGTGTGTGCTGTCGCGTCGGTATTCAGCTCAAGGTAAGCCGTCGAAAAGCGATCGAACTTCCGCCCTCGCTCCCGGTCTTTTCGACGAGAGAAGCAGCGCCTTTGTGCTGCAACGCAAAACGTCCTACGCTAAGCCCATGCTCCGCATCGCCCTCCGTCTCCTGATCGCGCTTGCCTTGATCCTGCAAGGTGGCGTCGGCGCGACTGCGGCTTTCGCTTCGGGTACGAGCGGCCATCACTGCCATTCGTCGATGGATCACGACGGGCAGGCGCCCAAGTGCCCCTGTTGTCCGGCGAAATCGTTCGGCATGAGTTGCGCCGACGCGTGCATGACGGTGGCGGCGCTCCCGTCGGTGCCTGCGACGTTCCATCTTCACGTCGACTCGATATCTCCTTCGATCGATCGGACTCCGCTCGTCGCGGCGGCGATCGACATGCCCTTGCGACCTCCGATCGCCTGATCTCCCAGCGTCCGCCGCGCGGCCATCGGTCGCGCTCTCGCGCGTTCGCGCGCGTGTGTACCAGGAGATCACATGTTCAATTTGATTCGTGCGCGTTTGCGCGCGTGCGCTGCATGCGTGCTCTTGTGCGCATCGGCGACGGCCGTCGCGAAGCCAATCGCGTTCGCCAACGGAACGACCGTGATGGCGGAATACGGCGCCGGCACCATGCTCGAAGGGCAGGCGTTCTACGCGCCTGCCTACTGGCTGTCGATCGGAGGCGGCTACGTCCGTTTCGACAGCGACATCCGCGACGTCGATCGCGAGATCGCGTATCTGCGCGTGAACTACTTGGCGAAGCGATGGAACCTGCCTTCGGCGCAGGCGAATATCTTCGCATGGGGTGGGCTCGGCTCGGCGGCCGGCAACACGTTCGACGGAACGCACCTCGCGCGTAACGTCGGCGCACAGTTCGACTACGAGACTCGACGCGTCTATGCGTCGGTCAAAAGCGACCTGTGGGAAAGCTCTGAGTTCTCGCAGCGGGTCGACACCGTGCAACTCGGGTTCGCGCCGTACGCGCACGACTATTCGACGCTCGCGACGTGGTTCGTCATCCAAGGCCGCGACTACACCGGCCAGATTCGACGCGGCGTCGAATGGGCTGCGCTGGTCAGGCTGTTCAAAGGCGGTGCCTGGGTCGAAGCGGGCCTCACGGCCGACGGCAAACCCCAAGTCATGGCCATGTTCAATTTCTAGCGGAGAACGCTCATGAAGATTTTCAAGGCAACTCTCGCGGCGCTCCTGTTCGGCGTCGCGATGGCAAGCAATGCGGCAACGATCGAGATGGACGTCAACGGTCTCGTGTGCGCGTTCTGCGCGCAGGGCATCGAGAAGAAGCTTCGTGCGTTTCCCGCCACCTCCGACGTCGTCGTGAGCCTCGAGGAGCGGCTCGTCGCGGTTTCGACCAAGGACGGGCAGGACATCGCCGACGACGAATTGCGGCGCGCGCTGACCGATGCAGGTTACACGGTGACGGGCATTCGCCGAGCGGATGAGTCGCTCGACGCGGTGCGCGCGCGACTCAAGGAGGCATCCCATTGAATGCGCCGCTCACGCGCAACGCCTGGCTCGCGTTCACCGCGCTGCTGGCCAGCACCGGCACGCTGTTGTGCTGCGTGCTGCCGGCGGTCATGGTCGCGCTCGGCGCAGGCGCGGCTCTTGCGGGTCTCGTCGGCGCCGTGCCGCAGCTGGTCTGGATGAGCGAGCACAAGGGACTCGTGTTCGGCATTGCGGGTGCCTTGCTCGCAATGGCCGGCATAGCGATGTGGCGCGCGCGAAGCATGCCTTGTCCGACGGATCCGGCGCTTGCTCGCGCATGCACCCGTTTGCGATCGCTGAGCTGGGTTCTTTATATCGGCGCATCGCTGGCCTTCGTGCTGGGCGCGACGTTCGCTTTCGTGTTGCCGCGTCTCAACTTGTGAGGCGCGGCTCCATGTCGTCGTGTTCGTCGCCTAGCGCTCGACGATGTCGTCGGGCGCTGCGTCGCCGGCTTTCACCGCATAAGGGCGCGCGTCGTCGACGAGATGCTTCAAGAATCGTCCCGGCTGCTCCTGCATCATGAGGTGCGCAGAATCCTCGAACCAGACGAGTTTCTTCGCGGGTGCCTTCAGCGTCTTGAACCAGCGTGCGGCGACGTCGTGCGACACGGAGTAGTCGTGGCGTCCGAGGAAGAGAAGAATCGGCAGATCGAAATGCGTCGTCTTGGTGAAGTCGGCGTCGGTCAACGGTCCAAGCAGGTGGCTCATCGTGAAGCCGCTGCCTTTGTCGATCGCGGCGAAATCCTCGTCGCTGTAATCGGGCGAGATCTTCTCGGCGTTCTCGAACGATTCGAAACCGGTGCGGCCCCAGGCTAGGCCGCCGTAGTACTGCAACCACTGTCGCTGCGTGCCGATCGAGGCGAAGTCGATCGGCTTGCCGTCCGGCGGCGGATACGGCGCGATCGCTTCGAGATCGTGCACGGCTTTCTGGTTGTTCTGCTTGCGTGCTTCGTCGAGAGCGAAGCGATAGCCGATCGCTTCGCTCTCGCGCATGTTCGCGATCTGGCCGGCGCCGATGTAGGCGTAGAACCAGTCGGGATGCGCCTCTGCCAGACGCACGCCCGGCACCGAGCCCCAGGAATGGCCGAGCAGGAAAATCTTCTGCTTGTGATACGTGCGGCGAAGATACGAGACGACTTCGGCGGCATCCGCGGTCATCTGATCGACCGTCATCGTCGATGCGAGTGCCGCCGGATCGTTCGCCGCGAACGTCTTGCCGGCGCCGCGCTGATCCCATTGCACGACCGTGAAGTAATCTTCCCAAGGCGTCTGAAACGTGTAAGCGAGCGGCATGTCGGGCGCGCCGGGGCCGCCGTGCAGATAGAGGAGGATCGGGTTGCGCGTGTCGTGGCCGCGCACCGAGATCCACTGCTCGGTGCCGTTGATGGGAATCTTGAGTGTCGTCTCGATGCCGTGACCGCTGACGATCTTGCGCGATTCGGCGAGGATGTCGCGCGCACTCTGTCGCGTGAACGACTGCGGCTTGGCGGCCTCGTCGGCGGTTGCGTTCGTCATGCTCGCGACGCAAGTCACGAAAGTCGCTGCCGTCAGCAGCCGGGAAAGTCGCATCGATGATCCTCCGGAGTCGAGGCGGCGATGCTAACGGCTGCGAACGCGTTCGCTATGTGCCAGTCGGAATAGGACGGAAGTCATCACGCGTGTCGATCGAACGCGTTCTCGCGCAACGTGAGGATGAATGTCGTGCCGGCGCCGTATTCGCTCCGGAACGTGATGTTGCCGCCGAGGAGTTGCGCGAGCTTCTGCGAAAGATGGAGACCGAGGCCGGTGCCTTCGTGGCGGCGCGTCGTCGACGAATCGACCTGGCTGAACGCGCGGAAGAGATGAACCTGATCCTCGGGTTTGATGCCGCAACCGGTATCGCTGAACGTGATCACCGTGCACGGACCTTCGGCGCCTTGCTCTCTCGTGGCTGCGATGACGACGCTGCCCGTCTCGGTGAACTTGATCGCGTTGCTGGCGAGATTGATGACGATCTGGCCAAGGCTGCGCCGGTCGCTGCGGATGAAGTTTTCTTCGAGAGGAAGCTGCGCGCGGAAATCGAGGCCTTTCTTTTCGGCCAGCGGACGCAGCGTCGTCACCACTTCCTCGATGACGTGCGTGCACGAGACCGATTCGAGCTTGAGGTCGAGCTTGCCCGATTCGATCTTGGCGACGTCGAGCAGATCGTTGATCAACGAGAGGAGATGCCGCGCGCCGCCCTGGATCGTCGTCAGCTGTTTTTCCTGCGCCTGCGTGATCGGGCCGGGCAGTCGCATCAGCAGCGTGCCGGTGAATCCGATGATCGCGTTCAGCGGCGTGCGCAGCTCGTGGCTCATGTTCGCCAAGAATTCCGACTTCAGGCGATCGCTCGATTCGGCGAGCTCCTTGGCGGTCTGAAGTTCCGCGGTGCGATCCGCGACTTTCTTTTCGAGATCGAGCTTGGCGCCGCGCAACGCTTCTTCGGCGTGCTTGCGTTCGGAAATGTCGGTGCTGTAGACGCGAAGCCGTCCCGATTCCGCGATGTAGTTCAGCGTCTGCGAGAAGACGTACGGGCCCGCCTCGATTTCGCGATGGAGCGCGTCGGTTTCGCCGCCGAGGAGGCGCGGTGCGACTTCGCTCAACCCGTGCAGCAGCGGATGCTCCATGCCCGACGCGAGAAATTCCGGAAAGACGCGCACCAGCGCGGGGTTCGCGTAGTGCACGACGCCGGTGGCAAGGTCGAGCTCGACGATCGGATTGGGATTGCGCTCGGGGAACGACGCGAGCCACGCCGCGCGCTCTTCGGCGCGCCGACGCTCGACGTTTTCGGCGCGCAGCGCATCGTTGACGGCGTGCAGCGCTTCTTCGCGTTCCTGGATGTCCGAAAGCATTCCATTGAACGCATCGGTCAGCTCGCCGATTTCATCTCCACCGTGCTTCTCCGCGCGCACCGAGAAATCGTGGTTCTCCGACACGTTTTTCGCGGTCTTGGCGAGCGCGAGGATCGGATTCGAGACCTGTTTCTCGAGCGCGAGCGAAAGCAGGTACGCAACCGCGAGCACGACCAACATCACGGCGAGCGCGATGCGCAGCGATCCCCAGAGCCACTCCTGCATCACGCTGCTGGTGTCCAGGCGCAGATACAACGTGCCCAGGCGCCGTTCGCGCTCGACGATCGGTTGGAAACCGATCAGCGAGTTGTCGCCGAGGCGATAACCGAGCTCGCCCGCCGTCGCGGGCAGATCCGAATCTGCCAGCGTGGGTGGATATTTCGCGAACAGCGCGCCGTCGCGATCGTAGAGAGCGGCAGCGGCGATGCGTCGCTGCGCCTTTAGCGCCGCGAGTATTTCGGTGGCGTCCTCGACGTTGTCGAACGCGAGTGCGGCGCTGGCGTTGGACGCGATGATTTCGCCGATCGAGGTGAACTGGCGCACCGTCGCCTTGCGCAGCTGGAAGTAGTTGTAGGCGACGAATGCGCCGAGCATCAGCACCATGACGATGACGCTGGTCAGGAGGATGCTGGCGGTCAGCTTGCGGCGTATCGGCGTGTCCTTGAGGATCATGATCGTTACTCGCCGCCGGCTTCGACGATTTCCGCGACCCGCAGCAGCTTGGAGCTGATCGTCAGGCCCGATGCGCGCGCGGCATCGACGTTGATCCTGACCTTGACGCGATCGCTCTCGTTGACGAAGCGCACCATGCCGCCGCGCTTGAGGAACGCGGTGTCGTCGCCGACCGTGAGGATGCTGCGGCCCCTGAGCGCGGCGACGATTTCGTCGAGGTGGCCGGCTTCGGATCGGCTCACGAAGAGCACGTGGCAGGCGTCGATTTCCTCGACGCGGTGCCAGCGCCGCACGACGAGCGTGCGCTGAGCGATTTTCTCGCCGTGCACCGTTTCGTCGAGATAGGGACCGAAAGGATCGTCGCCGAGAATTCCGATCACGACCGGATCGGCTGCGCTGGCGAACGATTGCGGCGGCCAGTCGACGAACTGCGTGAAGTTGAACAGGAACACCGCCTTGACCTGGTAATCGGCGACTTTCGCCTGTGCGCCGAACACGCAGGCGAGCAGGGACAGCGCCGCGCCGAGCGCGAGCTGCCAGCGACTCCTGCGGCGTCGCGCCGTCAGTAACGCCATGCGATCTTGCCGAACACGCTGCGCCCGATCTCGACCTGGTTCCCGTCGGGATAGCCGTATTCGACGTGGCGCTCGTGCAGAAGATTGGCGCCGACGATCGAAAGCTCGAGATGTTCCGTCGCACGCCAGCCGAGGCGCAAGTCCATCTCCGTGTAGGCCGGAACGACGCCGATCGTCGGTCCGTTGTTGATGTCGCGCGTGCCGACGCGGCGCAGGCCAATGTCCAGCTCGATCTGTCGCCCGAGGTCCATCGACGAGCGGATCGACCATCGATGCGAGGGGTCGGCCGTCTCGTTGTGCGCGTCGTTCAAGTCGAACTGCCCGGGTTTCACGTGCAGATGTTCCTCGAAGGAATCAAAGCCCGCGCGCAATCGCCACCACGGGGCGAGGCGCACGTCGGCACTCAGCTCCGCGCCATAAGTTGCGCCTTCGAGGTTGTTCTCGAACACGAACGGCAACAAGGTCGCGGGGGTGATGCCGGTGCTGCGGACGTCATGGTAATCGTTATGGAAAGCCGTGATCGAGAGCGCCAGCGACGAGCCGAGCTGCGCGCGGTAGCCGAGCTCCTTCGCGACGACCGATTCGGAGCTGAAATCGCTCGAGCCTTCGAGAATGACGAGCGCCTGCGGCGGTGCCGGCTCGACGAGATCCCGATCGACGCGGGACGGCGTGCGGACGGCTCGCGAAACCGCCGCCCAGAGCGACTGGCTCGGTGCGAATGTCCATTGCAGGCGCAGGCTGGGCTCGAGCTCGAAGCCGGTGTAGTCGTTGTGCTCGAGCTTGGTGCCGAACGTGAGCGCGAGGTTGTCGCGCAGCGCCGCTTCGTCTTGGATGAACGCGCTGTAGAGATTCTGATCGAGCGTCGCCGGCAGGAAAGCCAAGGCCGGCGCGTTCGAGACCTCGTCGCGCGTGTGACGATAGCCGAAGCCCCAGACAATCTCGTTGCTGTCGGCGATGCGCAGGCGCTGCTGGAAATCGACGTCGAACGTATCGAGATCATCGATGAGGTTTCCGGCCGGCGCGAATTCGATGCCGTTGAGGACGAGCGCCGGAATCGGATCCGACAGGTGCGTGCGATCGTAGTAGACCTGCAGGCTGAAATCGGAGCGATCCGAGACGACGTGCGACCAGCGTCCGAGAAAATTGGCGCCGTCGACGCGTGCTTTGCCGCCGCTGACGATGTTCTCATCGCCGTCGTAGTAGTCGCCTTGAACGGTCAGTCGGTTCGATGGCGAAGCGCCGGCGTCGAGGCGGAATCCGGCCTGGCTGTGCCGCCAGTCGTCGTGCGCGGGATCGCCATCGGCTTTCTCTTCCTCGTCGCGGTCGAAGGATTGTCCGTAAATGCGCAAGGTGACGTCGGGCGAGACGCGCGCACCATAACGCGCACCGACGGAATCGCGAAGCGAATCGCCGGCGCCTGCCTCGACGTAGGCGCCCTGCGTGTCGGCGGAGCTCTTGGTGATGATGTTGATGACGCCGTTGACAGCATTGGCGCCCCACAGCGTTCCGCCGGGTCCGCTGATGACTTCGATGCGGTCGATGTCTTCGAGGAGGACGTTCTGCACGTCCCAGAAGACGCCGGAGAAAAGCGGCGTATAGACCGTGCGGCCGTCGATCATGACGAGGAGCTTGTTGGCGAGCGCCGTGTTGAATCCGCGCGCGGTGACCGCCCAGTCGTGCGAATTCTTCTGCGCGACGTCGAGATTATCGGCGAGCCGCAGCGCCTCGGGGAGACTCGTTGCGCCGGAGCGGCGGATCTCATCGCTCGTGATGACTTGGATTGCAGACGCGACCGTCGACAGTTTCTCGGGGCGTCGCGATACCGAAGTCACTTCGACGTTGCTGAGCTCTTCGAGGCTGAGCTCTTTCAATCGGGCGGGCTGTGTCGCGTCGTCGTCGCTTTCGGCGTGCGCGAATGCGGCGGCGGTAAGGATCAGGAGTGCGGCGGTGAGCGCGTGCTTGCGCGCGATGCCGGCGTGGTGCGTGCGTCGGTGAAAGCGTTCCATGGCGCGCTCCCTGCGAAAGCGGCTCCGGCTTCGCGCCGTGCCTTCGCTGCGGCGCACGTCAACGGCGCGCGCCGATTATGTCGCTTTCGACTAGCACGTTCGGGAGTGGCTCGCTTGCGCCCCTTCTGATTCGGCGACCCCCAAAAAATGCGTCGAATCCGATGCAAAGCCTTGCCCGGCTGAAATACACCATGGGTTAGAAATTGTCTACTTTTTCGGATCGCGGTCAGGCGTCGACACACGCCGTGCGGTCGTGCCGGAAAGGGGCTTGTCGGAGCGGTGACTTCGACGCGCCACCGCTCGGCATTCCGGAGCGGCGGAACGATCCGCCATGAAGAAAAGGGTTGACGCCAACCTGCGCGACTCGAATAATCGCGCCCCTTTCGCGCCGACCGCGCTCTTCGCGGGTCGTCGCCGGCAATGATGTAGAATGTGCGGTTTCACGCGCCCGTAGCTCAGTTGGATAGAGTACCAGGCTACGAACTTGGTGGTCGGGAGTTCGAATCTCTCCGGGCGCGCCATATCAGCGAACGAAAAAGGGTGCTTCGGCACCCTTTTTCGTTGTTCCGCCGGTCGCTCGATTGCGTTTGGACAAAGTCTTGCCAGTCCCTTCGCAAAGCGCGTGCCGATTGACGGAACAGAGCCACGTTCGTAGTATCTCGGCCCCTTTCTGGCGCGGTGGAATGCGCCCGGCGGGTCAAGAGCGGCGGGGTATAGCGCAGCCTGGTAGCGCACCTGCTTTGGGAGCAGGGTGTCGGGGGTTCGAATCCCTCTACCCCGACCACCTTGGCGTGAAGAGGCAGGCTGGTTTCGCGGACGGGTCCGCGAAACAATCCGGCTGACGATGCGCCCGTAGCTCAACCGGATAGAGCATCGGCCTTCTAAGCCGACGGTTGCAGGTTCGAGTCCTGTCGGGCGCGCCAGCAGTCGTGCGGTCGGGAGTCGATGCGGCAAAGATTCAGTGCGGGCTTCGCGAGAAACCCGTATTTTTGGGTTTCGTGGTGGGCGTAGCTCAGTTGGTTAGAGTACCGGATTGTGATTCCGGTTGTCGTGGGTTCGAATCCCATCGTCCACCCCAGTTTGGTTACAATTCGGGGCTTGCTCCGAGCCATTGCCCTCTCCCGCAAGCGGGCGAGGGGGAGTGATCGTCGCGCATGCGCGACAGCGTTATTTGTTTTACAGCGGGGCCGTTAGCTCAGTTGGTAGAGCAGGAGACTCTTAATCTCTTGGTCCTAGGTTCGAGTCCTAGACGGCCCACCATTTTTTCCCCGATCGATTCGATGTGCTCGGTCGGGACCCGCGACACGAAAGGCCTGCCGGGCGAAAGTGGCGGAATTGGTAGACGCACTGGATTTAGGTTCCAGCGGGGTGACCCGTGAGAGTTCGAGTCTCTCCTTTCGCACCACGTTTATCCGAACGCTTCCTAGCCTGAAACGCTTTCGTCTGGTGTCGATCAAGCCTTCGAACCCAGACGCCCGGCACAAGCTCCATTTCCTGATCAACCAAGCCGCGAACGGATTCCCGGCCATGAAGATAGACTGAGGAACGCACATGCAGGTTTCGATCGAAAACGTCGGCAAACTCGGCCGCAAGCTCACCATCCGCCTTCCCGCCGAGCGTCTCGAGGACACCGTGCGCACGCGCATCCAGGAAATGGGCCGTAGCGCGCGCCTCAAGGGTTTCCGGCCGGGCAAGGTGCCGACCAAGGTCATTGAGCAGCGTTTCGGGCGCCAGATCCGCAACGAGGCGCTGTCCGAGATGATCGGATCGAGCTTCCAGGAAGCGGTCAATCAGGAAAAACTGCGTCCGGCCGTGCAGCCGGCGATTTCGACGACCGGCACGCCGACCAACGGCGAGATCGAATACACCGCCACGTTCGAGATCATGCCGGAGATCGGCAAGATCGAGATCGGCGGGCTCGAGATCACCAAACCGACCGCCTCGGTCAGCGACGCCGACATCGACCAGATGATCGATACGCTGCGCCTGCAGCGTCGCACGTTCACCGTCGCCGATCGTCCGGCGCAGAACGGCGACATGGTGCTGTTCGAATATTCGGCGACCGCCGACGGCGTGCGCCATCCGGAAACCGGCACCGATCGCGTCGGCTCGATCCTGGGCTCGGGTGCTTTCATCGCCGAGATCGAAGAAAAGCTCGTCGGCCACAAGGCCGGTGACGAGTTCGCCACCGACGTCGCGTTCCCGGCTTCGTTCCGCGTCCCAGCGCTCGCCGGCAAGACCGCGCATGCCGATATCAAGGTCATGCGCGTGCAGGAACAGCATCTGCCGGAGATCGACGAGGCGTTCGCGGCCAGCTTCGGCATCAAGGAAGGCGGTATCGCCAAGTTCCGCGAGGACGTCCGCGCCAATCTCGAGCGCGAGCTTAAAGGTGCGCTGATGGCGCGCCTGAAGGCGACGACGGCCGAGAAGCTGGTCAACGCGTATCCCGAGATCGAGCTGCCGCAGGCGATGATCGAGAACGACGCGCGCGCATTGGCGCGTCAGGCCGGAGCTGCGGGCGAAGATTCTTTCGTGCCGTATCTGCCGGCGGCGCGCCGTCGCGTCAGCGCCGGATTCCTCTTGGCCGAGCTTGCGCGCCAGAACGAGGTGCGCCTGGATTCGCGCCGCGTCAGCGAAGCGCTGGCGATGATCGCCTCGACCTACGAGGAACCGGAGAAGGTCGTTGAACTTTACACGCGCGATCCCCAATTGATGCAGGGTCTACAGAGCCGCGTGCTCGAAGATCAGGTCGTGGAATGGGTCGCCGAGCATGCGAAACTGACCGAGCAACCCTTGAGTTTCAATGAAGTCATGCGCCCCGGCGCTTAAAGCCGAGCCGGCGCGGGAGAGGTCGATGTCGCACCAGCACGCACCACAGGGTCTCAATCTCGTTCCGGTCGTCGTCGAGCAGACTTCGCGCGGCGAGCGCGCCTACGATATCTATTCGCGCCTCCTCAAGGAGCGCGTCGTGTTCCTGGTCGGCCCGATCGACGACTACGTCGCCAATGTCGTGGTAGCGCAGTTGCTGTTCCTGGAGTCGGAAAATCCGGACAAGGACATCAACCTCTATATCAATAGCCCGGGCGGCTCGGTGAGCGCAGGTCTTGCGATCTACGACACGATGCAGTTCCTCAAGCCGGATGTGAGCACCATGTGCGTCGGCCAGGCCGCCAGCATGGGCTCGCTGCTCCTGGCGGCCGGCGCGAAGGGCAAACGCTACTCGCTGCCGCACTCGCGCATCATGATCCACCAGCCGTGGAGCGGCGGCATCCAGGGCCAGGCCAGCGACATCGACATTCACGCCCGCGAGATCATCAACACGCGCCAGCGCCTGAACGAGATCCTGTCGCGCCACACCGGCCAGCCGATCGAGCAGATCGCGCACGACACGGACCGCGACCGGTTCATGTCCAGCGAGGACGCCCGCAACTACGGCCTCATCGATGCCGTGCTCGAGAAACGGCCCGTCGATGCGCCCGTCGGCGCCTGAACGAACTCTTTGATCGACTTGTAAATTCTCGTAATCCGGGGGCTGGGCCTGGTGTCCGGCCCCCTTGTGCTATTCTCAAGGCGCACCAACGCCAATCTCCGAGGCGGAGCAATGACAGACGACCGGCAGAGCCGATCGGGCGACAGCGGAAAGATTCTTTACTGCTCGTTCTGCGGCAAGAGCCAGCACGAGGTCCGCAAACTCATCGCGGGTCCTTCGGTTTTCATCTGCGATGAGTGCGTCGAGCTCTGCAACGACATCATCCGCGAGGAGCTCGAGGAAAAAGCCGCGGGCGCGCGCAGTCACCTGCCCAAGCCCAAGGAAATCCTCGACGTGCTCGATCAGTACGTGATCGGGCAGAACCGCGCGAAGAAAGTGCTCGCCGTCGCCGTCTACAACCACTACAAGCGGTTGGAAACGCGCGGACGCAGCGAAGAAGTCGAGCTCGCCAAATCGAACATCCTCCTGGTCGGTCCGACCGGCTCGGGCAAGACGCTGCTCGCCGATACGCTCGCGCGCCTCTTGAACGTGCCGTTCACGATCGCCGATGCCACGACGCTGACCGAAGCCGGCTATGTCGGCGAGGACGTCGAGAACATCATCCAGAAGCTTCTGCAGAAGTGCGACTACGACGTCGAGAAGGCGCAGACGGGTATCGTCTACATCGACGAGATCGACAAGATCTCGCGCAAGAGCGAGAACCCGTCGATCACGCGCGACGTGTCCGGCGAAGGCGTGCAGCAGGCGCTCTTGAAGCTCATCGAAGGCACCATCGCCTCGGTGCCGCCGCAAGGCGGGCGCAAGCATCCGCAGCAGGAATTTTTGCAGGTCGACACGCGCAATATTCTTTTCATCGTCGGCGGCGCGTTCGCGGGACTCGAGAAGATCATCCAGCAGCGCAGTGAAGCGGTGGGCATCGGCTTCAACGCCGAAGTGCGCAGCAAGAACCGCAATGCGGAAATCTCCAAGCTCCTCGCCGACGTGCAGCCCGAAGACCTGATCAAGTTCGGCCTGATTCCGGAATTCGTCGGA
>Ga0068862_100002126_pt1 | contig 17855 bp, 12 predicted proteins | sample KBSSwiS52_FD_66598 | JGI IMG/M metagenome (GOLD analysis project Ga0068862, IMG submission 66598) | Switchgrass rhizosphere microbial communities from Kellogg Biological Station, Michigan, USA - KBS Switchgrass S5-2 | ecosystem: Host-associated > Plants > Roots > Rhizosphere > Soil ... | reverse complement strand
CCTCGCTTCGCTTCGGAAGGGACCTCCGCGCGGCGTCCTCCTCCGCGGACGTGCCCTCCGGCGACCTCCGCTGCGGCCCAACCCACGTCGCTTCGCTCGTGGGCCGGGCCTCCGCGGAGGCGTGCCTCCGGGCCAGCTCGGTTGCGTGACGCTTGAACGTCACGAGCAGAACCGGGCCTCATAGTCGACGCATGACGTTTGGCCCAGGTCGTGACGTTCAGCGGTACGCAACCGAGCTGAGTGCGCAGGCACGCCTCCGGCCCAGAATTAATGCCACTGGGTGGCTACGCCGAGGCCGATCACTACGAAGCCGAAACCGATGAGGATGTTCCAGCCGCCGAGGGCTTCCATGCCCAGAACGCCGCCGTTGGAGAAGTAGTAGGTCAGCAGGTAGGCGATCCCGATCAGGAAGAACCCGAGGATCATCCCGCCGAACCAGCGCGGTGACGGTGCGCGCCGCTTCACGGTGGCGGTCGTGGCAGGGCGGCCCGAGGCGGGCTTCTTCGGCTTGCGACGTCTCGACTCGGGCACGAGTGGTTCTCCTCGTTGGGGTTACACAAAACACTGCGTGCAGGCTACCTGTCCCCGAAGCTGTTCCCCTAGAGGGTCAAAGGGTGTACAAGGATGATCTTCTATGTGTTGCCCGGCGGCCGATGCTCTGGAGAGATCGCCCGAGGCCGCTGTCCATCCTTCGGCCCGCGCGAAGCGTCACCCCGGTCCGCAACGTTCCAGCACAACGCACCCACGCTGGCCCGCAGGCGCACCTCCGCGTAGGCGCGGCCACCGAGGGAAGCGAAGTGGACCTCCACGATGACGGGTCCCCCCAGTTCGTAACGTTCAAGCATCACGCACCCGCGCTCGCCGGAGCGCCGCGCCCGGACGGAGCGGACCATGTAACACCGCCCGCACGGAGCGAACCAAGAAATACAGTTCCCGTGTGCGGTGGACGAGGCGGCGGATGGGCTGGCCACGGCTGCTGCCGGGCGTCGGGCCGCGAGGGAAGACGGCTGGTGCGCTTGGGGCCGGGCTCGCCGGTCTTGTCTTCGCGCTGGCCGGAGTGACGGTTGGCGGGGCCGCTGCTGGGAGATCTGTCGGCGGCGACCTGCGTACCGACGGGGTGAGCCTCGTTGACGTGGCCGCCGCCGACCAGGCGGGCGTCGACCGGGCACGCGCCCGGCTCGCCCAACTGCGTGCGCACGCCCCGCGGACTTCGGCGCCCGTGCCCGTGCCCGGCGCGACTGTTCGGACGCCCTCGGCCGACGCGCTGGTTCAGGTCGGCCTCGCCGACGCCCATGGGCCTGCCGTGACGGTGACGCTCGATGACACGCCGCCCCAGCGGCGCGCCGGGCCGTGGCCGGCGGGGCTGCGATCGCCGGTCCCGGACGATCTCGTCGTGCACCAGCAGGACGTCCAGGCGGTGGTCAACGCGCTCTGGGCCGGTGGCGCGCGCGCCATGACGATCATGGGTACGCGGGTGACCGCGCGTACGGCGGTCCGCTGTGTCGGCAACACACTGCGGCTGGAAGGCAGTGTCTACGCCCCGCCGTTCGTGATCTCCGCGATCGGTGACCGGGGCCGGCTCACCGCGGCCCTCGATGACGATCCCGACGTGACGCTCTACCGCGAGTACGTCGCCGCCTATGGCCTTGGCTACCGCGTCGAGACGGCGCCGGACACCACGTTCCCCGCGGCGACCCCACCCGCCGCGCGCTACGCGACCCCACTGCCGGCGAACTAGGGCACCTTTGGACGAGTAGTTCCGATCTGACCGCGCATCGGTGCTGCCCGGCAGCCCGACGGGTGTCCGCGGATCTGGGCATCACCTGTGGGGCCCGGTCCAGGCATTTTCCTTCCGCACCAGGGGTGATGGGTCGACGCGCGCGTCGACCGGTCCGCTGCCGCGCAGGGCGGCGGCGGGACTCAAGCGAAGGCGGCTTGGCGGAGCGCCTCGACCTCGCTGGACAGATTCGGGGCCAGCGTGCGTGCGGCACCGCCGTCACCGCACGACTCGAGCCAGCGGGCGAGCATCAGGTGACCGCCCTGGGTCAGCACCGACTCGGGATGGAACTGCACTCCCTCGATCGGCAGCGTCCGGTGCCGCATGGCCATCACGACGCCGCTCTCGGTTCGCGCGGTGACCTCGATCTCTGCTGGCAGCGTGGATTCCTGCACCGCAAGCGAGTGGTAGCGGGTCGCGATGAACGGCCTCGGCAGATCCGCGAGCACCCCGGCGCCGTCGTGGTGGACCACCGAGGTCTTGCCGTGCAGCAGCTCGGGTGCGCGGTCGACGGTCGCGCCGAAGGCCACCCCGATCGCCTGATGCCCGAGGCAGACGCCGAAGACGGGAAGGCCGGCCGACGCGGCGGCCATGACCATCGGGATGGTGACGCCGGCGGCCTCGGGCGTGCCCGGACCGGGGGAGAGCAGCACGCCGTCCACCCCGAGCTCGCCGACGAGCGCCGGGTCGATCTCGTCGTTGCGTCGTACCAAGCATTCGGCTTCGAGCTGGCCCAGGTACTGGACGAGGTTGAAGACGAACGAGTCGTAGTTGTCGACGACCAGGATGCGCATCCCGCTCCCGCTCCTCACTGTTGCCCTGTTGCCGGCCGCGGTTCGGTCAGTGCTCCGGCTCCGGGTTGATCAGGCCCCGGACTCTCACACCGGCCAGTATCGGCCTGTGCCGCCCGCCCGGGAAGGCAGCCGGTGGGCGTCCGACCGTGGGCCCACAGGCTGCCTTCCCGTAGTTGCGCCGCGCTAAGGGCTCGCGGTGCCGGTGGGCGCCCCGGTGCCGCCAGGTGTGGTCGCCGGTGGTTCGGTCGGCGTCTCGCTAGGTGTCGGCCTGCCCGTTGGCTTGGTCGTCGGCGAGGGTGTTTCGGTGGGGCCGGTCTGTGCCGCCGCGACGGTCAGGTTGATCGTGGTGCCGCGGGTCACGGTGGCGTTCTTCGGGTCCTGGCTGAGGACGGTTCCGGCGGGCTGGTCGCTGGGCTCCTCGCTGACCACGGGATTGAGCCCCTGCTTCTGGAGCGCGTCGGTGGCGACGTTGACATTCTTGCCCGTGTAGTCGTCGACGTTGACCTTGTTGCTGACGATGTAGATCCGCACCGTGCTGCCGGCGGCTGCCGGGTCGCCAGCCTTCGGGTCGGTCTCCTGGACCGTGCCCGCCTTCTGGGTGGCCTGGCCGACGAACTCCTTGACCTCCGTCTTGAAGCCGGCGTTTTCCAGGGCGCTGATCGCGGTCTGCTGGCTCTTGCCGGTGACGTCAGGGACGCCGACGGAGTCCGGCGGGACCGCGTACGTCAGCGTGATCGTCGTCGATTTGTCGATCTTCGACCCTTCGTTCGGGTCGATCCCGATGACCGGGTTCTCGACGCCCGTCGGTGCGTCGCTGGACTTCTCCGGCTTGGCTTTGACGTCGGTGAAGCCCTCGTCTGCGAGCCGGGCCTGCACCACCTTCAGTGGCTGGTCGATCAGGCCCGTCGGGATCGTGGCCTGGGCCCCGGCCGCCCCGTTGTCACCGTTGTCCTTCTTGTTGCTCAGCAGCGAGGTCGCCAGGAGCGACACGATGACGAAGGTGAGCACCACCGCGAGTGCCCCGAGCACCCACTTCCAGGCGTTCGAGCCACGCTTGGGCTCCGGTGCGGCCGGGCCGCCGTGGCGGCCGGACCCGCCGGCGGGAGCGGCCCGGTCGTACTGGTCGTCGTAGCCGCCGCCATAGCCGCCGACCCGCGTGCGCTGATCGTCGTAGTCGCTTCCGTAGGCACCGGTCGGGTAGGGGCCGGTCCGCTCGTCGTAGTCGTCGTAGCCGACCTCGCGGTAACCCGTGTCCCGATAGCCCGGGTCCCGATAACCGGTGTCACGGTAGCCGGTGTCACCGGAGCGTGGGCCGGTCCGGTAGCCGCCAGGGGCCAGCTGGGTGGCCGCCGCGGCGGCGGTGCCGCCGGTCGTCCGCGGCGAGGGCAGCTGCGCGAAGACACGCCGGCCCGACAGCGCCCGCTCCAGGTCGTCGCGCATCTCGCCGGCGGTCGCGTACCGGTCGTCCGGTTCCTTTTCCAGCGCCTTCAGCGTGACCGCGTCGGCCGTGGCCGTGAGCTGCTGGTTGCGCCGCGACGGCGGGTCGGGCAGCTCCCGGACGTGCTGGTAGGCGACGGCGACCGGGTTGTCGCCGCGGAACGGCGGTTCGCCGGTGAGTAGCTCGTAGAACAGCACCCCGGTGGAGTAGACGTCGCTGCGGGCGTCGACCTTCCGGCCCTGGGCCTGCTCGGGGGAGAGGTACTGGGCAGTGCCGATCACGGCCTGGGTGGCGGTCATCGTCGACGACGTCGCGTTGCTGGCCTTGGCGATGCCGAAGTCCATCACCTTGACCGCGCCGTCCGGGGTGAGCATCACGTTCGCGGGCTTGATGTCGCGGTGGATGATCCCCAGACGGTGGCTGTAGTCCAGCGCGGCGCAGATATCGGAGGTGATCTCCATGGCGCGCCGCTCGGGGAGCGGCCCGTCCCGCTGGAGCACGTCACGCAGTGTCCGGCCCTCGACGAACTCCATGACGATGTAGGGCAGCTGGCTGCCGTTGATGACGTCTTCGCCGGTGTCGTAGACCGACACGATCGCCGGGTGGTTCAGGCCGGCGGCCGACTGCGCCTCCCGCTGGAAGCGCTTGAGGAAGTTCGGGTCGCGCGCGAGGTCCGAGCGCAGTACCTTGACGGCCACGTCCCGGCCGAGCCGGATGTCGCGGCCGCGGTAGACCTCCGCCATGCCGCCGTAGCCGATGCCGGCGCCCAGCTCGTACCGGCCGCCGATGACGGGCGGCCCTGCCCCGTATATCTCCGTCACGTCAGACACCTGCGCTTCCCTCCCCCACGACGATCCCACCACTACTGGGACCGGTCGTCACCGCCTGTGTGACGGAGGCCGCCGCATGGGACGAACCACTCGAACCGGCGAGGGAACGCGTGATGAGGGCCGTGACCGCCACCGTCAGCAGCAGCAGGACGATGAGCAGCGGAAGACTGAGCCGCCGACGCCTCGTGGCCGTGCCGGCCCGCCCGCTGCCGGCCCGCCGGCTCGCGGCCCGGCTGCCCACTGCCCGGCTGCTCGGCTCCCAGCCGCTGGGCTCGGTGTCCGGCGGCCCTGCCGGCGCGGGCTGCGCTGCGGCGAGTCCGGTCTCGGCGAGCCCGTCGTCGTCGGCCGGTGGCCAGGCGCCACCGGCTGCCGGCTGGTAGGCCGTCCCGCCTGGCTGGTAGCCGCCGTGCCCGGGATGCTCCTGGTAGCCTGCTTTTTCCTGGTAGCCGGCCTTTTCCTGGTAGGAGGTCGGCGCGGCGGCGGGCTGGTAGCCGGTCCCGCCGCGTCCGTAGTCGCCGCCCTGCTGGTAGCCGGTCGCACCCTGCTGGTAGCCCGTGGCGCCGGGCTGGTAGCCCGTGGCGCCGGGCTGGTAGGCCGTCGCCGGCCCGGGCGCGCCCCGGCCCGCGGCGCCACCGTAGCCGTTCTGAGCGGCGGCGCTGCCCGGGTAACCGGTGCGCGGGCCGCCTGGGTAGGCCCCGCCGTTCCCGGCGCCCGCGCCGGTGGGACCGTCGGCGACCCACGACGGCGTCCTGGTCCGGCCGCGCGGCGGCGGGCCGGCGGGACCGGGGTGTCGCGTCGTCACGTCGGGGCTCACGCCACCGTTGCCGGCAGCCCAGCGCGGTTCCGGCGCGAACAGCTCCCGGCGGATGCCGGCCGCGCTGCGCGCGAACGCGCCGGCGGACGACGGCCGGCGCGTCTGGTTCTTGGCCATCGCCTGCTCGACCAGCGCGCGCACCTGGAACGGCACGTCCGACGGCAGCGGCGGCGGATTGTCCTGCTGGTGGGCCATCACGACGACGATCGGGTTGCGGTCGTCGAACGGCCGGCGGCCGGCCAGGCACTCGTAGGCGACCACGCCGAGCGAGTAGACGTCGCTCGCCGGGGTGACGGGCCGCCCGGAGGCCTGCTCGGGCGAGACATAGTACGCCGTGCCCATCATGATCCCGGTCGCGGTCAGCGGGGCCGCGTCGACCGCTCGAGCGATGCCGAAGTCAGTGACCTTGACCACACCGTCATGACGGATCAGCAGGTTGCCCGGCTTGATGTCGCGGTGCACGATGCCGAGCGCGTGCGCGGCCTGCAGCGCGTCGGCCGCCTGCCCGAGCACGTCGAGCATCCGCTCCGGGGACAGCCGCTTCTCCCGGTGCAGGACCGCCGACAGCGGCTCGCCCTCGACCAGCTCCATCACCAGGTAGGCGGTCGGATGGTCGTCGACGGTGGCGATCTCGCCGTAGTCGTAGACGGAGGCGATGCCCGGGTGCGAGAGCCGGGCGGCGTGCCGGGCCTCGCCACGGAACCGGACCAGGAAGGACTCATCGCTGGCGTACTCCGGGCGCAGCAGCTTGACGGCGACCGGCCGGCCGAGGGTCTGGTCGACGCCCCGCCACACCTCGCCCATGCCGCCGGTGGCGATCCGGCCGTCGAGGCGGTAGCGGTTGTCGAGAACGGTGTTCGGCGGAACGGCTCCGGCGAACGGCTGGACTGGCTGGTGGGCGGGCTGACCCGACGGGTTGTTCATCCTCGAACGTCCAATGCGGTCTGCATGACCTTCTGCGCGATCGGGGCCGCGATGGCGCCGCCGGTCCCGACTTCTCCGCCGCCGTCCTCGACGACGACCGCGATGGCAATGGTGGGGTTTTCAGCTGGAGCGAACCCAACGAACCACGCGTGTGGCGGCTCGTTCGTCCCATGTTCGGCGGTACCAGTCTTCCCTGCGACCGACACGCCGCTGATCTGAGCCTTGCGGCCGGTACCGGAGGTGATCACGGACTGCATCATGGTGGTCAACTCGTCGGCTACCTGCGAACTGATGGGCTGGCCGAGCTCCTTCGGCTCAGCGTTGGCAATCCGCTTGAGATCCGGCCCCTTGAGCTCCTGGATAACGTACGGCTTCATCATCCGCCCGTCGTTCGCGATCGCTGCAACCACCTGTGCCATCTGCAATGGGGTGACCTTCACGTCGTACTGGCCGATTGCGGACTGTGCGGTCTGGGCCTTGTCCAGGGTGTCCGGGAAGACGCTCTCGGCCTGCGGAAGCTCGAAACCGTCGATGGTGCTGTCGAAGCCGAAGGCCTTGGCCTGCTCGCGCAGCTTGTCGTCGCCGATGTCCATGCCCAGCTGGGCGAACGCCGTGTTGCAGGAAATCGTCAGCGCGTGGATCAGCGTGTCGGTCTTGCCATTGCCGCACCGCTCGCCGCCGAAGTTCGGCAGCTCGACGGTGGACTGTGGCAGGGGGAGCCGGTCCGGCGCGGAGACCTCCGAGTCCGGGGTGTACTGCCCGGTCGACAGCGCCGCGGCGGCGGTGATGATCTTAAAGGTGGAGCCGGGCGGATAGGTCTGTTGCGCGGCCCGGTTCAGCAGCGGGTCGGAATCGTCGGTGCTCAGGATGTTGTAGTTCTCCTGGACCTTGCCGCCGTCGTGGCCGGCGAGCGTGTTCGGGTCGAAGGTCGGATAGCTGACCATGGCCAGCACCGCACCGGTCTTCGGGTCGAGCGCGACCACCGCGCCCTTGCGCTGGCCCAGCGCGTCGGCGGCGGCCTGCTGGATCTGCGGGTTGATCGTCGTCACCACCGACCCGCCCTTGCGGCCGGACCCGGAGAACAGGCTACTCACCCGGCTGGCCAGCAGGCGGTCGTCGTCGCCGTTGAGGAACAGGTTTTCCGACTGTTCCAAGCCGGTCGCACTGTACAGCGTGTAGTAGCCGGTGATCGGTGCGTACAGCTGGCCGTTCGGGTACTGGCGCAGGTACTTGAACTCGTCGTCTACCGGCGTGGACGAGGCGATCGTGGTGGTGCCAGCCAGGATCATCCCGCGCTCGCGGTCGAGGCGCTCAGCGATCTCGCGGCTGTTCGTCGGCTCCTGCTTGAGGCTGTGCTGCTCGCCGACCTGGACCCAGTTCGCGTTGACGAGCAGGGCGGCAAACAACGTGCCGCAGACGAACACGACCCGTTTGATCGGCCGGTTCATGTGCGCGGCGCGCTGGTCCGGGCCGGACCGGCGCCCCTGGCCGGGGCTATTCGGCTGGCTCATGGGTCTCCTGGGCGTCCGGGACCTCGACCCTGCGGACGATCTCGGTCTGGACGTTCGCGACCTGGTCGGGCTCGACCTCCAGGACCTCCAGCGCTTCCTCCTGGCGACGGCGCTCCGTGTCGCTGATCCGCAGCAGCAAGGCGATGATCGCCGCGTTCGCGACCAGCGACGACCCACCGTACGAGACGAACGGCAGCGTGACGCCGGTCAGCGGGATCAGCCGCATCACGCCGCCGACCTGCACGAAGACCTGGATGCCCAGCGTCGCGGCGAGCGCGGCGGCCAGCAGCTTGCCGAACGGGTCGGGCGTGGTGAGCGCGACCCGCATCCCGCGCACGACGATCAGCAGGTAGATCACCAGGATCGCCATGACACCCGTCAGCCCCAGCTCCTCGCCGAGGCTGGCCATGATGAAGTCGGTGTTCGCGAACGGAACCTTGTTCGGGTGGCCCTGGCCGAGGCCGGTGCCGGTGACCCCGCCGGCGGCGAAGCCGTACAGCCCCTGAACCAGCTGGTACGACGAGTTGCTCGGGTTCTTGCCCTCGAAGGCGTGCAGCCAGATGTCCACCCGCAGCTGCACGTGGGCGAACAGGTGGTAGGCGGCCAGGGCCGCGGCGGCGAACAGCGCGAGGCCGATGACGACAAACCTGGCCCGCTCGCTGGCGATGTAGAGGACGACCAGGAACATCCCGAAGAACAGCAGCGACGAACCCAGGTCGCGCTCGACGACCAGCACGCCGAGCCCCGCGGCCCAGGTGAGGATCGCCGGCACGTAGAAGCGCGGCCCCTTCGACCACACGCGACCGAGGACGCTGGTGTGGTCGCCGGCCCCGTCGTCGGGATCCGCGGCGTCGGGCTGGCCCGAGGCGCGGACTCCGGGGCGCAGCCGCCTGATCACTCCGGTGAGCGCGGCGGCGCTGTCGCCCGGCGAGATCCTGCGCGCCTTCGCCACGACGTGCGCCGACAGGAGGTCGGCGAACGGCCGCAGATAGCCGGCGAAGAAGATGGCGAGCAGGATCTTCGAGATCTCGCTCGGCTGGAAGGAGAACGGGCCGACCCGCAGCCACAGCCGCGCGCCGTTGATGGTGGCGCCGATGCCCGGCAGCGCCGGCAGGCACAGGAACACCAGGCCGGCGAGGCCGGCTGTGAACGTGTAGCGAGCGAGCGTGCTGTGGTTGCGGATCAGCGCCAGCACCAGCGTGAAAACGATGACCGAGAGTCCGGTCCAGACGATCTGGGTGTGCGCCGCGCCGGCCGGGATCGCGCGGCCGGCTTCCTTCGCGGCGTCTTCCCTGGCCAGGTCCAGTCGGTAGATCATGACGAGGCCGAGGCCGTTGAGCGCCGCGCACAGCGGCATCAGCAGAGGATCGGCGGCCGGGGCGAACCTGCGCATCGCGAGGTGGACGACGCCCCACAGCACGTAGAACCCGATCGCATAGGTCGCGATGTGGTACGTCAGGTGACCGTCATGCGCCAGCGTCAACGCCGAGAGCGCTGCGGTCGTCAGGACGCCCGAGGCAACCAGCAACTCCAGCTCGCGCCGCCTGTAGGGCGGAAGATCCATGCCCTGCGGCGTGGGAACTCGGGCGAAGGCGGCCGTGAAGTCGGCGGACCATTGCCGGCGGGGCGGCGGCAAGGTCATCGGGACTGGTCGGGCACGCTCGGACAGGTCGAGCCGATGGGGACGCCCGGCGTACACGCGGCCGTCGGCGACGCCGTCGGCGAGCCGCTCGTCGCAGGCGCGGACGGAGTCGGGCTCGGCGGCGTCTGGGAACCGGCGGATGGGGTGCTCTTGATCTTGTCTAGATCGTTGATCTGCCTCCGGGCGTCAGCGAGGTCGTCCGCAGGCAGCCCATCCTTGACCGCGGCCTGTTCCACCGGCGCGAGCTCGGAGACCGGGCCGTAGGTGCCCTGCACCCAGTTCAGCGCGCCGATGTCCTGCACACCCTGGAAGACCGCGACCTGGTCGCCCTGGACGCCGACGTAGTACTGATGACGGACCCAGGCGAAACCGGCGGCCGCGATGGCGACGAGCAGCACCACGACCGTCCCGCCGATGAAGACCGTCCGCCGACCGCTGCGGCCGGGCCCCTCGGCGAAGTCCTCGGCGGACAGCCCTCCGCGCTGCGCGCTGCGCCCGATCCGGGCCGCCTTCGCGGCGGCCGAGTCGGTTTCCGGGTTGCCGGGGTTCGGGCCGACCCGTGCGGCGGTAGCGCCGGGAACGGACCCCTTCTCCGCGGCGGCGCCGGCAACCAGCGCGCCCTCCAGCGGCTCCTCGTCGTCGACGATGTCCGCGACCACCACCGTGATGTTGTCCGGGCCGCCGCCCTTCAGTGCCAGCTCGACCAGGCGGTCCACGGCGTCCCGCGGGGTCGTCCCGAGCAGGGCCTCGAGGATCGTCTCGCCGCTGACGACGCCGGACAGGCCGTCGCTGCACAGCAGGTAGCGGTCACCGAGCCGGGCCTGGCGCATCGAGAGGTCCGGCTCGACCTCCCGACCGTCGAGCGCGCGCATGAGCAGCGAGCGCTGCGGGTGGGTGTTCGCCTGTTCTGGGGTGATCCGGCCCTGGTCGACGAGGTCCTGCACCAGTGTGTGGTCGTGGGTGACCTGGCTGAGCACCTCGTCACGCAGGAGGTAGCAGCGCGAGTCGCCGACGTGTAGGACGCCGAGCTGGTCACCGGAGGACAGCAGCGCGGTGACGGTAGTGCCCATCCCGTCGAGCGTCCCGTCACGCGCGGCCATCGCGCGCAGCTGCGCGTTCGCGTCGTGCATCGCGGCGACGAGCGCCTCGAGGAGATCGTCGGCGTCGATCTCGGTATCGAGGTCGGCGAGCGCGGAGACGACCGTCGAGCTCGCCACCTCGCCGGCGGCATGACCACCCATGCCGTCGGCGACGGCGAGCAGGTAGGGACCGGCATAGGCCGAGTCCTCATTTCCCTCTCGGACATGGCCGACGTCCGAGCGGATCGCGTAGTGAAGCCTAAGGCTCACCGGCGGAGCTCCAGGACCGTCTTGCCGATCCTGACCGGCGCGCCGAGGGATACCGGCATGGGCGTGGTCACTTTCGTGTGTTCGAGAAACGTTCCATTGGTGGAGTTGAGATCTTCGACGAACCAGCGACCGTCGTGAGGGACGAGTCTCGCATGTCGGCCGGACGCGAAGTCATCGTCGAGAACCAACGTCGAGTCCGGCGCGCGTCCGATGGTGATGGGTTCGCCAGTTAGTGGGATGACCGTGCCCGCGAGCGGGCCCTTTGTGACCACGAGCTTGCTCGGCGGGTATGCATTGGGCGAGTTCGGTGGCGACGACAGCGGCGCACCCGCCCGTGGTTGAGCCGGCCGCGGCCGGCCCGGCGCCCGCGGCGCGGGACCGCGGCCGACTGGACCCCCGCCGACAGGGCCGTCGCGTCGCACCCGCCGACGGGTCGGCTCGAGCAGGTCCGCGCGTACCGCGCGGACCGCCAACAGGACGAATGCCCAGAGCAGCGTCAGGTAACCGATTTTCACCAGCAGCAGGACGAGCTCGTTCGGCCGGGACGGATCCATCAGGCTCTACCAGCTCCGGTCACTCGGAGGGGGTGCGCCGGGCCGACGTCGGTCGTCGTCGGGCCGAGGACGAGCAGCCGGGCGGCCGGGTAGTTCGGTTTCGGCATCGTAGATCTCATCGGAAGCACGGTCGCGGACATCTCGTCGGACCTCCTGGATCGCTGGCCTGCCAGATCGCTGACCGCCCGGATCGCTGCGCGGTCCGCGAGGAACCAAGGCTTCGCGGACCTGGGCGGGACCGTGGCGCCGATCCGGAGGGGACGCCGGGCTTCGCCGCCGATGCGGCGGGTCCGTCGGGAAGGACTCCGCCGCGCCCGCGCCGCCGCCTGGGACCTCGGACTCGGCTGATCCACGAGAAGGTCCGCGGTTGCCGCGGCCAGGCCCGTCTCGATCGGCCGCGGGACCACCAAATCCGTTCGCTCCTCGTGGGGGGCCAGAACGTCCGACATCAGAGCGTCCAACATCAGAGCGTTCAGTACTGGGCCGATCGGAAACGGAGCGGTCAGGACCGTAGCGTTCACGGGCACGCCCGTCGGCGCGGCGACCAGGACCATAGCCGTCCTCCTCGCCAACGTACAGATCCGTGTCGTCATCCTGACGTGCGCGGCCATCTCGGGCATCACGCCCGTCACGCGCACCACGGCCGCCGCCGTCCCGGAAAGCCTCGTTACGCGGGCCCGACGAAGCCTGCGCGACGTCGTCACGGTAACGCGCGCCCCACGGGCCGGAACGGTCGGAATACGGGTCTGACCGATCTGGACGGTCTGATCTCGCCGGCGGCGGGGGCGCGTCGCGGTACGGCTCGCCGCGTGAGTCGGAACGGTCACGGAACGGTTCTGGCCGCGGGCCGTCGCGGAAGGATTCGCCGCGCGGGCCCGGGCGCTCCCCATAAGGATCATCGCGGCCCGCCGGTGGCGGAGTGTCCCGGTGCGGCTCGCCGCGCAGACTGGACCGCTCGGCGTATGGGTCGGGACGGCGGTCTCGGTCCTGGTCTCGATCCCGGGATCGATACGGCTCCTGGCCGCCTGGACGGCGGGACTGGTCCGGCGGCGGGAGCCGAGACTGGTCCGGCGGCGGGAGCGGCGTCGACGCACGGCCCGGCGGCCGTGCCTCCTCCCGCTCCCGGGAAAACGTGATCAGCGCGTTACCGAGCTCGATCAGATCCCCGTTCACAAGCTTGACCTGCGTCGCCGGCCGGCCGTTCACGATGCTGCCATTCGTCGAGCCGGCGTCGACATAGAGGAAGTTGCCATCCGGCATGCGCTGGATCTCGCCGTGCTGCCGCGACACCCCCGTATCCGTCAGCCGAATGTCGCACTCCACGCTCCGGCCGATCAGCGTCGACTCGCGCGTCAGCACGTACTCCCGCTCCATGCCAGGTGGCGCGTCCTTGCTCGTGATCAGCAGGCGGGGGGTGCCCGGAGTCGCCCGTGCCCCGCCACGGCGGGGGCCCGCCACCACCCCCGGGTCAGCCGAGGCCACGCTGCTGCGGATCCGGAACACACCGACGTCGAGGTCCTGCGCCTCGGACAGCTTGACGGTCACCGGCCCGACGAAGGTGTACCGCTGCTCGGCCGCGTGCTCACGGACCATCTCCGCCAGCTCGTCGCACAGCGCGCGGCTATAGGGCGCCAGACGGGTGTAGTCACCGCCGGCTAGCTCCACGGCGAACTGGTTCGGCACCAGCACCCGGTTCGAGCTGATCGCCCGCCGGTCGTCGGTCTCCCGAGCCAGCGCGCCAGCGATCTCAACCGGCTCGACCCCGCCCTTGAAGACCTTCTGGAACGCGCCCTCCACGAGGCCGCCCAGGCGGCGTTCGAAGCGCTGCAGCACGCCCATGCCCGACCTCCCTTCGCCCGGTCCATGAGATCGTATGACGGGGGCGCTCCGCGCCCCCATCGTCGGGCGCTTCACGCCCGGCCGGCACTGGTCGGACGCGGCGCGGACGAGGCCGACCATGGGCTGGGGCCGGGATCCTGGCACGTTCGGCTGGACGCTATAGGACAGGGCGCTGGTCGCCACCGGCTTCGGGCGCTTCTCACAGGTCGTCTGAGTGATACCCCGCCGACTCCCCGGTATCCCGCCAACTCGTCACCTCCCGGGTATCCGCCGACTCGCTGACCGCTGAGCTCGCTGAGTCGGAACTCGTCAACACCTGAGCCCTGACCTGAGCCCTGAGCCCGTCGGCACCTCGAAGACAGCCGACGCCGGACCCGCCATCGGGGTTGTCCGCTGGCCAGAGCGGCGGTCGCCGGTCGCAGCCGCCGTCGCCGGCCAGAGCCGATCGCAGCCGATCGCAGCCGACCGCAGCCGATCGCAGCCGATCGCAGCCGATCGCAGCCGATCGCAGCCGGTAGGTGCCTTGCCCGGCGCCACTCGCTCCGGGCACGCCCTACCGCGGCGGCTGAACGCGAACCGAATCGCAGGCGCTTACGTCTGGAGGGCAGATCCTCGTAGGCGGCGCGCCGCAGACGGCAGTCACGGATGGCGACCGCCACGGCGGTCACGGTGACACGGCGGGCTGGTTCCCGGGACGGTTCGACCGGATGGTTCGTACCGGCGGTCCCGCACCGAGAAGGACCGGGGCATCGCGGAGGACCCGGCAACGGTCAGCCCAGAACCTGCGTCAGTCCAGCCAGTCACAGGCCACCGACCAGCCCCGGGCGACGACCGCAGCCCCGCCAACCACCCCACGCCGACGTGGTACGGTAGCTCCGGTCACGAGATAAGACCACTCGGGCGAGTGGCGGAATGGCAGACGCGCACGGTTCAGGTCCGTGTGTCCGAAAGGACGTGGGGGTTCAACTCCCCCCTCGCCCACGCGATCGGGTTGGCCTGTTCGTAAACCTTCCTTCGGGGGTTTACTCCCGGGCTCCCGCGTTATTTTGCTCCGGGGCCGAGCCCCGGACCCCGCGTCAGAGGGTGCGATCGGGTTGGCCTGTTCGTAAACCTTCCGGGGGTTTACTCCCGGGCTCCCGCGTTATATTGCTCCGGGGCCGAGCCCCGGACCCCGCGCCAGGGGGTGCGATCGGGTTGGCCTGTTCGTAAACCTTCCTTCGGGGTTTACTCCCGGGCTCCCGCGTTATATTGCTCCGGGGCCGAGCCCCGGACCCCGCGCCAGAGGGCTTCGCCCCCTTGGACCCCCGGGGGCCGGGCTGGTTTCGGGTGAGGGTTGAAGTCGGGGTTGGTGTGGTTCCGCGTTTATTTGTGCGGGTTTTTTCTTCTGGGTGCGGTCGGGGTCGGCCTGCCATGGCGGGGCCGCGAAGCCCTTTCCTCTCAAGTTTACGGCTGTGGCCTGGGTGCCGGGCCGATCGCCACGGCGGTGAGCAGCGCTCCCGCCGCCACGGTGGTCGTGCCACCTCCGCACCATTCACCAGTTCTGACCGCCACTGGCAGCTGAGGTCAGGAATATGCGGTGACGACATAAATGTGACATCCAGTCAACTTCGAAGAGCCTGTAAAGGCGCCGTCTGGGTGCTCTCGCGGTTTTGGGCGCGAGGGCTGGAGCGGCTGTTGGCGGAGTGTGGGTGGGGATAACAGCGGGATGGAGCATCCGCCGCGGTTACCGGTGCCCGAGTGGGATCGCGGGCGGGTGCTGCGAGGCGTGTTCGAGGTTCGTCGGTTGCCGCCGGGGCGGCTGGGGCTGGCGATGACCAGTGCATTGGCCACCGGGGTGCCGCTGGCTGTGGGGGCGCTGACGGGGCGGCTCTCGGACGGGTTGACGGCGGCGCTGGGGGCCGTGACGGCGATCTACTTTCCGACGTCGAGCTGGGGGTATCGGGCCCGGGCATTGCCGGTGGTGGCGGTCGGGGCGGCGGCCGCGGCGACGGTGGGCGGGACGGCTGGGGGAAATCCCTGGCGGACGGCGGTGGCCATCGCGGGTGTCGGGTTCGCCGCGACCATCGTGTTCACGGCGCTGCTGGCGCCGCCACCCGGGCCGGTGCCGTTCGTGGTGACCTGCGCGGTGGCGACCCAGCTGCCTGCCGGAGTCGCGACCGTCGAGACACGGGCTGGCCTGACGCTGGCGGGAGCGACGTTCGCCTACCTGCTCACCATGGCCGGTGCGCGGCAGGACCGGGCGGGGCCGAGCCGGCGGGTGGTAGTGAGCGCGCTGGGGAAGCTTGCGGCCATGCTGGAAACAGCCGGCACCCCGGAGGCGGACACGACCCGGCACGACGCGGCGCAGGAGATCCGGCGCGCCGAAGTGATCATTGTCCGTGACCGGGTGACGGGTGAGCTGGCGAACACCGCCTTCGGGTTGCGGCGGGTTTTCGATGCCGGCCTCGCCTACATGACAGTGACCGCGCATCGCCCGCCGGCGGTGGTCGCCGAGCAGCTGAGGGAGTACGCAGCCCGCGTCGGCCGCCGGGACTATGCGCCGGTTGGCGACTACGGGCTGGTTGGTGGCCTGTCTGAAGGCGACGACACCGGGTGGGCCGCCGAGGCCGGTCGCGTCGGGATACCGGTTGCGGGGCCGAACGCGGGGCCGAACATGGTGGCTGGCCAGATCCCGGCCTGGCACGGGATCGCGGAGGCCATCGCCGAGCTGGGGACGCCGGTCGAGGGGCCGCCGGCGCCGTTGATTCCGCGGACGCGGGACCTGCTGGCCGAAGGGCTGCGGGCCGACTCGCCGGCGTGGCCATGGGCGGCGCGATGCGGGGTGGCGACGTTCGGGGCGGCGCTGCTCGCGATCGCGGTCGGCATCGAGCGGCCCTACTGGGCGCCGGTCGCCGCGGCCGCGGTGCTCGAGGTACGGACGGCCAGGGTGGCGGGGCAGCGCACGGTTCAGCGAGCCGTCGGGACGGGAGTCGGGGCAGTGGCGGCGTTCGCCCTGCTAGCGGTGCCGTTCCCGGCGTGGGCGCTCATCGTCATCGCGACGCTCCTGCAAGGCGGGGTGCAGCTCGCCAACGTCGCGAACCATGCGCTCGGATCGGTGCTGCTCACCCCGCTGGCGCTGCTGCTCGTCGAGTTCGCCCGGCCGGGAACGCCCGTCGAGCCGCTGATCGGGCCGCGAGTGCTCGACACGTTGCTGGGAGTGCTGGTGGGGCTGGCCGCCGCGTTGTCGCTGTGGCCGCGGGCTGCCGCCCACCGGCTGCCGCACGCGCTCGCCGAATGCATCGACGCCACCGGCGCGCTACTGGCGCTGAGCCTTTCCGAGGGACCGGGAGCCGCCCGCGGGCAAGCAGGTCGCGTGCGGGCCGCCGCTGGGCAGACGGGCGGTGGCGGGGGCGACTCCGGGCAGGCCGTCGAGGTGCGGGCCGGTGGGGCAGGTGGGGACGGTGCCGACCGGCACCGTCCCCACCTGCCCGGCTGGTGGCATCACCACGATGACGAGACGCACCGGTGGCTGGCGGCGCGGCACCATGTCGAGGCGTCACTTGCCTGGCTGTCGGAACTGCACGTGGACGCACGGAACGAGCCGGGCGAGACGGCGCGGATGACCTGGCCGGCGGTCGTCGCGGCACGCCGGCTCGGGTACCTCGTGCTGGTCGAGCCCTGCGGCCTGCGCGACGCCATGGGCGCCACCACCGCATCGCCGACGGCGATTCAGGACCTGTTCGACCGACTCGCCACCGGGGTTCTCGGCGACACGAGCCTCCCGCCACGCGACCCGCCCCAACTACCCCCGTTCCCACCCCTGAAGCACGAGTTCGCCGCCCTGGTAGACGCCACCCCAGCCGACGACTGAGCCGGTCGGACGTCGGCCGCAGTTCGCCTGTCGACGGCGGGCCGCCAGCGAAGCGACGTGGCCCCGCGACGGCCTGCCTCCGGACCGGCCGCTCTTGGACTGGTGACGCTCAAGCGTGAGGCGACTGAGTTGGGGTGCCCGGGCCCCTCGATGGCGCAATCTTGGATTGGTGACGTGTAGCGGCACGCCACTGAGCTGGGTGCGGAGGCCCGGCCCCGAGCGAAGCGAAGTGGCTCCTGCGAATATGCGCGGCTTCGGGTTGGTGACGTGCAGCGGCAGGCGACCGGGCTGGGTGCGGAGGCGTGCCTCCGCGGAGGCCCGGCCCCCGAGCGAAAGCGACGTGGCCCCCGCGACAGCACGGTTTTGGGTTGGTGACGTGCAGCGGCACGCAAGCGAGCTGGGTGCGGAGGCGCGCCTCCGCGGAGGCCCGGCCCCCGAGCGAAGCGAAGGGGGTTGGGCCGCAGCGGAGGTCGCCGGAGCACCCGTCCGCGGAGGAGGACGCCGCGCGGAGGTCCCTTCCGAAGCGAAGCGAG
>Ga0068862_100002122_pt1 | contig 17867 bp, 32 predicted proteins | sample KBSSwiS52_FD_66598 | JGI IMG/M metagenome (GOLD analysis project Ga0068862, IMG submission 66598) | Switchgrass rhizosphere microbial communities from Kellogg Biological Station, Michigan, USA - KBS Switchgrass S5-2 | ecosystem: Host-associated > Plants > Roots > Rhizosphere > Soil ... | reverse complement strand
CGTTGAAGTACACGGCGATGTCGGCGACAAGGGACTCGATGAGCCGGTACTGCGACGTGGCCGGGTTCGGTTTTGCGAGCCAGCGCGCGAGGTCGTGATCGACGAGCCGCACGCGATCGGTGTCGCTGACGCGTCGAAACACCGGCATCCCCAGCTGCGCCACGTTGCGGGCGAGGAAATCGACACAGATACGCACGTTCGGCTGCGTTTTGTAGATGTCGCCGTACGCCTGGTTGAGGCCGTAGAGGCTGAGGCTGTGAGAGTCCTGGCTCGGCCAGGCGGTCGGCGTGGTGAGCGCCTGGAGCCCCTCGAACGTCCGGACGATCACGGCGCCACCTGGAGAAACTTGATCTGCGATCGGTGGATGACGACGTCGCCGACCATCGCCACGGCCGGACCACCCGTCTTGAGCGCCGACACGTCGCGCAGCGTCAGCCAGCCGCCGCGATACGACCAGAGCACGCCCTCGATCGCCTCTGTCGAGTCCGCGGTGAAGTTCACCACGACCCGTCGCAAGAGACAGGGCGGCCGCCAGAACAGCAACCAGTGCAAAGCTCACATACCTGCACCGGCTGCCGCCGCGATGTCCGCGTTTCGGTTCGTGATAGGAATCCCCGCCGCCCTGAGTCTGTGTCCGGCGGGTGCGATCGCCTATTTTTTAGGTTTTTTCTCGCGGAGGTCGCGCCGGATAATCTCGGGGACGCTGACGGCCTCGCGCAGCGCCCGCTTGCAGTACTCGTCCAACTCCTTCGAGGGCAACGAGATAGTGACGTGCTTGGAGGGATCGCCCTCGTCGAGCGGCGGCCGGCCTGGCGGGCGCTTCATCGCGCGACCCGTCGCCGCCGTAGCCGGACGGCGCGAAAATACACGCGCCCGGCCCGTACGCGGAACGTCAGCCGGTGCACCAGGCCGCAGGCGCAGCAGCGGACATAGAACCCGCGCATCCGCGGCCGAATCCAGTCGCCGTTGTACGCTTGCGAGTACCTCACGCGGCGGCCACCACCGGGTCCTCCGCCTCAGGCTCGCCGCCGAGCGTGGCCAACTTCCGCGCCATCAGCGCCGCGATCACCGGGTCGATGCGCCCGCGGCTCTTTTTCTTCGTCGGGTAGAGGTTGTCCTTGTTGTCGCGCTGGACGACGACGTTCGACACGCACCAGAGCATCAGGTCATTGCCGCCGGCGTCCACGAGCCCGTCGAGCACGTCGGCCTCGAAGTCTTTCGACGGCGCGCTCATCTGCTGGAGGGTTTGCGGAATCTCGACGACCTGAAGGCCGTCGGTCTCGCCGAGGTCCTTGACGAGGTTGCCGGCGTTCCACGGATCGACGCCGATCTGCTGCACGTCGAACAGCGTCGCGGCCAGGGTGACCCACTCGCGCACGACGTCCTGATCGATACGGTTGCCGGGGTTCGTCCGGAGGCCCGCGGCCAGGTTCTCGGCCGTCAGCGCCTCGACGAGCCACTGCTGATACGGCGCGCGGTCCCGATGCGCGCGTTCCTCAAGCGTGTCCGCCGGCGTCAGGCACCAGGGCACGAGACGCCAGGCGGCGCGCTCGTCGGTCGGCGGGAACACGAGCACGACGGCGGTCAGGTCGATCTTCGAGCTCATATCCACGCCGATCCAGCACGGCTCGCCGAGCATCGACGCGACCGTCCACACGGTCTGGCCTTTGCGCCAGCCCTCGAGCGACAGCCAGGGCGCGATCGCCTGGACCCAGAGGTTCAGACGTTTCTGCTTGAACGCGGCGGCCGCGGCCGGCATGTTCGCCGCCTTCGCCGCGAGCGCGCGCAGATCTTCCGGCTTCACCGACACGCCGTAGTTCGGATTCGCCTTCCGCCACGTGGCTTCGGCCAGCCAGTCGTCCGCCTTGATGCCGAGCGCCTTGTCCTCGACGTCGGCGTGCGCGATGAACGTGAAGAAAGTCTCGTCCGCGATGACCTGGTCGAGAATCTTGCACGCATAATCGTGCTGGTCGCCACAGGGCGTGACCGGGTCCGAGCCGGCCGTCGTGATCTGAAAGTTCAGCGGCTGCTGCCGCGCGCCGGTCGCGGTCTCGATCACGTCGAGCATCCCGCGGTTTTTCTGCGCGTGGAATTCGTCGTTGATGATCAGATTCGGGTTGAGGCCATCGGTCGAGTCATGGTCGCCGCCGAGCGGTTCGAGCTTCGAGGCCGTCACGTCGCGGTGCAGGTTGTTCATGAACACCGCGATCCGCGACTTGAGCCCGCTGGACTGCACCAGTTTCTTCGCGTCGTTGAAGACGATCTTGGCCTGCGCTCGTTTGGTCGCGATCGTGTAGCCCTCGGCGCCGTTTTCGCCGTCGAAGAAGGTCACATACAACGCGACGATCGCCGCCTCGAGCGACTTGCCGTTCTTTCGAGGAATCTCGTTGTAGGCAGTGCGATAGCGGCGCAGCCCGGTCGTGATGTGCACCCAGCCGAAGATCGATCCAAGCCTAAACTTCTGGTGCGGCTCGAGCACGATCAGGCGGCCAGCCCACTCGCCCTTGTAGTGCCGCAGTTTCTCGGCGAACCGGAAGAACCGCTCCGCCCGCGCTGGGTCGAACCGATACGGGAATTCCTTCGTGCCCTCGCGCCGGCGGTCGCGTAGGTGCCGCGCGCACGAGAGCCGGTGGTACTTGCCCGCCGGCACGCGCCCGGCCATGACGTCGCGCGCGTAGGCGTCGACGGCGTGGCTAATGGTGGGTGCGGTCATCAAACTCCGCGACCGGCAGATCGAATTCCGAGAACGCGTCGGCGACGCCTGGCGCGCCCGGTTGCGCCGGCGTCACGCGCGATCGACTCGAGGGCGTCAGTCCCAGCTCGGGCCAGAGCTTCGAACACCCGGCCAACGCCTTCGTCGCGATCGACAGATACGGGTTCGGCATCGGATACCCGCTCGGCGCTTTCACGACCATCCCGAGGAGCGCGACCTTCTTCGTCGCGTCGATGTAGCGCGCCCACTCGAGACAGACCGCGATGAGCGCGCCGCGATCCGCGTCGGTCACCAGGCGCAGCCGGCGCAGCATCGGCGCCAGGCGGCGCCACTCTGCGGCGGCGAACTTATTGTCGGCGAGCTCCTCCGGTGGCTCGTCGAAGGTCTCGGCCGGCGCCGGCGGCTGCGCCTCGTCCTGCTTCAGCGGGCGCTTGCCGGGGTTCCCTTCGAACTCGCGCTGGCGCGTCGGCTTCGGTTTGCGCCCTCTCACGCGGACGTCTCGGCGCCAGCCGCCGGCGCGTCCTCGAGCGCCCCGAACTCTACCGCCCCGACCGCCTGCGTCGCGCGCCGCGGGTCGCCCTTACAGAACACGAGCACATTCTGATGCGTCTTCCCCAGCTTGCGCCCGCTCTCGAATTGCTTCGCGGCGCGGATGGGCAGCGAGCCGACCGAGGTGACGAGGATCGCCTCGTTGTACAGTCGCGCGCCGGCGTCCTCGAAGGCCTGCTCGGTGTCGCTGACGAACCGCCGATAGAACCCGAGCTTGTCGCGGATGTCGCCGACCACGAAGCACGCGAACCGGTCGACGCGGAGCTGAGCGACGGCGGCCGCCACGATCGCGCGGTAGGCCGCCAGGAAGGCCGGGTACAGCATCGTGGAGAGGTCCGCCGGGTTGTCGCTGTATCGCTCGAGGTCCGCGTACGGTGGGCACGAGAACACGAGGTCGGCCTCGGCGCCGGCGACGAGCGTGGCCAGGTCGTAGCTGTCGCCGGTGATCCAGCGCGGCCGCGGCTGGCCCTCGTCGCAGAGGCGCTCGGCCTGCGCCTCGTTGGCCGCGATCTGCTCGGGCCGCAGGTCGATCCCGATGTAGCGCCGCCCCAGCTTCGACGCGACGATGCCGCGGACCGAGCCGCCGGCGAACGGGTCGAGCACCAGGCCGCCCGGCGCGCAGAACCAGCGGTAGACGAGCTCGCAGAGCACCGGGTCGAAGATGGAGGTCCCGCTGATGATCTCGCTGTCCGGCGTCCGCCAGTGGTCGCGCTCGAATTCCTCCGGCGTCAGCGTTCGGCCGACGCGCGCCTCGGCGGCGGTCTTCTGTTCGTAGTACCGCGGGTGCGACGACAGCGACTTCATCAGCGTCCCGCCGAGGCCCGGCTTCCGCCCGCGCATCAGCTCCTGCCCGAAGGGCGCCAGGAACCCGCCCATCTCGGCCTGCTTCTTTTTGGTCGCCGTCATCGTTCGATTTACCTCGCCGGTTCCCTAGCTGGTCCGCTAACGTGTGCCCACGATGGACAGCAAACTCGCCCGCCTGAAAGAGGCCTTCGCCGCCGGCGATACGGTCGGCGCGCTGCGCATCGCCGCCAAGTTCCCGCGCCTCGGCGACGACGCTGGCCCGATCACGCGCGCGTGGGCCGCCTACAGCAACCCCGACTTCTACCGCCAGATCGGCCAGGACCCGGACGCGCTCATCCTCGCCGGCGCCGACGCCCTCCGCTCGAAATACAACCTCTAAGCGGCCACGTTCCAGAACAGCGCGCCCGGCTTCGCGTGCGCCAGGACGAACTGCCAGGCCTTCGCGTCGTAGTTCGAACACGAGGGGAACGGCGGCGGCCGCCGCGCCGGCTGCTCGAAGCCCTCGGGCGCCACGTAGAGCCGCGCCAGGCCGGCGTTCGGGAGGGCGCCGATGCGGACGGCGTAAAACGCGGCGCGCGGCCAGGCCTTCTGTAGCGCGCGCGTCAGCGTCCCGCTGCCGGCGACGGTCCAGACCTCGCGCGGCTCGATCGGCATTCGATACGCGACGGCGGCCAGCGTGTCGAGAAACAGCGGCGTGTCGAACCCGAATGGCAACAGCCGCGCGCCGCTCACCGCACAGTACTCGCGCGCTCGAGCGCGGACCACGTTCAGATAGCCGACGGGCACCTGAACGATCCGCGCGCCGGCGCAGAGCGCGGCGGCCGTCCGCGGGTGGAGCTCGCGCCGCTCAGCACAGAACACGGTCGCCCGCACGCCGGCCTCCGCCGCGGCGATCGCCAGTGCGACCTGCGCGTAGCCGGCGACCGGCGAGGCATACACGAACTCGCGCGCGCCGGTGAGCAGCGCCGGCAGCGCGCGGACCTTGGTCCCGCCCGGCACGAGGTCATCGCGCACGACGAACAGCCCTCCACATTTTTCCACCAGCGGCGGCGCGATCATGTCGGGCGCTTCCCCTTCCCCGGCTTGTAGTGCTTCCGCGGGCCGCGGACGCCGGGCAGCGCCGATCCGCCTGGCGTCGCGTTCGGCCGGCGCCCTTTGCGCCGCGCGCCCTCGTCGCGGTCGCTGTGCGCCAACAACTCCGACGCTTGCGTGCCGCCGGACACATCCTCACCGCGGCCGAGTTCGCTCTCGATGCCGAGCAGCAACCACGCGCGCTTGCGGTCCTGCCAGTATCCCTGCCGCGCGTCGAGCACCGAGAACGGCGGCACGCCGAAGCGATCCGCCAGCGAGGCGTTCTTGCCGCCGCCGGCCGCCGCGGGCCACAGTGCCGCGAGCTCGTCGTCGAAAAAGAACGAGGCGAGCTCGAGGCCGTCGCGCTGGTCGGCGGAGAGCTGGTCGATGTTCCACTCGGCGAGTTCGGCGGTGCGGTTGTCGTAGATCGCCAGCGCGCGCTTCTGTTCCTCGCTGAGGCCGCGCCGGCGCACCGCGATGATCGTGTCGCCGTCCGCCTCGACGATCTGGAGCTTAGTGATGCCGGCGAGCGCCGCGCCCTCGAGCACGCCGTTCCCAGCCAGAACGCCGTCGCCCTCGTCGATCACGATCGAGCGCGCCGCGCCAACGGAGCGCAACGCCGCCGCGATCATCTCGACGTTGCGCGGGGAGTGCGTGCGCCGATTGTGCGGATCGGCCACGAGGTCCCCGATGTGCCGCGGGCGAGGCGCCTTGATGATCGCTTTTTTCAAAAAATAACCCCTCTACGCAATTTCGCGGCCGCGTGAGGCAAGGCGGGGCACGGTATTCCGCCCCAGGACCCTAGGGATTTGATGTCCCCCCGCCCCACGCTCGGCCTGCCTGAGCCCAGGAACGCGGCCTCCATCTCGGGCCTCATCCACCCTTGCGCCGGTTGCAACTGAAACACAGCGATTGATGGTTCGCTGGGTCGAACACAGCACCACCCGAGCGGATGGACTTGATGTGGTCGACACATTGCGCCGGCGTGCGCTGGCCTCGCCGCACACACTCACTATGCTCTGCGTGAAGCCGACCGTCCTGTCTCATACCGCACCATGGTCGATGAGCCAGCCAGCGACGCGAGTAGGCAGGCCAGCCCTTTGTGTACCCACGCTCGACCGCCGTTCCACGTGCCACATCGCGCCTGCGCTCGCACGGTAGACAGCGCCCTCGGACCACGCGCCGGCACCCACCACAGACGCGTGGTGGTGCGTTCGGCATTTCAGCGGTCCTTCTCGGCCAGTTGCTCGGTGAGCTTCTCGAGGCGGCCGATGGCCAGCCACACCGCATCGGCGTGCCGCTCCCTCGAGGACCGCCGCATCGACGGCGTGCCTGGCTGCACGTGTGCGATCCAGCGCGCCAGGGCACGCAGGCGGCGGATAATCACCGGCGTCGGTGGCTGCGCGTCGCTCACGCCCCCACCTCGAATGAGAACCGCTCCTGATAGCGTGCCCAGGCGTGGCCGACCGCGCCCGATCCGGGAAACACGTCAACCAGTTCATCGCCTCGCTTCAGGTTCAGCAGATCGAACAGCCAGAAGCAGAACCCGTCCGGCTTCGCACCCGGCAGCCCGCGGCGGAGCGTGATGTTCGCGCTCACCCAGTCGCGCGGCGTCGTCGGCGTGCCGCCCTTAGGCGGAACCGAGGCGTGCGCGTTCCGTCCGCCGCGATAGATCACCGGTTCCCACGCGTACGCGGGTCGCACGCCGCGCTTGAAGACGTGAAACGGCTTCACCCACGCGCCGATCCGCGCGTCGTCGGGGCACAGCGGCAGAAGCTGGCGTAACGAGGGCGACGAACACGAGAGCGCCCAACCGTCGGGAAACTCGTCCACCAGGTGCGCGATGAGCAACCGATGGTTGACCTCCGGACGGTCATAGCGCCGCTGCGACTGGCCGACGTACGGAGGGTCGGCATACGCGACTCTCATCGGAGCTCGCACTCCCAGCGGATCTTCTGTTGCGTCGGATGGTGATCGATGCGCGGCCTTGTGGGCACGCTCCACGATCCGCCGCCCGCTTCACCGACACGGTTCCAGCCCACCGCTCTCAGGCTGGCGCCACCCTCTTCCTCGAGCGTGTACGTCAGCACCTTCAGGTAACCCATCGCCTGCGCCGCGCGCTTCGCCGCGGCGTACAGAAACGAGCAGGCGTTCCGCGTGCCGTCCGTGGCGACGCGGATCACCTCCGCTGTCGTGCCGTTGTCGAGGCGCCGCGAGACCGGGCGACCGACCATCGCCACGCCGACCAGTCGCTCGTGATGCCAGGCCGCCAGCGCGAACTTCGCCCCTTGCGGCGCGTCGTGATGCCGATGGTGCGCGGCCACAAACGCGCTTGCCTGGCGGACGCTGATCGGCCTGAGCGTCACTGTCCGGACAGCCTCTTAATCTCGTCGGCGAGCGCGGCCTCGAGCACGAGTTCGGGCTGCGGGTTGTCCTCGATCATGTTCGCCATCACCATGTTGACGCCGCGCATCGACGAGCAGCAGACCAACCAGTCTTCATCGGGCAGCCCGTCGAGCGCGTCGAGCACTCTCTGACGTTCGGGATGTTTCATCCTTCGAGCTCCTGGAGCGCGTAGTCGCGCGCGCGGTTGACGTGCGCCATCTCGATGTCTGTGCCACCGTGATCGGGATGACGCTGGCGGGCCGTCGCTTTGTAGGCGCTGTCCACCTGCTCGAGCGACGGCGTGCTGTCCGCGGGGAAGCCGAACACGGCGCGCCAGTTCGCCGCGGTGTCGGCCGGCAGCGACTTGTAGCCCGCGAGCGCCTGCTCGATGGTGCCCACGCCGTACCGCTCGACGCGGCGGAGCGCCTCGATATGCCCGGCGATCGCGGCGATGTTGTCCGCGACGCCGCGGAACCGATCGGCCGCCAGTACGGTCGCCCGGCCCTTGAAGGAGAAATACACCGCGGCGCCAGGATCGCGCGGGTTCTCATCAGAGCGCGGCCGACCGTCGAGGCGCAGCGACACGTTCGTCGACAGCACCGGCGACTTGGCGCCGAGCCGATCGAGCTCCGCCTCGAGGCGCTCACTGGCGACGAAGATCGACAACCGTTGCTTGTAGTGCCGGAACGGCGCGTCGAGCCGATGGTGCGGCGCTGTCCGCTTCCACCCGATCGGCCACTCGAGCGGAAACCGTTTGATCGAGTCGTGGTCGCTCATCGTCCCCTTCCCCGCTTGTAGATCGGCGTCGCGATCCCGTTGTCGGTGCGCGTCAGCGGCCGCAGCAGCAGGCGCGCGCTCTGCTTCACCGCCTCGGGCACGATCCCGGCGCGTAGCCGCCGCAGGTCTGTCTCGGTCGCCAGCAGCCAGAACTGCGCGCGGCGTCCGCGCCGCATCATGGTGCCTTCGGCATCGGACCACCGCGACGAGGCCCGGTGATCATCACCTCGAAGTTCGACGCGCCCAGCGATGAGCCGCCATCGTGCGCGGCGGTGAGCTCGTCGCCGCCGCTGAACACCACGTCGTACTCCTGGCCGTCGATCGTGTGCGTGTCCTCGGCCGGCACCACGCCGCGCTCGTAACAGTCGCGCGAACAGAACCGCCCGCTCGTGCCCTCGCGCCTGGTGAACCGCGTGCCGCAGCGTTCGCACACCCGGTTGCCCAACGGCGCCGACTCTTCGATCTTCATCAGCCGCTCGGTGGTCTCGGCCTCGCGCTGGCGGCGCTCCTCGAGCCTCGAGCGCATCCGCGCGCGCGAGGCGGTCAGGAGACAATCGGGGCACCGGGTCTTCGGACCGTTCGAGAGGATCGGCTTCTTGCAGCCCTCGCACGGTCGCGGCTTCCACCCCTTCCCAGGCGGCGCCGGCCCGCGGCGCACTTCCTCGACGCCTCGGTGCGGGTTCTTCAGCCGGCAGGCGACGCAGATCCGCTGGCGGTTGCTGCGCGGCGTGAAGTCCTCGCCGCACAGGGGACAGACCTTCGTGAACGGCGCGGCGAGGTCGACGTACTCGGGCGCGGGCTTCCGCATGCGGACCTTCTCAGCGACCACGTCGTCGAACGCGGTCGCGGCTGGTTTAATCCGCCCACGTTGAAAGGAATCAACAATTCGTTGTTTTTTTCCAACAAAGGATTGGTTTAATCCGCCCAGCTCGGGCGCCTCGTAACTGCCGAGCGCCCAGACCATCAGGCCGACGCGTTTTACCTGGCCGTCGCGCTTCAGTCCTTTCAACGCGAACGAGACGAGACTCGGCGGCTGCTCGAGCCAGGCGGCGAGCTCGGTTTCGCTGTGCGGGCCATCCTCGAGGAGCGCCAGGATGTCGTCGGTCATAACTCGATTGGTCTAATCAGCTCTAAATGGTTGCGATTGCGTCTGATCGGCTCCGATAGAACGCCGCGACGTTCCCCGGCTTGCCATGCGCGATGATCGCGACCGAGCGCGCCGGCCGATTCGTGCCACGGCACAGCTGACAGCGTTGACAGGTCGTGCGATGGTCGGCCTCGTCGCTCGCCGGGCAGACGCACTCGGCGCCGCCGATGAGCGGATCGTGCGCACCGCGAATTCGGAACGTGCGCCAGCCAGCGCCCGAGGCGTCCCACCACTCGAGTTCGTTGTCGACGCTGGCCATGGCGATCGTCTGTAGTCGTAAGTCGCAGGCTCGCCACTGGTGCGTATACGCGACCCAGCCCGCAGCGGTGGCCAGCAACATCCGCCAGACCTCGAACGGGATCGCGGCCGGGTCGCCGTACGCACCGAGCCGAATGTAGCGGCCCTCGACGAGCGCCTGGAGCTCGGGCCACGTCGCCTCGAGGTAGCCGGCGCGGCTAAACATCTTCCAGACGTTGTGCGGCCCGAGCCACACCGTCACGTAGCACGTGCTGTCGAAGCCGTCGCGCCCGCGCAGCTTGCAATCGCCACAGATCGCGTCGTCGAGGTTCTGGCGCTTCGCGTCCATCGGCGCCAGGTCCGGCCGGATGATCCAGGCCTGCACCATCGGGCCGGTCTTGGCGTTCAGCGACCCGCCCTCGAGCCCGGTCAGCACGCCGATGATCGGATCGCCGGTCAGCAGCGACGGGCCGCGGTAGAAGAGCGCGCCGAGCTCGCTCACGCGACCAGCGCCCACTCGCCGCGCTCGAGTTGCTTGATTCGTTTTTTGCATCGCAGCCGCGTCAGCGTGTTCCGGAGCGCGTTGTCGCGTTGTTCCGGTGTCTGGCCAGGCTCAGCGGGCAGCGCCGGCAGCAAGTCGTGCGTCGCCGCTGGCCCTTTGCGCAACGCGTTCACGATCGCCTCATCACGCGCCTGGACCGCGCCCGCGGCCGCCGGCGGCGACGCTGGCATCCACGGTTGATGCGCGCGCTCTTTCTTCTTCGGGCGGCCTGGCTTCGGCGCCCGCGGCCGTGGCGCCGGCAGCGGCTCCGGCTCCGGGACGTGGATGACGAGCTCCGCCGCGGCCGGGAGGAAGTGCCGAGCGATGACGTCGATCGCGTGCGTCAACGCGTCGCGTTTCGCGGTGAGGTCAGCGAGGATCACCGGCCAGGCGATGTCGGCCACAACCTACGCCTCGGCCTGCGCTCCGGCGCCGCCCTCGCCTGTTTCGACCTCGAGGCGCTCGTCCTCATCCTCGACTTCGGCCGTCGCCTTCTCCTTCGAGGTCCGCACGCGCAGCTTTTCCTCGCCGGGCACGCGGACCAACTCGACGCCAGCGTGCTTCCAGGTCGTGCGCTCGTGTTTGCGCATCAGTTTCAGCGCCAGGTTCATCTGCTCGCCCTCGTCCTGGCGCAGCACGTTCATCTGGTCACGGAGGTCGCCGATCGTGGCGGCCACGTCGTCGAGCGGTTTGATCCGCGCCTCGCTGATGAGCGCCTGCTGCCGCGGCGCTCGAGCACGTGCAGGCTTCGCGGCCTTTGCGGGCTTCGCGGTCTTGACTTTGTGTCGGTTCTTGCTCGGTGCCTTTGCCATCAGCGCGCTCCTTTTCGTGAAGCAGTCCGTTTTGTAGTGGCCGTTGTCGGAGAAACAGAATCGGCAGCGCGGCACGCCGGCGCCGTCGATGTAGTAGCCGGGATCGAGCACGTAGCCGTGGCGCTCGGCTCTCATCGCGCCTCGACGCATGTCGGCGCGTCGTCGGTCACCGACGACCAGCGCGGGTTGCCGGGCTCCACGTCGATCGCTTTGCCGACCTCGAAGCCTGTCGGCGGTGGCTGGCCCTCAGGCCACGCGGCGTTCCGATAGTCCGACAGGATGTAGCCGCAGCGCGTGCAGCGTTGCACGCCGTCCACGAGCGGGCCGGCCCGATGAATCATCGCGCGGCCTCGACGAGGTCCGCCGGCGGCACGCGCTCGACCAGGCGCCGGCCGTACTCGGCCAGCAGCAACGCGTCGGCGATCGCGTGCGTCACTTTCACGCCTGGGAACAGTTGCTGCGCCCTGGCCTTCGTCACGTTCTTGTCGCCGCGCGAGCGGCAGCCCATCACCGCCTGCCACTTCGCCGGCACTACCTGGTCGAACGGCACCTGCGCGGCCGTCAGCGCCATCAGCAGCGCGCCGTAGCCCTTCCCGAAGGTGAACGCCGACGCGACGCCCATCTGCGGCGACGAGTAGACGCGCTCGAGCATGGCGTGCGCCGGGTGGTTGCTCTCGCCAGGCTTGAACACATCGAAGATGTCGCGCTCCGTCGTCGGCATGGGCAGCGTCGCGTAGACGAGGCCGCGCTCGTCGATCATGGCGATGCCGCCGCTCACGCCTGGGTCGATCCCGATGTAGATCATGCGACCTCGATCCGGTCGCGCTCGCGCACGCGCCCGTTGTAGGCGGCAATTTCCTCGGCCGTCGGCTCCCAGCCGTGCCCACACCACGCGCACCGCCACGAGAGCCTTCGGTGCACGACGTTTGACGTGACGTCGCGATGCGGGCACGCCGGACACTGGACGCCGGACAGCGAGTTCAGGCGCGCTCGCTTCCCAGCCGCCTTTAGACCGAGTTTTTCGTTGATGCGGCTCATTGGTCGTCCTCGCCTGGCACTCGTTCGGCCGCCGCGTGTTTGAAGTCCAGCGGCAACGCGTCGGGACCGGTGAGCACGTGCACGAGTGGCTTGAACGTCGGCGCCGCGCGCGGGACGAGAGGTGCGAGGTCCGGCGGCGCCGGCCCTTCGCACGACTGGCAGCGATAACGCTTCAGGCTCGAGCCGGGGAGCGTGAACACGACCATTGGCTCGCCGACTTTAATGACGCGCGCGCCGCGACAGTGCCCGCAGATCTTCGGACTCTCGGCGCGGGTCCACGTCCTCGTGCTCACGCGGCACCTCGGAAGCGCGCCAGGAGTTCGCGCGCGAGCCGGCCCGCGTCGGCCTTTGTCAAGATGTCGTTGACAGCTTGACACCGGCGTTCGACCAGCCGGCGCGGCCGCGGGCGTGCGACGATCGGCGTCCGGCCGCCGCGCTCGAGTTGATCGATCGCGTCGCACACCCGGCCCGAGTCGTACGGAATCCGGAGGTTCGCGCAGCGGCACTTCAGCGTCTCGACCAGGTCGCTGTAGTCAGTGAACGTCCGCGTTCGCAGCACGTCTTGCAGCACGCGGACGATGAGCCTGGTGCCGGGCTCGAGGCTGAAGTGCTGCGGTTTTGTCTTCGTCATCATCGGCGGGTCTCGGCCGCGCGCTTTTGGCGCGGCCTGTTCTAATTGCTAGTACTCACCACCGAACGATCCAAGTTCCACCGATCTTCCGGGTCGGGCCGGGTCCGGGTACTGGTACGGGTACGGGATCGCGCGCGCGCGAAGCTCAGGAATCCGCGCGGAACGGCTCGGATTCCGCCTGGAATCTGAGACGAGGCGCCGCGCCTGGCGCCCGCGGACTCCACCACGAGTCACGCGTGGCCTCCGTTGTGATTCCGGCCGCCCTTAGCTTTGCGCTCACGGTCCACCTTTCGTTTCTGCTGGATGGCGGCGGCCGATGGGTTGTGGTCGTGGAAGTCGTGGACCTTGTACCCGCCCTTGACGCGTTCCCAGAGCCGCGCCTTCACGAGCGCGCCGGCCGCGGAGATCGGGTCCTCGACGTGTCGGAAGCGCTTAACGACGGCGGTCGGCAGGACGCCGTCGGTGAGTTGCTTGTTCGCATACATCAGCCCGATCGCGTAGAGGCCGATCACGATCGCTGGACCATTGCGGCCGATGGCGTCGCCAGCCTCGAAGACCTTCGGGTGGTCGATGAGTGAGTCGTCGAGTTTTGACCACATAGGTTTCTTTCAAGCGACGCGAGCGAGGGCATCAGCCTCCGCATCCGGGGCAGAGTGCGGTCCCAGCGGCCGATCCCTCGCCGCGCGTTCTTCGGGTTTACGCTGCTGGTGGAATCGGATTCGTCGCGTCGGCGCCCAACGCTTTGAGCCGCGCGCTGATGGGCGTCAGGCCGTCGGCGATCGCGTCGAGGTCCGCCTGGCTCGCCACGCCGCCCGCGGCGATCTTCTCGCTCAGGGCTTTAATGAGGGCGGCCTGGGCGTCGACCTTCGTCGCGACGGCGTTGGTTTCGTCGTTCAGGTCCTTCACGAGTTGCTTTACCGATGCGACATCAGACATGAGGCGTTTCTCCTGGGCGCGCAGGGCGCGTAGGTGCGTGTTGATACGAACGAGCTGCTCCTGCAGTTCGTCGAGGCGCTCGAGCACGCGAGCGAGCGCCAAGTCGGTACGGGACGGTCGGCGATGTGGTCTGCTCAAGCGGCGACCTCCTTGAGGCGCGCGGCATAGGCGGCGCGCAGCGCCTTTACCGTCGCCGCGGGCATGTTCTTGACGGCGCGGAGTTCGCGCCCGACCTCAACCAGGGCGTCCTTCGTGCGCGCGTCCTTCATCTTCGTGAGCCAGTCGGCCGCCGCGTCGCTCGCCGGCGGCGTGCCGCCCTTCGCCCACGCGGCCAGGCGCGCGCCGCACTCCTCGGTGATCGGCTTGCCCTCGGGGAACAGGTCGAGGTGCTGGTGCTCGAGCTTGATCGGCTGCGGCACGCCCGGCTTGTCGGCCATCAGCAGGAAGCTGGCGGTCAGCTCGTACGGCAGATTTTTTTCACAGATCGGAATCCAGCCATGCAGGCCGGTGAGCGATTGCTTCTCGACGATCTCCATCCGGCCGTCGGCGCCGCGCTTCATCTCGATCTTGGGCTCAGCGCGGAAGCAGAGAATCAGGTGCGCGCGGACCTGGAGGAGCCGCTGCACGAATTGCTTGTGCGCCATCTTGGGTTTGATCCACGCGGCCATCTTCATCGTCTCGCGCTTCCGCGCGTCGTCCTTGGCCATGCGCTCGAGCTCGTCCTCCTGCCAGTCGAGGATGCCGCCTTCGCCCGCCCACTCGTGCGACATGCTGTCGGCGACGATGACCGAGTACTTCGCGTCGTCGGCGGCCTTGATCGCCTCCGCGTATCGGTCTGGTCGGAACGGCGGCTTGAGGTCGCCGTGATCGAATCTGAACCGGTCCGCGTAGTGCTTCGCGCGGCCGGCCTCGGTGTCGATGACCGCGAACGGCTGGTCGCCGGCGATGCCGTGCGCCAGGCGGAACGCGGAGTAGGTCTTACCGCTGCCGGTGCCGCCGGAGAGGCCGATGAGCAGGCCGACGTTCTCGCGCGCGGCGGGGCGGAAGGTGAACGCCATTAACTCACCAGGTCAGAGCCTGGACGTAGACGCGACAGCATCTCAGCCTCAAATTCCAGCGCCTCAGCCATCATCGTTTCGAGCGTATCGTTGAAAACTCCGACCTCTCGCGACTCGATGGCCTGTTCCAACGCGTCGATGACCGATTTCGCGCCAATAAAAAACGCCACCCTCGCGGCATCTGCGTCGACGTTCGTAGGCGCGCACGCGCGGCACCTGTCCCACGCTGGACCGAGAATTGGGGCGAGAACTTTCTTCAACATTCAGCGCAGCTCCCGTTCAAGCCACCATTCCTCGTGCCACGGCGGCATCGACGCGTAGCACGTGCGGTGCGCGTAGGTCGGCCAGGTGCCGGCCTGCTGGCATTCGCGCCACGCTTCGAGCGCGTACAAGCATTTCTTTTCGGCGATGACCAGCGCGTCGGGACCGAGCGCGATGACCGACAGCGCGAACGGCGGGTAGGTTTCCTGCACCGCGAAGCGGAACACGGCGTCCGAGCCGGACAGCTGCCGCAGGCCGCGCAGATACCACGCGGCCTGCACGTCGAAGCCGCTCGAGAACATCGTGCGCGTCCAGGCGTCGGGGTTCGCGCTGGCGCTGGTCGTTTTGTAGTCGTCGATCGCCCAGGGGAACAGGCGGTCCTTCTGCGGGCGCAGCCAGTCGAGGCGCGCGCGGCACCAAACGCCATCGTCCTCCCAGATGAGCGTCCGCTCCGGGACTCCGGGATCGGCGGGATTGCCGACGGTGAACATCTTGGCGCCGCCGTCGGTGTGTTGATCGAGTTGGCCTCGAGCGGCGGCCACCATCGCCTTGACGTCGTCCCAGACGCGCGCGAGGAGGGGCACGCGGCCCGCCGCGCGCGCGGCGTCGCGGGCGTCCTTGGCGGCGTTCGTCCGCCAGTCTTTCGCGTCGACGATCGCCACCGCCGCCTCGCCCTCGAGCAGGACGGCGTGCGCCGCGGTGCCGATGTCGAAGTGTTCGGCTTCGTCCGGCACCGCAGCGGGGTTGAGGCGGGGGTGGGCCTGGCGTGCGTGCGCCGGCGAGGAGAGGCAGATCAGTTTGGCGATCGAGGACGAGAGCGACGGCTCAGGGCACGGGTCGGCGTGGTACAGACTCGCCGGGAGATCGTAGATGCCGGCGCCGAGCACCGTCTTCGTCGGCATCATCGCGTCGATGCACCTTGTACGACCGCCATTGCGACGAGGACTGTCGGTCGCGTGGACCTGCCGCAGTGCTCACAATCGAACAGGACCTCGACGTCTCCGTGCTTCGCTTTCAAGTCCTGCAGTAATTCGATCGCGCGTTGAATGGTCACTCGTTCCGTCCTTGGCCGAGCGGCAGGCAGTCGTAGCACGCCCAGATCGGCAGCGTGTGCCCTTGTTGCCATCCCATGCCGCTCGCGTGCTTGTGTCGGGTGAAGCGCCCAGCTTTCCGGACGTGGCAGTACACGCAGTGATACGTGGGCTCCTCGTTCGGGCGGCTGTTCGGCGGGTTCTCCGCGTCGGCCGCCAGCTGCGCGAGCTCGCGGCGGCGCTCGCGCGCGCTCTGCGGCCGCGGCACATCGCCGACCTTGAAGCCTGGCGCGGGCACCATCAGTCCTCGGCCAGCGCCAGGCGCGTGCGCTGTGCTTCCTCGACGGCGTGCTCCACGGCGGCGCCGGCGGTTTGCTCGAGCACGAGGCGGAAGTGGTCACCGAGCCGCAGGTCGCGCGCGCCGCCGTGGGCGTCTGAGTGGATCGACAGCACGAGGTCGTACCGCCGCGCGGCGTCCGCGTGGCGGAGCGTGACGCGCACGCCGTCGGAGTTTTCAGAACGCTCGTCGACGCTGATGATGAATTCCACGCTACCTCCTGAATCCTTTGCGAGCGGGTTGAGAGAACGGACGCGGTCCGGAACCAGCCAGCCCTTCGTGGTGGCCGGGCAGTCCGCGCAGACCAGAAACATCCGGTCGTCCGCGAACTGCAGCGTCCAGGCGTGCCCGCGACAGCGGTGCATGAAGCGGCGCCAGCGGTCGAGCAGGTTCAGCATCGCGCGTCCTTTTTCTAAGGACCGCGAGCGCCATCAGCGCGACGACGATGACGGTCACGGTCGCGGCGACAACAGAGCACACGTTCATCGCACGCCTCGCTTCAGTGCCGCCGGCGCGCTCGAGAGGGGTTCTCGATCGAGATACTGCTGGACCCGCTTGCGGCTGTACCGCCGCGGGCCGATGCGCGGCACGAGCTCCAGCTTCTCGAACCGGCCGAGCGACTGGTACTTGTAGAACGCCGAGGTCCCGAGGCGGAGCTTCGCGCGGAGCTCGTGCGGTGTCATCGCGCGGTCGTCGGCGTCGTCAGGCGGACGGTCCTCGACCCGAAACGGCGTCGCGGCGTCGGCGCCCATCACGCGCTCGCGGAGGTGTCGGCCGATGGTTTGAGGCCGGCCCTTGAGCGGGCGGACTTCTGGCGGAGCTGACGGCGCCGATCGGCCTCGTGCATCGCGACAAGGAACTTGCGAATCTTGTGGAGCGTGCGATCGAGCGGCTTCGCGTCGGCCGGCGCGCGCTTCACCAGATAGTGCAGCGTGCGCGGGGACATGTCGATGTTCGTGCGGCGCATCGCCTCAGAGAGTTTTTCCCACGTCCAGTCTTTTTCGAGGCGGTAGGCGTCGAGCTCGGCGATCTCAGGCAGCGGCATGGCGGCGTCCTCGAAATTGTGTGCGTCGCAATTCATATTGTTGCGATGCACGCAAAAAATAGGGGAACCGCGTGTTGTTTGTCAATAGCGCGTGCACGCTCTCTATGAGAGCGCAGCCAAGACTTGCAACGCTCGCAAGCGCAGTTGTAGAATCCGCGGCAAATGACGACCGAGTTCGCAGCGCTCCTCGCCGACCTGGTCAGGCGCCACGGCGGCACGAAGCAAGCGTTCGCGCGCGCCGTCGGCGTCTCGCCGTCCGCGCTCAGTCGCCTGCTCGCGGGCCACGCGCGCCAGGCGTCCACCGAACTCTGTTTGCGGATCGCGCAGGTCGCGCGGGTCTCGGCCTCGCGGGTGCTGCGCGCATCTGGCCGTTCCAGCGTCGCCGATCTGCTCGAGGAGCTGTATGGCGAACCCGCGATGCGGCGACAGCAATTCGCGGCGCCGCGGCTCACGCCGTACGAGCAGACGCTGATCGACGAGTGGCGCACGTTGGA
>Ga0068862_100002120_pt1 | contig 17875 bp, 16 predicted proteins | sample KBSSwiS52_FD_66598 | JGI IMG/M metagenome (GOLD analysis project Ga0068862, IMG submission 66598) | Switchgrass rhizosphere microbial communities from Kellogg Biological Station, Michigan, USA - KBS Switchgrass S5-2 | ecosystem: Host-associated > Plants > Roots > Rhizosphere > Soil ... | reverse complement strand
GTGGAGGTTCACCTGTTCCCGCCGATTCGTCAGGGCGGCGTCGAGACGGGCGTGGCCGTGGTGGCCGAGGATCCTCGTGCGGCGGCGCCGGTGGTAGTGGGCTCGGTCGAGCACGTGGAGGCGGTCGAGCCGATCGAGTCCGCCGAGTCGATCGACGTTCCGCAGCCGATCGAGACGGTTGAACCGCTCGAGCCGGTCGAGACGATGGAAGTGCCGGAACCCGTCGAGACGGTCGAGCCGATCGTGGCGGTGGAAGATCGCGTCGCCGACGCCAGCAACGGCACCAATGGCGATGCCCATCATCCGTCGTCATCGCGACTCACGGTCTACATGGCGCGCTACCGGTTGACGCTCAAGGGTGTCGACCGCGGAAAGTGGGAGGTGGATGTCGTCGCCGAGGCGGACGCCCCGCTCGACGCCGTCGACGCGGTCGTGCGCGGAGTGCAGCGCCGCGGCGGCGAAGGCGCGGAGCCCGACCGCCTGACGAGTGACGCGTTTCGTGAAGCGCTCGACGCGCCGCTGGCGTCACTGGAGCGCTGACGGCGGTACCGCCGAAACCGCTAGACGCGCTCTCTCAACTTCGCGAGACGCTCGCCGACGCTCGTCGGCACGAGGAGATCATCCGCGATCTTCGCGATCTCCTCGGCGTCGCGCCACGCCCGTTCTAGCTCCGCGAGCTCGCCCTGCATCGCGCGTCGCTCGGCTTCCTCGTGCAGCGCCATCTCGAACGCGAGCCGCTGCACCTGCGAGAGGCCGAACAGTCCGTGTGCCGGCATGTCCCGCATGATCGACAGCCGTCGCATCGGCTTCGGGGAGCTTCGCGTGGACAGACGCGCGACGCGCACGAGACTCTCGATGTAGCCCTCGGAGCCCTGACGCTCCTCGAGCGCCGTCACTGCCTCGGAGATCGTCTGCTTCGTCCCGCCGTATCGATTGACCTTCGGCATGAGCGTGGACGCCACGCGCATGGCCTCGGCGCCCTCGAAGCGCCACCGCCCTTTCTCGTGCCGCACATCGATGGCGATGGGAGACGTCGCGCCGGGCTCCACGATCGTTTCGGACAGGTGCCCGAGCCGCACGCGAAGCAGCTGGTTGTCGTCCGTCCGGATTCGCGCGACGACACTCCGCGGATTCCCCTTCAGGGTCGCGCGAGTGAGGTTCGCGATGAGCCAGCCGAACCCGCCGATCGATGCGCCGGCCGCGACACCTCCCGCGACGATGGCGCCGATCGCGCCGATGCCTGCACCGGCGATCAGCATCTGGCGGCGGCGCCTTCTGCCGAACTGATCGCCGTAGCGCCACGCCGCGAACTCCGGGCGCAGCGGCTCACCGATGCGGACGAGCTCCGTGCCGTCGCGCAGACGAGCGAGACCGATCTGATCCGTCGCCGCGCGCAGCCTCGTGCCTCGGTACAACCGCTCAGCGTCCTCGATCGCCTCCCACCGCTCCTCGAGCGGCGTCAGGTTCCAGCGCTCGCACGCCGGGCAGACGACCCACAATCGCCCCTTCGCCGAGTCGAACGCGAGTCGGCGGCCGACGGGGAAATGCTCGATCGACTCGTTGGATCCGAGCGGACGATTGCAGAAAAGACACGTCGCGTACATCGCCGGGACGACCCTCGCTGCTGACCGGTCTGCCGCCGCACCAGGAGCGGCGTCCCGAAAGCTAGCGGGCGTGCACGAGCCCGCGGCAGGCGAGCATGACCGCCATGAGCCGGCCTCAGTTGCGGTGACAGCAGGGCGGAACCTAACGTGGCCTCACCCATGACGCCTGAGGAGACTTGAGTCGCGTCACTCGGATTCGACACGCGACCTCGTTGGAGCCCGCGGGAAGCGCAAGCGAAGGCGAGGAATCGCAGGGAGGTGTCATTCCGAGCGGAGCCGCGCAGCGGCGAAGGCGAGGAATCGCACTCGTCCCGGCCGGGAGGCCTCTCTACCGGGATGATCGCGATTCCTCGCCTCCGCCGCTGCGCGGCTCCGCTCGGAATGACAATCACTACGCCGACCGCGGTACGCGCGGCGGCTTGGACGGCGCTGCGATTGCCTCCCGCGAGGCGCCGGTCGCCTCACTCGCCGCCTGCTGGACCGCCGACGCAAAGCACTGCACGTGCAGAGCGCTCACGCCGGTGGCGAGCGTCACGAGCTGCCATCGACGCCGCAGTCCATGAGTCCCCAGGCGAAGCATCCGGATTCGCCCGGCACGCCCTGCGGCTTCCGCCGCGGGGCGCGGTACGATCGCGACGGCCTCCCCAGCCGCCGCCAGTCCGATGAGGGCCTCGGTCAACGTCACAGTCGTTAGGCGCAGGGGCTCGAGCCCAGCCGCCGTCAGACGCTCGGTGAGCCACCGCTGCTCGGTCGGCCGCGCGGCGTGGACCGCCAGCTGCTCGACGCGCAGGTCGCCGGCGACCAGCGCCGCGTGTTCCGCCAGGCGATGGCCGGGAGCGACGAGCGCTACCAGCTCCTCGTCGAAGAGCGGAATGAGATCGAGCCGCGGGTCCGCGGCGGCATCGGCAACGACGGCGAGCTCGTAGCGCCCTTCGAACAGCGCGTCCACGCCGTGAGCGGTCGTGTCGGGGATCAGCTCCGCGCGGATGTGGGGCAACCGGCGCCGGACGATGCCGACGGCTGCCGGGAGCCAGGACAGCGCCAGCGGGGAATCCGTGCCGACCCGTAGGCGCCCCGCCGCGCGCGGCGACGAGCGCAGCATCGACGCTTCGGCCGACGCCAGCCGCGCGAGGACGTCGCGCGCGACCTCGATCATTTCGGTGCCGGCGTCGGTCGGGACCATGCCCTTCGGCGTCCGGTGAAAGAAGGGAAGGCCGAGCCGCTGCTCGAGCTCGATCAGCTGATGGCTGATCGCGGATTGTGTGAGGTAGACGTGTTTCGTGGCCGCCGACACGGTGCCGTGGTCAGCGATCGCAGTGAGAATGCGCAGGTGACGGACCTCGAGAATCATCGTGCGTTCCCCATGGCTGGCGTGAACGACGTCGGTCAGCTCGTTGGTCGCATCATCGCGCCGGGGACGCAGCCTGACTTGACTGATCAGCGCCCACGTTTGAACGATCGGAACCATGAGGCCCCGGCATGCGCCGACATGAGGCCGCCTCATGGAAAAGTTGATGAGATTCTGTTTGTCGGAGTGGAGGCAGCCCCGCCACATTGACACGCATGAAGTCAGGACGAGAGGCCACATGACGATGGACGCGGGACGGCCGCCGCCGTCGTCCTCCGCCACGGGGGTTGCGGGAAAGCGGCTCGCCGCCACCGAGGTGTCCGGCTATCGCGTGATCGACGCCGCGTACGCCAACGGGCAGTCGCTACCTCGCCACACACACCCGAGACCGGCGCTGTCGTTCGTGTCGCGAGGAAGCTTTCGCGAGACGAACCGGAACGGCGTGGCCGTTTGTACCGCTGGAACCCTGCACGTACGGCCGTCCGAGGAACCACACGCGAACCGGTTCGAAGGTGTCGGCACGCGGCTGCTGATCGTCGACGTGCCACTCGAACCGGTCCTTGGCGACCGTCGGATTCGCCGCCTGATGAGCCGTACCTCCGTCGTGCAGGACGGCGCGGTCCGCACGCTCGCGGGCCAGCTGCAGTGGGAGCTGCACCACCGGGATCAGGCGAGCGATCTGGCGGTCGAGGGACTGGTGCTCGCGCTGCTCGCGCGGCTCGTGCGGGTGACGTCGACCGATCGCGCGCTCGCGGATGCGCAGCCGGCGCCGGCGCGACTGGAGCGGGCGCGCGAGTTCATCGACACCCACTTCGCTCGCTCGCTACCGCTGTCCGAGATCGCCGAGGTTGCCGGCTTTCACCCCTCGTCGCTCGGCCGGGCCTTCAAGCGACGATACGACCTGACGCCCTGGCAGTATCAGCGGCGCCGACAGATCGAGTGGGTGAAGACGGAGCTCGAGCGGGGCGACCGTCCGATCGCCGCTCTGGCGCACGAGGCGGGCTTCGCGGATCACAGCCATCTGACGCGCGCCTTTCAGGCCGCCGAAGGCCGGCCGCCCTCGGCGATCCGACGCGGCGCCTAACGCGAAGCACGGCGCCGCCGCGAGAAGTGCGTCTCGCCCTGGCGGGGCTGATGCCGCCTAACGTTTTTCCGCGAGCGGCAGCAGCTTCTCGACGCTGATGCCTTCCGCTTCTCCCTGGAAGTTCATCACGACACGGTGACGGAGCACGGAGAGCGCCACGCCGCGCACGTCGTCGATGTCGGGCACCGGGCGGCCATCCATCGCGGCCCGCGCCTTCGCGCCTAACACGAGATACTGCGAGGCACGCGGGCCGGCGCCGAAGCTGACGTACTTCTTCACTTCCGGGCCGGCGTCGCCTTCCTGCGGGCGCGTCACGCGCGCGAGGTTCACCGCGTACTTCACGATGGTCGGCGGCGCCGGGATGCGGCGCACCAGCCGCTGCAGCTCGAGGAGCTGGTCGCCGTGCAGCACCGGGACGATCTCGTTCTCCGTGGCGCCCGTCGTCGCGACGACGATGCGCTCCTCGTCTTCCTTCGACGGATAGCCCATGCGGAGCTCGAACATGAACCGGTCGAGCTGCGCCTCGGGCAGCGGATAGGTCGCTTCCTGCTCGATCGGGTTCTGCGTGGCGAGCACGAAGAACGGCTCGGGCAGCGCGTGCGTCTGGCCCGCCGCCGTCACCGTGTGCTCCTGCATGGCCTGCAGCAGCGCCGCCTGCGTCTTTGGCGGGGCGCGGTTGATCTCATCGGCGAGCACGACGTTCGCGAACACCGGACCCTTCACGTACTTGAACACCCGGCGGCCGGTGGCGTGGTCCTCCTCGAGCAGCTCCGTTCCGGTGATGTCCGCCGGCATGAGGTCCGGCGTGAACTGCACGCGGTTGAACGAGAGATCCAGCGCCTGCGACAGGGTCTGGATGAGCAGCGTCTTCGCCACTCCGGGCACGCCGACCAGCAGCACATGGCCGCCGGCGAGGATCGCGGCCACCAGGTTGTCGACGACATCGACCTGGCCGATGATCCGTCGCGCGATCTGGTCGGTGAGCCGCTTGCGCGCCTTCGTGAGCTCCAGGAGCAGCTCGAGGTCGCGCTCGTCGGTGCGGTGCTGCTCGCGAAGCTGTGTCCCCACCCTGTGTCCCCGTGTCGGTTGATGAACGCTCAAGAACGGTCGACGTTGCCAAGCGGAAGCTAACGCGCGACCGGGCAAAAGGGTTGGGGTGCTGGTACGTCTCCGCCGCCAGGGACTGGTGTGGGCGGACGGCGCGACTCGCCCAACCGGCGTGGCGACGTGGAACGATATCGGGCTACGAAGGGTGTGACGACCGTCGGTCGAGACGGAATGCCCGCGGGCGGCGTCAAGCCGCGCTCTGGGGGCGGGTGCCTAACGAAGGCTGACGGCCTTGCCGGGAAGCGAGAAGGCGGCGCGCTGCTCGGCGGGATAGTTCTCGCTCAGCAGGGAGGCGACGGCGGTGAACGTGCCGGCATGCTCAGGGCGCCAGGTCTCCGTGAACGTCAACGTGTCGCTGGCGCCGAGTACCTTGTTCTGCATCGCCTGGGTGAACATGCGACCGGTGCTCCACCGCCACACCTCACGGCCCACCGGATCCAGCACGACGACGTCATGCGTTTGGCCGCTTGGGAACCTAAGCTCTACGCGCTTGCTGGAGCTGTTCGTGACGTGGAAGGTGAACTGCACCGCATCCCCAACCTTCACGTCGAGCGACGACGCGATGGTGTCGCGAGCGACAAGGCGACGTCCCGGCGCATACGGATGCGACACGGATGGCGACGCGTAGGCGAACGCGAGGGCAGCAGCCACCAGGAGCGGCAGGACGTACCGAAGACGCATGAACAGATGGTGTGAGCAGAGGGGGCGACGAGCTGGCCCTCACGGATTTAGCGTGTCAGAAGTTATCAACAGCGGGACGCATGGTCAAGGCAATCGGTAACAGTTAAGTCGTGATGCATCGTGCATTTGGTGAACCGGACTCAAGCGTTATGTGTGTTCCGAAAGGGTCGGTCCGGCGAGCTTGCGAAAAATTTCACAAAGTCCTAAATTCCCGCGCGCAATGAGCGGGGAACCCGAAACGCCGTCGTCCGACACCGCTCGGACGGGCACACCCCGGCAAAATGTGCCGGCCGCCTCGCCGCCAGCGCTGCACTCCGACCAGGAACGGCGCGACCGAAGCGACGCCGCCAGATATGCCGGAGTCGGGCTTCAGTTCGCGATCACGCTGCTCATCGGGCTCGGCCTCGGAAGCTGGGCCGACAGGAAATTCGGAACGTCGATCTTCGTTCTGGTCGGCGTTTTCCTCGGCGCGGGCGCAGCCTTCTACAGCATGTATCGGCAGCTCATGGGGAAACTGGAGCGCGACGAAAAAGCCAGGCGGGCGCAGAAGCGCGACGCCGGCGAGTCGTCTCTGCGTGAGCCGCGCGAGCCGCGCGAGCCGCGCACCCCGGACGGTCCCGCATGAGGTCCGTCGGCCTGTTCGCCGCCGCGAGCCTCGGGCTCATCGCGCTCGCCGCATGGGTGATGACGGTGGCCTATGACTCCCCCGGTGCCGATCGCGCCGTGTGGATCAGCGCCGCCGTCGCCTTTGCGGTTCAGCTGCTCGCGTTCGCGATCGTCAAGCTGTCCGCGAAGACGAACGTGATGGCGGGATGGGGCCTTGGCAGCATTGTGCGGTTCGTGGCGCTGGGCGTCTATGGTCTGGTCTTCGTGAAGGCGCTCGGCCTGCCGTCGGGCGCCGCGCTGCTGAGCCTCGCCGCGTTCTTTTTCATCTCGACGTTGATCGAACCTCTGCTCCTCAAGAGCTGACCTCATGAGATCGTTTGGCCGTTTGATCGGTGGTTCCCGGCGACCGTTCGCCAGTCTTCGCCTGGTCGTGGCGCTTTCCACCGTCGTGCTCGGTGGCGCCTTCGCGCCGACCGCGCTATCCGCCCAGGAGCCAAAGCCGGCGGAAGTCGACATCATCACGCCGCACATCACGGACTCGTACGAGCTCGAGGTCCCGTGGGTCAATTCGCATTTCGCGAAGGAGATCTGCCTCGGCCGTCATCTCGAGGGTGGCCACTGCGGACCGCTGTGGGGTCCGATCGGGCACATCGGTCCGCTCGAGGTCAATCTCTCGCCGACCAAGCACGTCGTGATGCTGCTCGTCGCGGCGCTCATCTCGACGCTGATGCTCGTCGGGGCCGCCCGGGCGCAGGCGCGGCATACGCGCTCGGCCGGACACCCGAAGGGGTTCGCCGCCGGCATCGAGGCGATGGTGCTCTACATTCGCAACGAAGTCATCCTGCCTAACGTCGGGCACCACGGCAACGCGTACGTGCCCTTCGGGCTGACGCTCTTCTTCTTCATCCTGACGGCCAACCTGCTGGGACTGATCCCGTATGGGTCGACCGCCACCGGGAACATCTCGGTGACGGCCATGCTGGCGATCATCACGCTCGTGGTCGTCGAGGGCTCGGGCATGAAGGCACAGGGCCTCGGCTATCTGAATACGATCTTCTACTGGAACAAGGAGCTGCCGCTCCTCATGCGCATCCCGATGTTCCTGATCATGACGCCGGTCGAGCTGCTCGGAAAGCTCGCCAAGCCGTTCGCGCTCGCGGTGCGTCTGTTCGCGAACATGACGGCGGGCCACATCGTCGTGCTCGCGCTCATCGGACTGATCTTCACGTTCAAGAGCTGGGCGGTGGCGGGCGGCCCGTTCATCATGGCAGTTCTGATCATGATGCTCGAACTGTTCGTCGCGCTGCTGCAGGCCTACATCTTCACGCTGCTCTCGAGCGTGTTCATCGGCCTGCTTCGCGAAGGTGCACACTAACTGACCGGGAACAGGGAACTGGGAACGGGGAACCGATAGCTGATAGCTGTTTCCTTTCCCCTCGCGAGACACGCGCTCCAGCGCGAGGGAAGTATCCGGCCGACTGGCCGGAGATGCTCGTTGAGACCCGGGTCTCGATGACGAGCGGCGCCTAACGGCGCGGAGCTGAATGCACTTCGATTTCAACGGTTCGGAGATATTGCAATGACCATGTACTCCTTGCTCCAGGTCGCCGCGGAAGCCGCGAGCAACAGCCGGGGGCTCGGCTTCATCGGTTCCGGTCTCGGCGCCGGTCTCGCCGTCATTGGTGCCGGTCTGGGCATCGGCCGCATCGGCGGTCAGGCCGTGGAAGGCATGGCGCGTCAGCCGGAAGCGGCTGGCCGCATTCAGACCGCGGCGCTGATTCTCGCCGCGCTCATCGAGGGCGTCGCGCTGTTCGCCGCCGTCATCGCGTTCCAGATCCAGGGTAAGCTCTAGTACGACGGCGCCGTGTCTCCCCGGGGAGGCACGGCGTCCACCCACGACACGTCGACGGGCACACGCTCGCTTTCTACATACCAGTCGCCAATGCGCTCTCTCCTCGCCGCCATCGCAGCCTCCGCGCTCACCGCCGCCCCGCTCCTCGCTCAGGAAGCCGAGGCGCACGAGCCCGTGAACCTGCTCTCGCCCAACACGGGCCTGATGTTCTGGACGCTGCTGATCTTCGTGCTCCTGATGTTCATCCTTGCCCGGTACGCCTTCAAGCCGCTCACGGCGGCGGTCGAGGCGCGCGAGCGCGCGCTCGAGGAAGCGATCACGCAGGCGAAGGCCGACCGGGACAAGGCGTCGGCGCTACTTGCCGATCAGACGAAGGCGCTCGACGCGGCCCGCGCCGAGGCGCAGAAGCTCATCGCCGAGAGTCGAGTGACCGGTGAAAAGCTGCGGAACGAGATGCTCGAGCAGACGAAGCAGCAGCAGCACGATCTCCTGGATCGTGCACGCGCAGAGATCGACAACGAGCGCAAGCGGGCGATCGCCGACCTGCGTCGTGAGGCCGTCGAGCTCGCGATTGCGGGCGCGTCGAAGGTGATCGAGCGGAACCTCGACGATCAGTCGAACCGCAAGCTCGTCGAGGGCTTCCTCGCCACGGTGCCGTCCACGGTGCGAGGCCGCGGCTGATGCGCGAGACGACGATCGCACGCAACTATGCCCAGGCGCTCCTCGCGCTCGCGCGGAAAGCCGACGACCTCGCAGCGTGGGGTCGGATGATCGACGACGTCGCGAACGCCGTCGAGCGCGACGATCGACTGCGCCGCTTTCTGGAAGCCCCGCAGATCTCCGCCGCCCAGAAGAACGCCGTGCTGTCCAAGGCGTTCGAGGACCGGGCGCCGCGGCTCTTCCTCCGCTTCCTGCAGCGGCTGGTGTTGAATCGTCGTCAGATGCTCATCCCCGAGATCGCTAACGAGTACCGCGATCTGGTCGATGAGGTCGAGGGGCGTGTGCATGCGCAGGTGACGCTCGCGAAGCCGATCGACGACGAGCAGCGCACCGCGCTCGCGCACCAGCTCACACATATCGCGGGCCAGCCGGTGGTTCCCCAGGTGCGGATCAACCCGAACATTCTCGGCGGCATCATCGTCCGGGTCGGCGATCGCGTCATGGACGGCTCCGTGCGCCGCCGCCTCGGGATCCTGCGGAACCGCATGATCTCCCGGGTCGGTCGGTAACCGGTCCAGCGGCTGTTCGCGACTTGGCGCCCGGGTTCGTACGTCCGCACCGTGGAGTGATTCTTACCGCAGGGGGCGCGGAGAGCGCAGAGGAGAACGGCGCGAAGGACGCGACGGGCGCTGATTGAAAAGGGAACTTTGTGAACGACCCCGGGAGGCTCCGCCTAACGGAACATCCCGGGGTCGTTCACAAAAAAATCCGAAGCGCTGGAGCAGTCCCGGGCGTCCCTGCGCGGCGAGGAGTCGGTCAGGCCATTCTCTGCGCTCTCCGCGCCCTCTGCGGTAAATCAACCACCACGCGAGGGTCCTGCCATGCCCGCCCGGTGATACTGAGCCGTGCGGGCACCCACGGGCTCAGCTGCTAGTCCGCGCGCAGCGCCTCGATGGGATCGGCGCGGACGGCCCGAGCCGCCGGACCTAACGAGGCTACGAGCGCGACCACGCCGAAAACGAGCGCGGAGCCCACGAGCGCGATCGGATCGCGTTCGCCGACGTCCACGAGCAGCGCACGCAGGGCGCGCCCCGTCCAGAAGCTCGCGAGCAATCCCATCCCCACGCCGATCGCCGCGAGCCGGGCTCCGTCGGCCAGCACGCCACTCACCAGCGTGCTTGGTGCGGCGCCCAGCGCGACACGGATGCCGAGCTCGCGCCGCCGCCGAGACACCGCGTCAGCCAGCACGCCGTACACGCCGATCGCGCCGAGTGCCACGGCGATGATCGCGAACACGGACGCCAGCACGGTATAGAAGCGCGTCGGCCCGACGCTGACGGCGACGCGCTCGGCCAGCGACTGCACGTCGTACAGCGGCACGTCGGGATCCGCCGCGCGGACCGCGTTCTTGAGGGCAGCCAGCGGAGCGGTCGCGCGCCCGCGCACGAGCACGCTCACGTCCGCGGCCGGCGCCTGCGCGAGCGGCAGGTACGTCGTCGGACGCTCTTCGGCATCGAGGCCGGCCTGCTTGACGGTCGCCACCACGCCGATGATCTGACGCGGGACCGAATCGTCGATGGCGAGGAAGACACGCTGCATCAGCGGGTCGCGGTTGCCAAGGAATTGTCGGACGAACATCTCGTCGACAACGGTGACCGGCGTGGTCTCTCCACGGTCCGATTCCGTGAAGGTGCGGCCCGCCTTGAGCCGCATCCCGAGCGTCGCGAAATACTCCGGCGACGCCGGGACGAACCAGGCCGTGGGGCGATTGTTCGGATCCGTCTCGGGGACGTTCTGGATCGACAGCAGGAAGAGCGACGTCGGCGTTCCCGGCATCGCCCCGGCGAGCGCGGCCGACTCGACGCCCGGCTGACCCTTCAGGCGGTCGAGCAATGCGGTTGCATACCCGGTCTGCGATGCCGCGTCTGCGTAGCCGCGGCGGGGAAGCGTCAGCTGACCGCTGGCGATCTGCTCGGTGTCGAATCCGAGCGGACGGTTCGCGAGCGACACGAAGCTGCGGAAGAGAAGCGTCGCGCCCGTGAGCAGCACCATCGCGAACGCAATCTGCGTCACGACGAGCAAACGCTGGACGAGACGTGCCCGCTTCGACGCCGACGCGCCGCGTCCTTCCTCCCGGAGGGCGTTGGACAGGTCGATCCGCGAGCCCTGGAGTGCAGGCAGGAGGCCGAACACGAGCGCGGTGACGAGCGACGCCGCGAGCCCGAACGCGAGCGCCCGGCCATCGACGCCGATGTCATCGAGGCGTGGCAGGTTCGTGGGCGCGAGCGCACGGAGCGCCTTCACGCCTAACGTTGCGATCGCCACGCCCACGACGCCGCCGATGAGCGCGATGACGACGTTCTCCGTGAGCATCTGGGCGGCGATGCGCCGGCGGCTGGCGCCGAGCGCACCGCGCACCGCGACTTCACGCGCGCGCGCGTAGCCGCGGGCCAGCGTCAGGTTCGCGACGTTCGCGCAGGCAATCAGCAGCACGAAGATGACCGCCGCCATCAGCGCCATGAGCGCGGGGCGCAGCTTGCCGACGATCTGGTCGAGGATCGGCATGAGCGTGACCGTCCAATCCTTGTTCGATTCCGGGTACGCCTCGCCCAGGCGGGTGCTGATCGTCGCCATGTCGCGCCGGGCCGCGTCAATGGTGCTCCCGGGCGCGAGGCGGCCGATCACCGCGAGCATGTGCGCATTGCGGTCGGCGATCATCTGCGGCGGCAGCGTGAGCGGAGTCCACAGCTGCGTCTGCATCCGGACGCTGGGTGACAGGACGCCGATAACGGTGAACGGTTGTCCGTCGAGCGTGATCGGTTTGCCCACGAGTGCCGAGTCACCACCGAAGCGGCGCAGCCAGAAGCCGTGCGCGAGCACGACCGGACGTTCGGCCGCGGGCAGACTATCGGTGGCGACGAACGTTCGACCGATGTGCGCGCTGAGGCCCAGAAGCTGGAAGTAGTTCGTCGACACCGACGCGCCGGGAACACGCTCCGGCTCACCACTTCGCGTCGTGAGGATCGTGCGGCGTGATCGAGCAGCGGCGAATCCGGTGAACGATCGGGCCTGCTCCCGCCAGTCCGCGAGGTTGGACGGAGTGACGGGGAAGTTCGTGAAGTTTCGAGGCGTGCTGGATTCCCACAGCTGGACGAGGCTCGAAGGATCGCGGTACGGCAGCGACTTGAGCAGCACGCCGTCGACCGCGCTGAAGATCGCGGTGCTCGCGCCGATCCCGAGGCCTAACGTGATCACCGACACGAGGGCGTAGCCCGGCGAGGAGCGAAGGCGGCGAACGGCGGAGCGCAGGTCAGCGCGGAGATGATCCAGCATCGCCTATCCGTTGGAGTTTGGAAGCTGCGGTCAGACGGTCAGACTCTCTTGAAAGTCCGTCGGCTGAGACAGAACGATGTAAATCGAGTCTGACCCCAATTTCCTCCGGAAGCGTACTGGCTCAAGGCCCGCATCCGAACGGCTGCGACAGGCCGGTTCGCGGATTGTTCGGTGGTGGCCGGTATCGCTGCGTGATTCGGGCGCGGGGCCCTTGAGCGCGGACGTGACGCCGTTGTCAGCTCCGGCGCCGGTCGGAGACCAGAATCGAGATCACCATGTAGAGCGCGATACCACCCGCCAGCAGAAAGCCCGTGGTGCCGAGCCGCGGGCGCTGGTTGATCAGCAGGCCGCTCGCGACGAGGAGCCCTGTCAACACCAGCCCGGTGAAGATGCGGTTCGCGATCTTCTGCATGCCCTGGAGCAGCGTTGCCATCTGCGGCGCGTCGATCCTGAGCGCGAAGTCGTTCGCCGCCAGGTGCTGGCTGATGAGATCGAGCCGGTGCGGCAGCGCGTTCAGGAGCTCCGTCGTCTGCGCCACTGCCCGCGCGAGACGCGCCGGCGACAAATCGCGTCGGGCGCGCTCGTTGATGATCTCCGCCGTGTACGAGCGGATCGCCTCTGTCGGGTTGTACGCGGCGTCGAGGTGACGCGTGATCGCGTCGAGGCTGAACAGCGTCTTCGCCAGCAGCGTGAGCTCGGCCGGCAGCTTCAGGCCGCGTTGGAAGGCGATGCCGATCGCCTCGTACAGGACGCGCCCCGCCTGCATGTCGCCGATGGCGCGCTCGTGATTCTGCGCGATGAGCTGGGCGATCTCCCGAATGAATGCGGGACGGTCGAAGTCGGCGACCGGCTCCCCGATCTCGATCATCGTCTCGCCGGCGTCATCGCCGCGATTCTCGGCCAGGTCGAACAAAAGCCTAACGATGCGATCGCGCATCGGCGGCGACAGCCGCGCCGTCATGCCGAAGTCGATGAGGGCGAGACGCGGCTCCTCCATGGGCGCCGCGGGTGCGGCCTCTTGCTGCGCGACTTGCTCCAGCTTCGAGAGCGGCGTGACGGGCGCGCGCTCGTGCGCCCGCCGCTCGTGTGCTGCAATATCCGACGGCGTGCGAGGATTCTCCTGCCCGGGGAGGACGAGGAACACGTTGCCCGGATGCGGGTCGGCGTGGAAGTGCCCGTCGATCGCAATCTGCTTGAGGTACGCCTTGCCCAACTCGTCGGCGAGCAGCGACAGGTCGTTGTCGAGCCGCGAGAGGGGCGGGATCTCGTTCACCTTCACGCCACGCACGCGCTCGGACGTCAACACCCGCTCGGACGTGTACGCCTCCACGACCTTTGGAACGAGCAGACGCGGAAACTCCGCGAGCGACCGCCGGAAGAGCGCCATGTTCCGCGCTTCGAGGCGATAGTCCAGCTCATCGGCCAGCGCGCGCTCGAGCTGCTGCACGATGCCCACCATGTCCACGCGCGACCCGGCGCGGAAATGGGCCGAGAGGAACTTCGCGAGCTCGCGGAAAAACTCGATGTCGTCGGCGAGTGAGGCGCGAATGTCCGGGCGCTGCACTTTCACGACGACGGCGCGCCCGTCGCGGAGCGTTGCCGCGTGTGCCTGACCGAGGCTCGCCGTCGCGAGCGGCTCGTGGTCGAACGTCTCGAACAGCTTGCTGATCCGGCCGCCGAGCTGCTCCTGGATGATCTGCTCGATGTCGGCGAACGGGACACGTCCGACGTCGTCCTGGAGCCGCTGCAACTGCTGGATGTACGAGTCGGGGATGAGGTCGGGGCGCGTGGACAGCACCTGTCCCAGCTTCACGTACGCGGGGCCGAGCTCCACGAGCCGCTTGCGAAACGCCACAGCACGCTCGGTGGTGCCATCGCCGTTCGCCGCTTCGTCGCCGGGTATCTCTTCCGGGGAGAGCTCGATGAGCCCCTGCTGTCGCGCGAAGTCCCGGAGGCCGTAGCGCGTGAACAGTCCTACGGTCGCCGCCAGCCGTGGCAGGAAGCGAGGAGCGAGAATCATGCGGGCATCGAAGGCACGAACTGGGCCATACGACGGCGGGAACCGGGCTGCTTACTCTTAGGCGGAACTGGTTGCTGCAGGGTGACACCCTCGGGGCGTAAATAGCGCAGTTCCAACTAATAGCAACCAGCGTAGTTCTTACAGCCATATTCGCTGACCTATATTAGGCCATCGAACCCGAACCCTCGTTGAATGTCTGGTCCTGTCACCGTCAAGCACGTCCCGAAACCCTGGGGACACGAAACTATTTGGGCTCTAACCGATCGGTATTGCGGGAAGGTACTCCACATCAACGCCGGTCACGCCCTGTCGGTGCAGTATCACAACGCGAAGGACGAGACCGTGCATCTCCTCTCCGGGCGGCTCGTGTACTGGGTCAAGGTCGACGGTGAGATGCGCGACATGCGCCTCGAAGCCGGGCAGTCGTTCCGGATCACGCCCGGCACCGTGCATTACATGGAGGCGATCACCGACTGCGACGTGCTCGAGGCCAGCACGCCGGAGCTCGACGACGTGGTGCGCCTCGAGGATCGCTACGGACGACAAGGCACCAGCGCGCCCTGAACCTCGTGAGGCTCCCGACATGAAGGTGATCATCCCGCTCGCCGGCAAAGGCACCCGTCTTCGCCCGCACACGCACATCACGCCAAAGCCGATGCTCAAGGTCGCCGGCAAGCCCGTGATGCAATACATCCTCGAGGACCTTCGGCGACTCGGCACCGTCGAGCAGATCGTCTACATCACCGGGCATCTCAAGGAGAAGGTCGAGGAGTACACGCGAAAGACGTTCGCGGACATCCCCGCCGTCTTCATCGAGCAGGAGGTGCAGGATGGGACGGCGGGCGCTGTCGCCCTCGCGCGCGACTACGTCGACCAGCCGGTGCTCATCATCTTCGTCGACACCATCTTCGATGCCGACCTCTCCGTCACCAAGACCATCGACGCCGACGGCATCATCTGGGTGAAGGAGGTCGAGGACTATCAGCGCTTCGGCGTCGTCGTCACGGATGCCGGCGGCAACATGACGAAGATCGTCGAGAAGCCCGACACGCCGATCTCGAAGCGCGCCAACATCGGGCTCTACTACATCCGGAACTGGAAGCTGCTGTACGAGGGCATCGACCACGTCCTCGAGCAGCCGAAGAACAAGGGCGAGTACTACCTCACGGATGCCTTCCAGTACATGATCGACAAGGGGGCGAAGATTCGCGTCATTGACGTCGAAGGCTGGTACGACGCGGGCAAGATCGACACGCTGCTCGAGACGAACCGCGTGATGCTGGAGAAGGGGCATGCGCGGAAGCCGAAAGCGACGGACGGGTCGACGCTCATCGATCCGGTGTACATCGAGGACGACGTGGTGCTCAAGGGCGCCCGCATCGGCCCTAACGTCTCGATCGGCCGAGGATCGGTGATCGAGCGGTCTGAGCTGAAGGACACGCTGGTCGGGTCGAACACGAAGATCGTCGGCTCGGTGCTCGAGAACTCGCTCATTGGCGATTCGGTGGTCATTGAAGGCGTGAAGGGCGAGCTGACCCTCAGCGACCATTCGGAGGTGCGGTCGCGGTAACCGGCCTGAAGAGGTCGGAATGACGCGGTAACTACGTAAGACGTCGTATGGGTACCTGGCCGCGCTGATCCATCATTTCGGGTAGGGCCAGTTCGTCGCTCCTGAACCCGTACGCACCGCGCCATGACCTCTGCCGCCGACCTCAGCCAGCGCCACACCAGCCCGCTGAACGAGGCGGGCGTCGTCGTCAACGACGTCCACTCCCGCCTCAACCCGACCCGCGTCGCCCGCGTCGTCGATGTTCGCTCGACGGAGGACGCCCGCGTCGCCATCCTGGCGGCCGGGGCGGAAAACCTGCCCGTGTGCGTAGCGGGCGGACGTCACGCCATGGGCGGGCAACAGTTCGCCAGCGGCGCCGTGCTCCTCGACACGCAGTCGTATCGCGGCGTTCGTCGCTTCGATAGCGAGCGCGGCCTCGTCGAGGTCGAATCGGGGATCCAGTGGCCCGAGCTGATCACGTGGCTCGTCGAGCACCAGACCGGCGCCGAGCGGCAGTGGGGCATTCACCAGAAGCAGACGGGAGCGGATCGTCTCAGCATCGGTGGGGCGGTGGCGGCCAACGTACACGGGCGGGGCCTAACGCTTCGGCCGTTCATCGCCGACGTCGAAGCGCTCACCGTCATCGGAGCCGATGGCGAGCGGCGACAATGCAGCCGGACCGAGAATGCGGAGCTGTTCCGGCTCGTCTGCGGAGGCTACGGGCTGTTCGGGTTCGTCGACACGGTCACACTCCGCCTCATTCCGCGGCACAAGGTGCGACGCGCGGTGGAGATCGAGACCGCCGACCGCCTCATCACCCGCTTCGACGAGCGCATCGCCGACGGCTACGAGTTCGGCGACTTCCAGTTCGCGCTCGATCCGCGGTCGGATGACTTTCTCCGCCGTGGGATCTTTTCGTGCTACAAGCCGGCGCCGCCCGACACGCCGATTCCCGAGAACCAGCGAGCGCTCTCGCCGTCCGACTGGAAGAAGCTCCTCTGGCTCGCGCACGTCGACAAGCAGGGCGCCTGGGACGCGTATACCAGGCACTACCTCGGCACCGACGGCCAGGTGTACTGGTCAGACACGCACCAGCTCAGTACGTACATCGACGACTACCACTCGTGGCTCGACGAGGAAACCAAAGCTGAGCATTCTGCGACGGAGATCATCAGCGAGCTGTACGTACCAAGAGAGGCCCTCGCCGACTTTCTGGCCGAAGCGGCGGACGATTTCCGACTGAACCGGGTGGACTGCATCTACGGCACCATTCGCCTCATCGAACGCGACGACGAGAGCTTTCTCGCGTGGGCGAAGCAGCCGTACGCATGCACGATCTTCAACCTCCATACGCACCACACGCCTGCCGGCGTCGAGCACACCGCGGCGGCCTTCCGACGGCTCATCGACCTGGCTGCACGCAGGCAGGGAAGCTGGTTCCTGACGTACCACACGTTCGGTACGCGGTCGCAGCTGCTCGCGTGCTATCCGCAGCTTCCGGAGTTCCTCCGTCTCAAGCGACGGTACGATCCGGCGGAGCGATTCCAGAGCGAGTGGTACCGACACCACGTTGCGCTGCTTGCACGTGAGGTCTGAGATGGGTGTGCAGTCGGCGCCGGATCTTCCCCGCTGGGCCGGAATCACGGAACCCATGACCGTGCTGACGAACGTCGTGCTCGCCGCGATCGCGTTCGTGCTCACGGTGCGATTGGGCTATCGGGCATCGGCTGAAGGCCTCAAGGCGGCGGGCGCGCTCGCCGGCGGATTCATGGCGACGGCATTCGCGGCGGTGTTGGGCGCGGCCGCGCACGGGACGGACCCCCTCGTCGATCCCGCGCTGCGGCAACGGCTGTGGCGCGGCGCGCTGCACGCAGCCGGACTCATTGGTGTCGCAACCGTCATGTCGGTCGCGTTCTTCGCGGCTCGAGGGCCAGTTCGCACGGCGATTCTTGCCTTCGCCGGCCTCAAGCTGCTGTGGTTCACCGTCGCGATTGCACGTCGGCCGGAGTTCCGCATTGCCGCAGCCGACTA
>Ga0068862_100002119_pt1 | contig 17886 bp, 8 predicted proteins | sample KBSSwiS52_FD_66598 | JGI IMG/M metagenome (GOLD analysis project Ga0068862, IMG submission 66598) | Switchgrass rhizosphere microbial communities from Kellogg Biological Station, Michigan, USA - KBS Switchgrass S5-2 | ecosystem: Host-associated > Plants > Roots > Rhizosphere > Soil ... | reverse complement strand
GACGCTGCCCGCGGCCGTAGCTCCGCCTCGGGCGCTCGCCTCCATCACTATGAAATTGTTCGGTCCCGGCGTGATCGCCGCAATGACGAGCACGCCGGTCACAGGCAGCCACACATGATCTTGCATCGCTCGTATGATAGGGGCTGAACTCGCGCGTGCCGGTGCAAAACAGGCAGAAACTGGTTCGGTTTTGAGACCATGCAAAGACTTCCCCTCTCAGCGCTGCGCGCGTTCGCAGCGGTCTACCAAGCAGGCGGTGTGCGGTCCGCTGCTCGCGCTCTGCAAGTAACGCACTCGTCCGTCAGCAGGCATCTGCACGAACTCGAGGCCTGGCTCGGCGTCGCGCTGCTGGAGAATCGAACTGCGAAGGAAGGGCTGGCGTTCACGGCACAGGGCCGAGCGCTCGGCGAAGCTGCGCTCGCAGGTCTAGCGACGCTGACGAACGCAGTCGACGTCGTGCGCGAACTGCGGCGCGCGAATTCCGTCGTGATCGCGACCACCCCATCGTTTGCCGTGCGCTGGCTGCTGCCGCGCCTGGCATCGCTGCAGAAGTCTCACGCGTGGATCGAGGTCTCGGTCACGACGCAGCAGGCGGTGCAGAAATTGTCCGCCCAAGGAGCCGATCTCGCCGTGCGCATGGGGAGCGGGCCATGGTTCGACGACAAATGCGAGCCGCTCATGGATGACGCGCTGTATCCGGTGGCGACGCGTCGTTATTGGAACAGCATCGGCGAACGCCAACCCGGACGCGCGCTGGCTAAGGCGCGCCTGCTGCATGATCGCGATCCGGCGTCCGCGTGGGAGCGATGGTTCGCAGTGCATCCATTGCAAGGGATCGACGTGCGGGCGGGCGGGCGCTTCACGTCATCGGATCTCGTCCTGGGCGCAGCTGCAGAAGGATTGGGCGTCGCGCTCGCTCGCGATAGACTCGCGGCGCGCGACGTCAGCGCGGGCCTGCTGGTCCGTCCTTTCGGTGCGGCGACGGTCAGCATGTCGCGCGCGTACTGGCTGGTGCAGCCGCCGGACAGGGAGCCTCGTCCTGCTGTGCACGCCCTAGCGCAGTGGCTAAGGTCGCAGGCAGCGACAGCCATGGCGCTGTAACGCTCAGCAACTGGAGCTCGACCGCAACGAGTCTTGCCAGCCATCATAGCCCGCCGCGTTGGTCGTGCGTAGGGATTTGCCGACAGCTCGGACACCCGCGTCCGGCTTCGCCCCGACACATCCGCCGCCTATCTGTCTTGTTCGGCCGTCCGTTTGCGATTGCATATCTGAGCGCAAGGGCGTGCGCTGCCTCAATCACAAAGAGTGGACGGCAAGCGGGTGAGCGATTCAGCGGCTTCGACACAAGCGACCTTGAGCCTGCCCAAGGGCGGCGGCGCGATCAGAGGAATCGGCGAGACGTTCCAGGCCAATCTCTTCAGCGGCACGGCCAACCACAGCGTGCCGATCGCGCTATCGGCAGGGCGCGGCGGCTTCGGCCCGAAACTCTCGCTCGATTACGATTCCGGCAGCGGTAACGGCATATTCGGTCTCGGCTGGCAACTCTCCCTGCCCCGGATTACGCGCAAGACGGAGAAGGGCCTGCCGCACTATGACGATCACGATGTCTTCGTCCTGTCGGGCTCGGAAGATCTGGTCCGATGCCTGCGCAGGAGCGTTGATTCGGACACCGGTCGCGTGACGTGGGCACCGGAGGATCCGCTGGCGAGTGGCGATCACACTGTCTTTCGCTACCGGCCGCGCACGGAGGGGTCCTTCGCGCGTATCGAGCGCTGGGTGCACAACGTCAGCGGCGATACGCACTGGCGGACCATCGGCAGCGACAATGTCACGAGCCTTTTTGGCGTTACCGCAGCTGCCCGCATTGCTGATCCGCGCGACGCGCGCCGCGTGTGCACGTGGCTACTGCAGGAAACATTCGACGCGTTCGGCAACCGCAGCGTCTGCGAGTACGCGACAGATGATCCTGCACTGTACGCAGGTGAGGACCCGGGCGCGCGTCTGCCGGAGATTTTCGAGCGCTCGCGCGTGGCGACCCAGCGCTACATTCGCCGCATCCTCTACGGCAATCTCCCCGACCCCCTCGTCGATGAGATGCAGCGGCCGCTTACATACCCCGACGGCGGCGCCATTGGCCAGCTTCGTAACGGCCAGCGCTATGCGTTCGAAGTTGTGTTCGACTACGGCGATTGGAGCACGCCTACTATCCTGCCGCACCCGCAAGCGCCGGGCGAGCAGGAAGTGTTTGGCGCGGGCCCTGCGCGTTCGGGGCCGGGTCGACCGGCGCCACTCAGGCCCGATCGCTTCTCGCATTTTCGAGCGGGCTTCGAGCTGCGAACGTTGCGACGCTGCCGTCGCGTCCTCATGTTCCATCATTTCGCCGAACTGGGTGCACCCACTCTCGTGCGTTCGAGCGATTTCGAATACCACACAGACCCGGACACGCACGTCTCACTACTGAGCTCGGTTACGAGCACCGCCTATGACCGGGATGCAAACGGCGAGTACATCTCGGCGAACATTCCTCCCCTCGAATTCACGTACGCACGGTTCCAGCCGCACGCACAGCGCTATCGATCTCTGGAAGCGCTCGGCGGTGAGATGCCGACGACTGCACTCGATGATCCGAACCTGGCGATCGTTGATCTGTTCGGCGATGGTTTACCGGATATCCTGCACGCGAGCCCCGGTGGCTTTCGCTACTGGCGCAATCTCGGCGATGGCACATTCGATCGTCCGCGCATGCTCGCACAGGTGCCGGCGGGCATGTCGCTCGGGCAACCGGGTGTCGGCTTCGGCGACATGACGGGCAACGGCACGGCCGACCTGTTGATCAACGCGGGGCCCCTGCCAGGGTTCTTCGAGACGACTCTCGAGGGTGCGTGGCAGCGCTTCACTGCGTATGAAACCGTGCCGGGATTTAGCCCGCAGGATGCGAATGTTCGCATGCTGGACCTGACCGGCGACGGGCGGGCCGACGCGCTGCTGACGGATGATCGTCGCTTCTACTGGTTCGAATGCCTCGGTGCGAGGGGCTTCGCCCGCCCGCGCGCGATCGAGCGCGTGCATGATCTCGAGCAGTTTCCCGACGTCTTCTTCGGCGATCCGGCCGGCCGGGTGCGTCTTGCGGACATGACCGGCGACGGCCTGAACGACATCGTGGTCGTGTACGACGGGCGCATAGAGTACTGGCCGAACCTCGGCTACGGTCGCTTCGGCCGGCGCGTGACGATGGCGGACGCACCGCGCCTCGGACCCGACTTCGACCCAAAGCGACTGTTCCTCGCCGACCTGAACGGCACAGGTTGTGCCGATCTGGTCTACGTCGAAGCGCGCCGCGTGCATTTTTGGTTCAATCGCAGTGGGAATGGATGGAGCGAGCGTCAGACGCTGCGCGGCACGCCCGAGACCAACGACACCAGCGCGCTGCAATTTGCAGATATATTCGGCACCGGCACGACGGCGCTGCTGTGGAGCGGCGACTTCGCGGGGGCTCGCGAGAGTGGCTTCAAGGCACTCGACTTCTGCGGCGGCGTCAAACCCTATGTCCTGACGCAGGTCGACAACAATCTCGGCGCGACCACGCGTGTGAGCTACGCGCCGTCGACCCGCTTCTTTCTCGAGGATCGCGCGCGCGGTGAGCCATGGCTCGCGCCGCTGCCGTTTCCGGTGCAAGTCGTCGCCAAGGTCGAGATCATCGATCATGTCAGTCACAGCAAGAAGGTCGCGACGTACAGGTATCACCACGGCCACTTCGACGGGCGCGAACGCGAGTTCTGCGGCTTCGGCCGCGTCGATGAGCTCGATAGCGAAACGTTCGATGAATTCTCGCAACCAGGTCTGCACGGCGCGGACGCCGCATTCGTCAGGGAGCCGGCATATCACCTGGCACCGGTGGAAACGCGCACATGGTTTCACACGGGCATCTATTTCGATGATCGCGGGCGTGAACGGAGTGACTATCGAGATCTGACGCAGAGATTCCGGCGCGAGTACTACACGGGGGACCGCGAGGCGCTGCCACTGCCGGAGCACATCGTCGAAGGTGGCCAGACGCCGGCTGCGGCATACCGTGCATTGCGTGGTGCCCAGCTGCGTACCGAAGTGTTCGCGCACGACGGAAGTAGCGAGGCGGGACACCCGTATCTCGCGACAGAGAGTCGTTATCAGGTGCGAGAGGTTCAGCCGCAGAGCGTCAACCATCACGGCGTCTACTTCTGCCACGAGATCGAGAAGCTCGAGTATCACTACGAGCGTCGGCCTGCGGACCCACGCCTCAGCCACGAGCTCACGCTCGATACAGACACGTATGGCAATCCGTTGCGCGTGCTCAGCATCAGCTACGGACGCCGGCAGGCTGACCCGCGCTTACCGACGCTGGCGGATCGCGATCGGCAGACCCGGACGCTCATCACTTACACCGAGAATCGGTACACGAATGCCATCGACGATGGGCATGTCCATTTCGAAGCGCATCAGATACCCGAGTTGTGCGAGACGCGAACCTATGAGTTGACGGGGTTCGCGCCCCTCGACACTGCCGCTCAGCGCTTCAGCCATGCGGAATGGACCGAGGACTCGTTCGCGCGCATCCGTGGCGCGCCAACTATCGAGTATGAAGAGCAAACGGACCCAGCTCGTCCGCAGCAGCGATTGATCGAGCACACTAGAGTATTGTTTCGCAAGAATGATCTGAGCGAGCTGTTGCCGCTCGGCACGCTCGAATCCCTGGCGCTGCCGGGAGAGACGCACCGACTTGCCTTCACGGCAGGTTTGCTCGAGCAGATGTACGGTGAGCGTGTCGATGCGACGGCGCTGGAGCACAGCGGCTACATCCGCGGGGAGGACCAGCGCACGTGGTGGATTCCCTCGGAACGCGAGTTCTACTCGCCGCTCGCTTCCGACACGCCGGCCGATGAGCTCGCGTTCGCGCAGCGGCAGTTCTTTCTCGTACGACGCAGGCGTGATCCATTCGGACACAGCGCAATTACCAACACCGACGCATACGCACTGCTCGTCAGCGAAGCACGCGATGCGCTAGGCAATCGTACGCTCGCCGAGCAGGACTATCGGGTGCTGCAGCCGTTCCGAATCACGGATGCCAACGGCAACCGCTCGGAAGTTGCGTTCGACGTGCTCGGCCTGGTGGTCGGCAGTGCCGCGATGGGCAAGGCAGGACAGAGCGAGGGCGATTCCCTGTCCAGCTTCGCGGCGAATCTCACGCCGCAGCAGCGAGACTCGTTCCTCGATGATCCAACTGCAGCCGCCGCTGCCCTACTCGGGACGGCAGGCACGCGAATAGTGTACGACCTCGAGCGGTTCCGCCGTCAGCGTCAACCCGCGTTCGCGGCGATGCTGGTGCGCGAGACTCACCCGAGTGATCCGCCGGGGAATGAGTCGCGGATACAAGTGCGCTTCAGCTACTCGGATGGATTCGGGCGGGAAATTCAGGAAAAGGCCCTGGCCGAACCGGCCTCGCACAGCCTGGACGAGCCGCAAACAGGTTCGCGCTGGGTCGGCAGCGGCTGGACGCTGTACAACAACAAAGGTAAGCCGATCAAGCAATTCGAGCCGTTGTTCGACGACACGCACGCTTTTCGCTTCGATCGCCGCGTGGGAGTCAGCTCGACGCTGTTCTACGATCCGCTGGAGCGCCTCATTGCGACGCTGCATGCCGATCACACCTGGGAAAAGACGGTGTTCGATCCCTGGCAGCACGCAGCCTGGGATGTGAACGACACGGCGCTGATCGTGGATCCGAGCACCGATGTCGACGTGGGCGCATTGTTTCAGCGCCTTGCGGCTTCCGACTACCTGCCGACCTGGCATGCGGCGCGTTCGGAAGGTCAGCTCGGGGCGGCCGAGATGGCCGCTGCGCACAAGACGGCGCAGCACGCCGATACGCCTAGCGTCATTCACGCTGACGCGCTCGGCCGCACGTTTCTCACGATCGCACATAACCGTCTCCAGGCGAACGACGCTACGCGCGACGTGCTGCAGGTGACACGCATTGCTTACGACATCGAAGGCAACCAGCGCGAGATTGTCGACGCGAACGGTCGTGTCGTCATGCGCTACGACTTCGACATGCTCGGAACCCGCATTCGCGAAATCAGCATGGAGGCCGCGCAGCGCCGCATGCTGCACGACATCGGCGGTCAAGAGGTTCTTGCCTGGGACAGTCGCGGCAAACGTCTGCGCAGGAGCTACGACGCGCTGCGCAGGCCGGAGGACGTCTATCTACAGGAGGGTGCGAGCGCAGAGCAGCTGATCGAGCATACGGTGTTCGGGGAGCGCGCGCCGGATCCGCCCGCCGCAAATCTGCGCGGCAAGGTGTACCAGCACTACGATCAGGCCGGTCTAGTCACGCACGAGGCTTACGACTTCAAAGGCAATCTGCTCAGCGCTCGCCGGCAGCTGGCGCAGGAGTACAGGACAGCACTGGACTGGTCGAGCGCGCCCGCCCTCGATCCGCAGGGATTTGTCAGCCGCACCACTTATGACGCACTCAATCGGCCCATCGCGCTGTCCTCTCCGGACGGCAGCACGCTGCGGCGACGATTCAATGTCGCGGGCTTGCTCGAAGCAATCGACGTGGAGCTGCAAGGAACAGCGTCGACGCAACTCATCGCCGGCATCGAGCACGACGCCAGGGGGCAGCGCACGAGCATCACATATGGCAACGGCGTACGTACGCTCTACACGTACGATCCACTGACGTTCCGTCTGATGCGCGCGCAGACGCAGCGCGGCGCCGAGCCGCTGCAAGATCTCAACTACGTCTACGATCCGATCGGCAACGTCGCCACGATTCAGGATGACGCCCGACAGACTGTCTTCTTCAACAACCAAGTAGTCACCGCGCACAACGACTATACGTATGACGCGTTGTACCGGCTGTCGCGCGCGCAAGGGCGAGAGCACATCGGCCAGCAATCACAGCCGCAGAGCAGTTGGAGCGACGAGTTTCGCGTGCGGCTGCCGCATCCGGGCGATGGCCAGGCAATGCGACGTTATACGGAACAGTATGCCTACGATGCCGTCGGCAATATGCTCGAACTCTTGCATCAGGCCGACAATGGCAACTGGCGGCGCAGTTACAGCTACGCAGAGGCGAGTCTCATCGAGCCGCAGAAGGCGAGCAACCGCCTGAGCAGCACCCGCGCGGGCGAGAGCACGACCGAAATCTACCGCTACGACGCGCACGGCAATCTCACGACGATGCCGCATCTGCCGAGTCTCAGCTGGGATGGTCAGGATCGGCTGCAGCGCGTAGATCTGGCCGGCGGCGGCACGGCTTTCTATGTCTACGACTCGAGCGGGCAGCGCATTAGAAAAGTTGTCGAGCGTAGCGGCGGCGCGCTCATCGAGGAGCGCATCATGCTCGGGGCGTTCGAAGTCTTTCGGCGCAGCGATGCCAGCGGCGCGATCGAGCTGGAGCGACAGACCCTCAATGTCATGGATGATCGCAGGCGCGTGGTTTTGATCGAGACTCGCACGCGAGGCCAGGAGACGGGCGTACCCGCGCAGGCCATCCGCTATCAGCTCGACAATCACTTGCGCAGCGCCATCGTCGAGTTGGACGAGCTGGGCCAGATCATCTCGTACGAAGAGTACTACCCCTACGGCGGGACTTCGTATCAAGCCGGACGCAACCTCGCCGAAGTCAGTCTTAAGCGATACCGCTATACGGGCATGCAGCGCGATGAAGAGACCGGATTCAGTTACCACGGCACGAGGTACTACGCCGCTTGGCTGGGACGATGGATCACTCCGGACACGATCGGCGTCGCAGGTGGCATCTGCTTGTACGAGTACTCCGCAGGCAATCCGATCCGATTGATCGACGTCGACGGGCGCAATCCGCAACCCCCCGACAAGCGACCTGTGACCGCGCGGGACCTGCATCAGCTGCGCAAGGCCGGCAACGCCAAGCCCGTGAAGCTGCAGCCGGCAGCGAAGGCGCCGAAGGGTCGGCTGTTCGACAGCAAACTCCTGCGCGCGACCTTCTTCGCGCTGAGCGTCATCACCGGTAAGCGAGTCTTGCCGGAAGACAGCAAGTTTCCGATCGAGACCGTCAGGAAGCATGAGGACAAGATAAAGGGCGCGAAGAAGAAGGGTGCGGGCGGCAATCCGAAACCAAAACCGCCGCAGCCGTCTGGTGTTGCGGACAAGCGTCTGGTGACGGCGCGCGATCTTCATGAGCTGCGCAATACCGGCAATGCAAGCGCGGTCGAGCCGGTGGCTCCCGAGCCGGTCAAAGGCGGCGGTGGCGGCAGCGGATCAGGGCGTGGCGCCGGTGGTGGCAAGACGAGCGGATTTCCGCGCATGCCGGTCGCGGGTGCGGTTGCCGGCGGTGCTGGCGTCGCTTCCGTCGCCGGCTCTGTGATCAGAGATCTGCATGAAGGCAACACGACGAAGGCGGTGACCGAAGCTGCCACGGGCACTGGCGCCGCGATGGTTCTTACACGTGTTCCGGCGCTCGCGCCGCTCGCAGTGATGGTTGGCACCATCGAGGCGTACGACGACAACGTCAAGCGCGATGCGACCGCCGCCGGGTCGTGGGTCGAGGACAAGACCGGCTCTCACACTCTGGGGGCCGTCTCGGCATCCGCAACGGCGACGGGCAAATCCGCATTCGAAGGCACCTTCGGGGTCGTCGGCCGGAACATCGGCGAGGGAGCCGCGGCGGGCTACATCCGCGCCACGTCCGATGAATACACGATGATCCCGTGGAAGACACAGGTCTGGGCGGACGCCGCCAAGAAGATCAGCTCTTTCAGGTATGCGGCTTGGGCATGGTGAGGACTCTATTCATGGACTCGAAACAGCTACGACGCGATGCATCGAAGGTGACGGCCAGCGCGCTGATCCAACCGGATCAGTCGCCGAATATTGGCGCAGTCAGCTTCCTTGAGGCCGAGATCGGCATCGCCGCTCCGGCATTCAACTCGATACTGGGCGGCAGCTTCGTGGTCGCCGGCAGCGCCCGATGCGACCTGCTGCAGGATTTCCCGGGGGAACCAGGGGTTTTCCTGCGCCATGCGGATGACGCCATTACTGCGGTACACATACGGCTGGGCGGTGCGGGTCCCTTCATGGCCACGCCGACCGGTCCCGGGAATACGCCCTGGACCAGTTGGTCGTTCAACGCGGCCGGAGTGGCCAACGGCCCACTGACGATCACGGCGGAGGTGTTCGCTGCCGATTCGCCACATCTTGCCGATGACGAATCGACCTCGACGACGGTCACGATCGACACTATCCCACCTGCACTCAACATCAGTCCGCCTGCCGACGTCGTACGACCGGCGCCGCCGTACGTTGCAACCATCACCGGCACGGCATCCGACAACTCATCGGGAGTTGCGGCAGTCGAATGGCAGTTTGGTGGCGGTGCGATCAACACGGCCAGCGGCACCACGAATTGGTCGGCGAACGTGCCGCTACCTGGCCTCGGTCTGCATACCGTGAACCTGCGTGCGCGGGACAACATCGGCAACGTGAGCGCCTTCCAAAGCGTGCAGGTCCAGGTCGGCGACATCACCGCCCCGAGCGTGACTATGCTCGTGCCGCACGAAGGCGATGTCTTCACGCTGGGCGCGCCGATCGACCTTCGCGGCACTGCATCGGACACCCAGACCGGCGTGGCCGCAGTGGAATGGTCCGTCGACGGTCAGAGCGACTTCACGCCCGCAATACCCAAAGCCCCTGGTGACTGGTCGCAGTGGCAGGCGCAGATTCCAATCACCGTCGCCGGCAATCGCACGATCACCGTGCGCGCGAGGGACGGCGCTGCACCGACGGCGAACACCGCTGTCATGCAGCTCCGCATCGTCGTTGCGGAGCCGTTCGAGCCTGCCGATCCCGAAGCGGTCTTCAGCCCGACAGCCTATCTGCATGACTTGCTCGATTTCGCCACGCATCGGGCGAAAGTGTCACCGGACGGCGCGCTTATTACGCGCCAGCTGCTCGTGGAGACCTACTTGCAGCCGTTTGCGGATCTGGTGAAACGCGACAATCGCATCGTTGCGAATCAATCGACCAGTCAAGTGCGGTTGTGCATCGAAACCTTGCGCCGCTACCTGCAGAACAATCAAAGCACCGTACCAGCGGCGACGGAGGTTGCTTACCGTCAAGCAGCTTACTTCTCGATGCTGCGGCAGCTGGGCACCTCGTTCGACGAGATTCGCCTGGTACGCGTTGGCGACAATGCAGCCCGACTGGCGCTCGCCAATCGCCTCGGTATCGGCTTGGCGCAATTTCGGCCGGACCGGCTCGATCAGTTGCTGCTCCAGCCGGACGACGTCACCGAGGTAGCGCTCGAGACACTCTTCGGAATCGAACAGACCCTCCTCAAGCCGCTCGCCGAGAGTCTCTTGCCCCAGCCGCGGATACTCATCTGGCAGAAGGAGCACCTTCGCAGCGTGTGGCAGGAGCAGGACGACGCTGCTCGCTCGCAACTCGATACTCCGGTGCCGGTCATCGATCCGGATCTGCTCAGTACGCCGGACTTGCGCACGCCGACGGCAGGAAACGCTGCCTACGATCTCTGGCAAGCACGACGCGACGATCTCGCCGCGTACCGGGCTTCGCTCGACACCGAGCGCAAGGCACAGGCGACGCAGCAGACCGGCTTCGACAAGATCGTCGCCGATGCGCTTGGACCGGTTGCCGATCTCGTTGCTCTTTTCGAGCAACGTCGCGACGGCGTCGCCATCGACACGCAACTGCGCACCAAACAACTGACGTTGCAGCAGTTCCTGCATCTCATGCGAGTGCGCGAGCTGGCCGTCGCCAGCACCGTATTGGATGCAGAATGGGAGGATGTCTACGCCATTCTCGTGCAAGTTCGGAAATTGGCCTTGCATGCGACGTGGCGGACACAGGAGCGACAGAAGGGACTGATCCTGGGTCCTGACTTCTTTCAAGTCGCGGAAGGGTCCTCTCAGATCGCACCGCTGCCGCGGTGGCGAGCGACACCGCAGGCGCGCCAGGCATGGCTTGCGACGCTCAGTTCACGGATGCAGCAGGAAGGTGCTCTGACGCAGGCAATGCAGGCGTCGGTCAGCGCCGTCGAGGCACTGTCGCTGCCGATCCTGCGTGCGGGATGCATTGCTGCCATCGCGGGCGAGCACGATGCCGCCGAGATCGCCGATCGGTTGACGCAGGAGCTCGGTATCGATTGCAAGGACAACGGCGAGCAACGGACGACCCGGGCGCAACAAGCACTCGAAACCCTGCAGGACGCGTTGCTGTCGTTGCGGACCGGGCGCTTCAAAGACATGCCCTCGGTCCTGGGGGCAGGCAACCCCGCCGCAGCCTGGGTTCTCGCGCTCGAACCCGGCAAGTACACCGAGGCGGACTTCGATGAAGAATGGACCTGGATGGGCGGCTATGCCACCTGGAACGCCGCCATTCGCGTGTTCGCTTATCCGGAGAGCTATCTGCTGCCGGAGCTGCGACCAGGCGTCACACAAACCACGCCGTACCACGATCTGCTCATCGAGCTGCGCAATCAGACGCGGCTCACTCCGGTGCAGGCGCGCAAGCTCGCGGAGAAATACCATGCGGCATTGACCACCAAGCTCGGCGCAAATCTCCCAGAGCCACTGCGCGATACTGCGCTCGTCATTACCGAGCAGCTCACCGACACGCAGCTGAGTGAGCGCCGCACGTTGATCGCGAACCAGTTTGGCAACCTCGCGAACCCCGCACAGGCGCCGAACTATCTGCAGGAGATCTTCTACTTCGTGCCGCTGGCGCTGGCATTGCAGCTGCAGAAGGCCGGTCAATTTCTGTCAGCGCTCGACTGGATCGAAACCTTTTACGCCGATCACCTGAAGGCGAGCGAGCGCAAGATCTATCGCGGCCTGGTGGTCGAAGAGCAGATTACAACGCAGTACCAACGCAATCCGGACAACTGGTTGCGAGTGGGGTTGAATCCCCACGAGATCGCCACCGTCCGCGCGAGCGCGCACACGCAGTTCACGCTGATGACGCTGGTGCGCTGCTATCTGGACTTCGCCGATGCGGAGTTTGCTCGCGACACCGGCGAGGCGATCGCGCGAGCGCGTTCGCTCTACAATACGGCGCTGCAATTGCTGGCACTGCCGGAACTCCAGCCACCGGCTCCGGCTACGACGCCGTTTCCGGCCAACCCGATTCCGCGAGCGCTGCGGATGCGCGCACAGCTCAATCTGTTCAAGCTGCGGACCGGACGAAACATTGCCGGCATCGAGCGCCAGACGACGCCGCTGGTGCAGCCGACGATGACCCTGGACCGCCTGCCCGCCGCGAGCGACGCGCAGCGGCTGTTCCGGCCGACTCCGTATCGATATGCGGTGTTGATCGAGCGCGCCAGGAACCTCGTCAGCCTGGCGCAACAGGTCGAGCAGGCATTTCTCGCGGCGCTGGAGCGTCGCGATGCGGAGGTCTACGGCTTGCTCAAGGCGGGCAATGACCTGCAATTGGCGAGCGCTACGGTGAATCTGCAAACGCTGCGCGTGCGCGAAGCGCAGCAGGGAGTCGATTTGGCCGAGCGGCAGCTCGATCGAGCTGCCACCCAGCGAGATACATATCAAGACTGGATCGCTGCCGGCTTGAACCGCTACGAGGAGGACATGCTCGCCGACTACCGAGAGACGCGCGACGCGAAGAACACGCTGGCAGCCTGGGACGCAGCTTTGACGGTTGCTCAGACGCTCGCTGGCGTCGAATCGGGCGGCTTTCTCGGGACCGGACTCGGCGCCGGCCTGGGCGGCACGGTGCTGGTCGGAACCTTGGCAGTCGCGAAGGCGCTCCAGACGCGCAGCGTCAACAACGCCGAGGCATCAGCACAAATCAACTCCGCGAAGGCCAGCTTCGAACGTCGCACTCAGGAATGGGAGCTGCAGCGTCAGTTGGCGGAGCGAGACATCGCCGTCGGCGAGCAGCAAGTAACCCTGGCGCAAACGCATACCGACGTGGCGCGGCAGGAGGAAACGATCTCGCTCATCCAGCACGACCAGGCACAAGCGACGATCGAGTATCTCGCCAACAAGTTCACCAACGCGGAGCTGTACGCGTGGATGAGTGGTGTGCTGGGCGGCGCCTACAATTATTTCCTGCAACAGGCCACCGCGATGGCGCAGCTGGCGCAATATCAATTGGCTTTCGAGCGCCAGGAATCGCCGCCCGCTTTCGTCAAGGCGGACTATTGGGATGCGTCGGAAGATGCTTCGCCAGCGTCCAACGCTCAGGGCGCACAACCAGACCGGCAAGGCTTGACCGGTTCGGTCCGCTTGCTCCAGGACATCACCCGACTGGATCAATTCGCGTTCGACACGAACCGCCGCAAACTCCAGCTGACCGAGACGTTCTCGCTGGCGCGGCTGTTGCCGCTCGAGTTCCAGAACTTTCGGCGGACGGGGCAATTGCCCTTCGCGACGCCGATGGCGCTGTTCGACCGCGGCTTTCCTGGCCACTACCTGCGGCTGATCAAGCGCGTGCGCGTGTCGATCATTGCACTGATTCCTCCGGTGCAAAACGTGCGCGCCACGCTGATTGCCTCCGGCATCTCGCGGGTGGTCACAGGCGGCGATGTATTCCAGACGATCTTCGTACGGCGCGATCCGGAGCTCATCGCCTTCACCTCGCCGAACAATGCGACCGGCCTGATCGAACTGGAGCCGGACGCGGGAATGCTGCTGCCGTTCGAGAGCATGGGTGTGGACACGAACTGGGAGCTGCAGCTTCCCAAGGCCGCCAATCCATTCGACTATCGCAGCATCGCGGATGTGCTGTTCACTGTGGAGTACACCGCGCTGCAGGATTTCTCGTATCGCCAGCAGGTCATCCAACAACTGGACGACGCGGTGAGCGCCGAGCGTGTTTTCAGTCTACGCGACCAGTTCGCCGATCAATGGTATTCGCTACACAATCCGGTGAGTGACGCGGATCCTTTGCGCATCACGTTCGAGCTCGCTCCTGGAGATTTTCCACCGAACGTCTCGGACCTGCGCATTCAGCAGATAGTCGTCGCGCTCGTGCGAGCGGACGGGCAGGAGCTCGAGCTCGGCAGTACGCGCCTATTGCTGCAGCCCACCGGCGAGAGCGCACCGGTGGGAGGAACTGTCGCCGGCACGAGCGGCGGTTTAATCAGTACTCGGCGTGGCAATGCGAGCGCGTGGGTGCCGCTGATCGGCAGGTCACCGCTCGGCGAATGGGAGCTGACACTGCCAGACACGCAGGAGACGAGAGAACAGCTGGCCCAGGAGGGCATCGAGGATCTGCTGTTCGTGCTGACGTATGCGGGACGTACCCCGGCTTGGCCAAGTTGAGATCGGCAGTAGCTCTCGGGCGAGCTCACGCCGATCTTACGGCTCGAACCACAAACACACCGGCTTTCGAAATCAATACGCGCGCGGAGACGAACGATACCCGCTATCCGTGGACGCCGACAGCGAGCAGCACTATCACGCTTACGCCCAATGGGCTCAACCAGATCGCGTCGGTCAATTCGACGAGCACCAGCTACAACACGAAGGCCTCCATGACCAATGACGGCGGCGGCAATAACTATGGCTACAACGACAACAACTGGCTCACGACCGCTAGTGGAGCGACTATTACCCTTTCCTATGACCCAGGCGGTGTGTTGCGCAGCCTGACCGGCAGCGGCAGCACGACCGAGTTCCTGTATGACGGCCCGGATCTTATTGCAGAGTACCAATCTGGTGTCGTCACGAAGCGGTACGTGCACGGTCCAGCTATTGATGAGCCAATCGCCTACTACAGCGGAGCGTCGTACAACAACTCCAACCGCAACTATTTTGCCGCGGATGAACGCGGTTCGATCGTGGCATTCACCAACAACGCTGGTGCGGGCCTCGGCAGCAACAAGTACACACCAGATGGTGACCTCAGTTCCTTGGCAGGGTCGCGGTTCGGTTACACGGGGCAGGCATGGCTGGCATCGCTCAGCTTGTACTACTACAAAGCCCGCATGTATTCGCCGCGGCTGGCGAGCTTCGTGCAGCCGGATCCGATCGGATACGGCGATGGACTCAACATGTACGCTTATGATCTTGAACGCGCACTGGCGCAGCGTGGCGGCGAAGGTCGATGCCGAAACCCCCATGGGTCAAGCCCCGAACTATGAATGCCGGTCGCGAACGGGTTGTGCTGCCCCGATTATTGGTGGCCGATCTCAGGGAAATCCGTTGGCTGGAATCTACGCCGACGGCAAGATTCTGCGCGGCGAGGTGCTCATCGCCTGTTATCGGTTCTCGGCTACGCCAAACTGCGGCGAAGCTCTGGCGCAGCTGCGCGGAATCAATCACATTGGTCCGCACGGATATGGAATTCAGCTGACCTTCCGCGAGGCGAATCGGTGGGAACGCCTCAAATACTGGTACAAGGGTCACGGCGTCGTGCCGGTGTATTTCTGGGCCGACGATCCCGACTACGCTGGCGCCGAAAGATATGGAACCATTCGGTTGCATGCGAATCGCGCCAGTACGACGGTGAATCACGAGTTGGGCCACGCGCTCGGACTCGGGCACAACACCGCCGACGCCACGAGCGTCATGCATCCAGGCGCCGTACCGGGAAGGCTGCCGTACCCATCAGAGCAGGATGTGCGCACTCTCATAGACTTCTATCGGCGAAGAGGGCTGGTCGCCAAATGAAACTGACGACTTCGACGCTGTTGCTGCTTGCTGTACTGGCATTACCGTTCCCGTGCTTGGCGGACCGGGTACGGCAAGAGTGTCGGACAGCGGCAGCTGCAGAGAGCGATGTTCCCGGCTCGGTCCGTGGGTACATGGATAGAAACCCCGGCGCGGTGCTGCGTGTTTGCAAACAGCTCGACTTGAATACGGCGTCCTACTACGCACGCGGACCCATAAGCAAGTCCGGCGAGATCTGTAGCTTCGCTCAAAGTCGAATCGAGCCGGAACGGGGCGAACCTTCGTCGACTCTGCAATACATGGTTCGTAGCAAGGGACTCTGTCCGGCCTACGAATCTGCTCGGTATGTCCCCGCGCACAATACGACCGAGACAGACTTTGCGGCGCTGGCCAAGTTTCTCGATGAGCTCGCGGCGTCCGGTGATGCCTTCAGCAGTGCGCTTGCGGACCTGTCGAGCGATCAGCCGCACTACGCTGACGTTGCCGACGTACGTGCACAGATCGTTCGACTGGGATATTTGCCCACACTGTCCGTTGCCGAGTTTCCTGGTGTCTTGAACTTATGGTCGGTCTTCGAGGTTGACCTCAAATCCGCAACCGACGATGTTTTCTATGTACTCAGAGTCCGTCGACTGTTCGGCCACTTCTCCGTGATCAGCCTGCAAAAGGCAAATTCCTGAGCGCGCTCCCGGCACGTTCACACCGCGCGTGTCAATTGGCCCGTGACATCTCACCTCGAAACTGGCTTTCCGGCCTCTTACTACGACCCCGATTCCCTCCGCTCTTGAAGCTCACGGAACTGTTTGTCGCTGATGCACATGAGCATCTGAGCACAAACAAGGTGCCCAGCGATTCCCAACCTCCCTACCCTACTAACCAATCCCCGAAACCCGGCACACTCCCCACGCCGAGCGCAGTACCGTGTCCGTCGATCAGACTGCAAACGCACCGGCGCGCGCCTGTGCCGCGTATTCCAGGCTCAAAGGAAGTGGGGTGCGGGCGGGGATATTCAGCTGGCCAACGGACGTGACGAGGTGTGCGCTCAAGCACTTATGCTCGACTTCGAATCCGGCCCGGGGAGCCATCCACAGACTTCCGAGGACGTCCAGGGACGTCCGACAGCAAGCTCTTATCTTTGAGCGTTCAGTCCGTCAGTTCTTCCGCCAACGTCCACCAGTCTCCGCCGACAGCCACCGCTTCGTGGGGGTACTTCTGGGGGTATCGGTCACTCATTTAATACGGATACCAGCATCGCTGCCGGCGAATTGCCGCGTGCGCGCAGCACGAACTGCATCTGCCAAATCGAGTACGGCCGTGGCGTAAAAGATCGAACGATTGTATTGGGTGATGACGGCGAAATTGGCGAAGCCCGCGAGATATTTCGATCGCTTTCCCGGCACAGGCAGCTCTATGACGGAGCACATACCTTGTGGTAGCGCTTTACTGGAGAACTTCACGCCCTGCTCTCGCAAATCCGTCACCTGGTGGATCCGCTTCAAGCCCGTGACCAATTCCGCTTCCTTGCCGGAAGGCAGCTGCACGGACACCACCGGCAGCTCACCAGTAGTCCAGCCATACGCACGAAGATAGCTTGCGACGCTGCCGATCGCGTCGGCTGCGCTGCCAGCGAGATCGACAACTCCATCGTCATCGAAGTCCACTGCATAGCGGCGATAACTGGAAGGCATGAACTGCGGCAGACCCATCGCGCCCGCATACGAACCTTTGAGCTTGAGCGGATCGATGCTCATTTCCCTGGCGAGAAGCAGGAGCTCCTTCAGCTCGTCGCGGAAGTATTCCTGCCTTCTCGGTCCATCGAATGCAATAGTCGCCAATGAGTCGACCACCCGGAACGATCCGGTGTTCTGACCGAAGGCCGTCTCGACTCCGATGATTCCGAGGATGACCTCCGCTGGCACGCCGAATTCCTGTTCCGCCCGCCGCAGAACGGCGTCGTACATCTCCCAGTAGCGTGTTCCGGCGCTAATGCGCGAGGTCGTAAGGAAACGGCTCCGGTACGCGGGATACGAAGAGATGACCTGTGTCGAGGGCAGTGGGTCGGGTCCGATCAAGCGGACGACTGAAGGCTGGTACTGCGCGTCACCCAGCACACGCTCCAGTTCGACAGGATCCAATCCGTGCTCGGCCTGCATGGCCTCGATGAAGGAGCGCACGTCGGGACGAGACAGATACTCAGTGCTCGCGTGGGCGGCAG
>Ga0068862_100002117_pt1 | contig 17895 bp, 15 predicted proteins | sample KBSSwiS52_FD_66598 | JGI IMG/M metagenome (GOLD analysis project Ga0068862, IMG submission 66598) | Switchgrass rhizosphere microbial communities from Kellogg Biological Station, Michigan, USA - KBS Switchgrass S5-2 | ecosystem: Host-associated > Plants > Roots > Rhizosphere > Soil ... | reverse complement strand
ATCAAGAGCGGCGGCAAGACCCGCCGCGCCGCCAAGATGGTCATCCTCGACGTCGACCACCCGGACATCGAGGAGTTCATCCGCTGCAAGGAGGTCGAGGAGAAGAAGGCCTGGGCCCTGATCGACGCGGGCTACGACGGCAGCTTCAACACCGTCGGCGGCGCCTACGACTCGATCGCCTACCAGAACGCCAACCACTCGGTCCGGGTCACGGACGAGTTCATGCAAGCCGTGCTGGACGATGGCGAGTGGCACACCCGGGCGCGCCGCGGCGGCAAGGTCATGGGCGACTTCAAGGCCCGCGACCTCATGAAGGAGATGGCCGAAGCGGCCTGGGTCTGCGGCGATCCCGGCATGCAGTACGACACCACGATCAACGACTGGCACACCTGCGCCGGCACGGACCGGATCTACGCCAGCAACCCGTGCTCCGAGTACATGTTCCTCGACGACACGGCGTGCAACCTGGCCTCGCTCAACCTGATGAAGTTCTATGACGCGGACGCGGGATTCGATGTCGAGAGCTTCCGCCACGCCTGCGAGGTGGTCATCTCCGCCATGGAGGTGATCGTCGGCAACGCGAGCTACCCGACGCCGCGGATCGAGGCGAACTCGCACAAGTTCCGGCCGCTCGGGATCGGCTATGCCAACCTCGGCGCCCTGCTCATGGCCCGCGGCGTGCCCTACGACGCCGAGGCCGGCCGCGACTACGCGGCGGCGATCACCGCCCTGATGTCCGGCGCCTCCTACGCCCAGTCGGCGCGGGTGGCCGAGGCCATGGGACCGTTCGAGGAGTTCGAGCCGAACCGCGAGCCCATGCTGCGCGTGATGCGCAAACACCGCGACGCGGTCAAGACGATCGAGTCGGCGCACGTGCCGCTGGAGATCCTGCAGGCCGCCCGCACCTCGTGGGACGAGGTGGTCGAGCTCGGCGAGAGCCACGGCCTGCGCAACAGCCAGATCTCGGTGCTGGCGCCCACCGGCACGATCGCCTTCATGATGGACTGCGACACCACCGGCGTGGAGCCCGACATCGCCCTCGTCAAGTACAAGAAGCTGGTGGGCGGCGGCATGATCAAGATCGTCAACAACACCGTGCCGATCGCCTTGAAGCGCCTGGGCTACGACAAGGAGCAGATCCGGGCGATCGTCGAGTTCATCGACGAGCACGACACGATCGAGGGCGCGCCGCACCTCAAGGAGGAGCACCTGGCGGTCTTCGACTGCGCGTTCAAGCCGGCCAAGGGCTCGCGCTCGATCCACTACATGGGGCACCTGAAGATGCTGGCCGCGGTGCAGCCGTTCATCTCGGGCGCGATCAGCAAGACGATCAACATGCCCGAGGACTCCACTCCCGAAGACATCATGCAGGCCTACGTCGAGGGCTGGCAGATGGGGCTCAAGGCGGTGGCGATCTACCGCGACAACTGCAAGCGCAGCCAGCCGCTGTCGACCAAGCGGGCCGAGAAGGAGGCGGCGGCCCTTCAGGTGCAGCCGGTGCAGGAGCGGCGCGCCGTGCGGCGCAAGCTTTCGGACGAGCGCCGGGCCATCACGCACAAGTTCTCGATCAACGAGCACGAGGGGTATCTCACGGTCGGGCTCTACGACGACGGCCAGCCGGGCGAGATCTTCCTGGTGATGGCGAAGGAGGGCTCCACGATTTCGGGCCTGATGGACTCGCTCGCCACGTCGATCTCGATCGCGCTCCAGTACGGAGTGCCGCTCCAGACGCTGGTGGACAAGTTCAGCCACACGCGGTTCGAGCCCTCGGGCTTCACGAAGAACCCGGAGATCCCGATCGCCAAGTCGATCACGGACTACATCTTCCGCTGGCTGGCCTCGAAGTTCCTGACCCGGGAGCAGAAGGCGGCGGCGGGGGTGATCCTGCGCGACGAGCCGCCGGTCACGAGCCCGGTGCCTCTTCTAGGAGGCGGCAGGCTCGAGCCGGTCGCCGAGGTGATCAGCCACGAGCAGACGAAGGTGACCTTCCTCTACCAGCAGGACGCGCCGAGCTGCCACGACTGCGGCTCGATCATGGTGCGCAACGGCAGTTGCTACAAGTGCCTGAACTGCGGCTCCACCAGCGGCTGCAGTTGAACGGCTTCTGAATCGAGGGGGCGCCAGGAAGGGGGGCCGGACGGGAATCCGCGCCCCCCTCTTTTTGTTCCGCGGGTTGACTGCCTTAGACTTGCGGAGCCATGACCATGAAGCGACTCTTCTCCCGCCGTGCCCTGATGACCGCGACGACCCTGTCGCTGCTGCTCCTGTCCTGCCGCGACGGCGTGACCGCCTCGGACAGGCCGGCGCCGGCCGACCTCGGCTTCCGCCTGAAGACGGTGGACGGCCGCACGATCGGCCCCAAGGACTACGCGGGCCAGGTCGTGGTCGTGGACTTCTGGGCGACCTGGTGCATCCCCTGCCACCTGCAGGCCCGCATCCTCGAGCCGATTCACCGTGATTACAAGGGCAAGGGGGTCCAGTTCCTGGCGGCGAACGTGGGTGAGGACGAGCCCACGGTGCGCTCGTTCCTGAAGAGCAAGCCGATGCCCTACCCGGTGCTCCTCGATCCCGAGGACAGGGTCTCCAGCAAGCTCGGCGTGGTCGGCCTGCCCACCCTGATGGTCATCGACAAGAAGGGCCAGGTGACTTTCTTCCAGACCGGCGTGGCCGACGGCGCCACCATCCGGAAGGTCCTGAAACAGGCAGGGGTCTAACGGGGAGGACGGCGGCCCGGAGGCCGCCGCTTTCCGGCCTCTTCCTTCCTTCCCTACCTCAGCACGACCAGCGCGACGCGACGGTTCTGCGACCGCCCCTCGCGGGTGCTGTTGTCGGCCACCGAGGACGACTCCCCGTAGGAGATCACGTTGATCCGGTGGAGCGGGAACTGGTGCTGCTGGCTGAGATAGCGGCGCACCGCCTCGGCCCGCAGGAGGCCCAGCTCCTCGTTGTACTTCTCGGAGCCCACGCTGTCGGTGTGCCCCTGGATCTCGATGTAGACGCCCGCGTTCTGGCTCTTGAGCTGCGACGCGAACTCGTCGACGGCCGCCTTGGCCTCCGGCGAGAGGTCGGAGGTGTCGAACCCGAACTTGACCTTGTCGTCGGTCAGGATGGTCTCATAGAGCAGCTTGCCCTCGGCGAGCTTGCCCGCGTCGATGGCGCGCTGCAGCGCCTCCTGGGCCGTCTTCGAGGTCTCGCCGATCTGGCGGTCATGCGTGTCGAGTCGGGTCTGAGCCTCCTCGACCTGGCCTGACACCTCGTCGACCCGCGTGCCGACCGCGCCCGTCTCCTCACGGACGTATTTCTTCGTGGCGCATCCCGTGACCCCGAGGGCCACGATCAAGGCCAGAGCGACCATCCACAGCTTGTTGCGCATGTGAGTCCTCCTTGGCTGGATTGAGAGCCGGCCCCTTCGAAGAGGACGGCTCGGTTGGTGTTTTACTGCTTGATCAGCCGCCTTTGCTCTCAGCCGGCGGCGGTCCCTTGTAACCGCGCCGGAACAACACGGTCCGGCCGCCCGATTTGACCTCCACCTTGACGTCGCGCAGGCGGGACTTGCCCTCGCCCGTTGCGAAGCCGAGCACGTACTGGTGCCGGAGGTCGTCATGGATGGCGACCAGCGCTTCCTGGAGGTCTTCCAGGTTCGAGATGGCGTAGTACCGGCCCCCGGAGACCGAGGCCAGCAGGTTCAGCACGTCCGCATACCGGTAGATCTTTTCGCCGGTATCCGAGAGCTCGTACGGGTTGCCGGTCCCGAGCCCGATCACGTAGACCGGGAGCTGGGCCTGGCGCACGATCTCGCGCGCCTGCTCCGGCGTGAACTTGCTGGCATTGTCGATCCCGTCCGTGATCAGGACCGCGAACCGCTTCGGGTTGCGCCCCTCGGCCGAGATGTTCGGCACCCAGGCCACGGCATCGTGAAGAGCCGTCGTGCCCCAGGCCTTCCAGCCCGCCACCGACTCGCGCAGCACCGACATCTCCGAGGTGTAGGGCACCTCGACCTGGCCGGCGTCGCTCGCGAAGGTGGCGATGGCGAACTCGTCCCCCTTGAGGGACTTGTCCAGGAAGAACTGAACCGCCTGCTGGCTCGCCTGCAGGCTCGTCCCCTCCATGCTGCCGGAGAGGTCCTGCAGGAAGACGATGCTCGCCGGCGCGTCGGACCGCCGCTCGAAGCTGTCGACCTTGACCGCCTTGCCGTCCACCAGGAGCCGGAAGTCGTCCTCGTCCAGACGGTCCGCGTACCCCGCTCCCGACCGCACCACCAGGGGCACCAGGACGTATCCGACCGAGACCTCCTCCTCGAACGTCGGGGTGGCCTCCTCCTGCCCCAGTGCCGGCCGAAAAGTCAGGGCCAGGAGGACCAGAAGGAGAAACCGGCGGAAAAGACGGCTGCGTCTCATAGCGTCGGGGAATCGTGCAAATCACGGACCAGAGGTGACATGATGTTGATTCCAAAGGGAGGGCCGCCCTCGTGAGCGACACCATCGACATCCGAAACATATCGATCAAATGCGGACATTGCAATACGTACCAGACTCTCAGCGCCTACGCCCGCCTGGACGACGAGTGGAACGTGTATACCTACGAATGCGAAAACGACGTCTGCGACCCGGCCATGACCCGGACTCTCCTGGAGGTTCCGCGCCATCTTGACGTGTTCGCGCGCCGCGACCCCGAGTGGCGGGGAGGCGGCAAGCACGGGGAGGAGGGAACCGGGGAGAGCGAGGACTGAAAGGACCAAAAGGACCTCAAGGACACCAAGGACCTCAAGGACAAATCCGGACGTCCTTGAGGTCCTTGGTGTCCTTGAGGTCCTTTATCTTCCCGCGGCCGCCACCCGCGCCACCAGATCCGCCAACGCCGCGTCGGCCTCGCCGCTCTCGCCCTTGATCTGCAGCTCGGTCTCCAGGACGTCGGAGGGCAGGCGGGCGAGCATGGGCTCGGGCAGGCGCGAGGCGGCCAGGTAGGCGCGGTGCAGGCGGAAGGGGTGGATGCCCGCGAGCGGGTTCTTGCCGCCGCCGGGCAGCTCCCCCTGGAGCGACGGGGCCAGGCGGTCGCGGAAGCGTCCGAAGTTCGACTCCCCGGCCGGCACCCGGGCGGCGCGCATCATGCCGCGGATCGCGGTGAGCTGCCGGCAGAAGGAGGCGAACAGCGAGAAGAACGAGAGGCGCGCGGCCAGCGGGTCGTCCGAGGAGGTCAGGAGCCGGCGCAGGCGGTCCAGGGCCTCGCCCGCCCGGCCGGTCGCGACCGCGTCGAGGAGCTGCCAGACGTCCTCCTCTCCCCGGTCCTCGACGTTCTGCTCCACCAGATTGCGAGCGATCCGCCGTTCACCCGCCCCCTGTGCCAGATTGGCCAGCTTGCGGTACTCCCCGGCGAGCCGGGCGGTCGAGTCGGCGTCGATCCCCTTCCCTGCCCGGTTGCGCCCCTCCCCTTCCTGGCGCAGGGTGCGGCGGGCCAGCTCCGCGAGCGCATCCGAGGCGATGGCCATGCCGGTCTGGCGCTCCAGCTCCACGGCGATCGGCTCGAGCCCCTGCCAGCCGCCGCGCTCGGACTCGACGGTCCCCACGGACAGCACGGCCCCGCGCTCGTCCAGCAGACGGACCAGCGGATGGTCCGCGGCCACGCTGCGCTCCGCCAGGACCAGGGCGTGCCCGTCGGGCAGACCGCTGCGCACCGCGTCCGCCAGCTCCGCGAGGTCGCCCTCCCCGATCCCCTGGATCCCCTCGCGCACCGCCGCCTCCAGAAGAGGAGCGAGGTTGGCGCGCAGCTCCTCCACCTGCTTCTTGCCCCGGGCGCGCCCGCCGCGGCCCCGCCGGTCCCCCTCGAACGCCCACGCCGGCAGGCCGGAGAGCGCCTCCGTGCCGAAGAGATGGAGCGCCTGGAGCAGCCGCGAAGCCGCCTGGCGCTCCCGGGGACCGAGCGCCGGCGAATGCAAGGGAAGGACCTCCGCCGCGTCGTCGATCAGCCCGGCCGCGGCGTTGCGGTCCGCGAACACGGCCGTGTCGAGGGCCAGGAGCACCTTGGCGCCGCCGAAGAGGGAATAGGTCCGGAGGTCCTGAAGGATGGGCGCGAGCGAGGTCGGGTGGCGGTGGAGCTCGACGTGCTCTTTCGGCAACCCATGGGCCGCGGCCAGGGCTTCCGCTGCGCGGACAGCAGCCGGCTCGGCGAGCACGAGGTCGCCGTGGATCAGGCAGACCTGGGGTCCGCTCTGCCCGAGCTGCTGGAGGAACTTGTCGACCGCGCTCATAGATACGACAAGAGGGGGCCGCCCTCGCGGACGGTCCCCTCGAAGATTGCCACCGCCGCCTAGGAGGCCTCGGCCTCGATCATGCCGCGCTCGACGAGCTCCTGGCAATCGATGCAGAAGCGCGTCCAGGGCACCGCTTCCAGGCGCTTGGGGTTGATCGGGCCGCCGCAGTTGCTGCACCGGCCGTAGCTCCCCTCGTCCATGCGCCGGAGGGCGTCCTCGATCTGGAGCAGCCGCTGCCTCTCACTGTCCGAGAGCGAGAACATCAGCTCCCGGTTGTAGTGGTTGTTCGCGCGGTCGACGATGTCCTCGGTGCCGTCGTCCGCCGATTCCTGGCCGGCGCGGATGTCCTGATTGTACAGGTCGTACATCTCCCGCCGCTGCTCCAAGAGCCGGGTGCGCAGCGCCTCGAACTGGCTCTGGTCCGGTGGGGCCTGCTGAGCCGGAGCGGAGGCCGTCTTGGCCTTCTGTGTCTTGGCCACGCTTGCTGTCTCCTTTCAACGCTTCGTCAAATACACGTTACCCATTCAGAGCGGCTCGCGATGATAGCTCATTCCGGCCTCGATCGTGAGCGTGCGGTAGAGCTGCTCGTACAGCACGACACGTGCCAGCTCGTGCGAGAGGGTCAGCCGGCCGAGCGACAGCACCCACCGCGCCTCGTCGAGCACCGCCTTGTCGAGCCCGAGATCGGAGCCGATCACGAACGCCACCGGGTGCGGCCACTCGGCCTTGATACGGGTCAGGCGCTCCGCCAGTTGCGCGGAATCGACCGTGTCGCCGCGGCTGTCGAGAGCGATGAGGTACGACGGCCGGGGGAGCGCCGCCAGGAGGGCCTGCCCCTCGATGCGCAGGCGCTGGGGGTCTTCGGACGCGGCTTTCGCCCTGACCGGCAGGTCGCGCACCGTGGCCATGTGGGAGATGCGGCGGCGGTAGGTGGTGCAGATCTCTTCCCAGCCTGAACGGTGGTGCCGGCCCGCCCAGACGATCACCAGCTCGCGGGCCACGCGTCAGCCGACCGCCTAGCCGACCGCCGTGTCGTCGCCCTCCTCGCCCTCCATGTACTGGCTCCACTCCTCGGTGTAGCCGAGGGAGCGGAGGTCGCGCATGCGGTCGAGGAAGACGATGCCGTTCAGATGGTCGTACTCGTGCTGGACGATGCGGGCCTCGAAGCCGCTGGCGATGTAGTCGAGCCGGCCGCCCTCGCGGTCGAGCCCCTGCACCCGCACCGACGGATGGCGCGGCACCAGGCCCCGCAGGTCGGGGATCGACAGGCAGCCCTCCCAGTCGTAGACCAGCTCGCGGCTGTGCGGGGTGATCATGGGGTTGATCACGACGTGCAGGGGGATGTCCGGGTGGTGCTCGTTGCCCTCGCAGGCATAGACGAAGATCTGCAGCTCGACGCCGAGCTGCGGGGCCGCCAGGCCGACGCCAGGGGCCGCGTGCATGGTCTCCACCATGTCCTCGACGAGCTGCCGGATCTCGTCGGTGCGGATGCGCTCCGGCGACACGGGCTGGGCCGGCGTCCGCAGAGCGGGATGGCCGAGCCGGATGATGGGACGGACAGGCATGCACACACCCCCAGGGTCATAGACGACGGAAGGGATTATACCGCGTGCTATTCTCGGCCCGGATCGGGAGGGAACGATGATCAGGACCTCGTACGGACGGCCGCGGCGACGGATCGGACCCCTCGTGAAGGGGCTCGTCCTGGCCGGAGCGGCGGTGGGAGTGCCGGCTCTGGTGAGCGCGGTCATCCGCCGGCGGGCCGAGCCGCCGCAGAGTCCACGCTGGGGCCGGGCGCACCGCTACGCGGGCCGGCACGGGGAGATCGTCTTCCAGGAGCTGGGCCTCCGCGGGGACCGGCCGCCGGTCGTCCTGCTGCACTCCTTCGGACCGGGTCACGACGCCAGCGAGTGGCGGGCGACGGCCGAGCGCCTGGCCGAGCGCTACGCGGTGTACGCGCCGGACCTCCCCGGCTGGGGCCGCTCCCCTTCCCGCGGGGACTGGTCTCCCGCTCTCTACGTGGAGGCGATCGCAGGCTTCCTCTCGGGCGTAGTGAGGGAGCCGGCCATCCTGATCGCCTCCGGGATGTCCGCGGCCTACGCGGTGCGCATCGCGGCGGAACGGCCCGACCTGCTGCGCGCGCTCGGCCTGGTCTGCCCGCTAGGCCTCGAGGCGGGTCCTGGCCCGTCGTTCCTGGGCAAGCTGCTGCGGCTGCCCATCGTGCGCGACACGGTCCTCGACCTCCTGACCAGCCGCTCGGCGATCACCCACCACCTGCGCAAGGAGGTCTACGCCGCGCCCGAGCGGGTGGACGCGGCGCTGCTCGACCATCACTACCGGGCGAGCCACGTGCCGCGCTCGCGGGCGGCGCTCGCCGCCTGGGCGGGGGGAGAGCTCGGCGATGCCGTGGCCGAGACGCTGCCGGAGATCGGCCTGCCGGTCTGGATCGCCTGGGGCCGCAAGTCGGCCGCCCCCCGCGTCGAGGAGGCCGACCGCTGGCTGCACCGCCTCCCGCACACCGCCGAGCTCGAAGTCTTCGAGACCACCGGAGCCCTCCCCCACGCCGAAGCCCCCGCCGCCTTCTGCAGCGCGCTCGACCGGTTCATCGCGGGGATTTCCTGAGATACCCCGGGCACGCCACCACCGGGAGCGGCGGGTAGCGCAGGAAGCGCGGATCGGTGTCCGCCAGGCCGCAGCGGACGAAGACACTGCGGCTTGAAGCTACCAGCCGCAGGTGCTCGCAGGTCGCGCAGAGGCCCGGCGGCGCCGGGAGCCGCTTCAGCAGATCTTCATCCAACAGTGGCCTCTTCCGGGAGGGTCAGCTTCCCTTCCGACAGCGCTTCCACGGTGGTGGTCGGGCCGACCAGGATGAACTGGTCCCCCTCCTCGAACACCGTGTCCCCCGCCGGGATCACCACCTCCTCCCCGGCGCGGGAGCGGCGGCGGATCTCCAGCACGCGGGCGCCCAGGGTCTGGGGCAGCTTCGCGTCTGCCAGCGTCCTGCCGACCAGGGCCGCGGGCACCGGCACCAGCCGCACCGAGAAGTCCGGCGGCAGGTGGACGTAGTCCCGGCTGGTCTCCGCTCCCTTGCTGGAGACGAACGTCGCCAGCAGCGCCGGCCGCCCCAGGACCTCCTGGGCATAGACCGCGAGCAGGTCGCGCTTGGCCAGCACCCCCAGGTACCGCCCCTCCTCGTCCACCACCGGCAGCCGCTCGTACTCGCTCTGGGCGAAGGACTCGGTGGCCCGGTGCAGCCGCTCGTCGCTGCGGAGCGCCTGCTCGACCGGCGTCATCAGGTCGTGCGCCACCACCGCGGTCAGCGTGTCCGGGCTCTCCAGCATGTGCTTGATGTCGTGCAGCGACACCACGCCCTGGAGCCTGCCGTCCGGACTCACCACGAACAGGCGCTCGCGGTTGGTGGAGAGGAACTTGTCCACCACCTTGCTGTACGGATCGCCGGGCCGCAGGATGTCCGGGTCCTCCTGCAGGAGGGCCTCGACGGTGAGGCCGGCGAGCACCGCCTCCTCCATCCGCCAGGGCAGCTCGATCCCCTTGTGCTTCAGCGCCTCGGTGTAGATCGAGTAGCGCCGGAGCTTGCGCGACAGGAAGCTGGAGATGATCGAGGCGACCATCAGCGGCAGGATCAGATCGTAATTGCCCGTGAACTCGAAGACGATCAGGATGGCGCTGATCGGCGCGTGGCTCGTGCCCGCGGCGATGGCCGCCATCCCCACCGCCGAGTAGGCGCCGTAGGACGAGGCGATCCCCGGCCACAATCCGTGCACCGAGAAGCCGTAAGCTCCGCCGACCAGGGCGCCAAAAAAGAGAGCTGGCGTGAAGAGCCCACCCGCGCCGCCGCTGCCCGTGGTGATCGCGGTCGCCACCAGCTTGGCGGCGGCGAGACCCAGCAGGAAGAGGACCGTGAGCTCCTGCGGCAGTGCCGGCCGGTCGGGCAGCTTGAGCTGGCCCGTGAGCGCCAGGTTGATGACGTCGGTGCCGCCGCCGAGCACGTGCGGGACCCAGAGCGCCAGCAGGCCCACCAGGGTCATTCCCACCACCGGCTTCAGCGGCTCGGGCAGGAACGTCATCGCCCGGAACGAGCGCCGGCCGAGCCGCACCCCGAGCACGAACAGCACCGAGGCCAGGCCGCAGACCACGCCCAGCCCGGCATACGGCACGAGCTCCCAGGTGCTCACCAGGGAGTAGCCGGGCGCGGCATAGAGATGGACGTTGCCCGCGAACGCGCGCGAGATCAGGGTGGAGATCACCGACGAGACGACGATGGGGCCGAAGATGTCGAGGGCGAAGTTGCCGAGCACCACCTCCATGGCGAAGAGCGCGCCGCCGACGGGGATGTTGTAGGCCGCCGCGAGGCCCGCCGCGGCACCGCACCCGACCAGGACCTTGAGCCGGTGCGGCTGCATGCCCAGGCGCGATCCCAGCCAGGAGGAGATCATGGCGCCCAGGCGGATCAGCGGGCCCTCGCGACCCAGCGAGCCGCCGGTGCCCACGGTCGCGATGGCGGCGAGCGCGTTGGCCAGCACCGGCTTCGGCGGCACCCGGCCGCCCGACAGCGCGACCGCCTCGATCAGCGCCGCCATGCCGCCGCCCCCGACCTTCTCGCGGGTCGCCCACCCGATCAGCCCGACGAGCGAGCCGCCGAAGGCGAGCACCGCCACCACCCACCAGCGCGGCACCTGGTGGACGGCCTGCAGGATGCTGTCCGGCGATCGCCAGAGGACGCTCTGGAAGAGACGGATCAGGGTGTGAACGACGGCGCCGAGCAGACCGGCGATCACGCCCACCAGGACGATCAGGAAGAAGAAGACGCGGTCCTCGCGCGTGGCGAGGCCGAACCGCCGGGCCAGGGTGAAATCCAGGGAGCGGATCCACTCCCGCAGGCGTCCGAATAAGGCCGCGGAGCGCGCCGTCATGGCGAAACTGTATCAGGGGGAAGAAAGACACGGACTTGCACGGACGAACATGGACCCGCACGGACTCCGGAATGTCCGTGTCCGTCCGTGTGGGTCCGTGTTCGTCCGTGCTCATCTGACCTCTTCCATAAATATGCCAAATGGCGTATAGTCTGCCGCGTGGGTCGCCCCCTGACGAGGCGACCGAGGCAGGCCTTCCGGGGACCCGCCGGCGAGCGTCCGCCGCCGGTAACATTGGAGTCCCCACGGCGGAAGTCTCGCCCCGCGGTACCAACCCCTCCCCCGCACGTCAAGAACCAAGGGGACCGGGAAACCGGTCCCCTTCGCCTTTTCAGGTCAAGCGCCGCGGCGCGAGGCGATCTCGGCGACCTCGGCCACGTCCGGCCGCCGCCGCACCGCGGTCGTGGCCCGGGCGGAGCGCGTCGCCTCGGAGCGCTTCTGCCCCATCAGGCGCGCGTAGACCGACAGCGCCTGCCCCACCACCTGGTCCATGTTGTAGTACTTGTAGGTGGCGAGCCGGCCCACGAAGAGCACGTCCGGCGTGGCCTCGGCCAGCGCCTGGTACTTCTTGTACAGCTCGGCGTTCTCGGGCCGCGGCACGGGGTAGTACGGGTCCCCCTCCGCCTGCGGGAACTCGTAGACCAGCGTGCTCTTCGTCGGGTGCTCCTGGCCGGTGAGGTGCTTGAACTCCGTCACGCGGGTGTAGAGGTGCTCGTTCGGATAGTTGACCACGGCCACCGGCTGCACCCACTCCTGGTTCACCGTCCGGAAATCGAAGCGCAGCGAGCGGTATGGCAGCTTGCCGTAGCGGTAGCCGAAGTACTCGTCCACCGGCCCGGTGAAGATCAGCTTGTCGTAGGCGACCTCGTCCTTGACCTCGTGGTAGTCGCAGCTCAGCAGGATCTTGATGTTGGGATGATCGAGCATGTTCTCGAACATCCGGGTGTAGCCCCGCTGCGGCATGGCTTGGTAGGTGTCCGTGAAGTAGCGGTCGTCGCGGTTGGTGCGCACCGGCACCCGCGAGGTCACCATGGCGTCGAGCTGCGACGGGTCGAGCCCCCACTGCTTGCGGGTGTAGCCGCGGAAGAACTTCTCGTAGAGCTCGCGGCCGACGCGCGACACGACCACGTCCTCCGAGGTGCGGATCGACTCCCGCGCCTCGGCCATCGAGGCGAAGAAATCCTCCACCTCCATGCTGTTGAGCTTCAGCCCGTAGAGCTGGTTGATGGTGTCGAGGTTGATCGGGATCGGCACGAGCTGGCCGTCCACGCTCGCCCGCACCCGGTGCTCGTAGGGCCGCCACTCGGTGAACCCGGAGAGGTACTCGAACACCTCCTTCGAGTTGGTGTGGAAGATGTGGGGACCGTACTTGTGGATCAGGATCCCCGAGTCGTCGTAGCAGTCGTAGGCGTTCCCTCCGACATGGGGTCGGCGGTCCACGAGGAGGACTTTCCTGCCCGCGCCGCGCGCGAGCCTCTCGGCCAGCACGCTCCCCGCGTATCCCGTACCGACAATGAGGTAGTCGAACATCGAACCGGCTCCTTTCAGGGTTCTAACAAATCATCGCAAGCTTCGGAGCTTGGGGGTCAAAGACAGTTCAAAGAACAGGCAGATCCCGGCGCGGGCCCTCCCGCCGCGCGGCGACCGCCGCGTCGATCAGCTCGGACATCTCCCGCCACGTACGGCTCCAGGAGCCGCGCGACAGGAGCTCGTCCACCCGGCGCAGCCACTCCTCGCCGCCGCCGGACAGCACACGCTCCACGGCGGCCACGAATTCCTCGGGGCCGTCGGCGATCTCCACCAGCCTCTCCTCGCCGTAGGGCCTGACCACGTCGCGGACCGGCGTCGACACCACCGGCCGGCCGCCGGCCAGGTATTCCGGTGTCTTGGTGGGGCTGATGAAGCGGGTGGACTCGTTCAGCGCGAAGGGCATCAGCGCCACGTCCCAGCCCGCCAGGTAGGACGGCAGATCGGCATAGCCCTTCATGCCGAGGTAGTGGAGGTTGGCGCGCCGCGGCAGGCTCTCCGGATCGATCTTCACGACCGGCCCGACCATGACGATCTGCCAGTCCGGCCGGGCCTCGGCCACGGCGGCGATCAGATCGAGGTCCAGCCGCTCGTCGATGACCCCGAAGTAGCCCAGGCGCGGGCGCGGCAGGTCGCGCTGGTCGGCCGGCTCCGGGCAGACTCCGCGAGCCTGGCGGAAGTGCTCGGCCTCGATGCTGCTCGGAAAGGCGTAGACCCGCGGATGGCGCTCGCGTTTGGCCTCGTACAGGCTCTGGCCGCCGGTGAACACGAGGTCCGCGGCTGCGAGAAGCTTCGACTCGCGGTCCACCAGCTCCCGCGGCGCGCCGCGGAAGAGCGAGAGCTCGTCCATGCAGTCGTAGACCACGGCGAGCGGCTCCAGCTCCCCGGTGAAGGGGATGGCCATGGGCGTGTAGTACCAGAGGACGTAGTCGGCGACCTCGTGCTCCTCCAGCATCTCGCGCAGCAGCCCGGCCTGGACGGCTTCCGCCTGCTCCGGAGAGAGCCCGTGGGGCAGGTGAGGAATGGCAACCTTCACGCCGCCCTGCTTCTCGCTCACCTCCAGGCGCGGCTCCGTATCCTCCCGGATCGGCTCCTCGACGAAGAACACCCGGCGGTCGCGGGCGAAGCGGCTCATCAGGTGCTGCGGGCGCTGCCAGACGAAGTCCCAGCGCAGGTGGGAGAGGCAGACGAGGTCGGGCGGGGCCTCGTTGACATCGGCAAGGCCGCGGGCGGGCCCGGGCCTGTCGTCAGAAAGCTGCATGCTCGGTCTCCTCATCCGGCGCGCGCTCCGCGTCCGGAGAATCACGGTGTAGATCCGGCGGCATGTGCCGCATCCGTTGTTGCTGGCGCTCCAGCTCCAGGGCGAGGTCGGAGCAGGGCTCGCGGTGCCCGTCGGGCCTCGCGAGGCCCCAGAGGCCGGTCTCGCAGTGGCGGTCGTCGTCCCAGCCGGGGTAGTCGAGGATCGGATAGAGGCAGATCCCCTCCACCGGCACGCCCGCGCTGCGGGCCGCGCGCACTTCTTCCGCCACGTAGCGCAGCCAGGACACGCGCTCCGCTCCCTGATCGCCGGTCTCGGACACGATCACGGGCCGCCCGTAGCGCTCCCACACCTCGGCCAGGATCCTGCGGAAGGGGCGGTACCGCGGATCGTCCCGTCCGATCGTCGGCCCGTCGAGCACCCACTGGTTGTTCGGGTAGTAGTTGACGCCCACGACGTCCAGGTAGCGCTCGTCGCCGCCGAGCTGCGGCCAGAGCTGCCCGGCCAGCATGTCGAAGGCCTGGAACTGCGCCAGCCGGTGGCCCTCCGTGTCCTTGCGCGCTCCGCGGGCCCGGTTGTGCAGGATGTGGATGGCCGGCTCGGCATGGAGGATCCGCGCCCGCGGGTCCACGCTCCAGATGGCGTCGACGGCGGCCAGGCTCGCCCGCACGAGCTGCACCTTGAGCTCGAAGCCGCGGCCGGTGGCGAACGGGTTCAGGTACGCCACGTCGCCGCCGGCCCAGGACCAGAAGGAGATCTCGTTGATCGGGCAGTAGGCGGCGGGCTCGTCCGTCTCCGATGCGATCACTCGCGCCACCGCGCGGGCGTACTCGGCGAAGCGGTCCACGAAGTCGGGACCGAAGATGTCGAGCCCCTCGGGCCAGCCGTAGTGGCAGAGATCCCAGATGACCTGAATACCCGCCTTGCGCGCCGCCCGCACCATCGGGAGCAGGCTGCCGAATTCGTAACGGCCCGGCGAGCGCTCCACGAGGTGCCAGCGCACTCCGTCCCGCGCGGTCCCGATCCCCGCCTGCCGCAGCCGCGCATAGTCGGCCAGGGCAAAGTGGTCGTGCCGGGTAGCAGCCAGGAGGTCGAGCTGCCTGCCGTCACCTCGTCTATGGCAGGAGCATTCGAAGCCTGCGATCCAGAAACTCTTGTTCAACACTCGGTCGTCTTCGCCTCGCTCGGAGGGACCCAACTGCAAGAAAGAGACCAGCTTCATCGGCGATCCTGTTTTAGAATTTTCAGTCTACTTGGAAGCGCGTTCCAGCACCTTTGGAATAGAGCCGGGCACCGGCAGCCGTGGTGGCTCCCCGGATGGCCCGGCTCAAGAGGGAGGCTTTTCATGTCGACTCGGAGCTTCAGGAAAATCGCGGTCGCAGCCATCATCGCCGGCACGGTCTCGCTCATGCCCCCGCCGGCGCAGGCCTGGGGCGGCTTCGGCGAGGTCACCCGCCACATCGACCGCATCCATCACGGGCTTCTCGGCAGCTTCCACCGGGCTCTGAACCATCTGTTCGAGCTCTCCCGGGGAGGCATGGACCCGAACGGCGGACCGGGCTGATGAAATCGTTGTCCTTTTTTTCGCCCTTGCAGCAACTTACTTGTAGGAGCCATCGAAATCGGACGAGGAACCCCCATGCCAGAAGCCCGTCACCCCGACCGCGCCACGCTGGAGAGCTTCTCCCGCGGCGCGCTCTCCGCCGAGCAGGTCCAGTGGATCGAGGACCACCTGCGCTCGGGCTGCCCCGTGTGCCAGCGCAAGGTGGACGACCTGCTCTGGCAGGGGGCTGGCGATGTCGATACCGAGGAGGGGATCTGGAGCCGCCTGCTCGTCAAGCTGGAGCACCGCGTGGAGCTCATCCAGCGCGAGCGCGCCGTCGCGCCCGGGCTCGTGGGGGAGCTCCTGGCCGTCCCGTCCGGCGAGCGGGAGGCCCTGCTCCGGCGCGGGCGCTTCCAGACGATCGCGGTCTGCGAGCTGCTGATCGAGCGCAGCTTCGCCGAGGGCTTCCAGGACCCTGCCCTGGCGCGCGAGCTGGCCGACCTGGCCGTGCTGGTGGCCGACCGCCTGGACACCCTCCTCTACGGCCGCTCCGTGGTGCAGGACTTCCGGGCGCGGTCCTGGGCTTACCTCGGCAACGCCCGCCGCCTCGGCTCGGACCTCCGGGGCGCGGAGGAGGCCATCGCGCTCGCCGAGTCCTTCTCCGAGGAGGGCTCCGCCGATCCGCTCGAAGAGGCGAGAGTCCTCGACCTCAAGGCCTCTCTCCTCGGCGACCAGGGTCATCTCGAAGAGGCCGCCGGGCTCCTCGACGTGGTCATCGACATCTACGAGGACGTCCGGGACGTCCACCGGCAGGGGCGCGCCCTCATCTCCAAGGGCCTCTTCCTGGCCTACGCGGGCCAGCCAGAGCAGGGCCTCGACTGGATCTCCCGCGGCCTGGACCTGGTCCGCGGCGGGCAGGAGCCGCGGCTCATCCTGATGGCGAACCACAACATCGCCTGGTGCCTGACCGACTGCGGCCGGGCCGGGGACGCCCAGCGCCACCTGGACGGCATCCGCCACCTCTACGACGGGTTCTCCGATCCCTGGACCCGCCTGCGGCTCGGCTGGCTGGAGGCGCGGATCGCCATGGGGCTCGGGCACGGAGAGGAGGCGGAGAGGAAGCTCCACGAGCTCCGCGCCGCTTTCGCGGAGCAGCGGCTGGGCTACGACGCCTCGCTCGTCACGCTCGACCTCGCGGCCCTCTACCTGGAGCAGGGGCGGACAGCGGAGGTCCGCCGCCTCGCCGAGGAGGCGCTGCCGGTGCTGCTCGCCCAGGACATCCACCGCGAAGCCATGGCCGCCCTGATCGCCTTCCACCGGGCGTCCGAGATCGAGCAGGCCACCCCCGGGATGGTCCGGCAGATCACCGCCTACCTCTACCGGGCACGCAAGAATCCGGAGCTGCGGTTCGAGGGCTGGGAGCCGGTGGGCGGGTAATTTTTACGTAGGGGCAAGAAAAAAAGACCTCAAGGACACCAAGGACTTCAAGGACAAGCGCCCCCCTCCCGGGAGGGCGGGGTCCCTGGCGTCCTTGAGGTCCTTGTTGTCCTTGCTGTCCTTCCCGCTATACTTACGCCCCGTGCCCACCGCCCTCCCGCTCATCCCCGCGCTCACGGCCCGCCGGCTGCTGCTCGGCGCGCAGGGGCTCCTCGACGATCCGCGCGGCCGGGTCACGGCCGGCCGGGTCCAGGACCTCGTCGAGCGGATGGGGTTCGTGCAGATCGACTCCATCAACGTCCTCGAGCGGGCCCACCACCTGACCCTGGCCGCCCGCCTCCAGGGCTACAAGCCGAAGATGCTCGACCGCCTGCTGGAGCGCGACCGCAGCCTCTTCGAGCACTGGACGCACGACGCCTCGGCCATCCCCACCCGCTGGTACCCGCACTGGCGGTTCCGCTTCGAGCACTACCGCAGGAAGGCGCTGGAGCATCCCTGGTGGATGGAGCGGGTCGGCCCCGACCCGCAGCGGTTCATCGCCGGGGTCCGCGAGCGGCTCGCCCGCGAGGGACCGCTCATGACCCGCGACTTCGAGGACACCCGCGACGACTCCGTGGACCGCACCTGGTGGGGCTGGAAGCCGGAGAAGGCCGCCCTGGAGTACCTCTGGCGGACCGGCGAGGCGGCGATCGCCGGCCGGTTGAACTTCCACAAGATCTACGACCTGGCCGAGCGCGTGCTCCCCGAAGCCCATGCCGCGCCGCAGCCCGACCCCGAAGAGCACCTCGACTGGGCCTGCCGCACGGCGCTCGACCGGCTCGGCGTCGCCAGCCCGGACGAGATCGCCGGCTTCTGGCACACGGTCCCGCTGGAGGATGTGAAAGCCTGGTGCGCCCGCGCGCAAGACATCGCGGCCGTGCGGGTGGAGGCGGTCGACGGCTCGGCGCGC
>Ga0068862_100002112_pt1 | contig 17916 bp, 18 predicted proteins | sample KBSSwiS52_FD_66598 | JGI IMG/M metagenome (GOLD analysis project Ga0068862, IMG submission 66598) | Switchgrass rhizosphere microbial communities from Kellogg Biological Station, Michigan, USA - KBS Switchgrass S5-2 | ecosystem: Host-associated > Plants > Roots > Rhizosphere > Soil ... | reverse complement strand
TAGTCGTCCGCCGCAAAGGCCTTCGACAGCTGCGCGATGAGGTCGATCGCCTTGGCGCCGGCTTCGACCTGCAGCTTCTCCAGCGCGTCGATGCTTGCGACCTCGGAGAGCGCCTCGCGCGCCTCCATGGCCTCGATCAGCAGCTCGGGGTCGTGGACCGTCTGGTCCTTGTCCACCGCGGCGGTATTGCCCGCCAGCTCCAGCAGGTAGGCGGCGCGGCGCAAAGGATCCTTCAGGGTCTCATAGGCCGCGTTCATCGAGACCGCCTGGGATTCGGCGATCGCGCGCTCCTTGGCGGACTTGGTAACGAAGCGGTCGGGATGCATGGCGCGCTGGAAGCCGAGATACTGCTTCTCCAGGCGGTCGAGATCGAGATCGAAACCGGGTGCCACGCCGAGGCGGGCGAAATGATTGAGCTGGCCCGGCCCCTGGACGGCGCCGCAGCTATGGCAAAACAGGGCGCGCGCCGCGACCGGCTGCTGGCACGACCAGCAGGGCGCCACTGCACCGGCTTCGGGCGATTGGTTGAATCGCTCGTGCTCGCTCTGCGACATGACGGGGAAACCTATCGAAGCGGCTTAAACGTGGAAAGACTCGCCGCAGCCGCAACGACCCTTTTCGTTCGGATTGCGGAAGGTGAAACCGGTCTGCAGCTTCTCCTCCACATAATCCATCTCGGTGCCGAGGATGAACATCGTGGCCTTCGGATCGATCAGCACGATGACGCCGTCCTGCTCGACGACGTCGTCGGCGGGACCCTTCGCATCGGCATATTCGATCGTGTAGGAGAGGCCCGAGCAGCCCTTGGTGCGGACGCCGATCCGGATCCCGACCGACGGCTTGCCGCGCTTCTCCAGCAACGCCCTCACCCGCTCGACCGCGGTTGCGGTCAGAGTGATAGCCTGCGGGCGCGGGCGCGGCGCACGGCGCGGCTTGGCCGCGGCACTTGCGGCCACGGCCTCCTCGTTCGGCGCCGCCGAGGTGATCGACTGGTCGTTCATTCCGCCGCCTTGTCCCCGGACGCACTCTTGGGCTCGTTCTTGGTGCGGAAGTCCTTGATCGCAGCCTTGATCGCGTCTTCGGCCAGGACCGAGCAGTGGATCTTCACCGGCGGCAACGAGAGGTGCTGCGCGATCTCGGTGTTCTTGATCTTCTCCGCCTCATCGAGGGTCTTGCCCTTCACCCACTCGGTCGCGAGCGAGCTCGACGCGATGGCCGAGCCGCAGCCGAAGGTCTTGAATTTCGCATCGGCGATCTTGCCGTCCGGGCCGACCTTGATCTGCAGCTTCATCACGTCGCCGCAAGCGGGCGCGCCGACCAGGCCGGTGCCGACATCGCCTTCGGTCTTGTCGAAGGAACCGATGTTGCGCGGGTTGTCGTAGTGATCGAGCAGCTTTTCGCTATAGGCCATATTCTTACTCCCTCAGAAATTTGCGATCGAAACGAAGCTCAGTGCTCCGCCCATTCGATCGACTTGATGTCGATTCCCTCCTGGGCCATTTCCCAGAGCGGGCTCATCTCACGCAGGCGCGCTACCGCCTGGACGATATGCTCGATCGCGTAGTCCACGTCCTGTTCAGTCGAGAAGCGACCGAGGCCGAGCCGCAACGAGGTGTGCGCCAATTCCTCTTCAACGCCGAGCGCCCGCAACACGTACGAGGGCTCCAGCGAGGCCGAGGTGCAGGCCGAGCCGGACGAGACCGCCAGCTCCTTGATGCCCATCATCAACCCCTCGCCCTCGACATAGGCGAAGGAGATGTTGAGATTGCCCGGGATGCGTTGATCGAGATCGCCGTTCAGGTAGATGTCCGGCAACTTCGCCTTCAGGCCGCTGAACAGCCGGTCGCGCAGGCTCTTCAGCCGCTCCGCCTCGCTGCCCATTTCCTTCTGCGCGATCGCACAGGCTTCGCCCAGGCCGACGCAGAGCGGCGTCGGCAGTGTGCCTGAACGGAAGCCCCGCTCCTGGCCGCCGCCATGGATCATCGCTTCCATCCGCACCCGCGGCTTGCGGCGCACATAGAGCGCGCCGATGCCCTTGGGCCCGTAGATCTTGTGGCCGGAGATCGACATCAGATCGATCTTCATGGCGTTGACGTCGAGCGGGATCTTGCCGGCGGCCTGGGCCGCGTCGGTGTGGAAGACCACGCCGCGCTCGCGGCAGATCGCGCCGATCTCGGCGATCGGCTGGATCACGCCGATCTCGTTGTTGACCGCCATGACCGAGACGATCGCGGTCTGGTCGGTGATCGCCGCCTTCAGCACCTCGAGGTCGAGCAACCCGTCCTGCTTCACCGGCAGGTAGGTGACCTTGAAGCCTTCGAGCTCCAGATGCCGGCAGGAATCGAGCACGCACTTGTGCTCGGTGACGACCGTGATGATGTGGTTCTTCCGGTCCTTCTGGAAATGCGCCACGCCCTTGATGGCGAGGTTGTTCGATTCCGTCGCACCGGAGGTGAAGATGATCTCCTTCTCGTCGGCACCGATCAGCGCCGCGATCTGGGCGCGCGCCTTCTCGACCGCCTCTTCCGACTCCCAGCCATAGGAGTGGTTGCGCGAATGCGGATTGCCGAACTTCTCGGTGAAGTAAGGCAGCATCGCCTGCACCACGCGCGGATCGCACGGCGTGGTCGCCTGGTAGTCGAGATAGACCGGGAGCTTGGGCCGGTTCTCGAGAATGGGGCTGCTGTTGTTCATACTGTTCATTTGTGCCTTTGATCCTTCGCGATCAAGCTGCAGGTTGGATCTGGGTTGCAACCGGTGCCTGGATCCGTTTCCAGGCCGCCATGAAGGCGTCGATGTCCGATTCGGTGTTGGTCTCGCCGAGGCTGACGCGCAAAGCCGTGCCGGCCTCGGCCACATCGTAGCCCATCGCCGTCACCACGTGGCTCGGACGAACCTTGCCGGACGAGCAAGCCGAGCCCGCACTGACCGCGATGCCGGCGAGATCGAGCGCCATCACCAAGGTCTCCGCCGACTTCTCGCCCGCGGTGAAGCAGAGCGTGTTCGGCAGCCGCGCAACGTCGCGGCCGAACACCGTGACCGACGAATCCCACGCGACCAGCCGCTGCTCCAACGCGTCGCGCAGATGCGCAACATTGGCGCTGGCCGCGAGGTCGATCGCCGCGACCGCGGCGCCGAAGCCTGCGATCGCCGGCACATTCTCGGTGCCCGCGCGCCGGCTGCGCTCCTGGCCGCCGCCCAGCAGCAGCGCCGAGACCGGCGTGCCGTTGGTCACCAGGGCGCCGACGCCCTGTGGCGCGCCCAGCTTGTGACCGGAGACGGTCAGCGAATCCGCGCCCAAAGCCGAAAGATCGACGTTGATCCGGCCCAAGGCCTGCGCCGCGTCGCAATGGAGCAGCGCCCCATGGGCATGGGCCATTTCGGCCGCATCGGCCACCGGCTGCAAGACGCCGGTCTCATTGTTCGCCAGCATCAGCGAAACCAGTGCCGGCCGTGCATCCTGCTTCACCAGCGAGCGGAGGTGGTCGAGATCCACCACGCCGTTGCGATCGACTTTGGCCACCGAGGCCCCGGCCGCGACGGCCGGCTTCAGCACCGAATCATGCTCGATCGCCGAGACGATCAGGCGGCGCTCGCCACCGCTGCGCAAGGCCAACGTGTTCGCTTCCGTTCCGCCGGAGGTGAAGATGACGTTCTCCACCTTGGCGCCGACCCGATTGGCGAGCTTGACGCGCGCCTCCTCCATCAGCTTGCGCGCGTTGCGGCCGAAGCCATGGACCGAGGACGGGTTGCCGACGTCTTCCAGCGCGCTCAGGACGGCACGCGCGGCTTCCGGTCGAACCGGCGCCGTCGCATTCCAATCCATGTAGATTGCGCGCTGCATGATCTCTTGCTTACTCCGCCGCGACCGGCGTGCTGCTGCCCGGGCTGGGCGGGGTCGCGCCATTGCCGGAAACCGCGGTGATGACGTTCTCGACGCCTTCCTTCACGGTGCCGGAGCGGCCAAGCACCCGCTTCTCGCAGACATCGGCCAGCGAGACCGAATTCAGGAACAGATGGATCTGGTGCGAGAGCTCTTCCCAGAGGTCATGGGTCAGACAGCGGCTCTTGTCGCTGTGACAGCCGGTGCCGGAATTCGGCTTGCAGCGGGTCGCACGGATCGGCTCATCGACCGCCATGATGGCGTCGGAGATCCGCGTGTCCTCGGCGCTGCGAGCGAGCAGGTAGCCGCCGCCGGGCCCACGCACCGACTTCACCAATCCGGCGCGGCGCAGCTTCGCGAACAGCTGCTCCAGGTAGGAGAGCGAAATCTCCTGACGGCCGGAAATGTCGGCGAGAGCGACCGGTCGGCCATTGCTATGCCCGGCCAGATCCACCAGCGCCATGACGGCGTAACGTCCCTTCGTGCTCAGTCTCACGGCAGGTTCTCCTTACAGAGGGCTTCTCGGCGGATAGTCACCGATGGCCAAAGCCTTCGGATCGTCGTCTCCGTTCGAGAACGCGGGCGCGCCATTTCCATTCGTGTGCACGCCGTTCAGTTTTTCGGACTCCAGCGCGGTGACCCGCGCCTGCAGCCGGGAAATATGGTCGAGCAATCCGTCGATCGCGCGGGCGACCGGGTCCGGCAGCTCGCGGCCGGGGATGCCATAGGCATCGAAATCCTTGCAGGCGTCCTTGGGCTTCACCACGCGGCCGGGGATGCCGACCACCGCGACGCCCGGCGGCACGTCGCGGACCACCACCGCATTGGCGCCGACGCGGGCATTCCGCCCGACCACAATGTCGCCCAGGATCTGGGCGCCGGCCCCGACGATGACCCCGTCTTCCAGGGTCGGGTGGCGCTTCACGTTGATCTGCGAGGCCGAGTTGATCGAGGGCGAGATGCCGCCCAGGGTGACGTCGTGATAGAGGGTGACGTCGTCGCCGACGATGGCGGTCTCGCCGATCACCACCCCCATGCCGTGGTCGATGAACAGCCGGCGGCCGATCTGGGCGCCCGGGTTGATCTCGATTCCAGTCAGGAAGCGGGAGATCTGGGAAATCATCCGCGCCGGTGTGTAGAAGCCCGCCCCATAGATCCGGTGCGCAACCCGGTGCGACAGGACCGCCCAGAAGCAGGGATAGGCCAGAATCACCATCAGCCGCGAGCGCGCAGCCGGATCCCGCGCCATCGTGGCGTCCACGTCTTCCGCAATCCGCTTGAAAATTCCGAGTGCCATCGTGTTTACTGTCGCGCCGCCGGGCCTAAATGGATGGTGCTGCTCAGGTATCTACTCGCGAAAGATCATCGCGATTCCTGGCGGACATATAGTATCTCCCACTAACCCGGTCAAGAATTAGCATGGCAGACCAGCCCTGCAAGGAATGGGAAGACCCTAGACACAGCTAAGGTAATCCAGAGCCAAGCCCTGGCGGCCCTGACCTGCCGCCTAACGTATTGCAAAATAAAGAAAATCCACACCCAATGCCGGAAATTATCCTAAACGGGCCGGAAGGCCGCCTTGAGGGCCGCTATCAGCAGAGCGCCACGCCGAACGCGCCGATTGCGCTCATGCTGCACCCGCACCCTCAGCACGGCGGGACCATGAACAACAAGGTGGTCTATTCGCTCTATCAATCCTTCCAGCGGCAAGGCTTCTCCGTCTTGCGCTTTAACTTTCGGGGCGTCGGACGGTCCCAAGGCAAGTTCGACCGGGGTGAAGGCGAGCTGAGCGACGCCGCGGCGGCGCTGGACTGGCTGCAGAGTTGGAACCAAAACGCGGCGCAGTGCTGGATCGCCGGCTTCTCCTTCGGCGCCTGGATCGGGATGCAGCTGCTGATGCGCCGCCCGGAGATCAGCGGCTTCATCTCGGTGGCGCCGCCGGCCAATGTCTACGACTTCAGCTTCCTCGCCCCCTGCCCCTCTTCAGGCCTGATCGTCCAGGGCGACCAGGACACGGTCGTGCCGCAGGAAGCGGTCGGCAAGCTCATTCAGAAGCTCAGCCACCAGCGCGGCATCAAGATCGACTACAAGGTCGTCGCGGGTGCCAGCCACTTCTTCAACGAGCACCTCGACGAGCTCGCCACGGCGGTGGACCAGTATCTGGAGACGGGGATACCGGAAGCCGCGGCGAAGGCGCGATCCACGCGATAATTAACCCGCTTGCGTCGTGCTGCGCGCGGACCATTCCCGCGCCAGCACGGCGTAGAGCAGCTCATCCGTCCATTCACCTTTCACGAACTCATTCTCGACGATATAGCCTTCGCGGCGCATGCCGAGGCGTTCCAGCAAATTCGCCGAGGCCGCATTGCGAGCATCGAGATGCCCCTCGATGCGGTGCAAGCCCAAAGTTTCGAATCCCAGCCGCAGCATCGCTTCCGCCGCTTCCCGGGCCAGGCCCTTGCCTTGGTAATCCGGATGCAGGACGAAGCCGATCTCGCCCTGCTTATGCTGCTCGCTCAGCCAGGTCAGGAAGACGTCGCCGATCACGGCGCCGCCGCGGAGCTCCAATGCCAGCATCAGCTTGTCCCCCTCGCGCAGGATTTCGACTTGGCGCGTGCGCTTTTCCAGCATGCTGCGGGCGGCCTCTCGCGTCGGGCAATCGAAATAGAGATAGCGCACGACCTCGGGATTGCCGTGGATCGCGCAGAACGCGTCGATATCTTCGGCGCGGAAGGGCCGCAGCAACAGGCGTTCGGTCTCGATCGGATAGGTCGGGCGCAGCATCTTCAGACCCGGTGAAGAACGCCGCCGGGCGTCGGTTGCTTCACCCCGGTGGTGCCGGGGAAGCTGAGCGGCAGCCCATTCAGCGCACGCACGGCCATGAAAGCGAAGGCCTGGGCCTCGATCAGATCGCCATCCCAGCCGATCGCCTCGATCGGATCGACAGCGCCGAGCCGCGCCCGCAGCGCCGCCATCAGCACTGGATTGTGCCGACCGCCGCCGCAAACCAGCCAGCGTTTTGGCGGCAGCGGCAGCTGTGCGACGCTTGCGGCAATCGACGCCACGGTGATCGCCGTCAAGGTGGCGGCACCGTCCGCCGCACCGATGTCATTCAGTGAAAATCCTTTAAAAGCATCACGATCGAGCGACTTCGGCGCAGATCGGTTGAAGTATGGATTCTCAAGAAATCTTGCCACCGCAGCCTCATCCACCCGGCCGCTTTTCGCCAGCGCGCCGTCGCGATCGACCGGCTCGCCGGTATGGCGCAGCGCCCAGTCGTCGATCAGCGCATTGCCGGGTCCAGTGTCGAAAGCGATCAGCGCATCGCCGCCCTCTTGGTCAATAGGGCCGATCCAAGTGACATTGGAGACGCCGCCGATGTTCAGCATGGCGACCGGCTTCTCGAGCCCGCCCGCCAGGGCGCGATGGTAGACCGGCGCAAAAGGTGCGCCCTCGCCGCCCGCCGCCATGTCGGCGCTGCGGAAGTCGTTCACCACCGGAATGCCGGTCAGTTTTGCGAGCAGTGCCCCATCGCCGACCTGCCGGGTGCGGTGGCGTTCCGGCTCATGCAGGATGGTCTGGCCGTGGAAACCGACGACCCCGATTTCGTTCGGCTTCATCCCCGCCTGGCCGATCAGACGCTGCACGACGGCGGCATGCCGCTCGGTGAGCTCCCGCTCCAGCCCGGCCGGTGGATCCCACGACCCATAGGCGGATTTCAGCCGCGTCCGGAAGGCGGGATCATAGGTCGCGCCGATCCCCGGCCCGGTCTCGACGATCCGCGTCCCGTCAGTCTTCAACAGCGCCGCGTCGATCCCGTCGCCGCTGGTCCCGCTCATCAGCCCAATCGCCCAGACAGAATCCGGCATCCCGCCCCCTGGAATTGCAGTCCGGCCCCGTGTTAAACCACGCCCGCATTCAAATCCAGGCCCCAAGGCTTCAGTCTGCCATGTCCAACGCGTTCCAACCGAAGTCCGATTTCTTGCGGCGGTTCATCGACCGCGGCTTCCTGCACCAATGCACCGCGATCGAGGAACTCGACCGCGAGACACTGAAGGGGCCGCTGATCGCCTATATCGGCTTCGACGCAACCGCGGATTCGCTCCATGTCGGCTCGCTGCTGCAGATCATGATGCTGCGACTGCTACAGCAGGCCGGCGGCAAGCCAATCGTGCTGATGGGCGGCGGAACCACGAAGGTCGGCGACCCGACCGGCAAGGACGAGAGCCGTAAGATGCTTTCGACCGCGGACATCGACCGCAACATCGACGGCATCAAGAAGATCTTCGGACAGTTCCTGAAATTCGGCGACGGACCGACTGATGCGGTCATGGTCAACAACGCCGACTGGCTGGAGAAGCTGAACTACATCGATTTCCTCAGGGATTACGGGCGGCATTTCTCGGTCAACCGGATGCTCGCATTTGACTCGGTGAAGATCCGCCTCGAGCGCGAGCAGCCGCTGACCTTCCTCGAGTTCAACTACATGATCCTCCAGGCCTACGACTTCCTGGAGCTGGCGCGCCGCTTCAAGTGCAAGCTGCAGATCGGCGGCTCGGATCAATGGGGCAATATCGTCAACGGTGTGGAACTCGGGCGCCGGGTCGATGACCTGGAGCTGTTCGGCCTGACCACGCCGCTGATCACCCTGGCTTCGGGCGCCAAGATGGGCAAGACCGCTTCCGGCGCCGTCTGGCTCAACGAGGAAAAGCTGCCCGCCTACGATTACTGGCAGTTCTGGCGCAATGTCGAAGATGCCGATGTCGGCCGCTTCTTGCGGCTGTTCACCGACCTGCCGCTGGACGAGATCGCGCGCCTGGAGAAGCTGCAAGGCTCGGAGATCAACGCGGCGAAGATCGTGCTGGCCGATGAGGCCACGCGCATGTGCCGCGGCACCGAAGCCGCCGCCGCCGCCCGGGCCACGGCGCAGAAGACTTTCGTCGAAGGCGGGCTCGGCGCGGATCTGCCGGTGATCGAGATGCCGAAGGCGGAACTGGAAGCCGGCATCGCAGCCTTTTCGCTCCTGGTGCGGGCGGAGCTTGCCGCCTCGAACGGCGAGGCACGGCGGATCATCAAGGGCGCTGGCGCCAAGCTCAACGACGAGACCATCGCGGATGAGAACCGAAAAATCTCACTTTCCGACCTCAATGCCGAGGGCGTCATCAAGCTGTCCTTCGGCAAGAAGAAGCACGTCGTCATAAAACCCAGCTAAAACCGGGCGAATTAGATCTCTATCGTCATGCCCGGGCTTGACCCGGGCATCTTCTTGTTGGACCGAGATTGCCGGGTCAAGCCCGGCAATGACGAGTCAGGTAAGGCGGCATTGCGGCGCAAAATGTTAGTGTGCTACCATTGAATCAAGAAAGTAGATTTAACTAACATTCCTAACAGGGACGGGCGATGCGGACGAAGACCGGAAAAGCGGTCGGAGGTCAGCGCGAGCTGCTGCAGGCGAAGGTGCTGCAGCCGCTGAAGGACGGCTACGATTCCCTCACCAAGACCGAGAAGAAGATCGCGAGCTACTTCCTCTCGCGCCCGGAATGCCTGGTGCTGGAAACCGCCGCCACGATCGCCGGCAATGTCGGCGTCAGCCCGATGACCGTAGGGCGTTTCCTCCGGAAGCTCGGCTTTGATGGTGTCAGCGATGTGCGCCACAGGCTGAAGGCCGACCTCTATGGTCCCGAGGTCGGCAGCCTCTGGTCGATCGACCGCCGCTATCAGGCCTTTGCCAAGCGCGAGGCCGCGCATTTCAGCCTGCAAGACAGCCTGGACGCCGAGCTTGCGGCGATCCGCAAGGCCTATGAGTTCACCACCGCGCCGATCTGGACTAAGGCCGTCGATTCCTTCGCCCATGCCGACCGGGTCTATATCAGCGGCTTGCACATGGCACGGGGCCTGGCGCTCGAGTTCGTCAGCCGGCTGGAATACATCCGGCCGGGCGTGCATCTCGCCGATGGGCAGAACGGCCATTATGCGGAGCTCTTCGACGAAGCCCCGCGCGTCGCCGTCATGCTGATCGATTTCTACCGCTATGACAAAGGCACCCAGCGCGCCGCCGAACTTGCCAAGCGCCGCGGCCATGATGTGCATATCCTGGTCGATAGCTATTGTGTCTGGGCGCACAAGATCACCGACAGCGTCTTCAACCTGCCGACCAGCACCGGCCTCTACTGGCATTCCAATGCTGCGATGAGCGTGCTGCTCAATCTCCTGGTTAACGACGTGATCCGCGAGCGCGGCAAGGCCGTGCCGAAACGCATCGACAAGGTGCTGCAAGCGCAGAAGACCTTCGATCAGTTCGCGGAGGAGCTCTGAAATGCCCCTCTTCGAGCCGATGGAGCGCTGGCGCAATCCTCTGCTGGGCGGATTGCTGCTGGCGCTGCCGCTGGTGCTCCTGGCAGTGCTGTTCTCGCAACTCGGCGGTGCCAGCCTGCAACGCACCTATACGCTCTTCCTGATCAATCTCATTGCCGTGCTCGGGCTCGGCGTGTTCTCCGGCAATTCGGGAATCCTGAGCTTCGGCCACGTCGCCTTCATCGGCCTCGGCGCCTATCTTTCCGGCATCCTCACCTTGCCGCTGGACACCAAGGCTTCGACCCTGCCCCATCTGCCGACTTTCCTCGCCTCGGTCGAATGGGGTCTGCCGCCGGCGCTGATCGTCACGATGATCGCGGTCGGCCTGTTCGGCGCGGTCATCGGCCTGCCGATCGCGCGGATGGGCGGTGCGGCCGCGGTGATCGCGACGCTCGGCCTGCTGATGATCGTGCACGGCGTGATCATCGGCGCCAGCGACTTCACCCGCGGCAGCAATGCCTTCCTCGGTGTGCCCCGCCTGACCGGCATCTGGACCGCGCTCGTCGTGGCAGTCCCGATCCTGCTCGTCGCTCGCGCCTTTCGGGATTCCAAGACAGGCGGTCAGCTGCGCGCCAGCCGCGAAGATGAGACGGCGGCCCGCGCGATCGGCGTCAATGTCGTGAAGCGCCGGCTGCTGGCCTGGACCCTGAGCGCCGCGATCGCCGCAGCGGCGGGCGTGCTGCTGGCCCATTTCCTCGGCGCCTTCTCGCCGTCAAAATTCTACTTCGACGACACGCTGACCCTGCTCACCATGCTGATCGTCGGCGGCATGACGACGGTCTCCGGCGCCGTGCTCGGCACCGTCGCGGTCACGTTGACGATCGAGATCCTGCGCCGCGTGGAAAGCGGCGTGGATCTGTTCGGTTACCGGACTCCGGAAGTCTTCGGCGTGACCGAGGCCGGCCTCTGCCTGCTGATCCTCTTCGTCATGTATAAACGCCCCGCCGGTCTGTTCGGGCGATTAGAGCTGGGCGAGGCCTGGTTCGGTCGCCGATCGACCGCTGCACCCGTGTTGGCGCCGCCGGTGGCAGTCGCAGCGGCGGGTGAACTGAAAGCGGAAGCCGTCACCAAGGATTTCGCCGGCCTGCGGGCGCTGGACAATGTCAGCCTCACCCTGAAGCCGGGCGAGATCCTCGGCCTGATCGGGCCGAATGGATCCGGCAAAACCACCTTGCTCAACGTGATCTCCGGCCTGTTCGCGCCGACACAGGGCGCGGTCCGCATCGACGGCAAGGATGCGACAACCTGGCCAGCGCATGTGATCGCCCGGGCGGGCGTCGGTCGCACCTTCCAGAACATCCGGCTGTTCGGCCAGTTGAGCGTTATCGAAAACGTCGAGATCAGCGCGCGCATCGGCGAAACGATCGGTGATCCGCATGCCGCCGCCATGCAGCTTCTCGCCGAGTTCGGCCTCGCCGCGTTCGCCGATCGGCCGGCGGCAGCGCTCGATTACGGCGCCCAACGCCGGCTGGAGATCGCCCGCGCCCTGGCACTTCGCCCGCGGTACCTGCTGCTGGACGAGCCGGCAGCCGGCATGAATCCGACGGAATCCAACGCGCTGCTGCAGGAACTGGCGAAACTCCGCCAGCGCACCGGCATCGGCCTGCTGGTCATCGACCACGACATGTCGCTGATCATGCGCCTCTGCGACCGCATCGTGGTCCTGAACCGCGGCCAGATGATTGCCGATGGCGATCCCAAGACCATCCAGAGCAACCCCGCCGTCATCGAGGCCTACATCGGCCGCAAGCGGGCGAGAAGGACCGAGCAAGACAAGTCCGACAACCAGAAACAGGGAGCAGGATCATGAACAGGTTCGCGATTGCAGTCTCGCTTGCGACCGGCATCGGCATCGCCCTTGCCAGTCCGCTCGCCTATGCCGACGACACGCTCACCATCGGCGCCGCCATCTCCAAGACCGGATGGAACGCGCCCTATGACTCGCCGGTGATGGACGGCTTCGCCGTCGCCATGGACGAGATCAACGCCGCCGGCGGCATCGCCGGCAAGTACAAGGTCGAGGTCGTCACCCGCGACAACCGCTCGGACAATGCGCAGAATGCCATCGTCACCCAGGACCTGCTGGATCAGGGCGTCGGCATGATGCTGGTCGCCTGCGATTCCAGCATGGTGCATGCGACCGCGGCCCTGATCCTGGCCGCGAAGATCCCGGCGATCTCCACCTGCTCCTCTTCGCCGACTTTGCCGCTGACCGGCAAGGGTTACATCTTCGCCAACGCGGTCACCGACAATGTGCAGGGTGCGGCGCAGGCGGAGTACGCCAACAGCCAGGGTTTCAAGAACGCTTATCTGCTGCGCTCGCCTGACATCGAGTACACGCAGATGCCGCTCTACTTCAAAGAGGCCTTCGAGAAACTGGGCGGTAAAGTCATCGGAGAGAGCATCTATGCTCTGAACCAGCCGGACTTCTCCGCCGAGGTCACCAAGATCAAGGCGCTCGATCCGCAGCCGGATGTGATCGTCACCTCCGCTTTCGAGCCGGACTTCCCCGCCTTCATCCGCCAGCTGCGCGGCGCCGGCGTGAAAATTCCGGTGGTCTGCGGCGACGGCATCGACTCCCCCACGACCTTCGCCTTGGGCGACGTGGTCGAGGGCGTGGTGTTCACCTCCTCCGGCTTTGCCGCACCCGGCAGCCCGATGGCGGCCTATCAGGAGAAGTACAAGGCGAAGTTCGGCAAGGCGCCGGAATCGATCATGGATGCGCTGGGCTATGACCTCGCCAAGGTGATCGAAGCCGCGGTGACCAAGGCCGACAGCATCGAGCCGGAGAAGATCCGCGCCGCCCTCGCCGACCTGACCGATGTGCAGGGTGCCACCGCGGTCATCAGCTACAAGGGCGGCAACGGCACGCCGACCCGGCCGGTCAACGTGCTCCGGATCGAAGGCAACAAGCGCGTCCTGGTCAGCCAGAAAGCGCCGGACCCGGCGATCATCCCGGCGCCGCGTCTGGACCTGAACGCCGCGCAATGACCGCCATGCTGAGCATCGCGGATCTCGACGTGCGTTACGGCGCCATTCAGGCCGTGCGCGGCGTCAGCCTGGACGTGGCCGAGGGCGAGATCGTCGCCGTGCTGGGTGCCAACGGCGCCGGCAAGACGACGACGCTCAAGGCCGCGGTCGGGCTGGTTCCCACAGCACGCGGCGAGATCCGCTTTGCCGGCAAGCCGATCACCGGCCGCGACACCGAGGACATCGTGATCGCCGGCATGACCCTGGTGCCGGAAGGTCGCCGCGTTTTCCCGTCACTCACTGTCACCGAGAACCTCCGCCTCGGTGCCGCCACGCGCAAGAATGCTGCCGAGATCGAGCAAAGTCGCAACGAAGTCCTAAGCCTCTTCCCCATCCTCGCCGAGCGCGGCCACCAGGCGGCCGGCACTTTGTCGGGCGGACAGCAACAGCAATTGGCGATCGCGCGCGCGCTCATGTCCGCGCCGAAGCTCCTGCTGCTGGACGAGCCCTCGCTCGGCCTTGCGCCCCAGGTGGTGGACGACATTTTCGACCTGATTCTCCGCCTGAAGGCCCGCGGCCTCACCATCCTACTGGTCGAGCAGGACGCGGTCGCCGCACTCGATATCGCCGACCGCGCCTATGTGATGGCGAACGGCCGCGTGGTGATGAGCGGCGATGCAGCCACCCTGCGCGCCTCCGACGAGGTGGCGCATGCCTATCTCGGCGCCCACCCCGACCAAAGCCTGGCGGAACCGGCCTGATGGGGTATTTCCTCGAGCAGGCCGGGAATGCCTTGAGCCTCGGCGGGATCTACGCTCTGCTGGCGATTGGCCTTGCCGTGGTCTATTCGATCCTCGGTCTCATCAACTTCGCTCATGGCGCGTTGATGACCTTGACCGGCTATATCCTGGTCTTCACCGCCTCGGCCGGCCTGCCCTTCGCGGTCGGCGCACCGATCGCCGTCGTGCTGGTCATGGTGAGCGCGGTTCTGCTCGAGCGCATCGCCTTTCGACCGGTGCGCGGCGCAAGCGGCGCCACCATGCTGCTGACCAGCTTCGCCGTCGCCGTCCTGCTGCAGCTCGGCTTTCAGCTGTTCATCTCGACCAGACCGCAGGTCGTGCCGTTGCCCGCGATGCTGACCACGACCCTCGATCTCGGCGGATTTGCGATCGGCGTGAACCGGATCATCTCGGTGATCGTGGCCGTCGTGGTGCTGGTCGCCCTCAACCAGTTCCTGAAGCGCACGATCCTCGGCCTCGCCATGCGCGCTGCGGCCGAGGATTTCGACGTGACGCGCCTGATGGGTATCCGCGCCAACCGCGTGATCGCCACGGCCTTCGCGATCTCCGGCCTCTTGGCCGCCATCGCCTCCGTGCTGTGGATCGCCCAGCGTTCCTCGGTCGATCCAATGATGGGCCTCGTTCCCGTGCTGAAGGCCTTCATCGCCACCACGCTTGGCGGTCTCGGCAGCCTGCAGGGCGCGGTGCTCGGCGGCATTCTGCTCGGCGTGATCGAGATCACCCTGGCCGCTTACTTGCCGCAAGCGGCACTGCCCTATCAGGGCGCGATCACACTCGGCATCGTCATTCTGGTTCTGGTGGTCCGCCCGCAGGGCCTCATCGGACCGCGCAAAGAAGCTGTGAAGTGACATTCCGCAAAGGGGATCTGCCATGCCCGTGACCAAGGTGAACGGCGTCGATATCAACTACGAGCTCGAAGGCGACGGCAAAGAGACCATCGTCCTTATCAATGGCCTCGCCGACGATCTCACCACCTGGTTCGGCCAGGTGCCGGATTTCCTCGCCGCCGGCTGTCGCGTGCTGCGCTTCGACAACCGCGGCATCGGCAAGTCCGGCCGCCCGAAGGGTCCCTACACCACGGCGCAGATGGCCCAGGACGCGAAGGCGCTGGTCGATTCCCTCGGCGTCAAGGACTTCCACCTGGTCGGCGTCTCCATGGGCGGCATGATCTCCCAGGAGTATGCCCTAGCCTATCAGAGCGATCTCCGCTCGCTCTCGCTCTGCTGCACCTATGCGGCACCCGGTCCGTTTTGCTCGCGCATGTTCAAGCTCTGGCAGGACATGGCGCCGGTCATGGGCGTGCCGACGGTGATGCGCGACGTGACGCTCTGGGCCTTCACCCAGGACTTCTTCCTGAATCAGGAGCCGACCTTGAAGGAGTTCGAGGCGGCGATGGCAGCGCTCGATATGCCGGTCGAAGCCTATCTCGCCCAGTTGAACGCGATCCAGGTTCATGACACGCGGTCACGCCTGAAGAGCATCAAGGTCCCGACCATGGTGCTGGCCGGTGCCGATGACATCCTCATCCCGATGAACCTCTCCGAGCAGCTGCATTCGCTGATTCCGGGCGCCGACTTCGCCACCGCCAAGGGCGGCCATGCCTTCCTCTGGGAGTATCCGCAACCCTATAACGAGGCGGTGCTGAGCTTCGTGAAGAAACACAGCCGCTGACCCTCGCGGAACGCTAAACTCCCCCTCGGGTTTTATTCCCTGAGGAAGGGGATCGTGAAAGTCATAAGCTGGAATCTCTGGCATCGCGGCGGGGCCGTTCTGGCGCATCTCTCAGCCTTGATCGAGGCCGAGAGGCCCGACCTGCTGCTGATGCAGGAGGCCAAGCCGAACCTCTCGGAACTGACCGATGTGGTCGGCGGCCACTTCCATTTCCTGGCGCTGCCGAAGCGTGTCTACGGCCTGGGCGCCTGGACGCCGCATGAAATCCCAGAACCCGGTTTCGTCGAGCTGCCGACCTCGAATCTGCCGGGCCGCGTGCCGCCACGCCTGGCGCAGCTGCTAAGGGTGAAGGCGATCGAGTTCGCCAACGTACACCTCTCGCACGGCCAGTTGCTCAACCGTCGCCAGCTCCGCACCGCCGCCGACCGGCTGCATGGACCGTCCGCGATCATCGGCGACTACAATGCGGTCGGGCAAATCCGGCTGCAGGGTTTCCACGACGCTGGGCCGCGGGAGCGCACCCACAAATACCGCACGCGCCTCGATCGCTGCTTCGTCCGCCAGCTCCATTGCAATCACCCGACGGTGCTGGACCGCGGTCCTTCGGACCACCATCCGATCCGGATGGACCTTACCCCGGCGCCCTAAAGATCAAGATTCAAAGATAGGGCAGCAGCAGCCGTACCGCGCGGTTCCTGAGCCGCACCAGGAAGGGACGCTGATAGAGCCACTTCAGAGTGACCTCAGTGCCCTGGCGCGCCGCGATCTTCTCGGAGAGCAGCGCACTGAAGTCGTGGTCGTAGACTTCCATGTTCAGCTCGAAATTCAGCCGAAGACTGCGCTGGTCCCAATTGGCGCTGCCGACCAGCGACCAGCCGCCGTCGATGGTCATGAGCTTGGAATGTTCGAAGGGTTGCGGGGCCCGCCAAATGCGGACGCCGGCGATCAGCAGCGGCGCGATATGCGCCATCACCGCCCAATCCATGATCTTATGATCGCTGTTCTCGGGAATCACGATATCGACATCGACGCCGCGCATCGCCGCGAGCTCCAGCGCCGCTACCAGCCGCTCGTCGGGCAGAAAGTAGGGCGTGATGATCTTGATCGAGCGTTGCGCCGAGCCGATCGCCTGCAGGAACATGAACTCGATCTTCTCGATGTCCTGATCGGGGCCCGAAGTCACCACCCGGGCCAACACCGGCCCGCAGGGTGGACTTTGGGGAAACCAGGTGAGGCCGCGGAGCTCCTCGCCAGTCGCGAACTCCCAGTCGATCACAAAGGCCTCGGTGATCTGCTCGACCACCGGGCCGCGCACCTCGAAATGCATGTCGCGCACCGCACTCCGCGGCTCACAGGCCTTGAGATTGTGCGCACTGATATTGAGACCGCCGATAAAGCCGCGCTGCCCGTCCACCACCAGAATTTTCTTGTGGTTCCGCAGATTGAGGAAGGCGGTCCGCCAAGGCAGCCAGGAATGCAGGAAGCGGGCGACCTTCACCCCACCGCGCTGCAACCGGAACACCGCCATGGAAAAGATGTAGCCGCTGCCCACACCGTCGATGATCACCCGCACTTCGACGCCGCGCCGCTTCGCGGCGATCAGGGCTTCGATGAATGGGTTTCCGGCCTCGTCGGCCAAGAAGATGTAGCTGGTGAGGCCGATGGTGCTCTTGGCTTCGGCGATCGCCTGAAGCATCACCGGATAGGCTTCGTCGCCATTCCGCATCGGGATTACGGTGTTGCCGGCAAGGGCCGGTCGATGCGTGATGACGCCGACCGCCCGCTCCAGCGCCGCGTATTTCTCGCTGCGCAGGGCGCCGATCGGCGGGGGCGGCGGGCGGCGGGCGGCATAGCGGCGGCTGATCCGATAGGCGCGGCGCCGGACCCGGTTGATGCCGAACGCCCAGTAGAGGCCCGGACCAATGATGGGCGAGAGCCAGGCCAGCCCCATCCAGCCGATCGCCGCCGGCACGTCGCGCTTGTGGAGCAGGACATGCATGGTGACCAGGACCGCCAGGCCGACATGCAGGGCTGTGACGATCAAGGCGCCGAAGGCATTCCAGAAATGCTGAAACGCCCAGAGACTGAAGGATGCCATTCGCGCCCGCCCTGCCGCCCGAGACCAAAACAACACTCCGGCGTCGCGGAAGTTACTTTGAACCGCCGGGATCGCACAATTGCAAACCCTGTTAAGGGCTTGGCAATAGTGACAGGGCTCAATGGACCCGGCATTCTGGG
>Ga0068862_100002099_pt1 | contig 17966 bp, 24 predicted proteins | sample KBSSwiS52_FD_66598 | JGI IMG/M metagenome (GOLD analysis project Ga0068862, IMG submission 66598) | Switchgrass rhizosphere microbial communities from Kellogg Biological Station, Michigan, USA - KBS Switchgrass S5-2 | ecosystem: Host-associated > Plants > Roots > Rhizosphere > Soil ... | reverse complement strand
TGCCACCGCGCGGGTCGTCATAGCGAATGACAACCTGCCACTGTTCTGTTTTGCTCGTCATGACGACACCCACTGCTCGAAGTGCGCATCGATCACGCCGGGATAGTATCCCGCCGTCGTCTCCGAACCGATCAGCGAGACATACACCTTGCCGCTGCTCTCCGGCTTGTGGGGCGGGATCATGTCAGTAATCCGCACCTTCTCACCGCGCGATGTCACTCGCTCGTCGCCGACCTTCAGCTCTGCGCCGGTCACGCAATCCAGCAGCCGCCAGTACGCCAGCGGCTCCGTCGTCTGCACGAGCCCTTGGCCGCGCTGCTCCAGAAAGATCACCGCCATGCGCACCAGATCGATGGACGTGACGCACGACGCACTGTCGCCCTCGTCATCCCCGCCGATGATCATTCCTTTCCCGGCGATCGGCTGGTAGCCGCCCGCCATCTGGAACCAGCGAACTGGCTGACCGAGCAGCCCGTTCTCGTCAACGAACAGCGCGTCCATCCCCTTCAGCGTGTCGGTCGGCGCGGTCTCGAAGCATTCGACCTTGTGCAGCGGATGCGACAGCAGCCCATAAATCTGCTCGTACTGATCGCCATCGTACTCGACCTCGCTCACCTTGCAGGCGAACGGGTCGATCAGGATTGCCTTGACCGTTCTCATCGAACCACCTCCAACGCTTTCAGCGGGCCACCGCCGCCATGGTCGGCAGCGATCCAGCCGCGCACGGCGGCGAACAATTCGGCCCGCTCCTCCGCGTTCAGCTTCAGATGGTCGGCAAGCCCGACCGTGTTGTTCACCAAATCGGAAGCCGATCCAACGAACGCGCCCATGTGGCTCCGACCATCCTTGCCGGTGAAGTCCGCCATCACGTAGCCGTCGCTCGTGATGCTCGCCTTCGACGTGAAGCACGGCGCTGGCGCATCCGTGCCGGTCGCCACGCAAAGGACTGCCCCAAACTGTGACCCGCGTGTTGCGGCGATTGCCTTCTCTTTCCAATTCACTTTTTCGCTCCGTTGTTCTGCACCGAGCCGGTGTGACGACCGGCGGCATCGTAAATGGTGGTCGTATTCCCGCTGGTGGATGACCTCGCGGTCACCCGGCCAGCGGCGTCATAGACCGTCGTGGAACCTTGGCTATCGGTTACCGCGCGGCCCGCGTTTCGTCCAGCGGCATCGTATAACTGGCGTTGCTGCGCTGCCGCTCCTGCAACCAGCAGGATGGTCAGGGCGGCGGCGAGCGAGATGGTGATCCTCATCGTGGTGATCCTCATGAGTGGGTGTATCCGTCCGGCTCGATGCCCAGCCACATGCCGGACCATTGAACCATCACGCAGCCGGAACCGGGCTGCACCGTCTTGCGGAATGCCCGGTAACCGCGCAGCCAGCGACGGCGGTTGACCGGATGGATGGGCGGCTGGGTCGCGTTGTCGTCGTATGTGCGATCGAACACGCGCGCCAGCGCCTCACGTTGCTGGCGGGTCGTCGGCGTCATTGCAGCACCTTTCGCATGTCAGCGATTGCCTGTTCGGCCAGCGCCTTCGATCCGGCGAACCTGCCCTCCTGATAGGTTTCGATCGTGTCGTGCGCGTGCAGCCGATGCAGCTTCCCGAAATTCTCGGTCACCGCGAACGGCCACGTATCGGCAATGCCGACCACGCCCTCCGCAGCGATCACCAGAACGTCGCCGTTCTCGATGTCGCTGTCGCACTGCGTCGCATCGTAAGCCTCGCCCGTGCTGGCGAAGCGATGGATAATCGGGTCTCTCATTTTGGTCTCCGTTTTTGTGAAGTCACCGGCATGGCGCTTCGTTCTGCGCACACAACCGGCATGCGCAGGGGCGAAACGTCAGAGGTTGAAGATGCGGATCAGGATCAGGCAGGGGATCAGGTACGTCGCGCAGAGCGCGATGCCGGTCGCGATGTCAGCGGTCACGTCGCCTCGCTCGCGTCAGCTCCCATTTGCCGACGTGGTTGCCATTCAGGTCGCGCAGCATCCCGGTCACCAGACCGGGTTGCTGGTCGAGTCGATCGGCGGTCTCGCGCAAGATGCGTGCGACCTCTAAGCCCGGCAGGTTCACGTCGAACGCATCGTTGTCGGCGGTCAGCTCCAGTTTGAATTTCATTTTGGATGACCCTCAGGGCTTCTGGATCGCGTAAGCCGGGGTCGGCGACAGCTTGAACAACTCACGCATCGAGTGCTGGCACACCTCGACAAGCCCGGTCATGTACTCGGGCTGTCGCAAGTAGCCTTTGACCGAAGCCAACGCTTGCTGCCACACGTCATCGGTGTTGACCGATGCGCTCAGCTTGGTCACCTGATCAACGATGCTCTTGATCGCGCCTTCGGCACGCTCCAGCTCAACATCGTTGATCGCCTTGTAGGCATAGCCCTCGCGCACTTCGTGACACCACTTGACGTGAGCGTAGAAGCGGTAGCCATCCAGCAGCAGCCCCGCCGCCTTGCGCCGCTGCTTTTCCTCTTGGGGCAGCGCGTCATACTCCGCCTGCGCCTGCGCCTTCTTGTCGGCGACGGCTTGCTCTGCCTGTCGTCGCCGCTCTTGCTCCGCCGCTCGCACCTCCGCCAGCCGGGCCTGTCCATCGTTGTATTGCTTGATCTGGACAGCTTGCTCGCGCTTGATCTGGTCGCACGCCGCCTGAGCCGACTGGCGGCTCCGCGCATCCTTCTCCCGCATCTGTTGCAGCACGAACTCTGATATCCCTCGCGGGTTTATCGAGCCCGTCATTTCGCCACGCGCGGAACGGCAGGCCAGAGTGTCGTCGCCATTCGATGGCACTTGCGCATGGGCGATCGTCATCAGCGGCACGAGGGCTGCCGCAGCAATAAGTGAACGTCTCATTTTCCGTTTTCCTTTTCAGAGTGAGTTGAGCGCGGCGATTGCCGCATTGATGGAAGTCTGATCGTCGCCGCTGGCGATGACCTTGAACTGCGTCCCCTTCGGCCACGTCGTCCCGATGTGATCGACGTAGTCGGCCTTCTCCGTGTTGACCGTCTCCCGATCGTAGTCGCCGAACTGCGGCGACCATTGCCCGTCAGGCTCGCGGGCGATCAGGGTGAAATATCTTTTCGGCATAGCTGATCCTTCGAGGTGGGCGATCATTCGATTGAGGTGATCGATGCGTGATTGCACGCGCTGGGCTTCGGTCATCACTTGAAAACCGCGATGCCGTTGGAATAGTGTGCGTCTGCATCCGCCCCCGCTGGCACATCACCGGGTCGCAGGATGAACAACGAGTGCCCGCGAGGGTCGCTCTGAACGAAGAAGCCCAACGTGGGATATTTCTTCATCGTCTCAGCAAGTCGCTTCAGCGCGCCGGTCTCTCGATCGGCGCACGGATACCGCAGGCCGGTCACGGCATCGCGCCATGTCGTCTTGCCGGTCGTCTCGTCACGCTCGACCGCACCGTGGTCGCTTCCGCATTCCAGTTCGTGCCAGCGTGACAGGGTCATCGCGATCCGTCGCAGCTCGCGTGCATCGTCGAACGAGATGCCAGCCGAGTGCAGCCGACCAATGCAGCTCTCTTTTTTCGATTTCGTCATTTGGTCCTCAATAAAAAAAGGCCCGGCGATCATCGCCGGGCCTGTTGCTGTTCGTGGTGATGGATTACTTGGCGGTCAGGAAGTAGGTGACTGCGCGACCTTCCCGCTCGACCCGCAGCTTGTAGCCAAAGCGGTCAGCAACGCCGGTCTTTTTCGGATTGCTGAAGAACCATTTCCACGGGGCACCCTTCCACTCGGAATGCTCGTTGAGCTGGGCAGGCGTGACGCCCTTCTCGCGAAGCGCCAGCTTCACCAGCTCGCCGGTCATGCCGACCGGCTTGTCGCTCTTGGGCTTCGCGACCTTTGCGGTCGCCGCCTTCTTTGCGGTCGCCTTCTTCGCAGCGGGCTTCTTCTTCGCAGTTGCAGTCTTAGCCATGGTCTTTTCCTTTTTCGCTTTCGCAGATGCCGCCTTGGCGGCTTTCAGATTTGCAGCGGCCTGCTGCTTGGTACGCTTCGGCGCTTCCGGCTTTATGGTCGTCAGCACCTTGTCGGTCACCGGATTGCGGATGGTCACCGGCTTGCCGGTCGCCTTCGCTTCCGCCTTCGCAGCGGCAACAGCCTTCGTGCCGGGGACGATCGCATCGCCGTTGTCGCTGGAAACGGAAACGCCATCAGTCGAGGTTTCAAATTTCATCTTGCCGTTCTCCTAATCGGGGCCACCGGAATGGTGACCCTCCGTCGTGCATCGAGTGCACGGCAAAACGGACAGGGCATCGCTGGGATGTCCTGCCGTTTTAACTTGAACTCGATTTTGGATTTCGTCTCGCGGCACATGCATGGGGTGTGGCGCTGCTCAGGGTTGCCCCTTCGCTTCCCAGTTTCGGGCGGATCGTTTCTTCCGATCCGCGCAAACGCTGGATGCTTGTTCTGCCGGAAACCACTTCACCAGCTTAACGGCCACGAGGGGCATCGCTGGGAGTACCGAGCTACGAGGATGTTTCACCCCTACCGCGCTTTCAATGTCACGCCGTCGCTTCTGTCAGAACCCCTAACCTTATGACCTGCCTAACGCGGGGAGCGCCGTTCGGAAAATCGTAAATGAACGACTTCCTTCAGCGGGAAAGTAGTCGCTCATGCAACCAGAGACAACGACGGAAAATGGCCGATAAACGACTGAGGAATAAGCTGAAAAATCGGCCTGCTGCGCCAAAGCGCGACCAGACCGTCCGAAATCGGCTGAAATCGGCTGGCCGGACCTATCGGGCCAACGACAACATTTCGGATGTCCTCAGGCCCGGCGACCTCGACGCGATCGAGCGCGATGTCGAGCGCGTCGCTGGTGAACTGCTTTCCGCGCTGGTCATCGATACCGTCAACGATCACAACACGCATGGCACCGCGAAGCGCATGGCGAAGATGTTCGTGCACGAGATTTTTGCGGGCCGGTATCAGCCGCCGCCGCGCTGCACTGACTTTCCGAACGTCAGGTCGATGGATGAAATCTACGTCGTCGGCCCGATCGCCGTCCGCTCTGCCTGCTCGCACCACTTCTGCCCGGTCGAGGGCGAGGTGTGGTTTGGCGTCATCCCCGGCAAGCGCGTCATCGGCCTGTCGAAGTTCTCGCGCATCGCGAATTGGATTTTGGCGCGGCCTCAAATCCAAGAGGAAGCGATCATGCAGCTCGCCGACGAGGTCGAGCGCATCATCTCGCCGCGCGGTCTCGCCGTCGTTCTCAGCGCCCGCCACTCCTGCATGACATGGCGCGGCGTCAAGGAAGACGGAACGACAATGACAACGTCGGTCATGCGCGGTATCTTCCGTGACGGACCCGCTGCGCGCGCCGAGGTGCTGTCCCTCATTTCAGCAAAGGGCTTCCGATGCCAGTGATCCGCGCAATCCGCTATCATGACATCTCGTGCGGCCACCGCGTGGTCGATCACGAAGGCAAGTGCCAGCACCTGCACGGGCATAACTATCGGGTGCACTTTCATTGCGAAGCCGACGCGCTCGATCACCTTGGTCGCATCATCGACTTCGGCGTCATCAAGCAAACGCTCTGCATGTGGCTGGAGGATAACTGGGATCACCGCATGCTGATCTGGCAGCGCGATCCATTCCTGCCCGCGCTGCTCGTTATCGACCCGTCCGTCGTCACCGTCCCCTTTAACCCGACAGCAGAGAACATCGCCGCGCACCTGCTGACCGTCGTCGGTCCCCAGCTATTGCCGCCGACCGTCAGGCTCGTGCGCGTCGTTGTAGATGAGACCCGCAAATGCTCATGCGAAGCAGCGATCTGATGCTCCCGGTCAACGAACTATTCGAGACCGTCCAAGGCGAAGCCACGTTCACCGGCATGCCCTCGACCTTCGTCCGGCTACAGGGATGCGATGTCGGATGCCCGTGGTGCGACACGAAGTACACTTGGGCGGTCGATCCCGCGCACGCCGCCACGCTCGCCGACATCGTCAGCAAGGTTGACCCAAGCCCGGCCTTTGCCAGCGTCACCGTCGATCAACTGATGATGACGTTGATGCCGTCGCGGTCCCGGCATCTGGTGCTGACCGGCGGCGAGCCCTGCGTCTACGACCTCACCGAATTGTCGGGCCGCATGATCGCCGAGGGCTGGACGGTGCAGGTCGAGACCAGCGGCACCGAACCGATCCGCATCGACCCGCGCGCATGGGTTACCGTCTCGCCCAAGATCGACATGCCCGGCGGCAAAACATTCCGCCCCGATGCGTGGCAGCGCGCCAATGAAATCAAGATGCCTGTCGGCAAGCACGCCGACGTTCTGCTGCTGATCGACATGATCGCGGAACTGGGTCCCGCGCTCGTCTGGCTTCAGCCGCTATCGATGAGCCCCAAGGCAACCGCGCTTTGCATGGACGCCGCGCGGCGCAACGGCTGGCGCATCAGCGTTCAGACGCACAAGTTTCTCGGTGTCAGGTGAGCAACGAAGAAGACATCGGCGGTGACGAACAGCCGCCGCAGGGCGACCGCTTCATCACCGTCACCGAGTTTGCGGCGTTCGCCGACTACACGCCGACCTATATTCGCCAGCTTCAGCGCGAGGGATCATTGCCGAAAGGCGGTCGCGGCATGATCCCGTTCATCGCTGGTGTGCGCGCGCTCATCCGGTTTTTGCGTGACAGCGAGCGCCGCAGCAGCAAGAGTGCCGCCGACAGCCGAGTACGCGATGCCCGCGCGCGCGAAATCGAAATGCGGAACTTGGAAAATGAAAAGCGGCTGGTCGAGGTTGAGGACATAAACGGGCTGGTCGATGAGATGGTCGGCTCATTCCGATCTGAATTGGCAGGCTTGTCCGCGCGCGTCACGCGCGACCTAACATTTCGCAGGACGATTGATCAGGTACTGAATGACATCCTCCACCGCCTCGCGGATGCTTTCAACGAAAAGGCCAATCTTCTGGGCGCGAGCAGCAGCATTGCTGATCCCGTCAAAGGAAGTGACGCCGGACGTTTGGGCGATCGAGAACCGCATCTATCCTCGCACAGCGGCGATCCCCGGCCCTCGTGATCCGCATCTGACGCCCTACATTGTTGAACCGTCCGGCGTCATCGCATCGGCAAAGTACAAGCGCGTCGTTCTCGCCTTCGGCGCGCAGACCGGCAAGACCGAGATGATCCTCGACGTTGCCGGGCAGCGCCTCGATCAGCGCCCGGCTCCCATCCTGTACGTCGGACCAAACAAGCAATTTCTCAGCGAGCAGTTCGAGCCGCGCGTCATGGCGCTGCTGGACGAAGCGCCGACGCTCACCGCGAAGCTCGCGCGCGGCAAGCGCATGACCAAGACGCGCAAGGTGGTCGGCGGCGTCCCGTTCCGCCTCGCGCATGCAGGATCATCGACGGCGCTCAAGTCCGACCCCGCCGCGCTGGCGCTGGTCGATGAATACGACGAGATGAAAAGCAATGTGAACCAGCAAGGTGGTCCGCTCGGGCTGGTCGAGCGGCGCGGCGACACCTATGCCGACTTCGTTTGCGTTGTGACCAGCACGCCCAAGCGAGGCAGGATGTCCACGGTCAAGGACGAGACCAGCGGACTGTTCTTCTGGGAGGTCGCCTTGGCCGAGGACATCGAGAGCCCCATCTGGCAGCTCTGGCAACAAGGAACCCGGCATCATTGGTGCTGGCCGTGCCCGCATTGTGACGAATACTTCGTCCCGCGCTTCGACCTTCTCCGCTATCCGCTCAAGGCGACGCCGCTCGAAGCATCGCGCGAGACCTATCTCGAATGCCCGCGATGCGGCGGCGTGATCGAGGATCGCCACAAGGCCGAGATGAACGCGAACGGACGCTATGTCGCACCCGGCCAAACCATCGACGCCGAGGGCAACGTGCGCGGCGAGCCGCCCGACACCATGGCGGCGTCGTTCTGGGTCTCCGGTCTCGCATCCCCGTTCGTCACCTTCGGCGAGCGCGTCGCGGTGCTGGTCGAGGCGCAGCAGTCCGGCGACGACGCCATGGTGCAGCAGGCGGTCAACGCTGGCTTTGGGGAACTCTATTCGCCCGGCGGCGGCGACGTGCCCGAGTGGATGGAAATCAAAACGAAATCGCAGCAGGCGACATACACCCGAGGTCAGGTGCCCGACGACGTGATGTACCTGACGCTGACGTGCGACGTGCAGCGGCAATCGATCCCGTGGGTCATCCGAGGCTGGGGAGCGCGCGCGACATCATGGCTCATCAATTACGGCTATCTGCGCGGCGACACTGCCGAAGAGGAAATCTGGGCGGCGCTTGGCGATCTGGTAACGACGCCGGTCGAGGGCCTGCCGATCCGGCTCAGCTTCATCGACAGCGGCTTCCGCCCCGGCAAGACCGACACGCTGCCGCTCAATCGCGTCTATGAATTCTGCCGCCGCTTCATGAAGCGCGTCCGACCGACCAAGGGCTCGTCGTCGGCAATGCGCACGCCGCTGATCTTCAGCAAGATCGAGGTCAGCCGCAAGGACGGTCGCGCCGCCAAGTACGGGCTGGAGTTGGTTCGTCTCGACACCGATCACTGGAAAAGCTGGGTGCACGAGCGACTTCGCTGGCCCGAAGACCACATCGGCGGCTGGCATGTGTTCAAAGGCATCGATGACGATTACTGCCACCAGCTCGTCAGCGAAGCGCGCTTGAAGCAGCCGACCGGCAGGGTCGAATGGGTGCAGCGGTCGCGCGATAACCACTTCTTCGATTGCGAAGCGATGCAGGCGGCGGCGGGCTACTTGCTCAACGTCCAACGCATCCCATTGCAAAAGCCGCGTGACAAGACTAAGGATGGCGTTGGCACGAAGCCGCCAACCCCATCCGAGGTAGCAACGATAGCGTCCCCTGTACGACCGCCACCACCAAGTGGCCGCAGGGTGCGACGCATCATTCGGAGTTCCTATCTCGGAGCCTAACGGCTTCGGCGCATGCCTTCAGAACCGACACGCGAAGAACTGCTCGCGCAGGTCGCGGCGCTACAGGCGCAATTGCGCGCGCGACCAGTATCGCCATTCGTTGGCGAGGTGCCGGGCAAGGCACCGCCGCACCAACCAGACAAGAAGACCTCGCAGGATGTGCAGCCGCTCGTCGCGACGCCCGTGCCGCTTGCGCTCGCGCGCGCTCTTGATCCGCGCCTTCGCAACACCAAGCAGACGCCCGAAGAACTTCTCGCGCAGATCGGCGCGGTAAAGTCGATCCTCGTCTCTGGCGTCAACACCGCAGCCTATGGCGACAAGCGCACGGAATTTCGATCGCTCGCCGAGCTGCGGCAAATCCTAAACGACCTCGAAGAAGATTTGGCCGACGCGCTGGGCATGGGCGGGCGCATTCGCCAAATCAGGATGACCACTCAAGCCGACAAGGGGCTTTGAGATGGGCACCTTCCGCGACATCCTGTCCGAAGGAATTCTTGGCCGCCTCGTCTCGCGCAAGGACGCACGCAACAGCTACGAAGGCGGCGCACAGCGGCGGCGGCTCAAGAGCTGGCAGCCGACGCAGTACACGACCAACGTCATCTTGTCGGCGACCGGCCCGCTGCTCCGCTCGCGCGCCCGCGACGCCATGCGGAACAACCCGCACGCCAACGCAGCATGCGAAACCTTCGTTGCCAACCTGATAGGGACCGGCATCAAGCCGTCCTCGCTGCTGTCCGACAATCCCGATCTGCGCGACACCATCATGCGGCTCTGGCTCGACTGGACCGACGATGCCGATGCCGATGGGCTGGCCGATCTGTACGGCATGCAGACCGTGGTCGCGCGCGCTCTGTTCGAGGCGGGCGAATGCTTCATCCGCTTCCGCAGCCGCAAGCCCGAGGACGGCTACGTCGTCCCGCTACAGGTGCAACTGCTCGAAAGCGAGATGTGCCCGTATGCGATGAACCAGCAGGCGGGCAACGGCAACTGGATCATGAACGGGATCGAGTTGGACTTCGTCGGCAAGCGCGCCGCGTATTGGTTCTATCCGATCCACCCCGGCGACATGCCGATCGAGACCGTCGCCACGATGGACCCGGTGCGCGTCCCCGCGTCCGAGGTGCTGCACATCTTCAAATGCACCCGGCCCGGCCAGATGCGCGGCATCCCGCTCATCACGCCCGCGCTCGTGCGCATGTTCTTGCTCGACCAGTACGACGACGCCGAGCTGGAGCGCAAACGCATCGCCGCGATGTTCGCGGGCTTCATCACCACGGCGACGCCCGAGGACGTGGTCCCGATTGACGGCCTCGACACGTCAGCGCCGCAGGAGAACATCGCACTCAGCGGGCTTGAGCCCGGCACCATGCAAACGCTGCTGCCCGGCGAGGACATCAAGTTTTCCGAACCCGCCGATGTCGGCGGCACCTATGAGGCTTACCAATATCGCCAGCAGCTCGCGCTGTTCGGGTCGCTGGGCATTCCCTATTCGGTTTGCACCAGCGACCTGCGGAGGGCGAACTATTCGTCCCTGCGCGGCTCGATCGTGGAGTTTCGCCGCAAGCTGGAGCAATTCCAGCACAACATCATCGTCTATCAGATGTGCGTGCCGATCTGGCGTCGCTGGCTCGACACGGCGGTACTGGCGCAGGCGATCCCGATCGGCGCGAGCGAGTACCTTGCGGCGCAATCCGACTATCAGCGCGCGAAGTGGATACCGCAGCGCAACGATTGGGTCGATCCGCTCAAGGACCGTCAGGCCGAAAAACTCGCAGTCGATGCGGGCTTCAAGAGCCGCAGCGACGTGGTCGAAGCCGAGGGCAGCGATCCCGAAGAAAACGACCGGCGCATTGCGGCCGACAAGGCGCGCGAGGAAGACCTCGATCTGGTTTTCCCGGTCGTCTACGCGGCGTCAACGCAGCCGCTCTCGCCAAGCGATCAGGCCGCGAAAGACGAAGCGCAGGCCGCCGCACAAGAGGCCGCGCAGGAAGCCGCTGATCAAGCCGCAAACGATGAAGATCAAGCCGCCGCCGACGACGCGGCGTGAAACAGGAGCATGACCATGCGCCAGTGGTTCACGATGAAGGCCGAGGACAAGACCGCCGAGATCGTCATCTATGATGAGATTGGCAAATCATGGTGGGGCGAGGACACCGTCAGCGCCAAGCAATTCTTGGATGACCTCAACGCGCTGGGTGAAGTCGATGACATCACGCTGCGCATCAACTCGCCCGGCGGCGACGTGTTCGATGGCGTGGCGATCCACAACTCGCTGAAGAACCACAAGGCCAAGGTGACAGCGCATGTCGATGGCATCGCCGCGTCAGCCGCATCCTTCATCGCGATGGCTGCCGACAAGATCGTCATGCCCGCGAACAGCTTCCTGCTCATTCACGGTGCGTCGGGCATGTCGTGGGGCAATGCCGACGACATGCGCGCGGTCGCCGACGATCTGGACCGCATCGACAAGTCGCTGACCGCGACCTACGTGACGCGCGCGAAATCGACCACCGCCAAGGTCAAGGCGCTCATGAAGGAAGACCGGCTGATGGACGCCGCCGAAGCCAAGCAATGGGGCTTCGCCGATGAGGTCACGTCCGAAAAGAAGATGGCCGCGAAATTCTCGCTGCGCCTGTTGCCCAAGGCGGCAGCGGAAACAATCCGCGCACAGTCAGGTGACGGACAGGGCGATCCGCCTCCTCCTGCCGAGCCTGAAAAGGTGTCGGAGGTGCCGCCAGCGCCTCCGACACCGCCCGCGCCTGCGGTGCAAGAACCGCCCGTCGCATCGTCCGCGCAGGTCATCACGCTCGACGCCGCCAAGAAGCAGGGCGTCGAGGAGCATCGCAAGTACGTCGGCGAGGTCACCGACCTCTGCACGCTGGCGCAGCAGCCCGAGCGCGTCGGCGGCTACGTGCGCGCGAACACGTCGATCGAACAGGTCCGCAAGGAACTGCTCGATGCACGGGCGCAGGACCCGGTGCTTCCGCATCACCCGCTCGCGCCGCCGGTCGCGCCCGCGACTGCGTGGGCAAAGATCACCGACAAGATCAACGCGCGGCTCACGAAGTAACCGGGCTCAACCAGAGAGAGGAGTTTTCATCATGGCCGACAACGACACCAAGAATTCTGAGACCGAGCGCGAGCGCCGCAGGGGCACTGCTGCTGCCCAGCCGCAGCCCGATCAGCATGCTGCTGCTGCCCAGCCCGATCCGCACGCTGCCGCCGCCGCGCAGCAAAAGCAGATCGATGAAGGTCGCGCTTCCGTTCACGAGCGCGAACAGAAGCGCCGCGAGGATGAGTTCAAGGCCAGCGAGGCGCAGATCGCCGCCGATCGCGAAGCCGAAGCGGCACGGACCAAGGAAGCCGAGCGCCGCTCCAAGCTCAGCCCCGAAGAACTCGCCGCCGAAGTCAGCCCGTTCGCGGCAACTGCGCCGCACTACCCCGTCCTTCAGGAGCCGCATCACAGCGCGGAGTTCATTCTGTCGGAAGCGAACGGTCAGCGTTCGCGCGGTGCGGCCTACTTCGCCGATCCGGCGCAGGTCTATGTCGGCTTGCCGGTGAAGAAGACGGCGGAAGCAACCGCGACCCTGCCGCCGACCTATGTCCCGGCTGCGGCTGGAGCCGACTGTCATGCGCTCTGCATTTACGCGGGCGGCACGATCCCCGGCGAAGGGCTTCAGATCGCAGTCATCGTGCGCGACGCCGAGGTGAACGGGAAACTCATTTCGTGGATGGGCATCACCGACCCCGAGAAGCTGATCGGCATTCAGACGCTCGCCGATCGCGGGATCATCGTTCGCTCTGAAGGCAAAACGTAACAACTCACACGCTCGCCGACAGGCAGCTAACAAAGGATCACGGAAATGCTTGACATCTTTCGCGGCGATGCCTTCGGCGTGGTGCCGCTCTCTCTCGCCATCAATAATTTGAAGTTCAAGCCCGGCTACGTCAGCAGCAGGGGCATCTTCAATGAGACCAGCGTCGCGACGACCGCCATCGCGATCGAGGAGAAGAATAACATTCTCACGCTGGTTGCCCCGACGCCTCGCGGCGCACCCGGCGTCACGATGCCCAAGCCCCGGCGTTCCATGCGGATGCTGGGCGTGCCGCACTTCGAAATCAACGACGCCGTCATGGCCGAAGAAGTGCAAGGCGTGCGCCCGTTCGGACAGGAGACCGGGACCGAAAGCGTGATGACGAAGGTCGGCGAGCGGATGCAGACCGCCGGTCAATCGCTTGAGTACACGCAAGAGCACGCCCGCGTCGGCGCGATCAAGGGCATCGTCACCTATGCCGATGGCACGGTGCTGAATATGTTCATCGAGTACGGCATCGCGCCGCCTGCCGCGATCAACTTCCCCTTCAGCGCCAACCCGGCAACGGGCGCGGTCAGGCAGCAGTGTGCGGCGCTCATCCGCACCATGGCAGCGAACCTCGACGGTCAGTCGTTCGATGGCGTCGAGGCGCTTTGCGGCGACGCATTCTTCGATGCGCTCATCATGTCGCCGGAAGTGCGCACGACGTACCTCAACACGCAGAACGCATCCGAGCTTCGCAACCAGTACATCAGCGCAGCCGGACTGACGTGGGGCTCGTTCGTGTTCGGCGGCATCCTGTGGACGAACTATCGCGGCTACGCATCGGTCGCAGGCGCGGCGTCGGCTCCGATGGTCGAAACCAATCTCGCGTACTTCTATCCGACCGGCGTGCCGAACCTCTTCCCGACCGTGTTCGCTCCAGCAGACTACATCGAGACCGTGAACACGCTGGGCCTGCCCCGCTACGTCAAGCAGTACCCGATGCCCAACGACAAGGGCGTCCACATGGACACGCAGATGAACGCTCTCAATTTCTGTTCGCGCCCGCTCGCGTTGCAGAAGGGCACGTTCTCCTAACCTCCCTGAGACTGGCCCGGCGGCGCGAATGCGCCGGGCCATCATTTGAGGCAGCACATGATCGACTTCGATGCGCTGGTCCTCAAGCCAGCGAGCGTGATCTTCCAGATCAGGATCAGCGTCACCCCGCTGGTGACGCAGCCGGGCGTGCCTGCCTATGACGCGAATGGCGTCTACAACAAGCGCGACCTCGACGTAGAGATGCAGGACGGCACGATCTTCTCAGATCATGAGGTCTCGCTGGGCATCCGGTTGTGGGACTTCGTCGTCCCGCCAGATCAGGGCGATCTGATCACCATCATCGACACGCGCCACCCGGCTTACGGCCAGCAGTATTGGGTCGGCGACAGCGATGAGGACGGCCAAGGCGGCGCGATGCTGCTGCTCCGCAAAAAGGAGCCGCCGTTATGAGCCACTACGCCAGCACGGTGCAACTGAAAGCGATGGAACTTGCGCAGGCGCACTTCGGCGCGCGCTTCAAGACCTATCGCCTGACGCCGATGCTTCAGGTGCAGCCCGGCGACCTGCCGATCCTCGGCGTCTATCTGCTGCGCGAGCGGCGCTTGCAGGACGGCCACGCAAACCACACCGAGCCGCACTTCAAGCACACGATGACGCTGGGCTTCTCCGGCGGCGTTCACGTCGAGACCGACAGGCAGACCTATCTGCCGCCGATCGAAGAATGGATGAGCGAACTGGACGATGTGCTCCTGACCGATCCGCGCTTCGTCAATCTGACCGAGGGCGTGACCGAGATGGATCGCGTCGCGCAGTTCGCCAAGGTCGGCGAGACCACGCTGTACGAAATCAGGGTCGAGATGGCGATGGAATTCTCCAGCCGCTTCCCGCCGATCATCGTGGACGACTTCAAGAGCGTGAAGGTCACGACGCAATTCCCCGACAAGGAGCATGCCGACGACGGCACGCTCCAGATCGAGCGCATCTACGAACTCGATGTCACGCGGGCAACGCCCGCTTCACCTCAGGCCGAAGAAGGAGACCACGCCGATGCCCGTGTCCTTTAACTCCATTCCGCAAAACTGGCGGATGCCGCTCTACTGGGTGGAAGTCGATCCGAGCATGGCCGGTTATCCGCGCTCGCGGCTGACCTCGCTCATCATCGGAGCCAAGAGCAGCGATGGCGAAGCCGTCGCGAACGTACCGATGGCGATCGCCTCGCAGGCCGACGCCCGCAAGTTCTTCGGCTATGGTTCGATGCTTGACGGGATGGTCGAGAGCTTCACCAAAAATAACTACGCGCAAGAACTGTGGGTGGTGCCGATTGACGAAGCGGCGGCAGGCGTAGCCGCGACCGGCACCATGACGGTGGTGCAGCCATCCATCGCAGCAGGCACGTTGCCGGTCTACATTGCTGGCCGCCGCGTGCAGGTGTTCGTCCCGGCCGGAGAGGACATCGAAGATACGGCACAGCACATCACCGACGCGATCAATGCCGACAAGTCGATGCCGGTCGAGGCTGCCGTGGCCGCTGGCGTGATCACCCTGACCTGCAAGTGGAAGGGCGTCGAAGGCAACGAGATCGATGTGCGTCTGGCCTATGGCGGTCTGCTCGCGGCAGAACAGGTGCCCATCGGCTTGACCATCACCCTGCCCGCTGGTCACAGGCTGACCGGCGGCACCGGCACGGTGGACCTCACGCAGGCCATCGAGAACCTTGGCGACGAAATCTACGAGTACGTCGCAACCGGCTTCACCGACAGCACGTCGCTTACCTTGCTGGAATACGAGTATGGCTTCGGCGATGAGGGGCGCTGGGGCTGGATGCGGCAACTCTACGGCCACATCTTCGCGGGCTACAAGGGCGTCGAGGTCGCTACCGACAAGGGGTACGCCGCGCTGATCGAGTATGGACCGAACAACAACAGCGGCGTGGTTTCGATCATGGGCATCGAAGCCAACTCGCCGACGCCGTCATGGGTCTGGGCCGCAGCCTATGCGGCGAAGGCCGCACGGGCGCTGCTCAACGATCCGGCTCGACCGTTGCAGACGCTGGCGATGGAAGGATGCCTGCCCGCGCCGAAGCATCAGCGCTTCACGATGAAGCAGTGCAACGACCTGTCCGGCGTCGGCATCGCAACGCAAGGCGTCAACGCAGACGGCATCCCGGCGATCAAGCGGGAAAGCACCACCTACCAGAAGAACCTTTACGGTCAGGGCGACGACGCCTACGAGCTGGTGCCGACGCTCGCCACGCTCGCCAAGCTGTTCCGCAACCAGCGCTATGCCATCACCTCGAAATTCCCGAGGCACAAGCTGGCGGATGACGGCACCCGGTTTGGCGCAGGTCAGGCCATCGTGACGCCGAAGGTGATCAAGGCAGAACTGATCGCGCAGTACCGCGCCGATGAGTTCATCGGCTTGGTCGAGAATGCGATGGCATTCAAGCAGAACCTGATCGTGGAGCGCGCGCCGGACGATCCGAACCGCGTCAACGTGCTGTACCCGCCCGACCTGATCAACCAGCTCCGCATCTTCGCCGTGCTGGCGCAATTCAGGCTTCAGTACAATCGGGGCGTCGATACCGCTATTGCGGTTTAGTCGAGAGAGGTGTAGCGGCGCGCGCTGGCGGGCGCGCGCCGTCAATCGGAGGCGAGAATGGAAATCTACGGCAAGATCACCAAGCCGTTTTGGGACGACAAGCCGGTCGCTGTCATCGGCGGCGGCCCATCACTGCAAGACTTCAATTATGAGGCGCTTCGCGGTGCGCACGTCCTCGCGGTCAAAAGCCTGATCTTCGACATCCCGTGGGCAGATGCAGGCTTCGGTCTCGACTACCACGATTGCAAGGACAGGCTCGCGAACGTGCAGAGCCGGGTCTACTTGGCCGTGCGCGACGACGAGCTTGCGCCGCCACCATCGAAGAACATCACCTTCCTGAAGCGGCTCGACGGACAAGGTCTCTCTGATGATCCGAGCGTCATCTACGGCGGCAACTCCAAGGACTTCGGCACGTTGCAAATCTGCATCCACAAGCGCGCCAAGCAGATTGTGTTGTTCGGCTTCGACTACGACGCGCACTGGTCGCCATCGGCGGAAAATTTCCGCGTGTATGTCCCGTACCTCGCCGCGCACGGCATCAGCGTCGTCAATGCCAACCCGCAAAGCGCGATCACCTGTTTTCAGAAAGTCGCGCTACAGGACGCGGTCGCCATCTGCGGCAAGGTATCATGAACGATCTGATCATCGCTTGCATCCGCACCGGCACCCTGCTCCCGTTCGACTGCGTCAAGGTGCTACGCAATGCGCTGGCGCGGCACCTCCCGCGCAAATACACCATGGTCTGCCTCACCGATAAGCCGGAGCGATGCAACGATGTCGCTTTCGTGGACATCAGCGCGATGAACCTGCCGAGAGGCTGGGCCAAGATGGCATTGTTTGAACCGCAGTGGCGCGCTGGCGCGAAGGTCATTCACATCGATTTCGGCACTGCCGTCATCGGGGACATCTCGCCACTCGCCGACGTGCCCGGCGAATTTTCGATCGGCGACGACTTCGACACCAGCGTCATGGTCATCGGCGGCGGCATGGGGAACTTCGTCTGGCACGGCTTCGAGCGGCGACGCGACATTCTCCTGATGGATCACCGCCGCGCTGGTGTCTCGGCTTGTCTCAAGGAACTCTACCCTTCCGCTCCGTTCGTGCAGCAGCTCCTGCCGCCCGACTTTTTCCGCACCCGTTTGAGATTGATGCGCCCGCATTGATCAACGAAGTCGGCGGTAGCTCCGGCGAAGGGCACGGTTGTTGTTGAAGTGCAACCGAGTGTGATGAATTTATTTCGGCATCGTTCATCTCGCACGTCAGGAGAGGACCATGCCGCAAGGCCCCATCGCAGGCACCGCGTACCTGAAAGTGAACGGCGACCAGTACCCGCTCAAGGGCAACCTCACCGTTTCGTCGTCGCCGGTCGAGCGCACCGGCATCGCCGGTCAGGACTATGTCCACGGCTATCAGGAGCTGCCGCGCGTCCCCTACATCGAGGGCGACATCAGCACGCTGCCGGAAATCTCGACCGAGTTCATCGAGAGCATCATCGACGCGACCGTGCAGGCCGACCTGATCAACGGCAAGACCTACGTGCTGCGCAACGCTTGGCATAAAGGCCCGGTCGAAATCAACACGCACGACGGTCAGTTCAGGGTGCGCTTT